>Ga0065165_1000277_pt1 | contig 87540 bp, 87 predicted proteins | sample AraplaMF_Cvi_mMF_FD_63813 | JGI IMG/M metagenome (GOLD analysis project Ga0065165, IMG submission 63813) | Arabidopsis root microbial communities from the University of North Carolina, USA - plate scrape MF_Cvi_mMF (version 2) (version 3) | ecosystem: Host-associated > Plants > Roots >... | reverse complement strand
CGCCGATGTGATGACCAAGGCTGTCCGCCCGGTCTTCCAGGCTCCGGCCAGTTCGCTGAAGCCGTTCGATCCCGTCGATCCGTCGCGGATGATGGGCCGGGCCTACCTCCGCTTCCTGGTGAAGGACGAGCCCGGCGTGATCGCCGCCGTGTCCGAGACGCTGGCCGAGGCGGGCGTCTCCATCGAGAGCTTCCTGCAGAAGCCGACCGAGGGCGCCGAGGGCGTGCCGATCGTGCTGACGACGCATGCGGTTGCCGAGTCTGCGCTTGCGGCCGCCGTTGAACGTATCGCAGGACTTCCGGCCGTATTGGATCGTCCTCACCTGTTGCGGATCGCTCGCATCTAAGGTCAAACGCGCCTTCGAAGATCGGCGCTCGCTGGGGTTGGAAACGAGATGAGTTCTGAAGTTCTGGATCGCGGGCTGGTTCTGGACGCGGTCCGGGTCACCGAGATCGCCGCCATCGCCGCGTGGAAGCTGGTGGGCCGCGGCGACGAGAAGGCCGCCGACCAGGCCGCCGTCGACGCCATGCGCACCGCGCTCAACGACCTCGACATCGAGGGCGAGATCGTGATCGGCGAGGGCGAGCGCGACGAGGCGCCGATGCTCTACATCGGCGAGAAGGTCGGCAGCGGCAAAGGCCCGAAGATCGACATCGCGCTCGACCCGCTGGAAGGCACGACGCTGACGGCCAAGGCCATGGCCAACGCGTTGGCTGTCATGGCCTGGGCGCCCAAGGGCACGCTGCTGAACGCGCCCGACACCTACATGGACAAGATCGCCTGCGGGCCCGGCTATCCGCAGGGCGTCATCGACCTGGACAAGAGCCCGGCCGACAACGTCAAGGCGCTGGCCAAGGCCAAGGGCGTGGAGCCCGGCGACATCACCGTCTGCATCCTGGACCGTCCCCGCCACGCCGAGATCATCGCCTCGGTGCGCTCGGTGGGCGCGCGCGTGCACCTGATCACCGACGGCGACGTGGCCGGCGTGATCAACACCGCCGACCCCGAGACGGGCATCGACCTCTACGTCGGTTCGGGCGGCGCGCCCGAGGGCGTGCTGGCCTGCGCGGCGCTGAAGTGCGTCGGCGGCCAGTTCCAGGGCCGGCTGGTGTTCCGCAACGCGGACGAGCGCGCCCGCGCCGCCCGCGTCGGGATCACCGACCTCGACAAGAAGTACGACCTGCACGAGATGGTCCGCGCGGACGCGATCTTCGCGGCTACCGGCGTGACCAAGGGCGCGCTGCTGGACGGCGTCACCCATTCGGGCGGTTTCGTGCACACCCACACCCTGGTGATGAACTCGGCCACCCGCACGGTCCGCGAAGTGCGGATGAAGCGCCCGGTCTAAAGGGCAGGGCGCCGGCGCAACCGGGCCGTCGCGGCCGCCTTCTCCACAACCAGCGTTCTCCGAGATCGCCGCCGCGCGCCCGGATATTCCCGGCGCAGGGGAAAAGCCATGCCTGCCCGCAACCCCGCGTGGAACTGGCGAACATGGTTCTTGAACATGTTCGACGAGCCAAAATAGTTAACGCCGCACGGGAACGTTAGTGGCTTAAGCAATTTGGCACGGGGTCGCGAAAGCTGGCCCTTCATTGGTGGGGAATTCAAGAATGCGGACTTTTGTCGGGGGCGCCGCGGCGCTCATCGCGGCGGCTTTTGTCGCCTCTGCGGCCAGCGCCAGCACGGTCGTCGTCACGCCCAGCAACATGATGGGCTGGAGCAATCCGGCCGGTGAGAACGGCAACGGCACGGGCTCGGCCACGATCACGACGGACTCGCCGCGTTCGGGCAACGGCTCGCTCGAGCTGCACGGCGACCGCACGCGCTTCGTGCTGGGCGACCTCTATTCGTCGGCCTCGAACCTCGGCTCGTTCAGCGACTTCACGGACCTGGCGTTCGAGTACCAGATCGACGCGGCGTCCACGAACGCCTGCTGCGACCCGATGTACTCGCCGGCGCTGCGCATCGTCGTTTGGGACAGCGGCACGAAGTATGACTTCGTTTGGGAGCAGGCCTATCAGACGGGCGGCTACGGCGCGGCCCAGCCGAAGGGTGACTGGAACACGGTGGGTGCGGGCGGCACCTTCTTCCGCAACACGACCAGCGAACTCGACCAGCGCACGCTGGCCAGCTGGGCCGGCTCGCTCTCCAGCAACGCCTACGTGGGCGCCGTCTACATCGGCGTCGGCAGCGGCATCGGCGCGGGCTACACCGCCTACGCCGACAACGTGACCGCCGGCGGCACGACCTACAACTTCGAGGCGGTCCCCGAGCCCGCGACCTGGGCCATGATGATCATCGGCTTCGGCGCGGCCGGCTCGGTCATCCGCCGCCGCAAGGCGATCGCGGCCTAGGGCGCGATCCGCAGCTGCGAAACCCGACGCCGTCCGGACTTCCGGGCGGCGTCTTTCGTTGGGCGTCCGTTTCTGTCGTAGCCATGGACTAGGGCGATTGGTCCTGGCGACTCGTCGGGCCGGGGCCGATAGTGCCGGCTTGCGACGGAGCGGAGGCGAATGGCGGACGGGAACGCACCGGTGGGGTTCCTGGGGGTCACGCGGTCCCTGAGCGGCCGGCTCTGGCGCCAGCGCGCGGCCGACGCCGAGCTCACGCGCCGCCACCAGCTGAACCACGGCCTTTCCGAGCCGCTGGCCCGCGCGCTGGCCTCGCGCGGCGTCACCGCCGACGGCGGCGGCGACTTCCTGAATCCGACGCTGAAGGCGCTGTTCCCCGATCCCTCGACGTTCGCCGACATGGACAGGGCCGCCGAGATCCTGGTCGACGCGCTGGAGGCGAAGCGCCGGGTGGTGGTCTTCGCAGACTATGACGTAGACGGCGCCTCGTCGGCCTCGCTCGTCGTGCGCTGGTTCCGGGCCATGGGCCTGGAGCTGTCGATCTATGTCCCCGACCGGATCAACGAGGGCTATGGCCCGTCGCCCGCCGCCTTTCGCCGCCTGAAGGCCGAGGGCGCCGAGCTGGTCGTCACCGTGGACTGTGGCGCGGCCGCCCACGACGCCCTCGAGTGCGCCGCCGAGATCGGCCTCCCGGTCGTCGTCATCGACCACCACCTGATGCGGCCGGGCGAGATCCCGAAGGTCGCGGCGCTGGTGAACCCCAACCGGCCGGACTGCGCGTCAGGGCAGGGACATCTGGCCGCCGCCGGCGTGGCGTTCGTGCTGCTGGCCGCCCTGAACCGCGAGGCGCGCCGCCGCGGCCTGTTCAGCAGCGGCGAGCCGGATATCCGCAGCTGGCTGGACCTGGCCGCCATGGGCGCCGTCTGCGACGTGACCCAGCTGACCGGTTTCAACCGCGCGCTCGCGGCGCAGGGCCTGAAGGTGATGTCGGCCTGGGGCAATCCAGGCCTGAAGGCGCTGAAGGAGATCGCCAAGGCCAGCGGCCCGGCCTCGGTCTTCCACGTAGGCTTCCTGCTGGGGCCCCGCATCAACGCCGGCGGGCGCATCGGCCGCTCGGACCTGGGCGCCCGCCTGCTGTCCACCGACGACCCCGCCGAAGCCGCGGCGCTGGCCGCGGAGCTCGACGAGCTGAACGCTTCGCGCAAGCAGGTCGAAGCCGAGGTCCAGGAGGCCGCCGTCCGCCACATCGAGCGCGAGAGCAACCAGGCGGACGCGCCATGCCTCGTCGTGGCCGACGACGGCTGGCATCCGGGCGTGATCGGCATCGTCGCCGGGCGCCTGCGCGAGCGCTATCGCAAGCCGGTGATCGTCATCGGCGTCGACCGCCACGCCGACGTGGGCAAGGGCTCTGGGCGCTCGCAGCCGGGCGTGAACCTGGGCCGCGCGGTCCAGGCGGCCTACGAAGAGGGCCTCCTGCTGGCCGGCGGCGGACACGCCATGGCGGCAGGGCTTTCGGTGCGGCCGGACACGATCCCCGAACTGCGGGCCTTCCTCTGCGAGCGCCTGGCCGCCGAGGCCGAGGTCGCCGCCGCCGAGGACGGGCTGGAGATCGACGCCCTGGTAACCACGCGCGGCGCCGACCGGTCGCTCTGGGCCGAGTTCCAGCGCCTGGCCCCGTTCGGCCCCGGCAACCCGGAGCCGACGTTCGCCGCGGCCGACGTTCGGGTCGAGCGGCCGATGGCGCTGAAGGGCGGCCACGTGCGCTGCACGCTCACCGACAGCTCGGGCGGGCGACTCAAGGCCGTGGCCTGGCGAGTCGAGGACACCGAGGCCGGCCGGCGGCTCCTCCAGGAGGGCGGCGCGGTGCATGTGGCGGGCCGCCTGAAACCCGACGACTGGCAGGGACGCGAAGGGGTGGAACTCGAGATCGAAGACGTCGCCGACCCCCGCCGGATTTAAGTGTCGCAGGCCGCTTGCGCCCCCATACGAAGGTCGCTATAGAGCCGCCTCTCGCGCACGCGGTCCCTTCGTCTATCGGTTAGGACGTCAGGTTTTCAACCTGAAGAGAGGGGTTCGACTCCCCTAGGGACTGCCACGCGATTTCCCCCGTCAGATCGACAGCTGCGCAGGACGCGACTTCGCGCCACGCGAATCACCATTGACGGCACATATGTTACAAGAACAGTGTTATAGTCGGCTCCGACCCATGTGTCGGGAGGGTAGCGGGCCGAGGGGCGAATGGCTGGTTACGAATTCGAGCAAGTTGATGCGCCGCCACCGGTGCGCATCCAGGGTCGCGTCAAATGGTTCGACGCCGGCAAGGGCTATGGGTTCATAGTTCCCGACGATCCAAGTCTTACCGATCTCAAGGATGTGCTGCTGCACGTCACGAGCCTTAGGACTTCGGGCCGCGAAAGCTGCCTCGAAGGCTCAATGATCACCTGCGACGTCGTGCGCCGGCCCAAGGGCTGGCAGGTGGCCGAGGTCGTGCTTGTGGACGAGAGTTCGGCGACGCCGTCCGAGCGTCGGCCGGACACCACGCGGTCCCGGCCCGAAGGCCTGAACCGCCCCGCGCGACGTCCGCTGCAGGCCACCGGGCCGCTCGAAGAGGCCAAGGTGAAGTGGTTCAACCGCGCCAAAGGCTACGGCTTCGTGGTGCGCGACAGCGAGCCGGGCGACATCTTCGTCCACATCGAGACATTGCGCCGCTCGGGCATGGAGGATCTCCAGCCTGGCGACTGCGTGATGGTGCGCTTCGCCGAGGGGCCCAAGGGGCTTGTCGTAGCCGAGATCGAGGCGTCTAACGTCGACTGACGTCGAGCCGGTTCGGAGCTGACCTTCGTGTTGCATGAGTTGATGGGGCGAAGCCTCGCGGGCGCGCTCGCCCTCAGCCTCCTGGCGGCTGCGCCGGCCCTGGCCCAACTGCCGCGCCAGGACCCGAACCACTGCAAGGGCCAGCGCGAGATCAAGCCGCTGGAGCCACTGCAGATCCGCACCGACAAGGGCGTCCAGTCGTTCATGGTGGAGATCGCCGACAGCGACATGGAGCGCGAGTACGGGCTGATGTGCCGCAAGAGCCTCGCGCCCGACCGCGGCATGCTGTTCCTGTTCAGCCGCGCCGCGCCCCAGATGTTCTGGATGCGGAACACTCTGATCCCGCTCGACATCGTCTACATCGGCGAGAACGGCCGGGTGGTCTCGATCAGCCGCAACGTCCAGCCGCTGGACGAGAGCGGCGCGCCATCGGCGGGTCCGGCCAAGTTCGTGCTGGAGTTGGCGGGCGGCCGCGCGGCGCAGATCGGCCTGCTGCCCGGCGACCGTGTGCTGCACCGGGCGATGCCGCGTGGATGAGCTGATCCCCGAGCCGCCGGCCGGCTTCGTCCGTTCGCAGGGCCGCGGCCAGTTCTCCACCCACAACGGGCCGTACTTCCATCGGATCACCGAAGGCAGCGAGCTGGTCGAGCAGGCCTTCTACGCCCTGCCGCGCCACACCAACGGCATCGGCCTGGTCCACGGCGGCATGCTGTCGGCCTTCACCGACGGCCTGCTGGCCATGGCCGTCGGCCGTGGCACGAAGCACGTCGCGGTGACGATCCATCTCTCCATCGACTTCCTGCACATGGCCCGCCAGGGCGACTGGATCATCGGCGAGGCGAAGATGACCCGGGCGACCAAGGACGTCGCCTTCGCAGACGGGCGCCTGCATGCCCGCGGCGTGGACATCGTGCGGGCGTCCGGCGTCTTCAAGCTGATGGCAAGGCACGGTTAGGTTTGCCGAAACGGCGAAACGCCCATATTGACGGGCCTCCGGCGCCCTCGGGGCGTAGCGCAGCCTGGTAGCGCATCTGCTTTGGGAGCAGAGGGTCGGGAGTTCGAATCTCTCCGCCCCGACCACGCCGGCGACTTTTAGGGGTTTGAACGAGCATGCTCGCGCGCATCTTCCGTCCGTCCAAGACCGCCATGCAGTCGGGCCGCGCCAAGGCGGCCGCCTGGGTGCTGGAGTTCGAGCCCAAGGACGCGCGCCGTCCCGACCCGCTGATGGGCTGGACGGTGACCAGCGACACCGAGTCCAGCCAGGTGCGCCTGAGCTTCGACACCAAGGACGAAGCCGTCCGCTACGCCGAGGCCCACGGCATCGCCTTCCAGCTGATCGACCCGGCCCCGGCCAAGCGCATCATCAAGGCCTACGCCGACAACTTCTCGTTCGGCAGACGCATTCCCTGGACCCACTAGGGCTGACGCTTGGAGCGTGATGGCCGCCAAAACCGCCCACACTTTTGGCTATCACGCTCTCGGGTCCGGCCCGCGAGCGCCCGTAGCTCAACCGGATAGAGCATCCGCCTTCTAAGCGGACGGTTGCAGGTTCGAGTCCTGCCGGGCGCGCCAACTTCCCCGCCCCTCGGTCGCCTTCAGCCGGCGCGCGCTTTCGTAGCTGGCTCTGGCGCGCACTGTCCCGCCGCCATCATCGTTCTTTGTTTGTTCGTGCCATAGTTGAGGCGTCGTGAGACGCTGCCTACGCGTCGATCACTGCATCGCGCCACCCGCTTAAATCGAAGAGGAGCGGCAACGGGGCGCAGCGCAGACATATGACGCATTCTTCGGGGATTTGCGCGCTAAGCGCTGGGCGACGCGGGCGCCAAGCGAGGGCTCCTACGAAGAAGCAAGTACTGTCGATAGTGAAGGGCCATTTCGAAAGACGTTTGGAGGCAACGCACGTCGCATTGAACGTCAGCCGCGCGGTCAAGGACGGCCGGCCACCAAAGCCCTCAGCCTGGACAAACTCCAGAAAGCAATTTCGTCGAACTGCATAAACTGCCACGGGCACTTCCCGCCGCCGCCGCTCCCCCCTCCATTCGGGCCATTTCCATGGCCTATCGGGCCCTTTCCCGCCTTCCGCGACATTCCAGGCATCCAGGCGGGAGAACCCAACCGCGATCGCAAGCAATGCGAGATGCAAGAGCAAGGAGATCGAGGAACTTGCAGCCAGCAGCCCACCGAAGAGGCTAAGGCCGTTTGCAATGAACAAGCCTTCAAGCGTCGAGTTCACTGCGATAGGACAGGCGAGATTGGAGAGCCCGATCTGTTCACCGCGCGACGCAAGGATGACCGACTTCATCGAGGCCATCGGAACCCGAATCTCATGTCGGGCCCGAACGGTGAGAGCCACACGCGGGCAGCCGTCGCACGATACTGGGCTGGCGCCACCACTCGCCCGTCCAGGCGGAAGCCGCGCACATAGCTAAGCCCGCCCTGAAATCTTTGCTCCACCGGTGTAAGGTCGGAACTGAGTCCGACGTGCAGGTCCGCGTCCCAAGCCTGGATTTCGACCAGCAGTCGGTGATCGAAGAACCTTGAGCCTAGCGCCTCATCGCTATCGTCAGGGATCATCGCCAACTCCAAACATTGACGCCGAAAACTCGCGTCCAATCCCGGGCGTACCTAATTTGTTCACGCCTGGCAATGCCAGGACTGCTGCACGACTCTCATCCGGCTAGAGCTTGGTTCCCCGACCTGGGCCTACCCAGCCGCAATCAGCCGTCGCACGTGATCGGCGCAGGCCGCGAGCGCGGCGGGGCTCTGCTCGGCCTTGGCGATCGACATGGCGCCGGAGAAGAGGGCCACCACCACGTCGGCGAAGGCCTCGGGGCTCGGCTGCGCGAAGGGCGCGGCGTCGGCCGCCAGCCGTTCGGCGATCGCCCCGCGCCAGGCGGCGTATTCGGCGGCGAGGGCGGCGCGCACGTCTTCGTCCGCCAGGGACAGCTCCAGCGCCAGGTTGCCGAGCGGGCAGCCGGTCACCGCCCCGCGTCGCTCCAGATGGGCCACGGTCTCGTCGAACGCCTGGAGGATGCCCTCTGCCGCGGTCGGCGCCTTGCGCACCGTCTCGATCCACGTGGAGGCGACCTCGGCCGACACCCGCTCGGCGATGACGGCGAGGGCCAGATCCTTCTTGCTGGGGAAGTGGTGGTGCAGGGCGCCGCCCGTCACGCCCGCCTCGCGCACCACGTCGTGCACGCTGGTCCCGCGATAGCCGACGGTCTGGAAGAGCCGGTCGGCGGCGTCCAGCACGCGGCGGCGCAGGCCGGCAGGATCGTTGGTTCGGGCCGCAGGGGCGCGGGGCATCGTGGCATTCCTCCAAGGCCGAAGTACCATCGTTGACAAAACCGGACAACCGGTCTGTTTTGACTTCAAGGAGACGCCGAGATGCCCGACAGGAGGACCGTCATGACCGCGCTCGCCGCGATGGCCGCCGCGCCATCGGCTCTCGCGCAGGCCGCGCCGGCGCAAAGCGTGCTGGAGCTGCGCCAGTACAAGATCGTCCACGGCCGGCGCGACGAGATGATCCGCCTGTTCGAGACGCGGTTCGTGGAAAGCCAGGAGGCGCTGGGGATGCGCCTCGTGGGCCAGTTCCGCGACCTCGACGATCCCGACCGCTTCACCTGGCTACGCAGCTTCCCGGACATGGCGGCGCGCGAGCAGGAGCTCAACGCCTTCTACTTCGGTCCGGTCTGGCAGGCCTATCGGGGCGAGGCCAACCCGATGCTGGACGACAACGACAACGTGCTGTTGCTGAAGCCCGCGACGCCGGCCCAGGCCTTCGCGGCGTCGACGCGACCACGCGGGGAGGGCGCGCCGGGCCTCGTCGTGGCGACGATCCACTATCTCTGGAAGGACCCGGCCGAGGGGTTCACGACGTTCTTCGCCGAGCGGATGGCGCCCGAGTTGGCCGCAGCGGGGCTGCCGGTCCTGGCCGCCTATGTGCCGGAGAACGCGCCCAACACCTTCCCGCGGCTGCCGGTCCGCCAGAACGAGAAGGTCTTCGTCTGGTTCACGCGCGCGGACAGCGCAGAGGCCTATGCGGCCGCAAGGCGGCGCCTGCTGGCGCGGCCCGCATGGCGCACGACCGTCGGCCCGGCGTTGGCTGATTATGAAGAACGCAACGCCCAGGTGCTGCGGCTTGCGCCGACGCCACGGTCCGCGCTGCGCTAGACGCCGTCATTCGCGTTGTTCGCGCCAGCCGACCGCGTGTATGGACCGACCATGGCCTGGACCAAGACCTACGAAGAGGCCGAACCGCAGCGGGTGAACAAGTGGCTCGCCCAGAGCGGCGTCTGCTCGCGACGCGAGGCCGAGGCGCTGATCGGCGAGGGGCTGGTCTACATTGACGGCGAGCGGGTCGAAGACGCCGGGCGCAAGATTCTGTCGGGCCAGACCCTGACGCTGACCGACAAGGCCGAGGGCCGCCTGGAAGGCTTCACGGCCGTCCTCAACAAGCCGACCGGCTATGTCTCGGGCCAACCGGAACCCGGCTACACGCCCGCCGTCCGGCTGCTGACCCGGGGCGCGCTGGTTGGCGAGAGCGCGACCATCCCCGACGCGAAGATGAGCCTGCCGCCGCTCGGCCGACTTGACCTCGACAGTCACGGCCTCCTGATCCTGTCCAACGACGGGGTGCTGGCGAAGGCGGTGATCGGCCCGCAGTCCGAGCTCGACAAGGAGTACGTCGTGCGCGTCGCCGGCCGGATCGACGAGCCCAGCCTAGGCAAGCTGCGGCACGGCCTGGAGCTGGACGGCCGCAAGCTGCGGCCGGCCAAGGTCACGGTCGTCCAAGGGCAGATCCTGCGCTTCGTCCTGACCGAAGGCCGCAACCGGCAGATCCGGCGGATGTGCGAGCTGGTGGGCCTGCGCGTCATGGACCTCGAGCGCATCCGCATCGGCCCGCTGGAGCTGGGCGGCCTGCCCGAGGGCAAGTGGCGCGTCCTGACGCCCGCCGAGCGCGAGGCGATGATCAGGTCGTCGAAGGGATCGGCGTCCGGTCCGGCCTGAGCGGCACGACCCAGTCGGCGCGGGCCGGCATCTCCTCCAGGATCCAGCGGGTGATCCGCTCGTAGTGCTGGATGAACTGGCCGACCTCGGCGTCGGACATGCCGCCGCCCGCGCGGGCCCACAGCTTGTGCTCCTGCTCGGTGCGCCAGCCGCGGACCACGTCGAAGCCGGGCGCCTGCAAGAGGACCAGCCGGTCGAGGCGACCGAACAGCGCCTGGTAGCTCTCGGCCAGCGCGCGGTTCACATAGCCGCGCCAGGCGGCGGTGGGGTCGTCGCGCCGTTCCAGCGGATTGACGGGATTGCGCAGCCGCTCGACGGGCTCGGGCCGCGCGCCGACGCACCAGCCTTCGAGGATCACCACGTCCACCGGCCCCTCGACCTCGCGCCAGCGCGACTTCGGCAGCCGCTCGTCGGTGGCCTTGTCGAAGGCGGGTAGGGGCGTGACGCCCGGTCGGCGCAGGTGGTCCAGCACGGTGCAGGCCAAGGCGACGTCGTGGGTGCCCGGCGGCCCGCGCACGGCCAGCAGGCGGTGCGTCTGGTTGGCCAGCCAGCGGCGCGCCTCGCGGCCCAGGTAGAAGTCGTCCAACGAAATGGCCACCACGTTCAGGCCGTGCGCGCGTAGGTAGGCGGCAGTCGCCGCGGAAATGGTGGACTTGCCCGAGCCCTGCGCGCCGCAGAGGCCCACGAGGGCCGTGCGCCCGAAGTCGGCGCGCCAGTCCACGCAGCGGTCCGCCAGCGGCCGGCACAGGTCGTCGAACGTCTGCCGGAAGCTGTCCGGCAGTCGCTCGTCGGCCATGAAGCCCGCCAGCCAAGCCTCGAAGTGGCTCCCGCCGCCTGCGATCCTAATATCCCCCGATGATCGGCAGAATCTCTCCTGTGATGTAGCTGGAGGTCTGCGGCGACGCCAGGAAGACGAAGGCGGGCGCGATCTCTTCCGGCTGGGCTGGGCGGCCCATCGGCGTCTTCTTCCCGAACTGCTTCAGGTCCTCGCCCTCGCGGTCGGCCGGATTGAGAGGTGTCCAGACCGGCCCGGGCGCCACGGCGTTCACCCGCACGCCCTTCTTGATCAGCGAGCCGGCCAGCGAGCGGGTGAAGGCGTGGATGCCGCCCTTGGTCATGGAATAGTCCAGCAGTTCCTTCGACCCCTCCAGCCCCGTCACCGAGCCGGTGTTGATGATCGCGGAGCCCGGCTTCAGGTGCGGGGCGGCGGCCTTGGCCATGTTGAAGTAGCCGTAGAGGTTGGTCTTCAGCGTCCGGTCGAAATGTTCATAGGTGATGTCCTCGATCGACTTCGCGTGCTCCTGGAACGCCGCGTTGTTCACGAGCACGTCGAGACCGCCCAGCTCGTCGATCGTCCGCTGGACGGCGGCCTGGGCATAGGCCGCATCGGACACGTCGCCGGGGATCAGGATCGCGCGGCGGCCCTCCTTCTCCACGGCGACTTTGGTCGCCTTGGCGTCCTGGGTCTCTTCCAGATAGGCGATCGCCACGTCGCAGCCCTCGCGGGCGAACAGCACGGCCACCGCGCGCCCGATGCCGCTGTCCGCGCCGGTGATCAGGGCGACCTTGCCTTCCAGCTTGCCGGAGCCCCTGTAGAACGGCGCGTCCCACATGGGTTGCACGGACAGGTCGGCTTCGACGCCCGGCTTCTCCAGGTGTTTTCCGGGCATCGGCGGGACAGGGTATTCGCGGGCGCCGGTCTGGGGCGGCGCCTCGTCCGCCTTGGGCTGGAAGGATCGCGCCTCCTTCGCCTCGACGCCGTCCTGGATGCGGCGCTCCTGGTCCGCGACCTCACGGGCGCGCTGCTCGAAGTCCTGCTGCGGTGCATTGGCCATGGCCGTCCCTTTCGTAGCTTGCGGCAGCAAGCGCGGGGCGGCCGGCGAGGTTCCGGTCAGGCGCTTTTGAGGGCGTCCAGGCCGTGGCGGAGATCGGCGATGAGGTCGGCCGGATCCTCCAGGCCGACGTGCAGGCGCATCAGCGGGCCGCCGTAGGCGCGCAGGTGCTTGCGGACCTTGAGCTGCGGGTCGCAGGCGATGGCGAGGCTCTCAAAGCCGCCCCAGGAGAAGCCCAGGCCGAACAGGTGGAGCGCATCCAGGAAGGCGTTCACCGCCGCGTCGGGCGCGGGCTTCAGCACGAAACCGAACAGCCCGCAGGCGCCGGTGAAGTCGCGGGCCCACAGGTCGTGGTCCGGGGCGCCGGTCAGGGCGGGGTGCAGCACCTCGGCGACCTCAGGCTGGTCCCGCAGCCAAGCAGCGACCTTGAGGCCGCTCTCGCCATGCCGCGCCATCCGGGTCGGCAGGGTGCGCAGGCCGCGCAGCATGGCGTAGGCGTCCTCCCCGGAGACCGCCCAGCCCATGTGGTGGATGCCGTCGCCCAGCTTGCGGGCCAGCACCGGGTCCCGCGCCGCGGCCGAGCCCATGAAGGCGTCCGAGTGGCCGCCCACATACTTGGTCAGCGCCTGGATCGAGACGTCGATGCCGTGGTCCAGCGGCTTGAACGTCAGGCCGGCGCCCCAGGTGTTGTCGATGGCGGTCAGGATGCCGCGGGCGTGGGCCAGGGCGGCGATCCGCGGCGCGTCCTGCATCTCGAACGACAGCGAGCCCGGGCTCTCCAGCAGGATCATGCGCACCGCGTCCGAGGCGCCGCCGACCAGCGCCTCGGGCGGCGTGCGCGGGTCGCAATAGGTCACGGCCACGCCGAAGCGCTTCAGGACGTTGTCGCAGAAGCGCCGGACGGGCTTGTAGACGTTGTCGACGACCATCACCTCGTCGCCGGCCTTCAGCAGCGCCATCATCGCGCCCGAGATCGCCGCGATCCCCGAGGGATAGAGCGACACGCCGGCCGCATGCTCCAACTCCGCCAGCGCCGACTGCAGCGCCGCCTGGGCCGAAAGCCCGGCGCGGCCATAGGTGAGGTAGTTGGCGTCGTCGTACAGCGCCTCTGCATTGGGCAGCAGGACGGTTGAACCCTTCTGGATCGGCGGCCCCACGGTCTTCACCAGGGCTCCGGCGGTCTTGCCGGCGTGGATCAGGCGAGTTTCGTCCGACATGCGGGGTTGCGGGTCCAGGCGACGCTGGCGAAAGTGCCAGGGCTCTTAGAGCCCCAAGCCCTTCTGCGATTCAAGGGAGCAGCGATGATCCGGCGCCTTGTGGCGATCGCGGCGATGACGGCGCTTCTTGGCGCCTGCAGCGGCCCGAAGCCTGAGGCGAAGGCGCCGGAGAAGGCTCCTGCGATCAAGGCGGCCGCGGCCCCCGCCGGCTACAAGGCCGCCAAGAGCCCGACACTGGAGGCGGTGCGCAAGCGCGGCTACTTAGCCTGCGGCGTCCATCCCGGCCTGCCGGGCTTCGCGCTGAAGGACGCCCGCGGCGAATGGCGCGGCTTCGACGTCGACATCTGCCGCGCGGTGGCGGCCGCCACGCTGGGCGACGCCAGCAAGGTGCGCTTCACGGTCGTGGGCGCCCAGGACCGGTTCGGCGCGCTCCAGAAGGGCGAATTGGACCTGCTGTCGCGGAACACGTCCGAGACGTTCGCCCGCGACGCCGGCCTCGGCCTGACGTTCCCGGTGGTCACCTACTACGACGGCCAGGGCTTCCTGGCGCGGCGCGCCATGCAGCTCACCAGCGCCGAGGAGCTGAGCGGCGCGCGGGTCTGCGTGCAGGAGGGCACGGCCAGCGCCGGCAACGTCGAGGACTATTTCCGCGTCCGCGGCATGCGCTACCGCGCCGTCATGGCCGCCTCGGAGGAGCAGGCCCGCGGCCTCTACGAGAACGAGAACTGCGACGTCTTCACCGCCGACGTCTCGGCGCTGGCCGCGTCGCGCTCGCTGCTGGCCAACCCGAACGCCCACGTGATCCTGCCGGACGTGATCTCCAAGGAGCCTCTGGGGCCGGTCGTGCGGCGCGATGACCCCGTCTGGGCCGAGATCGTGCGCTGGACCGTCTACGCGACCCTGCTGGGCGAGGAGTTGGGTCTGAGCGCGCGCACGGTGGAGCAGGCGCGTGAGACGGCTACCGATCCCGAGACGCGCCGGCTCCTGGGCGTCGAGGGCGACCTGGGCGCGCTGCTGGGCCTCAAGGCCGACTGGGCGTTCCAGGTGATCCGGCAAGTGGGCGCCTATCACGAGATCTTCCGCCGCGACCTGGGCCAGGATTCGGCGCTGCGGTTGGACCGCGGGCTGAACGCGCTCTGGAACGCGCCGGCGCCGGGGCTGATGTACGCGCCGCCGATGCGCTAAAGGTCCATCACCATGGCGCAGCGGTTCTCAAGCCCCTTGGCCGCCTCGTAGCTGAGCATCTGGCGAATGCTGGCCGGCGCCTCGGCCGGATCCCACTCGCGGAACCCGAAGGACGCGTAGAAGGGCGCGTTCCACGGCACATTGCGGAAGGTTGTCAGACTGAGCCGCTGCAGGCCCAGACGGCGCGCATGGTCGGCGGCGGTCTGCAGCAGGCGGCGGCCGATCCCCTGGCCCTGATGGCCGCGCAGCACATCCACCTCGTCGATATGCAGACGGTCTTCCGAGACGCTGGCGGCCAGGTATCCGACCGTCTCACCGTCGGCGTCGGCCACCCACAGCGAACCCGCCTTCAGGTGCGGCCGCCAGGTGTCGGCGGGCGAGGCGTCGGTGAGCAGCCAGTCGGGGACGTCACGGCCTTCGAAGGCGGACGCGGCCGATCGTTCGATGGCGGGGATCAGGGCGAGGTCGGTCTCTCGGGCGAGGCGTATCTCGATGGATCAGGCTCCGGTCACGACGGCTGTATCGGCCCGGCCGCCCCATTCCGTCCACGAGCCATCATAGACCGCGACATCGAACCGGCCCAGCCGGGCGAGCGCCAGGGCCAGCACCGAAGCCGTCACGCCGGAGCCGCAGGTCGTCACGATCGGCCGGGCGAGGTCCACGTGGGCGAAGGCGGCCTTCAGGTCCTCGGCCGACTTCAGCGTGCCGTCGGCGTTCAGCACCTGGTCGAAGGGCAGGTTCAGCGCGCCCGGCATATGGCCCGAGCGCAGGCTGGCGCGCGGCTCGGGCGCCTCGCCCTTGAACCGGCCGGCCGAGCGGGCGTCTACCACCTGGGCGGAACTGTCGGCGAGGATGCCGGTCACCTGGGTCAGGTCCTTCACAAGGGCCATGTCGGGCTGCGGGGCCACGGCGACGGGATGCGCCACCGCGGATTCGATCTCAACGGGCCGCCCTTCGGCGCGCCACTTCTTCAGGCCGCCGTCCAGGACGAAGACGTTGGGGTAGCCCATGACCCGAAGCGTCCACCACACGCGGGGCGCGGAATAGATGCCATGGGCGTCGTAGACGACGATCGTGGCGTCGCGCGCCAGGCCCAGCGCGCCGGCGTCGCGGGCGAAGGCCTCGGCCGTCGGCAGCATGTGGGGCAGGTCGACCTTGGTGTCGGCGATGGCGTTGATGTCGAAGAACACCGCGCCGCGGATGTGGCCCGCCAGGTAGCTGTCGCGGCCATGGCCGGCCTGGCCGACCAGCGGCAGGGTGGCGTCCACGACGCGCACGTTCGGATCGCCCAGGCGCTCGGCCAGCCAGGCGGTGGAGACGAGGGGGTCTATTCCAGCCATGTGGGGACGGGCAGGCCCTTCTCCCGCAGGAACGGCGGGTTGAAGATCTTGGATTGATAGCGCTGGCCGTGGTCGCACAGCATGGTGACGATGGTGTGGCCCGGGCCCAGGTCCTGGGCCATGCGAATGGCGCCGGCGACGTTGATGCCGGTGGAGCCGCCCATCACCAGGCCCTCGAACTCCATCAGGTCGAAGATCGCCAGCAGCATCTCCTCGTCCGAGATCCGGTAGGCGTGGTCGATCTTCAGGCCTTCCAGGTTCGCGGTGATCCGCCCCTGGCCGATGCCCTCGCTGATCGAGTTACCCTCGGCCTTCAGTTCGCCGTCGGTGTAGTACTTGTAGAGCGCCGCGCCGTGCGGGTCGGCCAGGCCGATCTGCACCTTGGGGTTCTTGGCGCGCAACGCCGTGGCGACGCCCGCCAGCGTGCCGCCCGAGCCCACGGCGCTGATGAAGCCGTCCACCTTGCCCTCGGTCTGGGCCCAGATCTCCGGGCCGGTGCCCTGGATGTGGGCCTCGCGGTTGGCGACGTTATCGAACTGGTTGGCCCAGACCGCGCCGTTCGGCTCGTTCGCATCAAATTCCGCGGCCAAGCGGCCGGAATATTTGATATAGTTGTTCTCGTTGGCGTAGGGGACGGCGTCCACCTCCACCAGCTCGGCGCCGAAGAGACGGATGGCGTCCTTCTTCTCCTGGCTCTGCGTGCGCGGGATGACGATGGTGCATTTGTAGCCGAGCGCCTTGCCGACCATGGCCAGGCCAATGCCGGTGTTGCCCGCCGTGCCCTCGACGATCCGGCCGCCGGGGCGCAGCAGGCCTTTCCGTTCCGCATCGCGGATGATGTAGAGCGCCGCCCGATCCTTCACCGACTGGCCCGGGTTCATGAACTCGGCCTTGGCGAGGATCTCGCACCCAGTCATCTCGCTGGCGCGGCGCAGCCGCAGGAGCGGCGTGTTGCCGATGAGGTCGAGGATGGACGGCGCGACTTGCATGGCCGCCTACTTAGGCAAGCCGGGCGGCGGCGAACAGGGGTCCGCTCAAGCTTTGATGAGGCTGAGTTGCACGACGTCGGTCCGCCGGGTGCGGAAGCCGGCCTCGCAATAGCTCAGGTAGAAGCGCCAGAGCTTCCTGAACCGCTCGTCGAAACCCAGGTGGGTGATCTCGTCCCAGGCCGCCTCGAACCGCTTCAGCCATTCCGAGAGCGTGTCGGCATAGTGGACCCCGAACCGCGAGACCTGGCCCCAGGAGAGGCCGGCCTTGTCCGTGACCAGCTTCAGCCGCTCCTCCGAGGGCAGCATGCCGCCCGGGAAGATGTACTTCTGGATGAAGTCCGGCGTGCGCTTGTAGTGCTCGAAGTACTCGTCGCGGATGGTGATGATCTGCAGGCCGGCCTGGCCGCCCGGCTTCAGGCTGTCGCGCACCTTGTCGAAATAGGTGGGCCAGTAGCGCTCGCCCACCGCTTCGAACATCTCGATGGACGCCACGCGGTCGAAGCGGCCATCCACATCGCGGTAGTCCACAAGCCGGATGTCGGCCTTCTCGTTCAGCCCCTCGCGGAACATCCGCTCCTTGGCGAACTTGAACTGCTCCTCGGAGATGGTGATCGCCGTCACCTTCGCGCCCACGTCCTTGGCCGCGAACTCGGCGAAGCCGCCCCAGCCGCAGCCGATCTCCAGCACGTGGTGATCGGGCGCCAGGCCCATGCTCTCGCACAGCGTCCGGTACTTGCGCTGCTGGGCGTCGGAGAGCTTCTCGCCGGGCTGCTCGAAGCGAGCGGCCGAGTAGGTCATCGTCGAGTCCAGCCAGCGCGAGTAGAACGCATTGCCCAGGTCGTAGTGGGCGTGGATGTTCTTCTTCGAGCCCGAGCGGCTGTTGTTGCGGTGGAACAGGTGCTCCAGCACGTTCATCGCCGCCATGAACGGCGTGCCGAACGACACCTTCTCGAAGCGGGCGTAGTTCGAGGCCAACACCTCCAGTAGCAGCGGCAAATCGGGCGTGTCCCATTCGCCGGCCATATAGCCTTCGCCAAAGCCGATGGTGCCGTTCGAGATGGTGCGCTTGATGAAGTCGTAGTCGTGGACGAACAGCGTCGCCTCGGGCCCGGGCTCGATCCCCTCCAGCCGAATCGTCCGGCCATCGGGCAGCACAAAGGTCATCACACCCCAGCGCCAGTTGCGGATGATCGTCTTCGCCGCTGTGCGGAACACCAACGGCGTTCCTGAAAGGTCCGTCATTGGCGAACCTCCGACCATTCTAGCCCCCAAATACCCACGCCGAGGATCGATAACGACGGCGCCCAGCCGCTATCGGTCGTGCGAGAGGTACGGTCAAGACACCGATGGGGACGCAGCGAATGCACTTGAGGTGAATTGCGGGTCGCGCGACTAGAGGCGCCACACACGTCGCAAGGAAGATCATGGCCGTCCTCACCCTCGATCGCTGGAATCTTTCGATCGGCGACGACCATCCGCTGGTGGTGATCGCCGGCCTGAACGTCTTCGAGGACCTGGAGATGGCGCTCGAGGTCGGGCGGAAGCTGAAGGCGATCTGCGCGGCCCTGGAGCTGCCGTATGTGTTCAAGGCCAGCTTCGACAAGGCCAACCGCTCCTCGATCCGCAGCTATCGCGGCCCAGGCCTGGTCGAGGGGCTGAAGATGCTGGCCGCCGTGAAGGCCGAGTTGGACACGCCCATCTGCACCGACCTGCACGAGGTGGAGCAGGCCGGGCCGGTGGCCGCCGTCGCCGACCTCGTCCAGATCCCGGCCTTCCTCTGCCGCCAGACAGACCTGGTGGTCGCAACGGCGCGCGCCACGGCCGACGCCGGCGGCCTGCTGCATGTGAAGAAGGGGCAGTTCCTGGCGCCGTGGGACGCCCGCGCCATCGTCGACAAGATCCGCGAGGCGACGCCCGGCAAGGCGCTGACGATCCTCTGCGAGCGCGGGGTTTCGTTCGGCTACAACAACCTGGTCGTCGACATGCTGGGCATCGAGCGGATGCAGGAGCTGGGCGTGCCGGTGACCATCGACGCGACGCACGCCGTCCAGCTTCCCGGCGCCGACCCACGCAGCAACAGCGTCGCCACGGGCGGCCGGCGCGAGGGCGTGCCGGTGATCGCCAAGGCCGCTGTGGCCGCCGGCGCGAACGGTGTCTTCCTCGAATTCCACCCGGACCCCGACCGTGCGCTCTGCGACGGCCCCAGCGCCCTGCCGCTGACGGCCGCAGAGGGCCTGCTGAAACAGCTCAAGGCGATCCACGGCGTCATCCGCGCCGCTTGACCCGCCCGACAACGCGCCGCACACGCTAGCCGCATGGACTTGGCCGCTCTCCAGCAGCTTCTCGGCGACCTTCCCGGCAAGCGCGTCGCCTGCGTCGGCGACCTGATGGTCGACCGTTTCGTCTACGGCAGCGTCAGCCGCGTCTCGCCCGAGGCGCCCATTCCCGTCCTGGCCCGCCAACGCGAGCTCAAGATGCTGGGCGGGGCGGGCAACGTGGCGCGCAATATCGCCGCCCTGGGCGGTTCGGTGGCCCTGGTCGGTCTGATCGGCGGGGACGCCGAGGGCCACGAGGCGTCGCGGCTGGTGGGCGAGGAGGAGCCCGCCATCGAGGGCTACCTCGTCACCGATCCCGACCGGCCCACGACGCTGAAGACCCGCTTCGTCTCCGGCGGCCAGCAACTGCTGCGCGTCGACCTGGAGGAGAGCCGGCCGGTCGCGGGCGATGTCGAGCAGCGCCTGATCCGCACGATCAAGGACGCGGCGCGCGGCGCGGGCGTGATCCTGATCTCGGACTACGGCAAGGGCGTCGTCACCGACGCGGTGATCGCGGCCGCCCACGAGGTCGCCGCCGAGACCGGCGCCAAGGTGATCGTCGACTCCAAGGCCCGCTCCTTCGCCCGCTACGGCGATATCGACCTGGTGAAGCCCAACGCGTCGGAGCTGGCCTACGCCACCGACCTGCCCACCGAAACCGACGCCCAGCTCGAGGCCGCGATCGCACGGGCGCTGGAACTGTGGTCGACCAAGGGCGTGCTGGTCACCCGCGCCGCCAAGGGCGTGTCGCTTGGCCTGCGGGGCGAGCCGGTCCGCCACTTCCGCACCACGCCGCGCGAGGTGTTCGACGCCTCGGGGGCAGGGGACACGGCGCTGGCGGCCCTGGGGCTCTCCATCGCGGCCGGCGCCAGTCTGGACCACGCCATCGCGTTCGCACAGCTGGCGTCCGGCGTGGCGGTCGGCAAGGCCGGCACGGCGACCGTCAGCCCCGACGAGTTGGTCGAGGCCGTGCTGTCGGCCCACACGGCGGGTGTCGAGGGCAAGGTGGCCACGATCCAGCGCCTGGCCGAGGAGGTCGCCCGCTGGCGCGCCCAGGGCCTGAAGGTGGGCTTCACCAACGGCTGCTTCGACATCCTGCACAAGGGCCACGTGGCCTACCTGGCCCAGGCCCGCACCTGGTGCGACCGGCTGGTGGTGGGCGTGAACTCCGACGCCTCGGTCCGCGAGCTGAAGGGCGAGGGCCGCCCGGTGAACGACCTGGAGAGCCGCGCCCTCGTGCTGGCCGGCCTGCGCAGCGTCGACCTCGTCGCGCCCTTCGACGAACTCACGCCGATCCGCCTGATCGAGGCGGCCCACCCCGACGTGCTGATCAAGGGCGCCGACTACACCGAAGACCAGGTGGTCGGCGGCGACCTGGTGAAATCCTGGGGCGGCGAGGTGAAGCTGGCCGAGATCGTCGACGGCTATTCGACCTCGGCGGCCATCGCGCGCATGACGCGGAAGGAGGCCAAGGCATGACGGGCCTTTCGAATGACTAGGCGGATCGTCTTCGTCACCGGCGGCGCGGGCTTCATCGGCTCGAACATCGTGGCCAAACTGGCCGAGGATCGCGAGCTGGACATCGTGGTCTGCGACCGGCTGCACGAGGCCGAACTGGGCAAGTGGCGCAACATCGCCAAGGCGCCGATCGGCGACTTCGTGGCGCCGGAAGATATGTTCGACTGGCTGGAGAAGCGCTGGCGCGACATCGAGCTGGTGGTCCACATGGGCGCGATCTCGTCCACGACCGAGCCCGACGCCGACAAGATCATCCACTCGAACTTCACGCTCAGCCGCGACCTGTTCCGTTGGTGCGCAGACCGCCAGCGCCGGCTGGTCTATGCCTCGTCGGCGGCCACCTACGGCGCGGGCGAGCACGGCTTCGACGACGACAACGACTACGAGGCGCTGGCGGCCCTGCGGCCGCTCAACACCTATGGCTGGTCGAAGGCGTTGTTCGACCTCTTCGCCATGCGCCAGGCCAACCGAGACTACGCGCCGCCGCAGTGGGTGGGGCTGAAGTTCTTCAACGTCTACGGGCCCAACGAGGAGCATAAGCACTCGATGAAGTCCGTGGCCTCGCAGATCTGGCCGAAGGTGCGCGAGGGCCATGCGGTGCAGCTCTTCAAGAGCTACCGCAAGGACGTACCCGACGGCGGCCAGAAGCGCGACTTCGTCTATGTGCGCGACGCCGCCGACGTGACCCGCTGGCTGTTCGACAACCCGCAGGTGAACGGCATCTACAACCTGGGCTCGGGAGAGGCGCGGACCTTCGAGGACATGGCGCGGCAGGTGTTCGAGGCCGCCGGGAAGAACGCCCAGATCGAGTACACGCCCATGCCGCCGGCGATCCGGGACAAGTACCAGTACTTCACCGAGGCCAAGATGGAGCGCCTGGCCGCGGCGGGCTACGCGAAGCCGCTGACGCCGCTGGAGGAGGGGATCGGCGACTACGTCGGCCGGTTCCTCAGCCAGCCGGACTCCTACCGCTAGCCATGGCCGACCCGCCGGCCCGCCGACGCACGCGCTGGTGGCTGGCGGCCTTGCTGAGTGCAGCGCTGGTGCTCGCCACGGGCGTGGCGGTGTTCTGGGGCGACCTCGTATCCACGGCGCTCGACCCGAAGGTGCCGTTTCAGACCTACGAACCGCCACCAGGACCGGACTATTCGAAGTCGGCGTCCTGGTACCTGCGCCCCAAGCCTGGCGGCGACCTGAAGGCCGACGTCTTCTTCGTGGCCCCGACCACCTACGACGGCGGGCGCAACTGGAACGCCAAGCTGAACGCGCGCAAGGCGAACCGCCAGTTCGAGCAGGTGATGGCGCCGAACTACGTGGGTCCCTTCGTGAGCGTCGGACGCATCTTCGCCCCGCGCTATCGCCAGGCCAGCCTCTACAGCCTGACGACGCTCCGCGAGGACGCGCGTGAGGCCCGGCAGTTCGCCTACGGCGACGTCCGCGACGCCTTCCGATGGTACGTCGATCAGGACAACGGCGGGCGGCCCTTCATCATCGTGGGCGTCGAGCAAGGCGGCACGCTGGCGACGCGGTTGCTGAGCGAGGAGGTGGCGCGCGACCCGGTGCTGCAGAGCCGGCTGGTGGCCGCCTACCTCATCGACACCGTGGTGCCCGCCGACGCCCCGCCCATCGCGCCCTGCGTACAGAAGGGCCAGGCCGGCTGCCTCGCCGCGTGGGCGCGGGTCTACGAGGGCGACTTCGACACCGGCAAGCGGCTGCTGGACCGCGCGCTGGTCTGGAACGAGCACGGCGAGCTGGCCAACCTTTCACCGCGACCGGCGCTCTGTTTCAACCCGCTGCTGGGCGCCGTGAGCGACCAGCCGGCGCCCGCCCGCCTGCACCTGGGCGCGGCCAACGCCACGGGCCTGGAGTGGGGAGCGAGGCCCGCCTTCATGGCGCGGCAGGTCGCGGCGCGCTGCGAGGGCGGCGTGCTGGTGGTCACCCATCCGAAGTCGTCGTCGCTGAAGCAGGGCGGCGACTGGGCCGACCGGCAGAAGGCCCCCGGATTCAACCTGTTCTACGCCGACCTTGAGGCGGACGCGAAAGAGCGGCTGGCGGCCTGGCTCGCCCGGTGAGTAAGGTCCTCGGACCACGCGCCATCAGGCGAAGTGGAGGCCGGTTCGCCGCCCGGATGGCGCGCCACTTAGAAGAGCGCGTTCCGGGCGCAAAAGTGGCGTCCACTTTTGCTGAACGCGCTCACCGGAGGACGCCATGACCAATCGCCAGATCGTGCTGGACCGGCTGCCGCAGGGCGACAAGCTGGTGCCCGAACACTTCGCGCTGAACGCCGGCGAGCGTCCGACGCCGGGCGAGGGCGAGGTGCTGCTGAAGACCCGCTACATCTCGCTCGACGCCGCCAACCGCGCCTGGATGCAGGGCGCCACCTACCGCGCGGCGCTGGGCGCGGGCCAGGTGATGGCGGGCGGCGGGCTGTCCGAGGTCGTGGAGTCGAATGTCCCGCACCTGAAGGCCGGCGACCTCGTCTTCGCCGACACCGGCTGGCAGGAGTACGCGGCGCTGCCGGGCAAACACCTGAAGAAGCTGCCCGACCTGAAGCCCGAGACACACCTGCTCAGCGTCTATGGCGTCGCGGGCCTCACCGCCTACTTCGGCCTGCTGGAGTGCGGCGGGCCGAAACCTGGCGAGACCGTCGTGGTTTCGGCCGCGGCCGGGTCGGTCGGCTCGATCGTCGGCCAGATCGCGAAGATCAAGGGCTGCAAGGTGGTGGGCGTCGCCGGCGGCGAGGAAAAGGGCCGTTGGCTGGTGGACGAGCTCGGGTTCGACGCGGCGGTCGACTACAAGTCGCCGGAGTTCAAGCGCCAGCTCCGCGCCGCGGTCCCGGACGGGATCGACGTCTTCTTCGACAACACCGGCGGCGACGTCTTCGAGGCCTGCCTGTTCGCCATGCGGAACCATGGCCGCATCGCCTGCTGCGGCGCGGTCTCGCAGTACGACGGGGCCGCCCCGCAGCATGGACCGCGAGGGGTGCCCGGCCTGATCGTCACCAAGCGGCTGACGTTGCGCGGTTTCGTGGTGATGGACTTCGCCGACCAGAACGAGGCGGCGCTGGCCGACCTGCAGTCATGGGTCGCCGCGGGCCAGCTCAAGGTCCAGGAGGACATCATCGACGGCCTGGAGAACCTGCCGCAGGCCCTCATCGGCCTGCTGGCCGGTGAGAACCGCGGCAAGCGGATGGTGCGTGTCTAGCCGATATCCAGGTCGGGCCGCACTTCGATCGCGCCGTACTGGCCGACCGGGATACCGCCGGCGATGGCCACCGCCTCGTCCATGTCGGCGGCTTCGATGAAGATGAAGCCGGCCAGCACCTCCTTGGTCTCCGCGAAGGGGCCATCGGTGATCATCGGCGCCGGCCGGCCGCGGCGGCGGACCGTCTTGGCTGTGGAGACGCCCTTCAGGGCCGAGGCGGCGATGAAATGGCCGCGCCGCTGCAGCTCGGCGTCGTAGGCGAGAGAGTCGCGGTCGAGTGCGGCCTGTTCGTCGGGCGCCAGGTGCGCCAGGGCGCCGGGTTCGAGATAGACGAGGCAGAGGAATTTCATCGCAAGGATCGTCCTTTGAGTTGCGGTCACCCCCGGACGACGCATGGCCGACGGTGGCCCCGACAAATTCGCGCGGGTTTTTCTAGCCGGCGTCGCGCAGCGCCAGGCCCGCCTTCCAGTCGAACAGCTCTTGCAGCACCCGCAACGCTTGCCCACGGGGGCTCGCGAGCTCGGGATCGCGGGCGATGACCAGCCTCGCGTCGTCGCCGGCCACGGCGATCAGGTCACGGTGCGCGAAGGGATCGGCAAAGGCGTAGTCGGGCAGGCCGCTCTGGCGCAGGCCCAAGGCGTCGCCGCCGCCGCGCAGCTCCAAGTCCTTTTCGGCGATGACGAAGCCATCGTCCGTGCGGCGCAGGATGTCCAGCCGCTGCTGCGCCGTCTCGCTGAGCGGCGGGTCGTAGAGCAATACGCAGGCGCTCTCCCGAGCCCCCCGGCCCACGCGGCCGCGGAGCTGGTGCAGCTGGGCCAGGCCGAAGCGCTCGGCCTGCTCGATGACCATGATGGTGGCGTTCGGCACGTTGACGCCGACTTCGACGACCGTGGTCGCCACGAGCACCGACAGGCGGTTGTCGGCGAAATCGGCCATGACGGCGTCTTTCTCGGCGCCCGTCATCTTGCCGTGGACGAGGCCGACGCCCGTGCCGATCACCTTCTTCAGCGCGATCGCCCGCATCTCGGCGGCGGCCAGGTCGCTGACCTCGGACTCCGAGACCAGCGGGCAGATCCAGAAGGCCTGGGCGCCGCCGGCCACAGCGTCCTTCAGGCGGCCGACGATCTCGTCCAGGCGCGGCATCGGCACGGCGCGGGTAGCCACCGGCGTGCGGCCGGGCGGCTTCTCGTCGATGCGGCTGACGTCGAGGTCGCCGTACATCGTCAGTTCCAGGGTGCGCGGGATCGGCGTGGCCGACATGGCGATCAGGTGGGTCGCCCGGCCCTTGGCCTGCAGCCGCTGGCGCTCGGCGACGCCGAACCGGTGCTGCTCGTCGATCACGACGAGTTGCAGCTTGTGGAACGCGACATCGTCCTGGAACAGCGCATGTGTGCCGACCGCCACCTGCGCCTCTCCGGAAGCCAGCGCCGCCAGCTTCTCGCGTCGGCCGGCGCCCTTGTCCCGCCCGGTCAGGAGGACGGCGGTCAGGCCGTGAGCGGCGAGGGGGCCCGAGATGGTCTCGTAGTGCTGTCGCGCTAGGATCTCGGTGGGCGCCATCAGGGCCGACTGGCCGCCGGCGTCGGCGACGTCGGCCATGGCGCACATGGCCACGACGGTCTTGCCCGAGCCCACGTCGCCCTGGACGAGGCGGCTCATCCGCTCGCCGGCCTGGAAGTCGGCGCGGATGTCGGCCAGGGCGCGCTCCTGGGCCCCGGTGAAGGCGAACGGCAGGTCGTCCTTCAACTTCGCCGCTGTCGGCCCCGGCGATAGCTTCGCGGCGGGCTCGCGGCGGCGCTCGGCCTTCCGCTGGGCCATGGCCAGCTGATGGGCCAGCAACTCGTCGTAGGCGAGGCGACGGCGATGGCGGCTGAGCGGCGACAGGTCGGCCTCGCCCGTGGGATGGTGCAGCCGTTCCAGGGCCTCTCGCCACGAGACGAACTTTTCGCGCTCCAGCCAGGCGGGGTCCTGCCACTCGGGCATGTCGGGCGCCTTGGCGAGCGCCTCCTCGACGAAGGCGCGCACCCGGCGCGGCGGCAGCCCTTCGGTGGCTGGGTAGACCGCTTCGACCTCGGGGATGTCGCCGGCCTTGTCGGGCGCTTGCATGTAGTCGGGGTGGACCATCTGGCGGCCGTAACGCTCGTCCTCGACCCGGCCCGAGATCACCCGGCGCTGTCCGATCGGGTGTCGCTTCTCCAGCTGGTCCCCGTAGGCCCCGAAGAAGACCAGGGTCATGAAGCCCGTTTCGTCGCTGACCCGCACGCGCCAGGGTTGGTTGCGCGCGCGGGGGCGCTCGTAGGCGTCGATCGTGACGTCGAAGGTCATGATCTGGCCGTCCAGCGCCTCGCCCAGCTTCGCAGGGGTGCGGTGGATCAGCGAGTGCGGCTGCAGCCACAGCACGTCGCGCACGACCGGCCCCGCCACGCGCTCCAGCAATGGCGCCACGCGCGGTCCCACCCCCTTCAGGGATGTGATCGGTGCAAAGAGCGGGAACAGAATCTCCGGCCGCATCCTTCGAGCATACCCGACTGGCGCGCGAGGCCGCTCCGCTCTATATCCGGCCCCTCTCGATGACGACGGACGATGCACGGCTCAAGAAACTGAAGCTGCGCGCCTGGCGGCGGGGCTTCAGGGAAGCGGACCTCATTCTGGGGCCGTTCGCGGACAGGCACGTCTCGACGTTCGACGCGGCCGAGCTCGACTGGTTCGAGGCGTTGCTCGAGGTCCCCGACCAGGATCTCTACGGCTGGATCATGGAGCGCGAGGCCACGCCGGCCGAATTCGACGGGCCGCTGATGGGCAAGCTCAAGGCGTTCCGCGACGAAGCCCACCTCGGCATCTCGCCCAAGGGCCAAGCGCTGAAGGGCCAGGACGATGGCTGACGGCGCCCGTCCCGATCCCCGCGCCGTGATGCGCCGCGTGGCCGACGATCCGGGCCGGCTGGACCTAGTCGGCGCGCCGGAGGGCTTCGACGCCCTGGTCATGGCCGACCTGGTCAAGGCGCGGAAGGGCCTGTCGGTGTTCGTGGCCCGCGACGCCGGGCGGCTCTCGGCCTTCGCCGACGCCTTCGCCTTCTTCGCCCAGGGCGTGGAAGTGCTGACCTTCCCGGCGTGGGACTGCCTGCCGTACGACCGCGTCGGCCCTTCGGCCGGGGTCTCGGCCCAGCGGATGGCGACGCTGTCGCGGCTGGCCGCCGGGCTCGACGACAAGCCGCGCCTGCTGATCACGACGGTTCCGGCGCTGGTCCAGCGCGTGCCGCCGATCGCCTCCGTGAAGCGGGCCAGCTATTCGGCGCATGTGGGCAATGTGGTCGAGATCGCCGACTTGGAGGCCTATTTCGCCGTCAACGGCTACAGCCGCGCCTCCACCGTCTCCGAGAAGGGCGAGTTCGCCATCCGCGGCGGAGTCATCGACGTCTTCCCGCCGACAGCCGAGGAGCCGGTGCGACTGGACCTGTTCGGCGACACGCTGGAGAGCATCCGCGGCTTCGACCCGGAGACCCAACGTTCGACGCGCCAGCTCAAGGACGTCTCGCTGCTTCCGGTCAGCGAGGCGCTACTCGACAAGGACGCGGTCAGCCGCTTCCGCACGGGCTATCTGGAGACCTTCGGCGCGCCGGGCGATGACCCGCTCTACGCCACCATCTCGGAAGGCGGCCGCCGCGCCGGGATGGAACACTACCTGCCGCTGTTCTACCCGGACCTGGCGACGCTCTTCGACTACCTGCCGGCCAACACCGCAATCGCCCTGGACCACCTGGCCCGCGACGCCCGCGACGAGCGGCTGTCGATGGTGGAGGACGCCTACGACGCCCGCTCGAACACGGAGCGGAAGGTCCACTACCACCCGCTGGAGCCGACCCGGCTCTACCTCGACGCGGACGAGTGGGACGAACAGCTCAAGGTGCGGCCTTCGCGCCGGTTCTCCGCCTTCAACGAGGCCGAGGGCGAGGCGGTCATCGACATGGGCGCGCGCGCCGGGCGCAACTTCTCGGCCGAGCGGAAGCTGGACAGCGTCAACCTGTTCGAGGCCACGGTCGATCACGCCAACAAGCTCAGCGCCGACGGCAAGCGGGTGCTGTTCGCCTCGTGGTCCGAGGGTTCGTCCGACCGCCTGGGCCATATGCTGGCCGACCACGGGCTGAAGAGCCTGCCGCTCGCCGCCTACTGGGACGCCGCTAAGGCCGCCGACCCGAAGAAGCCGCAGCGGGTGGTGCTGCCCCTGGACGCGGGCTTCGAGACCGACGCGCTGGCGGTCATCTCCGAGACCGACATCCTGGGCGACCGGCTGGCCCGGCCCCGCAAGCGCCGGCGCGCCGCCAACTTCCTGGCCGAGGCCTCGGCGCTGACGCCCGGCGACCTCGTCGTCCACATCGACCACGGCATCGCCCGCTACGAGGGCCTGAAGACGCTCGACGTCCAGGGCGCGCCGCACGACACGCTGGAGCTCCAGTACGGCGGCGAGGCCAAGCTGTACCTGCCGGTCGAGAACATCGACCTGCTCACCCGCTACGGCGCCGACAGCGAGGGCGTGCAGCTCGACCGCCTGGGCGGGGCGGCCTGGCAGGCGCGCAAGGCGCGGGCCAAGGAGCGCCTGCGCGAGATGGCCGATGGCCTGATCCGCATCGCGGCCGAGCGCGCCACCAAGTCCACCGAGGCCGTGGACCCGCCGCAAGGCCTGTTCGACGAGTTCTGCGCCCGCTTCCCGTACGAGGAGACCGAGGACCAGCTCAACGCCATCGGCGACGTGCTGGAGGACCTGGCCGCCGGCCGGCCCATGGACCGCCTGATCTGCGGCGACGTGGGCTTCGGCAAGACCGAGGTGGCGCTACGCGCCGCCTTCGTGGTGGCGATGAGCGGCCAGCAGGTGGCGATCGTGGCGCCGACGACGCTCTTGGCGCGCCAGCACTTCAAGACCTTCTCCGAGCGGTTCGAGGGTTGGCCGGTGCGCGTGCGCCGCCTGTCGCGACTGGTGCCGGCGAAGGAAGCCTCCGAGACCCGCGACGGGCTCTCCAGCGGCGAGGTCGAGATCGTGGTCGGCACCCACGCGGTGCTCAGCAAGCAGGTCAGCTTCAAGAACCTGGGCCTGGTGATCGTCGACGAGGAGCAGCACTTCGGGGTCAAGCACAAGGAGAAGCTCAAGGAGCTTCGCGCCGACGTGCACATGCTGACCCTGACCGCCACGCCGATCCCGCGGACGCTGCAGATGTCGCTCTCGGGCATCCGGGAGATGTCGATCATCGCCACCCCGCCGGTCGACCGGCTGGCGGTGCGGACCTACATCACGCCGTGGGACCCGGTCGTGCTGCGCGAGGCGCTGCTGCGCGAGAAGTACCGCGGCGGACAGGGCTACTTCGTCGCGCCGCGGATCAGCGACCTGCCGGACCTGGAGCGGTTCCTCCGCGAGCAGGTGCCCGAGATCAAGTTCGTGGTGGGCCACGGTCAGATGGCGCCGACCCAGCTCGAAGAGGTGATGACCGCCTTCTACGACGGCCAGTACGACGTCCTGCTGTCGACCACGATCGTGGAGAGCGGCCTCGACATCCCGACCGCCAACACGATGATCATCCACCGCGCCGACATGTTCGGCCTGGCGCAGATGTACCAGCTGCGGGGCCGGGTGGGGCGGTCGAAGGCGCGCGCCTACGCCTATCTGACCACGCCGGCGCAGAAGCAGATCACCCTGTCGGCCGAGAAGCGCCTCAAGGTGCTGCAGTCGCTGGACAGCCTGGGCGCGGGCTTCCAGCTCGCCAGCCACGACCTGGACCAGCGCGGCGGCGGCAATCTGCTCGGCGAGGAACAGTCGGGACACATCCGCGAGATCGGCGTCGAGCTCTACCAGCAGATGCTGGAGGATGCGGTCAACGAGCTGAAGGCCAACGCCGGCGCGGCCGAGGTCGCCGACCGGGGCTGGTCGCCGCAGATCAACACCGGCGCCGCGGTGCTGATCCCCGATGAATATGTGCCCGACCTGAATGTCCGGCTGGCGCTCTATCGCCGGATCTCGGACGCGGAGAAGGCGCAGGACCGCGAAGCCCTGGCCGCCGAACTGATCGACCGCTTCGGCCCGCTGCCGCCCGAGGCCGACCAGCTTCTGAAGGTGGTCGCCATCAAGGGCCTGTGCCGCGAGGCCAACGTCTCGAAGATCGACGTCGGGCCGAAGGGCGCCGTGGTCACGTTCCGTAACGACGATTTCAGGAACCCTATGGGCCTGATCCAGTTCGTGGCGAAGAACTCGGTCGCCTGGAAGGTGCGCCCGGACAACAAGGTCGTCGTGAAGGGCGAGTGGGAGACCCCCAAGCAGCGCCTCGACGCCGCCGAGAAAGTTCTGGCCGAGCTGGCGAAACTGGCCGCCCAGGCCTGACGGGCCCGGGCTTAGCGAATTTGGAAGGGATCGGGCCCAGCTTGCGCGCGATCCGAGGAGACCACCCTATGCGTCACGCCGTGCTCGCCCTTACCGCCGCCGCCCTGTTGAGCGGCGCCGCCGCGCCCGCCCTGGCCCAGGCTCCGCCGGCGGACGTGAACGACACCCGCTGCCTGATGGTGCTCCAGGTGATCGGCCGCGACCCGAACCAGCGCGACCAGGCTGCCCGCGGCGTCTTCTTCTATGTGGGCCGGCTCGGCGCCCGAGGGCCGCTGTCGCGCATCGAGCCGATCATGGTGGCCGAGAGCAAGAAGATGGGCACACCCCAGCTCCTGCAGGCCGAGCTGACGCGCTGTAGCGCCGAGCTCAACCAGCGTGGCGGCGAACTGCAGGCGATCAACCAGAAGCTGGCCAAGGACCTCGGCCCGCCGCCGGCCGCTGCGCCCGCGCCCAAGGCGACCGCAGCGCCCGCCAAGAAATAGCGCCGGTTGGCGTCGAGCCCCGGCCGGCGCATCCTCTCCGAAGATCCTCGGGGGAGGCGACATGAGAGCTTTGATCCTGGCGGCCCTGCTGGCCGCTGCGGCGACGTCCGCACAGGCGGCCGACGACGCGATCGGCGACGCCAATCGCGCCGACGTGCGCTGCGTGCTCGGCATGGGCGTGATGAGCCGCAACGAGCAGTACAAGTCCTGGGGCGCGCTCGGGATTTTCTTCTTCGCCGGCCGGATCGAGGGGCGCAGCCCGGGCTTCGACCTGGAGGACGCGATCAAGCGCGAGGTCCGGCTGATGGCGCCCAGCGAGTACAACGACGAGATCAGGCGCTGCAGCGATCTCCTGGGCGAGCGCAGCCGTGCGTTCGAGGCGATGAAGCGGCAGACGCCCAGAGGCGTTGGGAACTAGGCGTCGGAAACTAGGCGGCCGCCCGCTTCGCGTCGTCGATCATCTTGCGGGCCCGGATCCACCATTCCAGCCGCTGGGCCGAGACCACGCCGACCGCCAGCAGCAGGAAGCTGTCGGTGATCTCGGCGGCGGTCACGTGCAGGATCGAAGCCTCGCCCGACAGCGCCCCGCGCAGCAGGTAGCGCAGGCCGAAGATGCCCAGGATCAGCAGCATGCCGAACGGCGAGACGCGGCTGGTCACCACATGTGTCGCGGGATCGATGGTGAAGGTGCTGGCCCGGCCGCGCCACCAGCCCAGCAGCGCGCCCAGCGCCACGGCGCCGATGTCGAGCGCGAGGCCGATGGGACCGGGCGGCGGGTTGTGGCTGAACGCCAGGATCGCCATCAGCATGATGATGGCGGGCGAGATCCACAGCCGTTCGATCTTCAGCGTGCGCGCCCGCGAGTTCCGCAGGATGACGATGCCGACGATGATCAGCGGGACCAGGTACGTCCAGTAGCCGGCGTCCTGAGGAATTGGGGGCATCAACTCGCCTTGAGCGTATGGGCCATCGCGGCCGCTTGCTCCAAGGCGTAGCCCACACTTTCCGGCGACGCCACCTCGGCGACGCCCAGATCGAACTCGACGACGAAGGGCGTGGCGCCCTGGCCGGCCTCGAAGGCCGTGCAGCCGATGACCGCGGCGATCCGCTCGCCGGCCGACCGGGCCGCGTGCAGCGGCGTGGCGGGCAGGGCCAGGGCGAAGACTTCCGGAGCCAGGCGCGCGGCGGTGTCCTCGACGCGGACCAGGCGGCCGATCATCGAACCGATCTGCGGCACGGCGCGGGCCACCCACCCGCCGGCGCGCGGCGCCTTCAGGTCGGGCTTCTCGGCCACCTTCAGCATGCAGACGCTGAGCGGCCGGTTGCGCTCGCGCGCGCCGCGGGCCAGCCGCATCAGGTGGCCGGCGAAGAGATCACGGGTGAAGAGGCCGGTGGCCGCGTCCATCAGGCCCGAGCCGCGAGCCTGTTCCAGGGCGGCGCGCACGGCCTTCTGGCGGCGGAACGCCCGGGCCAGCTCCACCACCCGCAGGGCGGTCTCGCTCTCGGGCGTCTCGGGCGACGCCACGTCGGAGATGCCGCGGTGATAGGCCTCGGCCGCCGTGACCGCCGATTCGGCGCGCATGTAGAGCAGGGCGGGCGTGTGGTAGAGGCGTGTGTTCCGCCGCAGGCCGGCCGCGATCGACAGCGCCTCGTGCGGATTGTCGCCGGCCCACAGCACCACGGCGTCGAACGGCCGCTCATGCAGGTAGTCGAAGGCCGTGAAGGCGGTGAACGCGCCCACCACTTCGGCGCCGTTGCGCTGCAGGGCGTTGGACAGCGCCAGGAACTGCGGCGCGGGCTCGCCGATGGCCAGCACGCGGAACGGATGGGGGTCGGTCTCGGGCGCGTCCAGCGTATGGCCGCGCTCGGCGAAGGTCTCGACGCGGACCTCGAACTCTTCCTCGGCCACCGCCGTGCGGACCAGGCTCTCCAGGCGCATAGCCGCCTGGGCCGGATGCAGCGGAGACGCCAGCGTCAGGTCGTAGCCGTGGTCCTTCTGGAACGGATCGGGCGCGCCCATGGCCATGATCGGCAGGCGGCGCGGCTCGCAGGCGGCGCGCAGGCGGTCGGCGAGGCCCACGGCGCTTTCGTCCATGTCGGCGAGGTCGACAATGGCGGCCTGGATCTGGAGATCGGAAAGGGCGGCCGCGGCCGCGGCTTCGCTGCGCGCGGTGACCGTGCGCCAGCCCAGACGGTCCAGCCCTTCAGCCAGGGGGCCGGCCGTGGAATCGTCGCGAGCGACAATCAGTACTCGCGCCTGGACCCCTGCCGCCATATCCCCATCCAATCGCGCCCCATTCTGTCCTAAGCACGGAATCAGACAGGGCCGGAAGAGTTGTCCCATAACCGCGCGCAGGTTGCGGAAGGGTTTCATTGTCGCAGGAGGGTGCGTCGTGGCTGTGGATTTGACGGGTAAGGTGGCGCTGGTGACGGGCGCAAGCGGCGGACTGGGCGCCCATTTCGCCCATCTGCTGGCGGCGAACGGCGCGGCCGTGGCGGTCACGGCGCGTCGCGTCGACAAGATCCAGGCCCTGGCCGACGAGATCAACGCCGCGGGCGGCCAGGCGCTCGCCCTGGCCCTCGATGTCGCCGACGCCCACGCCATCGCGCCCGCCCTCGACAAGGTTCAGGCCGAGCTGGGCGGGCTGGACATCCTGGTCAACAACGCCGGGATTGGCGGCGAGGGGCTGGCGCTGGACATCTCCATCGAGGATTTCGACCAGACGTTCGCCGTGAATGTCCGCGGCCTGTTCTTCACGGCGCGCGAGGCTGCCAAGCGGATGATCGCCGCGGGCGTCGAGGGGCGGATCGTCAACATCGCGTCCATCGCCAGCCACACCGTCCTGCCGGGCCTGTCAGCCTACTGCGGCTCCAAGGCGGCGGTGGCGATGCTGACGAAAAGCCTAGCCCGGGAGTGGGCCCGCAAGGGGATCGCCGTCAACGCGCTGGCGCCCGGCTACATCGAGACGGCCATCAACGACGCATGGTGGCCCACCGAGGGCGGCCAGAAGCAGCTCAAGGGCTTCCCGCGCCGCCGGCTGATGGACGCCACCGACCTGGACGAGGCGTTCCTGCTGATGGCCGGGCCCGCGGCCAAGGCCATGACCGGCAGCCTGATCACCGTCGACGATGGCCAGTCCCTGCCGGGGGGCGGCTGATTTTGGAGATCGCCGGCGGGTTGGCTGACCGAAGGGCAAGCCGCTTAGATCGGCGCCGATAAGGGAGAAACGTCATGCGTCAGGGTCCGCTCACCGGGCTGAAGGTCATCGAGTTCGCCGGAATCGGCCCGGGACCGTTCTGCGGCATGCTGCTCTCCGACCTCGGCGCCGACGTCGTGCGGATCGACCGCAAGGGGCAGGGCAGGGGCTCGCCCTCCGACATCACCTCCCGCGGCCGCCGCTCGGTGGCGCTCGACCTGAAGACGCCAGAGGCGGTCGAGACGTGCCTGAAGCTCATGGAGACCGCCGACGCGGTGCTGGAGGGCTTCCGCCCCGGCGTGATGGAGCGCCTGGGCCTCGGCCCCGACGTGGCGCTGAAGCGCAATCCGAAGCTGGTCTACGGCCGCATGACCGGCTGGGGCCAGACCGGTCCCTACGCCATGGCCGCCGGCCACGACATGAACTACATCGCCATCACCGGCGCGCTGCACGCCATCGGCACCGACGAGAAGCCCGTGCCGCCGCTGAACCTCGTGGGCGACTTCGGGGGCGGGGCGCTCTACTTGGCCTTCGGCCTGCTGGCCGGCGTGATCCAGGCGCGCGAGACCGGCACAGGACAGGTGATCGACTGCGCCATGAGCGACGGGGCGGCCTCGCTGATGGCCATGTTCTACGGCTTCAAGGCGGCCGGGATCTGGAAGGAGGCGCGGCGGTCCAACATGCTGGACGGCGGCGCGCACTTCTACGACACCTACCAGTGCAGCTGCGGCAAGTGGGTCTCGATCGGCTCCATCGAGCCGCAGTTCTATGCGCTGCTGCTGGAGAAGACCGGCATCAACGATCCCGACTTCCAGAAGCAGCACGACCGCTCGGCCTGGCCCGACCTGCGCCAGAAGCTCGCCAACGTCATCGCCCAGAAGACGCAGGAGGAGTGGACCGAGATCATGGGCGCCACCGACGTCTGCTTCGCCCCGGTGCTCGATCTGGACGAGGCGCCGAAGCATCCGCACAACGTGGCGCGAGAGACGTTCGTGGAGCTGGGCGGAGTGGTCCAGCCGGCCCCCGCGCCGCGGTTCTCAGCCACGCCCGGCAAGATCCAGGGGCCGCCGCCCGCCATCGGCGCCCATGACCGCGAGGCGCTGAGCGACTGGGGCTTCTCGGACGGTGAGATCGACGCGCTGAAGACTGCAGGAGCCCTGGCCTAAGCTCTACTGTAGTAACGCGTTACCTGAATTGGCCGTTCAGGCGCGGTTCAGCCGGCGGGCCGCACATTGACCCCCGGATCGGACGTCGCGCTCTCCCGTCCCTCGAAGCGGCGGCCGGCCCGGATGGAAAGACACGCCCATCGGCGGCGCGCCACCTACTAACCCGGGTGGCGCGCCGTTATCATTTGGGCCAAGGCTTACCGGACCTTGAGTCGAGCCCTACTTCCGCGCGCATGAACGTCCTTCAACTGATCCGCCGTATCCGCGCGCGGGACTTCGATCCCGTCCACGGGCTGCGGTTGGGCCTGACCGTGCTAGGCAAGGCGCTCTCACGCCTCTGGGGCCGCGACGTGATGCTCTACAACGGCGGCGTCTCGTTCTTCATCATGCTGGCGATCTTCCCGGCGCTGGCGATCGTCATGGGCCTCTACAGTCTCCTGTCCGACCCCGCCCGCGTCGCGGCACAGGGCGAGGCGCTGGCCCGGGTGATGCCGGACGCGGCGCGCTTCATCCTGCAGGGCGAACTGGTGCGCCTGTCGAGGGCGCCGCCCGAGACCGTCTCGGTGCAGAGCGGCGTCGCGCTGCTGGTCGGCGGCTACGCGTCGCACCGCGGCTTCAAGGCGCTGCTGGCGGGACTGTCGTTCATCCACGACGAGGACAAGCCGCGAGGCTTCGTGGGCTTCAACTTGCTGGCGCTGGCTGTGCTGATCGCGGCGCTGGCCGCCCTGGCCGTGCTGTCGACGGTCTTCTTCGGCTTCCGGATCCTGGGCGAGACGTTCGACCTGCGCCCCTTGCGCGGCGCGCCCTGGCTCTACAGCGAATGGACCTGGGCCAGCGCCGGCATGACGCTGGGCATGGCCCTGATCTACCGCTGGGCCATGTCGCGCGAGCCGGTCGAGTGGCGCGCGTCGCTGATCGGTGGGGCCGCCGCGGCCGGTCTCTGCATCTTCGCCTCGTGGGCGCTGGGCTATTACGTCGAGGACATCGCCGAACTGGGCGTGACCTACGGTTCGGTCGCGACCGTGGTCATCTTCCTGATCTGGCTCAGCTGGAACGTGAACGCCGTCTTCTTCGGCGGTGCGCTGGCCACGGAAATCGAGCTCGCCGCGAACCGCCGCCGCGTGCCGCTGGCGTCCGAGTTGGGTGGGCTTCGCGGCTAGGGCTTGGCGACGAGGAAGCTCAAGCCGCCCTCGGTATCCGCCTGCTCAAGCACCTGCGCGCCCGCCTGCGCCGCGAAGTGGGGCACGTCGATCCGGGCGAGGGGATCGTCGGCCAGCAGCCGGACCCGCGCGCCGGCAGGCGCCGCCTCCAGTGCGCGGCGCAGGCGCAGCGTCGGCACCGGGCAGCGGTGGCCACGGGCGTCGACCAGGATCTCATCCGGCGTCATGGGCCGCCGCATACACCACTCACAGCGCCGCCGAAAAGAAGGCGGGCGGCCCCACGTGGTGGAACCGCCCGCAGCTGGTGGTGAGGGGAGGGCGCCCTAGCGGGCCAGGTGCAGCGCGGCGATCTGGCCGGCGATGCTCTGGAACACCTGGGTCAGGGTCGAGGAGTTGGTGACGTTGTAGTAGTGGTCGCGGTCGGTGGCGCAGGCCTGCAGCAGGTCGCTGGAGCCGTCCTCGACACGGATCGTGTAGACCTCGATATCCTTGGCCTTCATGTTCGTGCAGATCAGGCTCAATCGGTTGTCCAGCGCGGCCGTCCGCGTGTCGCTGCTGGCCCCTTGCAGCAGAGGCTGGCCGTTCGACTTGATGACCCGGCCCTGCCAGATATAGCCGGTCGCGGCGTAGGTGCCGTCGTTCGGCGTGTCGCGCTGCGAGATCGTGTTCTCGCCGTCCGTCATCAGGATCAGGATCTTCTGGTGCTTGGGCGTGTTGTAGGCCACGCCGTCCGAGAACGGCGCGTTCGGCGACAGGGTGTTCCAGCCCCAGGACATGCCGATCGGGATGTTGGTGTTGCCGTCGGCCACCAGCGCCTGGATGTCGTCGCGGATGGCCTGGAAGCTGGTCGACAGGCGACGCATCTTCGACAGGGCGCAGCCGCGGTTCGGGCCGAAGGAGGTGCTGAGCGTGCCGTTCTTCTTGCCGCCGTACTTGGTGATCGAACCCTGGCGGACCTTCCAGTTCGTGCTGCTCGTGCCGTCGGCCACATAGTCGTTCTGGTAGTCCGAGCCGTAGCCGCTGGTCTTGCTGTCCGGCTCGTCCGGCGCGAAGAACGGCGTGTAGAGCGTTGCCGGCGTGCCCGTGGTCGGCGCGGTGTCCTGGACGTCGTACGGCGCCTTGCGCATCTCGACGCAGCCGCCCCAGCTGGTGCCGGCGGTGGTGAACAGCGTGAAGCGGTTGCCGTGCTGCGTGCCGCTGGACGTGGTGAAGATCTCGTCGTTGATCGGCGAGGCCCCGCTCTGGTCCATCCAGGTCGAGTTGCGATAGGTCGTCGCGTCCAGGCGCACGGTGCTGGAGAAGGGCACCAGCGAGATCTTCACGGAGTCGGGCTCGACGCTCTTCTTCGAGGCCTCCTCCATCTTGGTGACGAAGTCCTTCGCCGCCTTCTTCATGTCGGCGAGCTTGGTGCCGTCGTTCATGGAGGTGGTGACGTCGAGAACGAGCGCCACTTCGACCTTCACGCTGGCGCGCACGACCTCGGTGGAGGCCTCGATGCCCATGGTGCCGTCGTTCAGCAGCCCGGCCACGAACGGACGGACGGTGAGCTCCGCGGAGGCGACGACGTTGCCGTTCGCACCGAATTTGAAGGAGCTCTGCGTGAGGTCGAAACTCGAATCGAGCTTCAGGTTCTGGTTCAAGAACCTATCGCCAGCGACCTTGAGATCGGCGTCCGTCGTCGCGCTCGAGCGGGCGGCCGCCAGGGCGGCGGCGTCCAGCGCGTCCTGCAGTTGAGATTTCGCGCTCGTCGCGCGCGCCAGATCGACGGCGCCGAGGCCGGCGACACAGACGGGGGCCATGGCGAGCGCCGCCACCATGGCGACGTTGCCGCGATCGTCGAAACGCCGCAGCAGGCGACCGATTCCGGCGAAGCTTGACCTGCGCATGATGTGTCCTGCGAACCGTTGTTATTGACGGTGATGACTATCGCTGGACGGCTAATCTCTCCTTATTCCGGACCGTTAAGTTCGGTTCACCTTCATTCGCAACCGGCTGTTGGTGCAACCTCGCTAGCCTCGCGCCATGTTCCGGATAAAGGCGCAGATCGCCCACGCCAGGGCGTTCCGAGACGACGACAAGGGCGCGACCGCGATCGAGTTCGCGTTCATCGCGCCCGTGCTGTTCTTCGCGCTGCTGTCGCTCATCGAGCTCGGCATCATGTCGATGATGAGCACCAGCCTCGACAACGCCGTCATCGAGGCCGCCCGTCGGATTCGCACGGGCCGCGACGACGCGCCCGCGTCCGCCTCGGCGTTCGAGGACCTGGTCTGCGCCAACATGGGCGGCTCGGTCGGCGACTGTCGCGACCGCCTCGTGATCAGCGTCCAGAAGTACGCGGCCTTCGCCAACGCCGGCACGGCCGCCACCAGCCAGCCCGCCGGTCAGTTCGACAAGGGCGGCCAGAACGACATCATCCTGGTCAAGGCGAACTACAAGTGGCCCGTGGTCACCCCCATGCTCCTCTCGCCCTATCCGCAGGACGGGATGGAGGTGACCCTGGCGTCACGGTTCGCCTTCAAGAACGAGCCATTCGAATGATCAAGTTCACGCAACAGCTCTGGGCCGACCGCAAGGGCGCCGCCGCGATCGAGTTTGCGCTCGTCTTCCCGACGATCTTCCTCCTGTACATGGCCGTCGCCGAAGGCTTCCAGGCCTATGTGGCCCAACGCAACGTGGCCCACCTGGCCGCCACGATGGCCGACATCACGGCGCGCAACCGCACGATCACGACCGCAGAACTCAACGACGTCCTGGGGGCCAGCGTCTCCATGATGTACCCGCTGCCGAACGTGCGCCTGCAACAGCGCATCTCGAGCATCAGCGCCGACGCCAGCGGGACCGCGGCCACCGACTGGACCGTGAAGAAGACCTACACGGGGACCGAGGCGCCGTCAGTGCCGAACGGCTACCTCCGGGCCAACGAGAGCGTCATCGTCACCGACGTGGTCTACGACTACGAACCGCAGTTCGGCTTCTTCCTTCCGGACACGATCCGCTTCACGCGCCACGCCTATTCGCGTCCGCGCCTCTCGGCGAAGGTCGAGAAGCTCACCTGACCCACCAACGTCGGTGGAGCCGGCTCGCGTCGCCTGCTAGAAGCGCCGCTCCGGACAGGTGGCCGAGTGGTTTAAGGCAGCGGTCTTGAAAACCGCCGTGGGTTCACGCCCACCGTGGGTTCGAATCCCACCCTGTCCGCCAAAGGCCTGATCCGACGGCGCTGGATTCGAACCCACAAGCCCAAGAGAGGATCGGGCGCCTCGCGCCCGAGGGGGTTCGAATCCCACCCTGTCCGCCAGATCTCGCTCGGCGGCGGCAGATTCGAACGCGTCCGCAGCGATCGGCCCGGCAATATCCGGTTAACCCTGTCGCAAGCTTCCCCGCCGACGATTCCCGGTGAGTCGGAGGCGGATATGACGAAGTCCACGAACGTCGGGCGCTATGCCCGTCTTGCGCTGATCCTGGTGGCCGGGGCCTCGGTCACGGCCTGCGTCACGCCCCGCTATCCCAGCCGCGCCGACGGCCTGGGCAAGCTGCCGCCCTCGACGGGGCAAGGCGAGTACAAGGTCGGCAAGCCCTATCAGGTCGGCGGTGTCTGGTACGTGCCGCGCGAACAGCCCAACTACGACGAGCACGGGATCGCCTCGTGGTACGGCGACCAGTTCCACCAGAAGGCCACCGCCAACGGCGAGACCTTCGACATGAACGCCGTCACGGCGGCCCACACGACCCTGCCGCTGCCGTCGATGGTCGAGGTGACCAACCTCGACAACGGCAAGAAGCTGGTCGTCCGGGTCAACGACCGCGGACCGTTCGTCGACAACCGCATCATCGACCTCAGCCGCGAGGCGGCGCGCCAGCTGGGCTACGACCGCGCGGGCCTGGCCAATGTCCGGGTGCGCTACGTCGGGCCCGCGCCGTTGCTCGGACCGGGCGACGGCCTCCGCTACGCCCAGGCCAAGCCGCTCGCCACCCGACTGCCGCCGGCGCTCGCGCCACTAGCCGCGACGACCCCAGCGACGGCCGGGTCGCCCGACGACGTGATGGAGCTGGCCGCCGGCTCTTCGCAGCCGCGAGCCATGAGCGCCGTGTCGCGTCCGGCGCCAGCCGATGATGTGCAGGTCTCGTCGCTGCCGCCGCTCACCGGCTCAGCGATCTCGAACGCGCCCATAGCCGGCCAGGGCCCGGTCGTCGCCTCGGCGGCCCCGGCGTTCACGTCGGGCCTGCGCATCCAGGCCGGCGCCTTCTCCAGCCAGGTCAACGCCCAGCGCGCCGTGGCCCAGCTCTCGACCGCGGGCCAGGCCTCGATCGAGCCGCTGCAGCGCGACGGGATGACGCTCTATCGGGTGGTGCTGCCGGCTCCGGCCGACGAGGCCGCCGCCTACGCCCTGCGCGATCGCGTGGCCGAGATCGGCTTCGCGGAAGCCCGGGTCGTCCGCAGCTTCTAGACATCCGCGCCGAACGCGCCAATTTGGCCGCGTGGCACGCGGTCGTTTCATCACGTTCGAAGGCGGCGAGGGCGCCGGGAAATCCACCCAGGTGCAGCGTCTCGCCGCGCGCCTTCGCGGGGAGGGCCGCGAGGTGGTCACCACCCGGGAGCCGGGCGGCTCGCCGGGCGCCGAGAGCATCCGCGACATCGTCCTCAGGGGCGACGCCGACCGCTGGAGCCCGACGACCGAGACGCTGCTGATGTACGCCGCGCGGCGCGACCACGTCGAACGCGTCATCCGCCCGGCGATCGGGCGCGGGGCCTGGGTGATCTGCGACCGCTTCGCCGACTCCACGCGGGCCTACCAGGGCGCGGCCGGCGGCGTGGACCCGGCCTTCATCAGCGCGCTGGAGACCTACATTCTCGAAGAGACGCGCCCCGACCTGACCCTGGTGTTCGACCTGCCCGCCGAGGTGGGCCTGGAACGCGCCCACGCCCGGGCCGGCGCCGAGATGCGCTTCGAGTCCAAGGGCATGGCCTTCCACGAGCGGCTGCGGGCCGGCTTCCAGGCTATCGCCGCGGCCGAGCCCGGTCGCTGCGCCGTGATCGACGCGACCGCCAGCATGGACGCCGTCGAGGCCGCGGTCTGGGACGCCATCCAGGCCAGGCTGGCGGTCCATGGCTGAGCTCGAGGTCCCGCACCCGCGCGACGTCCACCAACTGCAGGGCCAGGAGGCCGCCGAGGAGGCGTTCGAGGCCGCCCGCGCGCGCGGCCGCCTGCACCATGCCTGGCTGCTGACCGGGCCCGAGGGCGTGGGCAAGGCCACCTTCGCCTACCGCGCCGCCCGCCGCCTGCTGGGCGCGGCGCCCGACAGCTACAACGGGGTCCTCGGCTCGGACGTCGAACATCCCGTCAGCCGCCAGGTTTCGGCGCGCAGCCACCCCGACCTGATGGTGCTGGAGCGCGAGGGCCCCGACGGCAAGCCGCGCAAGGTGATCCCGGTGGACGACGCCCGGAAGCTGGCCGAATTCTTCTCCAAGTCGCCCGCCAGCGCACCGCACCGGGTGGCGATCATCGACGCGGCCGACGACCTGAACGTCAATGCCGCCAACGCCATCCTGAAGACCCTGGAGGAGCCGCCGCCGCGCGGGGTTCTGTTCATGGTCTCGCACTCGCCAGGCCGGCTGCTGCCGACGATCCGCTCGCGCTGCCGGCGCCTGGCGTTCCGGCCGCTGGGCGTCGAGGCGACTTCGGATTTCGTCAGCGCGCGGACCGACGTGAACGCCGAGGAGGCTCTTCGCCTCGCCACCATGGCCGACGGCGCGCCCGGCCAGGCCCTCTCGCTGGCGGCCAGCGGCGCGCTCGCCATGGACGACGCGGCGCGCGATCTGCTCTCGGAACTGCCGCGCATCGACGAGACCCGCGCCCTCTCCATCGCCGAGAAATTCCGCGGCGGCGAGGGGGCCATCCAGTTCAACCTGCTGTTCGACCGGCTGGCCGATCGCGTGCACAGGCTCGCCACCGACCGCGCCGGGCAAGGGATCGGGCGACTTGATCCCTGGGCGGAGGCGTGGGAGACGCTGCAGCGCCTGCCGCGCGAGGTCGAGGCCCTGAACCTGGACCGCGCCGACGCCCTGTTCACCGCACTGACGGAGCTCCGCCGGGCCGCCCAGGCCTGAAGCCGCCCATGCTGATCGACAGCCACGTCAACCTGCACGCCCCCCAGTTCGACGAGGACCGCGACGCCGTCATCGCCCGCGCCCGCGCGGCCGGCGTGGAGCTGATGGTCAATATCTCGGACCGGGTCTCGAACTGGCCCAAGGTGCGCGCCCTGGCCGACCAGCCGGATATCTGGTGCACGATCGGCACCCACCCCCACGAGGCCAAGGAAGACCCGGACCTATCGGCCGCCACGCTGGTGGAATACGCCGCCGACCCGCGCGTCGTCGGCATCGGCGAATGCGGCCTGGACTTCCACTACGACCTCAGCCCGCGCGACATCCAGGCGAAGGTGTTTCGCGCCCACGTGGCCGCGGCGCGGGAGACGGGCCTGCCACTGGTGGTCCACACCCGCGAGGCCGACGAAGTCATGGGCCAGATCCTGGAGGAGGAATACGCCGCTGGGCCGTTCCGCCTCCTGATGCACTGCTACACCTCGGGGGCGGAGCTGGCGCGGCGAGCGGCGGCGCTGGGCGCCTGGTTCTCGGTCTCGGGCATCGCCACGTTCAAGGCCGCCGAGGACGTGCGCGAAGTGATCCGCGAGATGCCGGCTGGCCGCATCATCGTCGAGACCGACTGCCCCTACCTGGCTCCCGCGCCGTACCGCGGCCGCCGCAACGAGCCGGCCTACATCCCGCACGTCCTGGCCAAGCTGGCCGAGATCCGCGGCTGGTCGCTGGACGAGGCCGACCGGCGCACCACGGACGCCTTTTTCGACCTCTTCGACCGGATCCCGCGGCCATGACGGCCACGCTGGAAGTGACGATCTTGGGCTGCGGCTCCTCCGGCGGCGTGCCGCGGGCCGATGGCGACTGGGGCGTCTGCGATCCGGCCGAGCCGAAGAACTTCCGGACCCGCTGTTCCCTCCTTGTCCGGCGCAAGGGGGAGGGGGCCGAGACCACGGCCCTGGTGGACGCCTCGCCCGAACTTCGGATCCAGACGGCCAAGGCGGGCGTGAAGCGCTGCGACGCCGTGCTGCTCACCCATGACCACGCCGATCAGGTCCATGGCCTGGACGACGTGCGCGCCTTCTACCTGCGCCAGCAGGCGCGGATCCCGTGCTGGATGGATGCAGCGACCGACGCGACCATGAACCGACGGTTCGGCTACATCTTCGAGGGCGAGGGCGGCTATCCCGCCATCTGCGACCGCAAGGCGATTCCGGCGCATGGGGTGGCCTGGCAGGTGGAGGGGCCATCGGGCGCCATCCCGCTCGTGACCTTCGACCAGGACCACGGCGGTGTGAGGTCTGTCGGCTATCGCTTTGGCGACGTTGCCTATTCCAGCGATGTCGTCGGACTGGACGACGCGGCGTTCGAGGCGCTGGAAGGCCTGGACGTCTGGATCGTGGACGCGCTGCGCCGGCGCCCGCACCCGACGCATGCGCACCTCGACCTGGCGCTGGAATGGATCGCCCGTGCGAAGCCGAAGCGCGCGATCCTGACCAACATGCATATCGACCTGGACTACCGTCAGCTCCTGGCCGAGCTGCCGAAGGGTGTCGAACCGGCCTACGACGGCATGACGTTCGAACATGAACTGCGAGCCGAAAACCTGTGATTTCACGACCTCTTAGGCTTGGATTCTTAGCGTCAGGGAACGGGTCCAGCGCCGAGGCCATCGTGGCCGCGATCGAGGCTGGAGATTTGGCTGCCGAGCCGCGGCTGCTGATCAGCAACAAGAAGTCCGCGCCGGCCTTCGCCTGGGCCGAGGCGCGCGGCGTGGCGACCCTGGCGATCCCGACGATCGGCGATCCTGACGCCGCCGACGCCGCACTGGCCGCCGCCATGGCCGCGAACGGCGTCGAACTGATCGTCATGTCGGGCTACCTGCGCCGCCTGGGGCCGAAGACGCTGGGCCGCTACGCCGGGCGCATCCTGAACATCCATCCAGGGCCGCTGCCGCAGTTCGGGGGCGAAGGCATGTATGGCGCGCGCGTGCACCAGGCGGTGATCGCCGCGGGCGTGGCCGAGAGCGCCATCGTGATCCATGCTGTCGACGAGGAATACGACCACGGGCCCGAGATCGCGCGCCGCAGCGTGCCGATCCCGCCGAACGACACCGCCGAGGCGCTGGAGGATCGCGTGAAAGGCCTGGAGCCGGCGTTCTTCGTCGAGACACTGCAGCGGATCGCGGGCGGCGAGCTGGAGCTGCCGCGTGTTTGAGCGCCGCACGGTGCTGGTCGGGGCCGCGGCGGCCGCGCTGGCCGGATCGGCGGCGAACGCCAAGGGAGGCGAAATGTACGGACTGATCGGGAAGATGCTGGCCAAGCCCGGCAAGCGCGACGAGCTGATCGGGTTGATGCTGGCCGAAACCGGCGAGATGCCGGGCTGCCTGAGCTACGTCGTCGCCAAGGACGGCGCCAACGCCGACGCCATCTGGATCACGGAAGTCTGGGACAGCGCCGAGAGCCACAAGGGCTCGCTGAAGCTGCCGGCGGTGCAGGCGGTGATCGCCAAGGCCCGGCCGCTGATCGCCGGCTTCGGGGAGAACTTCGAGACCAGCGTCGTAGGTGGCGTGGGCCTGCCCAGATAGCCCGCCTCATATTTCCGATAATCTTCCTTAGGCGCGAAATGTCATAGCGGGAATGGGCGCTTCCCTCAGGCCGCGCCCACCTCGATCAGCCGCCGTGCGGTGTCGACGATGGTCTCGCGGCCCGGCCGCGGTTTCCAGCCCAGCACGCGCTGCGCCTTTCCCGAATTGAACGCGTGCCTGCGGCCCAGCGTCGGCACGATGCCGCTGAGCGCCCGGTCGCGCCGCGCCGCCAGCCGTACCAGGAAGTTCGGCAGCACGCGTTTCGGCGCACGCTCGGCGTACGGCGTCGGTAGCCCGTCGCGCAGCGCCTTGGCCATCTCGGCCATCCACATGTACTCGCCGCATGCGATGAAGCGCTCGCCGGCCGCCTTTGGGCTCGTCATGGCCAGCGCCTGCGCCACGGCCAGGTCGCGCACGTCCACGACGCTGAACCCCACCTTCGGCACGCCCGGCATCTTGCCGCTGAAGATCCGCCCTACGACCATCACCGAACCCAGCGTGTCGCGGCTCAGCACCGGCCCGAAGATCGCGCTGGGCAGCACGGTCGTGAACTCGGTCGTCCCGCCGTGCTCGGCCATGAAGTCCCAGGCCGCCCGCTCGGCGACGATCTTCGAACGCCGGTACGCGGTGCTGTCCGGATCGTTGACGTCGGTCCAGACCGTCTCGTCGTTGTTGCTGTCCGGCCCCTGCAGAGCCGAGGCGCAGGCCGCGGTCGACGAGGTCATCACCACCCGCTTCACGCCCGCCGCCACGGCCGCCTTCAGCACCCGCAGCGTCCCGTCGCGCGCCGGCGGGATCAGGGTTTCGTCGCTGCCGTCGCCCGCATTGCCCAGCGGCGACGCCACGTGCAGGACGTAGTCGCGGCCCGCCATGGCCTCGGCCCAGCCGGCGTCGGCGTTCAGGTCGGCCCTGGCGAATTCCAGCCGCCCGTCCGGGTCGACCTGCGTCGCCACCGCGGCCCGCACGCGATCCGCCTTGGCCAGGTCGCGCACCGTCGTACGCACCCTGTAGCCCCGCCGCAGCAGCTCCACGATCTGCCAGCCGGCCACGAACCCCGTCCCGCCGGTCACCAGCACCGTCTCGGCCATTCCCACGCTCCCTGTCGAAGCCGGAAGTTAAGCGCGCGCCGTTGATGTGATAATCGCCAGCAAATCGTTTGGCATCATGAAGTTTTCCGTACAATGGCCGGCCTGTCGCTCCAGGAACTGACCGCCCTCTCCGCCGTGGCCACGCGCCGGAGCTTCCGCGCCGCGGCAGCCGACCTGCGCGTGTCGCCCTCCTCGCTCAGCCATCAGGTGGCCAGCGTCGAGCGCCGCCTGGGCGTGCGCCTCTTCAACCGCACCACCCGCAGCGTGTCGCTGACCGAGGCCGGCGAGCACTTCCTGGCGCGCGTGAACCCGGCGCTGCGCGAGATCTCCGAAGCCGTGGAGACCGTGAACCGCTTCCGCGACACCCCGGCCGGCCTCCTGCGCCTGAACGCCTCGGAGGGCGGCGCCGAGCGCATCCTGCCGACCGTGCTGAGCTTCATGGCCGCCTATCCCGACATGCGCGTCGACCTGGCGGTGGACGGCCGCATGGTCGATATCGTGGCCGAGGGCTTCGACGCCGGCGTTCGCGGCGGATCGGCCGTGCCGCAGGACATGGTCGCCCTGCCCTTCGGCGTCGCCGAGACCTTCATGATCGTCGGCAGCCCGGTCTACTTCCAGACGCATGGCCGTCCCACCTCGCCCGCCGACCTGCTGCGCCACGCCTGCATCCGCGTGCGCATGCCCAGTGGCGCCCTCCTGCCCTGGGACTTCGAGCGCCAAGGCGAAACGGTCAGCATTGAGCCGCCCGGCCGGCTGATGGTGGGAAGCCCCGGACTCGCGATCCAGGCCGCCGTGGCCGGCGCGGGCGTGGCCTACGTCATCGAGCGCGCCATGGCCGACGAGCTGGCTACCGGCAAGCTGGTGCGCGTGCTGGACGACTGGACCCCGCCCTTCCCCGGCGTGTCGCTCTACTACCCGAAGCAGCGCCTGCCCTCGGCGGGCCTAGCCGCCTTCATCGCCCACTTCCGGGCCACGCGGCCTAGGGCCAGAGCCGGATGATCGCGATCACGATCCCGGCCCAGAGGCCCAGCGAGACCGCCGCCCCGAGCAGCAGACCATAGCCCAACGGCAGTGGCCGGGCCGGTCGCGACGGCGCAGCGAAGGTGCGGATACGCCCAGAGACCAGGTCGCTCATGCGGGGCCTCCCCGGCCGTCGCCCCCCCGAGGCGTCGGCTTCATGAGGGAATCTACGCAGATTCTCCTGGGAGGCGAATTTTGACGTTTCCGCGAGTGCGCTTGCGCTTCGCCGAACGTGATCCTATCTTTGTACAGTAATTACTGTTGGAAGCTCCCTATGCGCCTCCTCGCCCTCACCGCCGCCGCCCTGCTCGCCAGCGCCTCGACCGCCGTCGCCGCCCCGGCGTCGGTCACCGTCAGCGTCGCCCCCGAGCTCCAGAAGAAGTTCGACAAGACCTACGGCCAGCGCGAGGCGACGTTCCTGACGGGCGACCTGAAGAGCTCGGTGGAGAAGAGCCTCTCCAAGACCACGGCCTATGACGGCGCGCGCATCGAGCTCACGCTCACCGACGTGAAGCCCAACCGGCCCACCTTCAAGCAGCTCGGCGATACACCGGGCCTGTCGTTCGAGAGCTTCGGCGTCGGCGGCGCGGCCGTCGAGGGCAAGGTCGTCCGCGCCGACGGCACCGAGGCCCCCGTGAAGTTCGACTGGTACGAGACCGACATCCGCCAGGTCCACGCCAACTGGGTCTGGAGCGACGCCGAATGGGCGTTCGACCGCCTGGCCCGCAAGATGGCCCGCGGCGACGAGCTCGCCGAGCGCTGATCCCAGCCACATCGGCTTGCGTCATCCAGCGGCGCGCGGTCTGATCACCGCGCGCCGTTTGCTTTTCGAGCTCCCCGAATGACCCGCCCTGCCCCGTCCGCCGACCTGCGGCCCCTCGACCGGCTGCTCGAGATCATGGCGCGGCTGCGCGACCCCGCCAACGGCTGTCCGTGGGACCTGGAGCAGACCTTCGAAACGATCGCGCCCTACACGGTGGAGGAAGCGTACGAGGTCGCCGACGCCATCCAGCGGAACGACCTCACCGACCTGAAGGACGAACTGGGCGACCTCCTGCTGCAGGTGGTCTTCCATTCGCGCATGGCCGAGGAACAGGGCGCCTTCGCCTTCGAGGACGTGGCCCGCGCCATCAACGACAAGATGATCCGCCGCCACCCCCATGTCTTCGGCGACGAGACCTATGCCGATCTCGACGCCCAGAAGGCCGGCTGGGACCAGCTGAAGGCCCAGGAACGGGCGAAGAAGGGCAAGGCCGAGAGCCTGCTCGACGACGTACCCGTCGGCCTCCCTGGGCTGACCCGCGCCGTAAAGCTATCGAAGCGCGCTGCCGGCGTAGGCTTCGTCTGGCCGACCGTGCAGGACGTGGTCGTGAAGCTGCACGAGGAGGTCGGCGAGATGCTGACCGAGATCGAGGCCGGCGACCTCGACAAGGTGCGCGACGAGTTGGGCGACGTGCTGTTCGTGGTGGCGAACCTAGCCCGCACCCTCGACGTCGACCCCGAGGACGCCATCCGCTCGACCAACGCCAAGTTCGTCCGCCGCTTCAACTACGTCGAACGCCGTCTGGCCGAGCGCGGCAAGACCCCCGACCAATCCGGCTTGGCCGAGATGGACGCGCTCTGGGATGAGGCGAAGGCGGTCGAACGGGCCGGCTAGCCCCCGGCCCACGGCAGCGCTGCAAGATCGTCGGGGTCGTCCCATAGCGACCCGTCCGCCGAGCGGAATCTTTCGCTGGTGAAGTACTTCCAATCCAAGTCGGAATGGAATTTTGGATCGGACAGGTCGACGCCTGCCATCAGGTCGACGCCAAACTGATTCCGGGACCAGGCCATCGAATGCAGCAGTTCGAGCACGATGTCCCGGCAGCCTGGAGAGTAGCCTTGCTCGTCGGCGTGGTCCGGCGGCTCGATCTGTAGGTGATGCAGAATCCGGATCAGCTCAGCGGACCATGCGCTACCCTGCGTCTTCTCGAACGAGATCCGACGGGCGAGGTCCAGGAGGAACCTTCCTTTGAGCGTCGGCGCCCTCACGATCGAGCCGCCAGGCGACGCCACGAACCCGGCGCCAGTGAGCATGGCGATCGCCTCGCGAAGCGGCGACCCTCTAATCCCAAGGCGCTGCTCAAAGGTCGGCCCATGATGCAGCCCCTCCTCAGCAATGACCTGGAGCGCTGCGAACTTGAGCCCCGAGGGTCCGCCGTGCTGAGAGAACCGCCGGACGTCCAGCGAGGTCAACTTTCCGAACACGACCGCGAACAGAAGGTCGTTCGATATGCGATCGAGAATGTGGTTGTTCATCCACTCCTGATGCTCCGCCGAATCCGCGTCGAAGCCATCCGGGACCGGGATCAGGCGCAGGCCTCGCAGGAGCCCCCTGGTTTCCTCCCGCTCCCGAAACGATCTCAGCACCTCGTCGACCTTTGCTCGGTTGCGAACACGGTCACGCAGGAAATAGAGCCGCAAGGACGATCCGCCGTCGAAGAGCAGCGTACGAATGTCTTTCTCGATGCCGTGCTCGTGGCTCCAGAGCACCTGCGATACAAGCGGGCGTGACGCGTCATGCAACAGAAGGCACCCATAGTCGAAAGTCCGCCGCTCGGCCTCCTTGAGGCCCAGCAGTCTCGTTTCCGAGTAGGATTGAAGCGCTGCGTGGAGCGACTCGGAAATGAACTGGTGTTCGGGACTATCGGTCATGGCTGCCCGCAATGTGGAACATCGAGCAGCGCCTACTCAAGGCTGCACCTAGTGCCTAGCGCCCGCCGATCATAGCCTGCGGGAAGAGCTGCTCGAACTGGCCCATGGCCTGGGCGGTCAGGCTGACCGAGAGGCGGACCGAGCCGTCCTTGCCGTCATTGCGTTCGATCACCCGGCCGTGGCGGTAGAGCCAGGCGATGGCCGCGCCTTCGCCCGCAGGCGTGTAGACGTCCACCGGCGGGGCCTCGTCCACCAGGCCGGCGACGGCGGCCAGCAGGTCGTCGCAGCCCTGCCCCGTCACCGCGGAGACCAGCACCGCCGGCGGATTGGCGCGGCGGGCGTCGCTGACGGCCTCGGTGCGATCTTCGGGCGGCAGGAGGTCGGCCTTGTTCCAGACCTCCAGGATCCGCCGCTCGTCCATGTCGACGCCCAGGCGGGTCAGCACGGCGCGGACGTCGTCGGCCTGGGCCTTGGTCTCGTCGCTGGCGATGTCGCGCACGTGCAGGACGACGTCGGCCTCACGCACCTCCTCCAGCGTGGCGCGGAACGCCTCGACCAGCTCGTGCGGCAGGTCGGAGATGAAGCCCACCGTGTCGCTCAAGATTGCCGGGCGGCCGTCGGGCAGCTTCAGCGAGCGCAGGGTCGGGTCCAGGGTGGCGAATAGCATGTCCTGCGCCACTACCTCGGCCTGGGTCAGGCGGTTGAACAGCGTCGACTTGCCGGCGTTCGTGTAGCCGACCAGGGCCACGCTCGGGAACGGCACGCGACGGCGCGCCGAACGCTGGAGGGTGCGGGTGCGCCGCACCTCCTCCAGGTCGCGCTTCAGCTTGCCGATCTTCTCGGCGATGAGACGGCGGTCGGTCTCGATCTGGGTTTCGCCGGGGCCGCCCATGACCCCGAAACCGCCGCGCTGGCGCTCCAGGTGGGTCCAGGTACGGACCAGGCGGGAGCGCTCGTAGGTGAGCCGCGCCAGCTCCACCTGCAGGCGGCCCTCGCGGGTCCGCGCGCGGCGGGCGAAGATCTCCAGGATCAGGCCCGTGCGGTCGATGACCTTGGCCTTCCAGGCCTTCTCCAGGTTCCGTTGCTGAACGGGCGTCAGCGCGTCGTCGATGACGACGACGTCCAGTTCCTCGACCTCCACGATCGTGGCGATCTCGTCGACCTTGCCCTTGCCGAACAGCGTGGCGGGCGTGAGCTTGCGCAGGCCCACGACCATGGTCTCGCGGACCTCGAGGTCGAGGGCGAGCGCGAGGCCGGCGGCCTCTTCCAGGCGGGCCTGCGGATGGCGTGCGCCATCCCGCCCCTCCCGATCGGGATGGACGACGAGGGCGCCCTGGACGGGCGCCTCACGGTCTACGAACTTGGTGGAGCTCAATCGCCCTCGTCGTCCGCCGGCTCATAGAGCTGGACGGGCTGAGCCGGCATGATGGTGGAGATGGCGTGCTTGTAGACGAGCTGGGATTGGCCGTCCCTGCGCAGCAGCACGCAGAAATTGTCGAACCAGCTCACCACGCCCTGCAGCTTGACGCCGTTCACCAGGAAGATGGTGAGCGGGGTCTTCGATTTCCGCACGCTGTTGAGGAAGGTGTCCTGCAGGTTCTGTTTCTTGTCGCTCATTGGCTTTCCGCCTGTTGTTTTGGTTCGGGCGGCCGTCCGCCCACACACAAGGTCACGCTAAGCCCCAAACCGCGGCCGTTGCAATCGCGGTCAGATGGCTGTCGCCTTCGCGCGCTCGATATAGAGGCGCCGGAGCTTCGACGCCACCGGTCCCGGCGATCCATCGCCCACGGGCTTGCCGTCGACGCTCACGACCGGCAGCACGAGGCTGCCCGCGCCGGTGATGAAGGCCTCCTTGGCGGACCGGGCCTCGTCGGGCGTAAACGGCCGCTCCTCGACCTTCAGGCCGATCTCGCGGGCCACGTCCATCAGGGACAGGCGGGTGACGCCGCGCAGGATGTTGGCGTTGGTGTCGCGGGTGCGCAGGATGCCGTCTTGGTCGAGGATCCAGGCGTTGGACGACGCGCCCTCGGTCACCAGGCCCAGGTCGTCCACGAACCACGCCTCGACGGCGCCCACCTCGCGGGCCTTCTGCTTGGCCAGCGCGTTGGGCAGCAGGCCCACGGTCTTGATATCGCAACGGCCCCAGCGGTTCTCGGGCGTGGTGACGACGCCGACGCCGCGCGCAGCACGGGCCTCGGTCGCCTCCCGGTCCACGCGGCTCACGGTGATCACGACGGCCGGGCGCACCGGGATCGTCGGAAACGCATGGTCGCGCGGAGCGACGCCACGGCTCACCTGCAGATAGACCAGCCCCTCGCGCACGCGGTTCCGCCGCACGGCTTCGCGCAGCACCATGGTGAGGGCGGTGCGGCTCATCGGCATGTCGATGCGCAGTTCCGAGAGGCTGCGCTCCAGACGGGCGAAGTGGCCCTCGGGGTCGGCCAGCTTGCCGCCGAACAGGGCCCAGACCTCGTAGACCGCGTCGGCCAGCTGGTAGCCGCGATCCTCGATATGCACGAACGCCTCGGCGTGCGGGACGAAGCGCCCGTTCACATACGCAATCCGCCCCACCCCTAGGCCTCCTCGGATTCCAGCGACCGGGCGCCCGACAGGCCCAGCGACTTCAGCTTACGGTGCAGGGCCGAGCGTTCCATGCCGATGAAGGCCGCAGTCCGTGAAATATTGCCCGAGAACCTGAGCATCTGGGCGTTCAGGTACTCACGCTCGAACACCTCGCGGGCCTCGCGCAGCGGCAGCGCGATGATCCGCTCGGCGCCCAGCGAGGTGGTCTGGTCGTTCACCGAAGCCTCGGCCGGCAGCATGTCGGCGGTGATCGGCTCGGACGGGGCGCCCGAGGCCAGGATCAGCATCCGCTCCACATTGTTGCGCAGCTGGCGCAGGTTGCCCGGCCAGCCCCGCACCTGGAGCATCGCCAGCGCGTCGTCCGACAGCTTGCGGCGCGGCAGGCCCGAGGCCTCGCAGATGCGGGCGATGAAGTCCTCCACCAGTTCCGGGATGTCCTCCCGCCGCTCGCTGAGGCCCGGCACGTTCACCGGCACCACGTTCAGGCGATGGAACAGGTCCTCGCGGAACCGGCCGCCGGCGATCTCCTCGCGCAGGTCCTTCGAGGTGGACGAGATCACGCGGACGTCGACCTGCACGTCGGCGTCCCCGCCCACGCGCCGGAACCGCTGCTCGACCAGCACCCGCAGGATGCGGCCCTGCGTCTCGCGCGGCATGTCCACCACCTCGTCGAGGTAGAGGGTGCCGCCGTGGGCGCGCTCGAACACGCCGATCTTGGCAGGCCGTCCGCCCGCGCCCTCCTCGCCGAACAGCTCCACATCCATCCGCTCGGGCGTCATGCCCGCGGCGCCGATGGGCACGAACTCGTTGCGGGCACGGTGGCTGGCGTCGTGGATCAGGCGCGCCACCGTCTCCTTGCCCGAGCCCGGCGGGCCGGAGATCAGGACACGGCTGTTCGCGCCGGCCAGCTTGGCGATCATCTGGCGCAGCTGCTGGGCGGCCATCGACTTGCCGAGCAGGCCCTCGGGCGCGATCGCCTGGGTGCGCAGACGGCGGTTCTCGCGCTTCAGGTTCGCGGTCTCCAACGCGCGCTCGACGACCAGGATCAGGCGGTCCGACTTGAACGGCTTCTCCAGGAACTCGTAGGCGCCGCGCTTGATGGCGCTGACAGCCGTCTCGATGTTGCCGTGACCGGAGATCATGATCACCGGCAGGTCGGCGTCCAGCTGCTTGACCATGTCCAGCAGCTCCAGGCCATCCATGCCGCCGCCCTGCATCCAGATGTCCAGGATCAGCAGCGCCGGCTTGCGCGCCCGGACCGCGGCCAGCGCGCTTTCCGAGTCGGTCGCCGTGCGCACGTCGTAGCCTTCGTCGGTCAGGATCCCCGCGACCAGCTCGCGGATGTCCGCCTCGTCGTCGACCACCAGAACGTCAGACGCCATCAGTCAGTCCTCATTTCGCCGGTACGGCGGCGGCAGTGGATTTCGGGGTGGGGCGCGGAGCCGGCGCGGCGGGCAGGCGCAGGATCGCCAGCGCCCCCTGCCCGCTCCGCGCGTCGGCCAGCTCCAGCTCGCCGCCGTGGTCTTCCAGGATGCGCTTGACGATGGCCAGGCCCAGGCCCGTGCCCTTCTCGCGCGTCGTCACATAGGGTTCGGTCAGCCGGTCGCGGTCCTTGGCCGGCAGGCCCACGCCATTGTCCTCGATCTCGATGGTCACCGAGGCGTCCTCGACCACCAGCCGCGCCGTGATCCGCCCCTTCGTGCGGGGCGACTTGGCGCGGCGCGCCTCGACGGCCTCGGCGGCGTTCTTCAGGACGTTCGTCAACGCCTGGCCGATCATCCGGCCGTCGGCGTAGAGCATGGCGTCGGCCTTCAGGTCCTCCAGCTCCACCGCAAAATCCGGGCTGGCCACCCGCTGGGCGAAGACGGCCGCGCGGACCAGTTCGCCCGCCTCCAGCTTGGCGAACTTGGGGGCCGGCATCCGCGCGAAGGCCGAGAACTCGTCCACCATCCGGCCGATGTCGCCCACCTGGCGCACGATGGTGTCGGTGCAGCGGTCGAACGTCTCGAGCTCGGCCTCGGCGATATCCTTGCGGTACTTGCGGCGCAGGCGCTCGGCCGAGAGCTGGATGGGCGTCAGCGGGTTCTTGATCTCGTGGGCGATGCGCCGCGCCACGTCGCGCCACGCCGCGTTGCGCTGGGCTGCGACCAGGCGGGTCACATCGTCGAAGGTCAGCACCAGGCCGCCCTCGCTCTGGCTGGCGCGAACCCGTAGGCGGCGGCTGTCGCGGCCGCGCACCACGTCGATCTCCTCCTCGGCCTCGCCGCTGCGGCCGGCGGCGGCCAGTTCTGCGAACTCGGGCACGACCTCCGAAAGCTTGCGGCCACGGCCGTGATCGCCCGGCAGCGCCAGCAGGATCGCCGCCTGCCGGTTGGCCACCGAGATGCGGCCGTCCGGCTCCAGGCCGATCACGCCGGCGCTCACCTCGGCCAGCACCGTCTCGATGAACTGCCGCCGCTCCTCGGCCTCCTCGCCGGCGCGGCGCAGGGCTTCCTGCTGCGCCTGAAGATCATGCGTCATGCTGTTGAAAGCGCGGGACAACACGGCGATCTCGTCGGGGTCGGCGTCGGCGTCGACGCGGGCGCTGAGGTCGCCGCTCGCGACGCGGCCCGCAGCCTGCACCAGGCGCGCCACCGGCGCCGAGATGGCGTTCGCCGCCGCCAGGCCCAGCCAGACGGCGCCCACCAGCACCAGCAGCGCGGTCTCGGCGTAGCTGAGGGCGAAGATGGCCTGGATCTTGGCCCGGCTGTCACGCACCTCGCGGTACGAGATCAGCGAGCTCTCGGCCTCGCGCAGGTTGGTGACGATCCCCTTCTCCAGCGGGCGCACCGCATAGAGGTAGACGTTCTCGTAGTCGGGCAGCCGGTACAGCGCTCGGATCACGTCGCCGGCGCGGACGTAGATTTCGCCCTCGTTCGCCGATTGGTAGGCCGAGGCCGGCAGGGCCTCGTAGGCCGGGGCCGCGGCCGCCTCGGACTTCGCCATGACCCGCCCGTGCCGATCGACCAGATAGATGGCCGGGAACGCATGATAGGCGGCCAGCGCCTGCAGCGCGCTGTCGAAGCCGCCCGCCTTGCCCTGGAGGTTCGGCGCCTCGCGGTTGACGTCGCGGGCCATGACCACGACCCGGTCGGCGGCGTCGCGCGACTGTTCCTCCATGTAGGAACGGAAGACGGTGGCCGAGTTCTCCACCACGGTCTGGACGCGGGCGCTGAACCACTTGTCGACGCCCTGGCTGACCAGCACGCCGGAGAAGACGAACACCACCAGCGCCGGGACCAGGGCCGCGAGCGCGAACAGGCGCACGAACCGCACGTGCAGCCGGGCGCCGGCGTCGGTGGAGCGCGCGCGCAGCAGGTCCAGCAGGCGCAGCGAGACCGCCGCGATCAGGCCCAGGATCAGGACCAGGTTCAGGCCCAGGACCGTGAGGATGAGCTGGCTGGCCGGCCCCAGCGGACCCTTCTCAGGCGGCGAGGCGGCGAGCAGGATGGCGAGGCCGGTCAGCGCCGCGGCGACGCCGTAGCCGACACCCAGCACGACCCGGGACTGGAGGGCGCTCCGGATCCGGCCCAGGACCGGATGGCGGAACGCCGGATGCGTGAGCAACGCCATTGGCGCGGGAGCCTAGGGAGCTGTGCTCCGAAATCAACAGCTATGTTGCCCGGCTGCACGGCCAGGCTTCAGCCCCGGTGTCGCGGCCGCTCAATCCCTTGCAGGATAAGGGCCCGCCGACGGCGTCCCGAACCCTTCACTTGTGGTGCGGGCGCCGCTAGCGACGCCCGCGGGCCATTTCCACGCCCAGGTCGTGGATCTTCTTGCGCAGCGTGTTGCGGTTGAGCCCCAGGATTTCGGCGGCGCGGACCTGATTCCCACGCGTCGCAGCCAGCGTGAGCTGGATCAGCGGACGCTCCACCTCCTCCAGCACTCGGTCGTACAGGCCGGCCGGCGGGATGCCGTCGGGCTGGTCGGCGAAGTAGCCCGCCAGCTTCTGCTCCACGAGCTGCGACAGCGTCGCCGGGCCCTCCTGGCCCTGCACCGTCGGCTGCTGGTCGGCAAGCTCCTTCTCGACGATGCGGGCGGTGATCAAGTCCTCGCCATAGAGCGCACAGACCCGGCGGACCAGGTTCTCCAGCTCGCGCACATTGCCCGGCCAGGCATGGCGCTTCAGCCGCTCCAGCGCGTTGGCGTCGATGGTCTTGGCCGGCAGGCCTTCGCGGTTGGCGCGCAGCAGGAAGGCGCGGGCCAGGTCCGGGATGTCCTCGGCCCGGTCGCGCAGCGGCGGGATGCGCAGCGGCGCGACGTTCAGACGGAAGAACAGGTCCTCGCGGAACAGCCCCTGCTGGATCAGCGCGCGCAGATCGCGGTTGGTGGCGGCGATGATCCGCACGTTCGGCCGGCGGCCGGTCTTGGGGTTCAGCGCCGGCTCGGAGCCGTCGATCACCCGCAGGAGGCGCGTCTGAGCGTCCAGCGGCATGTCGCCGATCTCATCGAGGAACAGCGTGCCGCCGTCGGCCTCGACCAGCTTGCCGTAGTCGCCCTCTTCCTTGCCGAAGAGCTCGCTCTCGACCCGCTCGCGCGGCGTGGCGGCCAGGTTGATCACCACGAACTTGCCGTCGCGGCGGCGGCCCATGTCGTGCAGGGCGCGGGCGACCAATTCCTTGCCGGTGCCGCTCTCGCCGGTGATCAGCACCGTCAGGTCCGCGCCCACCAGCCGGGCGATGGTGCGATAGACGTCCTGCATCGGCCCCGAGCGGCCGATCAGCGGCAGCCGGTCGTCGCGCATGGCCCGCGCCTGGGCCTTCGACGCCTCGGCGTCGGCCGGCCGCGACAGGGCCCGGCGTGCGGCCGACGTCATGTCGTCCAGGTCGAACGGCTTGGGCACATATTCGAACGCCCCCACCTCGGCGGCGTTGACCGCCGTGATCAGGTTGTTCTGCGCGCTCATCACGATGACGGGCAGCTTCGGCCGCTGTTTCTTGATGCGCGGCAGCACGTCGAAGACGTTCTCGTCGGGCATCACCACGTCGGTGACCACCAGGTCGCCCTCGCCGTCGGTCACCCACTTCAGGAGCGTGGTGGCGTTGCCGGTGGCGCGCACCTGGTAGCCCAAGCGCGTGAAGGCCTGGGAGAGCACCAGCCGGATCGAGCTGTCGTCATCGGCGATCAGGATCTTCTTCGAGGCGGCGTTCATCAGTGGGCGTCCTCGTGCGCGGCGATCGGCAGCAGCACCCGGAAGACGGTGCGGCCCGGTTCGGATTCGAAATCGATCAGGCCGCCATGCGCGGCGACCAGCTTGGCGACCAGCGCCAGGCCCAGGCCCGCGCCATTGGCCTTCGAGGTGACGAAGGGCTGGAACAGGCTCTCGCGGATGTGCTCGGGAATGCCGGGCCCGTTGTCGATCACCCGCACCTCCAGCGGAGCGCCGCGCAGGGCCTGCCCCTTGGCCGAGCGCACCTTCACGCCGTGGCGGTAGGCGGTATGGATCGAGACCTCGCCCCGTCCGTCGCCGCGCGCGTGGGCGGCCTCGGAGGCGTTCTTCACCAGGTTCAGGAACACCTGGATCAGCTGGTCCTCGTCGCCCAGCACGGGCGGCAGCGAGGGGTCGTAGCTCTCCTTCAGCCCCAGGCCGTCGGCCACGCCGTTGGCGGCCAGCGCCCGGACGCGGTCCAGGATCTGGTGGATGTTGAGCGGCGTCAGCGACGGCAGTGCGTCGTCCGAGAACGCCTCCATCCGGTCGACCAGCCGGCGCACCCGGTCGGTCTCGTCGACGATGAGCTGGGCCAGGGGCGCGTCCTCGGCCTTGGCGCCGCTCTTCAGCAGCTGGGCGGCGCCGCGGATGCCGGCCAGCGGGTTCTTGATCTCGTGGGCCAGCATGCGGCCCAGGCCGACCAGCGATCGCAGGCCGGCGGCCTCATGGGCGCTGCGCTCGTTGCCCAGGCCGTTCTTGACGGTGAGGGTCAGCAGCACCGAGCCGTCGCCCAGCGGGGCGGCCGCGCCGTCGGCCTCGAACGGCGGCAGACCGAAGAGGCTGATCTGCACGCCGCGCTCGCGGACCCGCGCATCCTCCTCGATCGCCCGGTTCAACAGCGACACCATGGCCGAACCCGGCGGCAGCGCCGCGCTGAAGCGGCCCCGCGCCAGCAGGCCGAGGCCCTGGCCGAACAGCGCCTCGGCCGCCTCGTTCACCGCCACCAGCGCGCCGTCGGCGTCGACCACCAGCGACGGATCGGGGCTCAGCTCGAACGCCGCGGCCTTGAGGGCGTCCATGTCGACGCCCTTCTCCTGGAACTTGATCTTCCCACTCATGCAGCCAGCCTGTGGTCTGGAGGTCCCCAAAGGGCTTGCAGCCCCTGTTCGACCGATCGGGCGTCCTCCAGACGGCACAGGGCCGCGCGCGCTTCTCTCCGGGCCTGCGCATCGGCGGGCCAGGGGGCGTTTTCGATGTAGGCGGCCAGGTGCTTGCGGAAGATCCGCAGGCCCAGCCGCTCTCCGTAGAAATCCAGGCTCTCGCGCAGGTGCGCGATGGCGATGGCCAGGCGCGCCTCGGCGCCGGGCTCCTCGAAGGTGCGACCATCCAGCTCGGCCTCGAGCTGGGCGGCGATCCAGGGCTTTCCGTAGACCCCGCGGCCGACCATCACGGCATCGGCGCCGCTGGCGTGCAGGGCGGCCCGGGCGCTGGCGCCGTCCACGATGTCGCCGTTGGCGATCACCGGGATCGAGACCGCGTCCTTCACCGGCCGGATGGCGGCCCAGTCGGCGGCGCCCTTGTAGAACTGGCAGCGGGTGCGGCCGTGCACGGTGACGGCCTTCACGCCGATCTTCTCGGCCGCCGCGGCCAGGTCGGGGGCGTTGCGGCAGCCATCGTCCCAGCCCAGGCGCATCTTTACCGTCACCGGCACGTCCACCGCCTCGACGGCGGCCGACATCAGCTCGGCGGCCAGCGCGGGCTCGCGCATCAAGGCCGAGCCGCCGTGGCCGCCGGTGACTTCGCGGGCCGGGCAGCCGAAGTTCAGGTCGATGATCTCAGCGCCCGCCTCGGCCGCCAGCCGCGCGCCCTCGGCCATGTGGACCGGATCGCGGCCGACCAGCTGAACGACCATCAGCGGCAGGCCCTCGCCCACCGCCGCTCGGCGCACCACGTCGGGCCGGCCCTTCGAGAATTCGGCGCACGCCACCATCTCGGTGGCGACGTAGGACGCCCCCAGCCGGCTGGCCGCACGACGGAACGGAAGGTCGGAGACGCCGGTCATCGGCGCGATCCAAACGCGCCCCGCGACCCGCACTCCACCTATGTCGAGCACACTGCTCATTTAATAATCATCCCCACCGCTATATTTCTAGGCAGATGTAACCGGTGTCGTAAAGCGCGAAAGCTGGCGCCGTCCGTCGCGGTTCCGTATGAACCGCCGCCATGAGTTTCTCCGCTGTCATCGTTGCGGCCGGCGAAGGCCTGCGGGCCGGCCCCGGCGAACCCAAGGCGTGGCGCACGCTGGGCGGCCGTCCCATCGTCCGTTGGTCGGTCGAGGGTCTACTCGCCGCCGGAGCCCGCGAGGTGGTCGTCGTCGTCGCCCGCGACCGTCTGACGCAGGCCGACGAGGCGTTGGTCGGGCTCGAGAGCTGGAAGGCCGTCACCGGGGGCAAGACCCGCGCCGAGTCGGTCCAGGCCGGCCTAGCCGCCGTCACCGCAAGGGCCGCCCAACCGGTGCTGATCCACGACGCCGCGCGGCCGTTCGTCGGCGCCGCCCACGTGAACCGGTTGCTGGCGGCGCTGGACCTGGCCGACGGGGCCATCCCCACCCTGCCCGTCCCCGACACGCTGAAGCGCGGCGAAGGCCTCGTGGACGAGACGGTCTCGCGCGACGGCCTCTGGCGCGCCCAGACCCCGCAGGCGTTCAAGTTCGGCAAGCTAAAGGCCGCCTACCGCCGCTGGCCGTCCGGCGAGGAGCCCACCGACGACGCCTCGGTGATGGAGCGCGCCGGCGGCCATGTCGCCATGGTGCCGGGCGACCCGATGCTGATGAAGCTCACCTATCCGGAGGATTTCTTCCTCGCCGAGCAGCTCACCGCGGGCCGCCGGATCGTGCGGATGGGCCAGGGCATCGACGCCCACCGCTTCGGCCCGGGCGACGTCGTCTGGCTGGGCGGCATCCGCATCCAGCACGACCTGGGCCTGGTGGGCCACTCCGACGCCGACGCCGGCCTGCACGCCCTGACCGACGCCGTGCTGGGCGCTATCGCCGACGGCGACATCGGCAAGCACTTCCCACCCAGCGACCCGCAGTGGAAGGGCGCGTCGTCCGACCGCTTCCTGCAGCATGCGGTCGCCCGGGTCGCGGCGCGCGGCGGGCGCATCCTCAACGCCGACCTGACCCTGATCTGCGAGCGTCCCAAGATCGGCCCGCACCGCGACGCCATGCGCGCCCGCATCGCCGAACTGCTGGGCCTGCCGGTCGACCGGGTCAGCGTGAAGGCGACCACGACCGAGGGCATGGGCTTCACCGGCCGCGAGGAGGGCATCATGGCCCAGGCGGTGGTGGCGGTGGAGACGCCGCTCTAGCGCGGCCTCACGGCAGCCAGGTCCAGCGCGCTTTCAGGTTGGCGTACATCGCCCCGGCCAGGTTCGTGTAGTCGTCGGTCCAGGGCCTGGCGACGAACGGGTCACCCCAGCGCCACTTCCCGGTCGCCATGAAGCGCTCGAGGGCGGCGCGGTCCTTGGCGACGATCACGGCGTCCTCCGACGACTCCCAAGTCCCGGCGGGATCCTGCTTCGGCGCCTCGTAGTTCTGGGCCAGCGACCAGCCGCCGGCCGCCCGCGCCACCGCCTGTGCCGGGTGCATCAGGTCCAGGTTCCGGTTCGACAGGTGCAGGATCAGGATGCCGTCGGGCTTCAGCTTGGTGAGATAGCCGCGCACGGCTTCCACCGTGAGCAGGTGCGCCGGCACCGCGTCGGACGAGAAGGCGTCGATCAAGAGGACGTCGAAGCTGTCGGCCGGCTGCTTGGCAACCGTCAGCCGCGCGTCGCCGATCACGTATTCGACCGGGCTCTTTGCGCACTCGGTGGTGTAGCTGAAGTTCTGGGGATCGCTGGAGACCTTCACGACCAGCGGATCGATCTCGAAGAAGGTCAGCCGGTCGCCCGGCCGCACGAACGCCGCCACCGAACCGGTCCCCAGGCCCACCGCGCCGATCCGCAGGTTCGGGGACGCCGCCTGCTTGGCGGTGAACACCTGCCCGATCGGCGTGTTCGGCGTGTAGTAGACCATCGGGTGGCAGCGGTAGCGCGGGTCCTGCGCCTGGGCGCCGTGCAGCGTCGTCCCGTGGGCCAGCATCTTCACGTAGCCGATACTGGGGACGTAGGTCTCGGAGCGCTTCAGCACGCCGAAGAAGCTGCGCCAGCTCTCGCGCGTATCGGTCCGGTCGGCCGTGGCCTCGGCCGCGTAGGACAGCAGCGCCAGGATCGCAAAGAACAGCAGGGCGTGACGGCGCACCATGAAGGCGGCGATAACCGCCAGCACCAGCAGCGTCTTCATGCCCATGTCGAACAGCTCGGACTGGTCGAAGGCGCCGACGACGGACTGGGTGGTCAGATGTCCCGAGGCGAAGGTCACCGAGATCGGCGTGCCGACCGCGGCGAGCACGCCCACCACCAGCATCACCCAGTTCCACGTCGGGATGCGGTTGAGATCGCCCCACGGCCGCGCGAGGCACGAGAGCGCCAGGATCAGCGGATATTCCCAGACGTCGTTGAAGATCACCGGCGCCAGGAAGGCGTTGAACGCTCCGCCGACCACGCCGCCCAGCGACAGGCAGAGGTAGAACTCGGTGAGGTGCGCCGGGTCGGGCCGCCGGGCGACCAGGCGCTGGTGGCACATGAGGGCGGTCAGGAAGAACGCCGCCAGATGGATGAACAGCTGCAGCGGCAGGCTGGTCGCCTTGAACGGCAGGAGCGCCACGCAGGTGGCCACTGCGGCGCCCTGAAGCGTGAGGGTCAGCGCCGGCGAGATCGCCGGCTTCTCCTGGAACGCGATGATGAAGGTGACGAGGTAGAGCGCCAGCGGCACGACCCAGAGGAACGGGGCCGAGGCGACGTCCGTGGTGATGTGGGTGGTGACGCCCAGCATCAGGCTGGACGGGATCGCCGCCAGCGCCACCCAGGCCGCGCGTTCGCGCCAGCTGGGCGCGGGCGTGTCGGCCACAGCGGTCTCGGCACTCACCGACGCCGAGCGCGCCACCGCCAGCGCGAGGGTCCCGATCACCAGCACGAACAGGCCGTAGCCGGCGCTCCAGCCGTAGCGCTGGCCGGCCAGGGTGGTCAGCGGCTCGACGACGATCGGATAGGCGAGTAGCGCGATGAGGCTGCCGAAGTTGCTCGCGGCATAGAGCACATAGGGCTCCTTGCCCTCAGCGGCGCCGAGCGTGCGCGCGTACCAGGCCTGCACCAGCGGCGCGGTGGCGGACAGGATCGCGAACGGCGCCCCGATCGAGAGCGCCAGCACCGAGAGCAGCCACAGGTTCGGATGCTCGGACGACGGCGGCCCAGCCAGCCCGTTGACGCGGAGGGGCAAAGCGACGGCGGCGACCACCAGGGCGGCCACATGGGTCATTGCCTGGCCGCGCACCGAGGGAATGCGCTGCAGGAGGTGGGCGTAGAAGTAGCCGGCCAGCAGCGCGAGCTGGAAGAACGCCATCGAGGTGTTCCACACCGACGGGCTGCCGCCCAGCAGCGGCAGGACCAGCTTGGCGACCATCGGCTGGACCAGGAAGACGAGGCCGGCGCTGGCGAAGACGGTCAGGGCGAAGAGCGCCGGCGGCGCGGTGCGAAGCGGCGCCTGGGCGCTGAGCGTGGTCATCGGGTCTCGAATCGCCTTGATCGACGGGGACGGGCAGTGCTCAGTTCGGGCGCGAGTAGAGGGACCTTCAAGCCGATGTTCAACCTGGAGATCGTCACCCTGGCGCGCCTCTTGATCGACGAGGCGCGGGAACGGTCCCTGCGCATCGTCACGGCCGAGAGCTGCACCGGCGGCCTGGTGGCGGGCGCCATCTGCTCCATCCCCGGTTCGTCCGACGTCTTCGAGCGCGGCTTCGTCACCTACTCCAACCGCGCCAAGCAGGAGATCCTGGGCGTGCCCGGCGACCTGATCGCCGACCTGGGCGCCGTGTCCGAGCCGGTCGCGCGGATGATGGCGGAAGGCGCGCTCGAGAACTCCAACGCCCACCTGGCCGTCGCCATCACCGGCGTCGCGGGACCGGGCGGCGGCACGCCGATGAAGCCCGTCGGCACCGTCCACATCGCCACCGCCCGCTCGAACCAGCGGATCATCCACGAGGACTACCTGTTCGAGGAGGACACCCGCGAGGGCATCCAGCTCGCCGCGGTCCAGGCGGCGCTGCAGATGATGCGGGATCGCCTGACCTGAGCGAGGCGCCGCACCTCCTCCGCGCCCTGCGCCGACAGGACCTCCTGGGGATCGTCCTGAACGCCATCATCGGCGCCGGCATGCTGGCCGCGCCGGCGAAGGTCTATGCGCTCGCGGGGGGCTGGAGCTTCCTGGTGCTGACGGTCGCGGCCCTTGCGCTGCTACCGCTGGTGCTCTGCTTCGCGGACCTGTCGAGCCGCTTCTCGGCCACCGGCGGGCCGTATCTCTATGCCCGCGAGGGGCTGCCCGCCCTGCCCGCCTTCGCGGTCGGCTGGCTCATGTGGTTCAGCCAGGCCATGTCGGTCTCGACCCTGGCCAACCTCTTCATCACTTATCTCGGCGGTTTCTTCCCCACGATCGAGAGCGGCCTGCCGCGCTTCCTGGCGCTGGGAGCGTTGGGGGCGATCCTGACCGGCATCGTCCTCGTCGGCATCCGCCAGTCCGCCCGGGCCAGCAACCTGCTCATCGTCCTGAAGGTGGGCTTCGTGGTCGCTTTCACGGCCGCCGGCGTCGGGTTCGTGCAGGCCGACCACCTGACGCCGAAGCAGCCGCTGCCCGACACCTTCACTTTCGCCCAGGCCCTGCTGATCTACATGTTCGCCTATTCCGGCTTCGAGCGCGGCTCGGTCGTGGCGGGCGAGGCGCGCGATCCGCAGCGGGATGTGCCCTTCGCCCTGGTCGGCGGCGTGTTCGCGGTGACGTTCGTCTACGCCGCCGTCCTGCTGGTCTGTGTCGGCGTCCTGGACCATCCCGCCGCCAACGATCGGCCGCTGGCCGAGGTGGGCCGCCAGCTGTTCGGCCACGCCGGCGCCGTGGCCGTCTCGGCGGGCGCCATCGCGGTGATTGTCGGCACCATCCTGGTGATCACCATCTCGATGCCGCGCATGCTGCTGGCGCTGTCCGAGCAGGACCAGCTTCCGGCCTGGCTGGGCCACGTCCATCCGACATGGCGCACGCCGCACGTGGCCATCGTGATCTCGAGCGTCCTGGGCTTCGGCTTCGCCATGGCCGCCGACCTGATCACGGCCCTGACCATGGCGACCGCCGCGCGCCTGACCGGCTACATCCTCTGCTGCATCGCGCTGTGGCGGATGTCGCGACGCGCCGACGCGCCTGCGCCGCGCTTCACGCTGCCATACCGCGGCCCGATCGCGCTTTTCACGGCGGCGCTGTTCACCGCCGTCCTCGCGCTCGGCGCGGCCAAGGAGCTCTGGGGCCTGGCGATCGTCCTGGCCGCGGGCCTCGTCCTCTGGGTGATCAGCCGTAGAGCGCCTTCGCGCGGTCCTCGAAGCAGCCCATGAGCCGCTCCACCGCGTGGTGGAAATTGGCGGAGAGCAGCCCTTCCAGCAGGCGCGACTTGAACTGGAAGTCGATGTCGAACTCGATCCGGGTTCCCGCCTCGTCCTCCAGGAACCGCCAGCGGTTGGTCAGCTTGCGGAACGGCCCCGACAGCAGGCTGACGTCGATCTGCCGCTCGCCCGCATCGCGCCGAACCCGCGTGGCGAACCGCTCCTTCAGGAACGAGAACCCCACGCCCGCCTCGGCGTCCAGGCTGCTGGAGCCCTCTCCCAGGTCGCGGGCGTTCCAGGTGCGCATCGAGGTGATCCAGGGCACGAACTCGGGATAGCGCGCCACATCGCCCACCAGCGTGAATAGCTGGTCGGGCGTGTACGGCAGCACCCGGGAGACGTGGTGGTGCAAGGCGGCCCCTAAGCCGCCGCGTCCTTGGCCCGGCGCGCCGCCTGCAGCCGGGCGAAGTCCTCGTCGGCATGGTGCGACGAGCGGGTCAGCGGGCTGGACGAGACGACCAGGAAGCCCTTGGCCTTAGCGATCTCCTCGTAGGCCTTGAACTCGTCCGGGTGCACGAACCGGTCGATCGGGGCGTGCTTCCGGGTGGGCTGCAGGTACTGGCCGATGGTGATGAAATCGACGCCAGCCGACCGCATGTCATCCATGACCTGCATCACCTCCTCCTTCGCCTCGCCCAGGCCGACCATGATGCCGGACTTGGTGAACTGCGTCGGATCGCGCTCCTTCACCCGTTCCAGCAGGCGGAGCGAGTTGTAGTAGCGGGCGCCGGGGCGGATCGAGAGGTAGAGCCGCGGCACGGTCTCCAGGTTGTGGTTGAAGACGTCCGGGCGGGCGTCGATCACCTCGTGCACCGCCGACAGCGGCTTCCTCAGGAAGTCGGGCGTCAAGATCTCCACGGTCGTACCGGGCGAGGCCGCGCGGATCGCCAGCACCACAGCGGCGAAGTGCGCTGCGCCGCCGTCAGCCAGATCGTCGCGGTCCACCGAGGTGATGACCACGTGCTTCAGGCCCATCTTGGCCACCGCGTCGGCCACGCGCTGCGGCTCGGTCGGGTCCAGCGCGTTCGGCTTGCCGGTCGCCACGTTGCAGAACGAGCAGGCCCGCGTGCAGATCTCGCCCATGATCATCATGGTGGCGTGGCTCTTGGACCAGCACTCGCCGATGTTCGGGCAGGCCGCTTCCTCGCACACCGTGACCAGGCCGTTGCCCTTCACGATGTCGCGGGTGGCGTTGTAGCCGGGCGAGCCGGGCGCGCGGACCCGCAGCCACTCGGGCTTGCGCAGGATCGGCGTGTCGGGGTTCGCCTGCTTCTCGGGATGCCGCGGACGGCGTTGGTTTCCCAGGGGGTTCAGGGTATCGATGACCACGGCCATGGCGCTTAAATCGTCTCTCCGGCCCCGCGGATCAAGCCGCCTTGCGGTCGCGGCCATGGCCAAGCTTTGCTCACGTACGGTTACCGATCTTTTCAGGCCGTCATCCGGGCGATACGCTTGCGCTAACGATAACACGGGAGGCGCGGCCTTTGCCTGCGTTCGACAGCGCCCAGGCGCAGTCTTCAATCTTCGATGCGCTGCTGGCCGCGGCGCGCACCCACGGTCTCAAGAAGCCGATCCTCGAGGATCAGGAGCGTAACCCCCTCACCTACCTGGACCTGATCCGGGGGGCGTTCGCGCTCGGCCGCAAGATCAGCGCGTTCACGAAGAAGGGCGAGCGCGTCGGCGTCATGCTGCCGTCCAGCGTGGGCGGCGTGGTGACGTTCTTCGCCCTGCACGCCTTCGGCCGCATCCCGACGATGCTGAACTTCACGGCGGGCATCCGGAACCTTAAGGCCGCCTGCGACCTGGCCGGCATCAAGACCGTGCTGACGTCCCACCGCTTCGTCGAGCAGGGCAAGCTGCACGACCTGATCGACGCGCTCGATGAGAAGGCGCACGTCGTCTACCTGGAGGACGTCCGCAAGACTGTGGGCCTGGCGGACAAGCTGTTCGCCGCAGCCGCCGGCGCCGTGCCGAAGCAGTTCCGCACCTACGTCAGCCCGTCCGAGCCCGGCGTGATCCTGTTCACCTCGGGCAGTTTCGGCGCGCCGCGCGGCGTGGTGCTGAGCAACGCAAACCTCGTGGCCAACTGCCGCCAGATCAACCAGCACATCCCGCTGGACACCAACTGGGTGTTCTTCAACCCGCTGCCGATCTTCCACGTCTTCGGCCTGACGGGCGGAGCGCTGCTGCCGATCCTGACCGGCCTCAAGACGGTCCAGTACCCCTCGCCGCTGCACATCAAGCAGATCCCGCCCTTGGTGAAGGACACCAAGGCGAACGTGCTGTTCGCCACCGACACCTTCATCAACCAGTACGCCCGCTCGGCCGCGCCCGACGAACTCAGCGGCCTGACCTTCGTGGTCTGCGGCGCCGAGAAGGTGCGGGAAGAGACCCACAACCTGATCACCGAGAAGTTCGGCCCGATCCCGCTGCTGGAGGGCTACGGCGCCACCGAATGCTCGCCGGTGATCGCGGTGAACAAGCCGAACGACAACCGTCGCGGCACGGTCGGCGGCCTGCTGCCGGGCATCGAGACGCGGCTGGAGCCGGTCCAGGGCATCCCTGGCGGCGGCAAGCTCCTGGTGCGCGGCCCCAACGTCATGTCGGGCTACCTGCGCGCCGACGGCGGGATCGATCCGCCCGAGGGCGGCTGGCACGACACCGGCGACGTGGTCTCGCTCAGCGACGACGACTGGATCAAGATCCTCGGCCGGGTGAAGCGCTTCGCCAAGATCGGCGGCGAGATGGTCTCGCTGACCGCCGCCGAGGATCTGGCCGCCGCCGTCTGGCCCGACTGTCGCCACGCCGTCGTCGCCCTGCCCGACCCGAAGAAGGGCGAGCGCCTGATCCTGGTCACCGACCGCCGCGACGCCGACCCGGCCCCGCTGCTGACCCACGCCCAGCAGATCGGCGCACCGGAACTGGCCGTGCCGCGCAAGATCATCCGCGTGCCCGAGATCCCGGTCCTGGGCACCGGCAAGACCGACTACGTCGCGCTCCAGCGCATCGTCGACGCGGAGATGCAGCGCGCCGCCTAACGGGAAAGGACCCCGCATGAGCTTCGCCGTCTGGGCGCCCCGCGTCCTCAGCCTGCTGCGGATCATCGCCGCGCTGCTCTTCATGGAGCACGGGCTGATGAAGCTGATCGCCTTCCCCGGCCCGCAGCCGGGCGTGCCCGACCCGCTGCCGACGATCCTGCTGGCGGCCGCCTCGATCGAGGTGGTGGGCGGCGGCCTGATCGCGGCGGGCCTCTTCACCCGCGCCGCGGCGTTCGTCTGCTCGGGCCAGATGGCGGTGGCCTACTTCATGGCCCATGGCAGCAAGGGCTTCTGGCCCGGGCTGAACGGCGGCGACGGCGCCATCCTGTTCTGCTTCATCTTCCTCTACCTGGTGTTCGCCGGCCCCGGCGTCTGGAGCCTCGACACCATCGTCCGGAAGAAGACCTAACCCCCTAGGCTCTCGTACAGCGCCACCAGGTTCTGCGCCTCGGCCAGCCGGGTCTGCGCCAGCGTGCGCCGCGCCGAATAGAGCGTGCGCTGGGCGTCTAGGGTGTTGAGGTAGGGGTCGATCCCCTCGCGGTAGCGCGCCTGGGCCAGGTCGTAGGCCTGCTGGGCCGCGCCGGTCAGCGCCGTCTGGGCCTCGACCTGGTCCCGGATGGTGCCCCGCCGCGCCAGGGCGTCGGCCACGTCACGGAACGCCGACTGGATCGCCTTCTGGTACTGCGCCGTCGCCAACGCCCGCTCGCCCTTGGCCTGCGACAGGCCGGCCACGTTGGCGCCGCCCGCGAAGATCGGCAGCGATCCGGCCGCTTGGCCCTGCCAGGTGAACGTCCCGCCGGAGAAGAGCGCGCCCAGTTCCGGACTCGCTGCGCCGGCCAGGGCGGTCAGGCTGATCGTCGGGAAGAACGCCGCCCGCGCCGCGCCGATCTGGGCGTTGGCCGCCTTCAGCCGATGCTCGGCCTCCTCGACGTCGGGCCGGGTGAGCAGGATGCTGGACGTCAGCCCGGCGGGAACCTCGGCCAAGGCCGCGTCCAGTCCCTCGATCGCCGCCGGCAACTGTTCGTCCGCCACCTGGGCGCCCACCAGCAGCGTCAGCGCGTTGCGGTCCTGGGCGACGGCGGTGGTCAGCTCGGCCACGTCGGAGCGCGCCTGCTCCAGCACCGTCTGCGCCTGGCTGAGGTCGGTGCGCGCCGCCACGCCGCCCGTCAGCTTGGCCTGGATCAGGTCGACGGTCTTCTGGGCGCTGACCTGGGTGTCCTGGGCGATGGCCAGCAGGCTGCGGTCGGTCGCCAGCGTCAGCCAGGCGTCGGCCACCTCGCCGACCAAGGTCAGCCGCGCCGCCCGCGCACCCGCCTCGCTCGCGAAATAGTCCTCCTGCGCGGCATGGCTCAGGCTTCGCAGGCGGCCGAACAGGTCGATCTCGAAGGCCGGCATCTGCAGCGCGGCCTGGTAGTCACGAGTGGTGTCGCCCCGCTCGTGGCTCTCCGTCGCCTGGCCGGTAGCGTTCAGATGCGGCAGCTGCTCGGCGCGTTGGACACGGTACTGGGCGCGGGCGATCTGCACATTGGCGACCGCCGCGGCCAGGTCCTGGTTGTTGGCCAGCGCCTGGTCGATGACGGCCTTCAGCCGGGGGTCGAGGACCACCTGGGCGTATGTCAGCGGCATGGCGTCCCGCGCGGTCGCTTCAGGATAGGCCGCGCCCACCGGCCAAGCCTGCGGCGTCGCCGGCGACGGCCGCACATAGGCGGGCTCCAGCGTGCAGCCGGTCAGCGTCAGGCCGGCCAGGAGGATCAGGGCGCGCCTCATGCCTTCGCCTCCACGGCCACGTCGGCATGCCGCCGCGGGAAGATCTTCCGCACCAGGACGAAGAACATCGGCACGAAGAAGATCGCCAGCGCCGTGGCCGTCAGCATTCCGCCGATCACCGCCGTGCCGATCTCGATCCGGCTCTTGGCCCCCGCCCCGGTCGCCACCGCCAGCGGCAGCACGCCGAAGATGAAGGCGAAGCTCGTCATCAGGATCGGCCGCAGTCGCAGGCGCGCGCCCTCCAGCGCCGCCTCCAGGGCCGTCTTGCCACCCTTCTCGGCCGCCTCGGCGAATTCCACGATCAGGATGGCGTTCTTGGCCGACAGGCCCATGGTCGTGAGCAGGCCCACCTGGAAGTAGACGTCATTCGAGAGCCCGCGCAGCGCCACGGCCACCGCCGCGCCTACCAGGCCCAGCGGGATCACCAGCAACACCGTGAATGGCGCCGACCAGCTCTCGTAGAGGGCCGCCAGGCACAGGAAGACCACCAGCAGCGAGATCGCGTAGAGCAGCGGCGCCTGGCCGCCCGACAGCCGCTCCTGGTACGACAGGCCGCTCCAGTCGACCGACAGGCCCGGGATCTTCGAGGCGATCTCAGTGACCCGCTGCATGGCCTGGCCGGTGCTCTTGCCCTCGGCGGCGTCGCCCTGGATCTCGTAGGCCTGGGTGCCGTTGAAGCGCAGCAGGCTCACCGGCGCCTGGGCCCAGCTCAGCTGGGCGAAGGACGAGAACGGCGCCATTTCCCCGTTCGACGAGCGGACGAACCAGTTGGACAGGTCCTCGGGCCGGCTCCGGTAGGGCGCGTCGCCCTGGACATAGACCCGTTTCACCCGGCCGCGGTCGACGAAGTCGTCCACATAGTCGCCGCCCCAGGCGGTGCTCAGGGTCGAGTCCACGGCGGTCTGGGCCAGGCCCAGCGCGCCGATCTTCTCCTCGTCCATGTCCACGTGCAGCGTGGGCGTGTCCTCCAGCGAGTTCTGCCGCACGCCGGACAGGATCGGGTCGTCCTGCGCCTCGTCCATGAAGCGGTCGATGGCGGCCTTGAAGTCGGCGCGGCTGAGCCCTCCGGTGTTCAGCAGCTCGGCCGTGAAGCCACTCGACTGGCCCAGACCCCGCACGGGCGGCGGGTTCAGCGCGAAGAACTTCACGTCGCGCAGGTGGCCGAGGGCGCGGCTGGCGCGCTGGGTGATGGCCTGGGCGGTGTTCTCCGCGCCGTGGCGCTCGTCCCACGGCTTCAGCGACAGGAAGCCCCGGCCGGCATTCTGGCCCGCGCCAGCCTGTCCCTGGCCGATCACCGTGTAGACGGCCGTGACGTTCGCCTTCTCCTGCGTGAGGAAGTAGTGCTCGATGGTCTTCGCGGCCTCCAGCGTGCGGGCCATGGTGGCGCCGGGCGGCAGGGTGAACTGCAGCTGGGCGATGCCCTGGTCCTCGGACGGCAGGAAGCTGGTCGGCAGGATGAAGAACGCGCCCGCCAGCACGGCCACGATCCCGCCATAGGCCGCGAGCGCCAGCGGCGTCCGGGCGACGACCTTCGCCACCCCCTGCCTGTAGCGGTCGGCCTGGTGGTCGAACCAGGTGTTGAAGCGCTCGCCGAACCGCTCCAGCGCGCGATCCAGCCGGCTGGTGGCGTGCTCAGCGCCCGGCGGCCGCAGCAGCTTGGCGGTCAGCGCCGGCGTCAGGATCAGGGCCACCACGACCGACAGCACCATGGACGAGACGATGGTGATCGAGAACTGGCGGTAGATCACGCCCACCGAGCCGCCGAAAAGCGCCATCGGCAGGAACACCGCCGACAGCACCAGCGCGATGGCGATCAGCGCCATCTGCACCTGGTCCATCGACTTGATCGTGGCCTCGCGGGCCGTGAGCCCCGGCTCCTCGGCCATCACGCGCTCGACGTTCTCGACCACCACGATGGCGTCGTCGACCAACAAGCCGATGGACAGCACCAGGCCGAACAGGGTCAGCACATTGATGCTGAAGCCGGCGATGGCCAGGATGCCGAACGTCCCCAGGAGCACCACCGGCACCGCAATGGCCGGGATCAGGGTCGCCCGCCAGCGCTGGAGGAAGACGAACATCACCACCACCACCAGCGCGATGGCCTCCAAGAGCGTGATCACCACCTCATGGACCGATACCTTGATGAAGGCGGTGCTGTCGTTCGGGAAGGCGTACTTGTAGCCGGCCGGGAAGCTCTTGGCCTGACGCTCCACCTCGTCGCGCACCAGCTTGGCGGTCTTCAGCGCGTCCGCGCCGGGAGCGAGCTGCACGGCGATCCCCGCGCCCGGATGGCCGTCGAGGCGGCTGACGGTGCCGTAGTTCTCGCTGCCCAGCTCCACCCGCGCGACGTCGCTCAGCAACACGCGCGAGCCGTCGGACTGGGACTTCACCAGGATGTTGCGGAACTGGTCGACCGTGGTCAGGCGCGAGCGCGAGGTCACGGTGGCGTTCAGCATCTGACTGTCCGGCGACGGTTGGCCGCCGATCTGGCCGGCCGCCACCTGGGTGTTCTGGGCCTCGATGGCCGAGACCACGTCCGACGGCATCAGCTTGAAGCTGGCCAGCTTGAACGGGTCCAGCCAGATGCGCATGGCGTACTGCGAGCCGAAGACGCTGACGTCGCCGACGCCCTCCAGCCGTCCGATCGGCTCCTGCATGTGCGAGACGAGGTAGTCCGAGACGTCACCGCTCGTGGTGCGGTTGCTGGAGTCGTAGATCGACACCACCATCAGGAAGTCGGCGTTCGACTTGGTGACCGTCAGCCCCTGCTGCTGCACCTGCTGGGGCAGCCGGGCCAGCGCCTGCTGCACCTTGTTCTGCACCTGCACCTGGGCGATGTCGGGGTTGGTCCCCTTCTCGAAGGTCACCGTGACATTGACCTGCCCGGCCGCGTTCGAGGTGGCCGAGAAATAGAGCATGCCGTCGATGCCGGTGAGCTGCTGCTCGATCACCTGGGTGACGCTGGCCTCCAGCACCTCGGCCGAGGCGCCGGGATAGCTGGCCCGGATGTTCACCGAGGGCGGCGCGATGTCGGGATACTGCTCGACCGACAGCGAGCGCACGCCGGCTACGCCCGCCAGCATGATGGCGATGGCGATGACCCAGGCGAAGACCGGCCGGTCGATGAAGATGCGCGAGATCATCCGCTCAGCGCCCCGCGCGGCGGCCGGAGCCCGCCACATGCTGAGGCGAGCCGGCGGGCACGGGCCGCACGGCGGCGCCGGCCTTCACCCGGTCCAGGCCTTCGGTGATCACCTTGTCGCCCGGCGACAGGCCGGCCGTGACCAACCACTTGTCGCCGACGGTGCGGTCGGCGGTGACGGTCCGCAGTTCGGCCTTGTTGTCCTTGCCGATCACCATGACCGTCGCCGCGCCCTTGGGATCGCGCGAAACGCCCTGCTGCGGCGCCAGGATGGCGTTGTGGATCGTCACCTGGGACAGCTTCGTGCGGACGAACATGCCCGGCAGCAGCAGGCCTTGAGGGTTCGGGAAACTGGCGCGCAGCGTCACCGCGCCAGTGTTCGGGTCGACGATCGCCTCGGCGAACTCGATCTTGCCGGCATAGGGATAGGCGCTGCCGTCCTCAAGCGTCAGCCGGGCGGCGGCCGACGAGGGCTGCGCCCCGCCGCTCGCCAGTTCGCGCTTCAGGGTCACGAGGTCGGCGCTGGACTGCTGGATGTCGACATACATCGGGTCCAGCCGGGTGATGGTCGCCAGGGCGTCCGCCTGGCCCGAAGTCACCAGGGCGCCGGTCGTGGCGGCCGAGCGGCTGATCCGGCCGGTGATCGGCGCGGGCACGCGGGTGAAGTTCAGGTTGATCCGGGCGGTCGCGAGCGACGCCCTGGCCTGCGCCACCTGGGCGGCGGCCTGCTTCGCGGCGGCCGCGGCGTCGGTGTAGTCCTGCTTGCTGACCGCTTCGATATCAGCCAGCGGCTTGTAGCGGTCGGCCTTGGCCTGGGCCGCGTCCAGCGTCGCCTGGGCGTTGGCGAGGTTGGCCTCGGCCTGCTGCTCGGCGGCGCGGTAGAGGCTGGGGTCGATCTCGTAGAGCGTCTGGCCCTTCTGGACGACCGCGCCCTCCACGAACCGCCGCGCCTGGATCACCCCCGAAACCTGCGGCCGGACCTCGGAGGTCTCATAGGCCGTGGTGCGGCCCGCCAGCTCGATCTCCAGCGGCGCGTCCTGGGCCGCCATCACCACATAGCCGGCCTCCGGCGTTCGTGATGTGGACGTCTGCGAGTGGGCTCCGCAGCCCGCGAGGAGCAGGGCCAACGCGTACGCCGGCCCGGTCCGAAACTTGAGGCCCATCGGGGATCTCGCCGTGACCGCGACCCCCCATCCGGGGCCGAAGCCTTAGGTGGTCCCCCAAGACGGCGCCGGCATGACCTCTTCCTTACATCGCTGTATGGGTTGCTGCGGCGCAGCAACGAACCCCGGCGCGCGTGTCAGATGTGCAGCACCATGCCGTAGGCGTCGAGGCTGGCTTCGTGCATCGCCTCGCTCATGGTCGGGTGCGGGAACACCGTCGCCTGCAGCTCGGCCTCGGTGGCCTCCAGGGTCATGGCCAGGGTGAAGCCCTGGATCATCTCGGTCACCTCGTGGCCGATCATGTGCGCGCCGATCAGGGCCCCGGTCTTGCCGTCGAAGACCGTCTTCACGAAGCCGTCCAGCTCACCGGCCGCGATCGCCTTGCCGTTCACCCGGAACGGGAAGCGGCCGACCTTGGGCTCGCGGCCCTGCTCCTTGGCCTGCGCCTCGGTCAGGCCCACCGAGGCGACCTGCGGGGTCGTGTAGGTGCAGCCCGGGATCGGCGAGCTCAGGTTCGTGGGCTTCAGGCCGGCGATGTGCTCGATGCAGTGCACGCCCTCGTGGCTGGCCTTATGGGCGAGCCAGGGCGGCCCCGCCACGTCGCCGATGGCGTAGAGCCCTGGCACGCCGGTGGCGCCGTGGTCGTCGGTGACCACGTGGGTCTTCTCGATCTTCACGCCCAGGGCCTCCAGGCCCATGTCCTCGACGTTGCCGACGATGCCGACGGCCACGATGGCCACGTCGGCCTCCAGGGTCTCGGCCTTGCCGCCGGCCTCGATCTCCAGGCTGACGCCGGACTTGGTCTTGGTCAGCTTCTTCACATTGGCCGGCACGCGGAACTTGATGCCCCGCTTCTCGAACGCCTTGTGCGCGGCCTTGGAGACCTCGTCGTCCTCGACGGGCAGGATGCGCGGCATCATCTCCACGACGGTCACGTCCGAGCCCAGGGCGCGGTAGAAGCTGGCGAACTCCATGCCGATGGCGCCCGAGCCGATCACCACCAGCGTCTTCGGCGCCGACTTCGGAACCAGAGCCTCGCGATAGGTCCACACGCGCTCGCCGTCCGGCTCCAGGCCGATGGCCGGGATGGTGCGGGCCCGCGCGCCGGTAGCCAGGATCACGTGCTTGGCGGTCAGCTTGCGGTCGCCCACGACCACGGTCGGGGCGCCCTGCCCCTTCTCCAGCTTCGCGGAGCCGACCACGACCTCGATCTTGTTCTTCTTCATCAGGAAGGTGACGCCTGAGTTCAGGGTCGAGGCCACCTTGCGCGAACGCTGCACCACCGCGTCGAAGTCGAAGCCACGCTTCTCCACCGACAGGCCATAGTCCTTCAGGTGGTCGAGCTGTTCGTACACCTCGCCCGACTTGAGCAGCGCCTTGGTGGGGATGCAGCCCCAGTTGAGGCAGATGCCGCCCAGCTCGGCCCGCTCCACGATGGCGGTCTTCATCCCGAGCTGACTGGCCCGGATGGCGGTGACGTAGCCGCCAGGGCCGGAGCCGATCACGATGACGTCGAACGCATCAGCCATCAGAGCAAAGCCTCGATCGCGCCTTCCAGCGCCTTGGGTTCAACGGTGGGAGCGTAGCGGGCGGTCACCTGCCCGGTCCGGTCGACGAGGAACTTGGTGAAGTTCCACTTGATGCCTTCCGTGCCCAGGACGCCCTTCTTCTGCGTCTTGAGCCAGGCGTAGAGCGGATCGGCCTTGGGGCCGTTGACGTCGATCTTCCGCATCATCGGGAACTGGACGTCGTAGGTCAGCGAGCAGAAGTTCGCGATCTCCTCGGCGTCGCCCGGCTCCTGATGGCCGAACTGGTTGCAAGGGAAGCCCAGCACCACCAGCCCACGGTCGCGGAAGCGCTTGTAGAGCTTCTCCAGCCCTTCGTACTGCCTGGTGAAGCCGCACTTGCTGGCCGTGTTGACCACCAGCAACACCTTGCCGCGGTAGGCGTCCAGCGGCGCGGGCTTGCCGTCGAGCGTCTCGGCGCTGAAGTCGTAGAAGCTGGCCATGGGACCTCGGTTTCAGACGATCAGCGTGATGGGGTCTTCGAGCAGCGGCTTGAAGGCCGCCAGCCACCTCGCGCCTGTGGCCCCGTCCACCACCCGGTGGTCGCAGGTCATGGTCACGCTCATGACAGTGGCGATCTCCAGCTTGTCGCCGCGCACCACGGGCCGCTTCTCGCCGACGCCCACCGACAGGATGGCGCCCTGCGGCTCGTTGATGATCGAGGCGAAGCTCTTGATGCCGAACATGCCCAGGTTCGAGACCGAAAAGGTGCCGCCCTGGAATTCCTCGGGCTTCAGCTTCTTGTTCCGGGCGCGCTCGGCCAGGTCCTTGGCCTCGGTGGCGATCTGGGCCAGGCCCTTGGTCTCGCAGGCGCGGATGATCGGGGTGATCAGGCCACCCGGCACCGCCACCGCCATGGCGATGTCGGCGTGCTTGTGCATTGCGATGCCTTCCGGCGTGTAGCTGGCGTTGGCCTCGGGCACGCGCATCAGGGCGACAGCAGCCGCCTTCAGGACCATGTCGTTGACGCTGACCTTCACGCCCTGCTTCTCCAGCATGGCGTTGATCTTGGTGCGCGCGGCCAGCAGTTCGTCGATCTCGATGTCGATAGTCAGCGGGAAGTGCGGCACGTCGCGGAAGCTGTCGGTCATCCGCCGCGCCACGGTCTTGCGCATGCCGTCCAGCGGGATGAGCTCGTAGCTGCCGACCGCAATGCCCTGCTGCTCCAGCGTCTGGTGCTGGCGCGGCGCGGCCGCGGGCACGGCGCCGGCGGCCGGAGCCGCGGCGGGGGCCTTGGCCTGGCCAGGCTGGGCCTTGTCGATGTCGAACTTCACGATGCGGCCGTGCGGGCCGCTGCCGGTCACCGCGGCAAGGTCGATGCCCTTCTGCTCGGCCAGCCGGCGGGCCAGCGGCGAGGCGAAGATCCGGCCGCCGTCGGCGGCCTTGGCGGGCGTGGGGACCGCAACAGGAGCGGGCGTCGGCGCGGCGGGAGCCGGCTTCGGCGCTTCGGCCTTCGGCGGTTCGGGCGCCTTGGCGGGATCGGCCTTCGGAGCTTCAGCCTTCGGGGCCGGCGCGGGCGCGTCGCCCTCCCCGGCCAGCCGGGCGATCGGGGTGTTGACCTTCACGCCCTCGGAGCCCTCGGGGATCAGGATGTCCTCGACCACGCCCTCGTCGACCGCCTCGACCTCCATGGTCGCCTTGTCGGTCTCGATCTCGGCGATCACGTCGCCGGACTTCACGGTGTCGCCCTTCTTCACGTGCCACTTGGCGAGCGTGCCTTCCTCCATGGTGGGGGACAGGGCGGGCATCAGGACTTCGATGGACATTGGCTGTCTCTGGCTCTTCAGGCGCTGGCGTGGAGGGCGGTGGTCCGGGCGGGCGACCAGCGGGCCTTGCGCCGCTCGGTCCGCGCCTCGGGCGTCTCGCCGTCGTAGGTCATGGGTTCAGGGGTGCGGCCTTCGAACCCCGGGAGGTCCAGGCCGCGGACGTTGAGGATGGCGATGGGGCCGGCGCCGGTCTCGGCGAGCGAGCCGACGTACGATCCGCACGCCGCGCAGATCAGGAAGTTCGAGAGCTTCTGGCCGAAACGGTAGCGGGTCAGCGCGCCCTCATCGGCGGCGAAGACGATCTTCGCGTCGGGGTGGCTGGTGGTCGCCGCCCCATGCCGCCGACAGAAGCCGCACTGGCAGGCGCGGTACGGCAGGTCTCCCGCCGCCACGCCTTCGATGCTGGCCCGCACCGCGCCGCAGTGGCACTGGCCTTCCAGCCGGGTCATGCCGGCTCCTTGGAGAGGTGGGCCAGGCTCGCGCCGTTGGCTTCCCAGTTCTGGCCGTCGAACGCCTCGATGACGATCTCCAGCCCCTCGACGGTGTCGAGGCAGCGGGCGTTTACGCTCCAGCCGTCCGGGTTCGACCGAGGCCGGTAGAAGCTCTTCACGCCGCACTCCGAACAGAACAGGTGCTTCGCCACCCGCGTGTTGAAGGTGTACTCGGCCAGCCGGTCGATGCCCTTCGTCACGCGGAACCGGCTCTCCGGCACGATGACGTGGACGAACCCCGTCTTGGCGCACATCGAGCAGTTGCAGCTCTGCGCCTCGACCCGGTCCGGCACGGCCACCTCGAAGCGAACCCCGCCGCAGTGGCACCCGCCCGCCCGCCATTGGAACGGGCTGTCGGTCATTTGTAGCTCACCGCCTTGGCCGCCTTCACGATCTTGTCCACCGAGGGCATGGAGAGCACCTCCAGGTTGGCCGCGTAGGGCAGCGGCACGTCCTCCTGGTGGACCCGAAGCGGCGGGGCGTCGAGATAGTCGAAGGCCAGCTCCGTCACCTTGGCCGCCACCTCGGCGCCGACGCCCATCGGCCCCCAGCCTTCCTCGACGGTGACCAGGCGGTTGGTCTTCTTCACGCTCTCGACGACCGTCTCGATGTCCATGGGACGGATCGTGCGCAGGTCGACGACCTCGGCCTCGATGCCCTCCTTGGCCAGTTCCTCGGCCGCCTGCAGGCAGAAGCCCACCATGCGGGAATAGGCCACCAGCGTGACGCCGGTCCCCTGGCGGCGGACCTTGGCCTTACCGATCGGCACGACCCAGTCGACGCCTTCGGGCACGTCGAACTCCTGGCCGTAGAGCATCTCGTGCTCCAGGAAGACCACGGGGTTCGGGTCGCGGATGGCGGCCTTCAGCAGGCCCTTGGCGTCGGCCGCGTCGTACGGCGCGATGACCTTCAGGCCCGGCACGTGGCCGTACCAGGCGGCGTAGTCCTGGCTGTGCTGTGCCGCCACGCGTGCGGCGGCGCCGTTCGGGCCGCGGAAGACCATGCTGGTCTTGATCTGGCCGCCCGACATGTAGAGCGTCTTCGCGGCCGAATTGATAATGTGGTCAATGGCCTGCATGGCGAAGTTGAACGTCATGAACTCGACGATCGGCTTCAGCCCCGCCATCGCCGCGCCCACGCCCAGGCCGGCGAAGCCGTACTCGGTGATCGGGGTGTCGATGACGCGTTTGGGGCCGAACTCATCGAGGAGCCCCCGCGAGACCTTGTAGGCGCCCTGGTACTGCGCGACCTCCTCGCCCATCAGGAAGACGTCGGGGTCGGTGCGCATCTCCTCGGCCATGGCGTCGCGCAGGGCGTCGCGGACCGACTGCTTCACCAGTTTCACGCCTTCCGGCAGCTCGGGATCCTTCAGCGCGGCCGCCACGGGGGCGGGCTTGGGCGCCTCGGCCGGCGCGCGGACGGGATCGCCCGACGCCTCGGCCCGCGAGGCCGGCTGCGGATCGGCCGCCGGGGCCGGCTCGGCCTTGGGCTCGGGCGCGGCCGGAGCGGCCGCCCCGCCCTCGCCGCCCAGGCGCGCGATCGGGGTATTGACCTTCACCTCCTCGGAGCCTTCCGGCACCAGGATCTCGGAGATCACGCCCTCGTCGACGGCCTCGACCTCCATGGTCGCCTTGTCGGTCTCGATCTCGGCGATCACGTCGCCGGAGCGGACGTTGTCGCCCACCTTCACGTGCCACTTGGCGAGCGTGCCCTCTTCCATCGTCGGAGAGAGCGCCGGCATCAGGATGTCGGTCACGCGCGGCTCTCCGTGTAGACGTCGGTGTAGAGTTCGGACGGATCGGGCTCGGGCGAGGTCCGGGCGTACTCGGCCGCGTCGGCGACGATCTTCTTCACCTCGGCGTCGATGGCCTTCAGCGTGGCCTCGTCGGCCCAGCCGTTCTTCTCCAGCAGCTCCTCGACGTGGTCGATGGGGTCGCGGGTCTTGCGGACCTCGTCCACCTCCTCGCGCGTCCGGTACTTGGCCGGGTCGCTCATGGAGTGGCCGCGGTAGCGGTAGGTCTTCATCTCGAGGATGTAGGGGCCCTTGCCCGAGCGGGCGTGCTCGGCGGCGCGTTCGGTGGCGGCCTTCACCGCCAGCACGTCCATCCCGTCGACTTCCTCGCCCGGGATGTTGAACGACACGCCGCGCTTGTGCAGCCGCGTCTCGGACGAACTGCGGTCAATGGCCGTGCCCATGGCGTACTGGTTGTTCTCGATCACGTACACGACCGGCAGCTTCCACAGCTCGGCCATGTTGAAGCTCTCGTAGACCTGGCCCTGGTTGGCCGCGCCGTCGCCGAAGAAGGCGAAGCTGACCTTGCCGTCGCCGCGGTAGCTGTTCGCCAGCGCCAGGCCCGTGCCCAGCGCCACCTGGGCGCCCACGATGCCGTGGCCGCCGTAGAAGGCCGCCTCGGTCGAGAACATGTGCATCGAGCCGCCCTTGCCCTTGGACGAGCCGCCGATTCGCCCGGTCAGCTCGGCCATGACCTCCTTGGGGTCCATGCCGCAGGTCAGCATGTGGCCGTGGTCGCGGTAGCCGGTGATGATCTCGTCGCCCGGCTTCTTCGCCGCCTCGACGCCGACCGCGATGGCTTCCTGGCCGATGTAGAGGTGGCAGAAGCCGCCGATGAGGCCCATGCCGTACAGCTGGCCAGCCCGCTCCTCGAAGCGGCGGATCAGCAGCATTTCCCGATAGTAGCCAAGGAGCTCGTCCTTGGTCGGCCCGGCTGAACCCGTCTTGGGCTTCTCAGCCGCGCCATTGGCTTTCCGCCGACCGGTCGTGCCGGTCTGCCCGCGCGCCATGCGTCACTCCGTGATCTTCTTGATGGCTGTAAGACCGCCGAAGCGGTTCTAACGTTTCAAGCGGATCACATAATCCCTCGGGTCGGCGAAGCCTAGCAGGGAGCGCGCCCTTTCCTCCAAGAGATCGGCGGAAAGGCTGTTGTCGCGCAGGAGCTGGGCCCGAACTTCGAGATCGTGGCGCTGAGCGGTCACCTTGCGCAGCTCCTGGGTCTTGGCGGTCAGCGCCTCGTTGCGCTGGTTCGACCGCAGCAGGCCGCCCTCGCCCGTGAAGGCGTGCACCCCGAAGTAGAAGATCAACAGCGCCAGGGCGGCGGTGGACAGGTACGGGCGGAGACGAGCGAGCACGGCGAATCCCAGAACAGCCCCCTCAGATCGCGCCCACATGCTTAATTTTGGGTTCACCCTTCAGGCGGATGGGCGCGCGGACCCGAAGGCCCGCGCGCCCGCCCCTGCCCCTACGGATAGACCGAGAGGCTGCACTTCACGCGATAGCGGCCGCCGTCGCCGTTGAAGTTCATCGTGAACTGGTTGGCCGGGTTCGCCGTCAGGCCGGCCCAGTCGTAGTAGGACTTCGTCGCCGCGCCGAGGCTGAGCTGGATGGTCCGCATGGCGACCAGGTCATCGGCGAACCAGCTGATGATCCAGTCGACCAGCAGGCCGACCAGCCAGCCGACCGCCGCGCCCAGCCCCGCGCCCAGCGGGCCGAAGAACGAGCCCAGGGCCGCGCCGATGGCGCTGCCGACGGCGCCGGCGATCGCCTTCTTCACCTCGGAGCTGATCTTCTCCCACAGCTCCTGCAGGAAGTTGCCGAAGCCGCCCTCGTCCTTCTCGGCCATCACCAACACGCAGGTGTAGACGTGCGGCCAGTCGCTGGACTTCACGATGTTCCATTCGTGCAGCAGCTTGCCCTTGCCGCTGTAGGACTTCGTCTCGCCGGCGTCGAAGTCGTTCGAGACCATGAACTGGCCGATCTTGTGGGTCGTCCCGTTCGGGTCGGTGGCGGTGCCGCCCATGGCGATCTCGTCCGAGGCCGACAGTTCGCTGGTCTCTTCCAGGCACTTCACGCTGTTCAGGAAGAGGCCCAGCTTCTTGTACTTGGCGCCGGCCACCACGTCGGGATTGACCACGGCCAGCTTGCGCGCGGCGTCGAGATTGAACGCCACCAGCTTCTTGGCCGCGAAGGCGCCGGGGGGCGCGTCCACCCGGACCGCGTCGTTCTCGCCGAAGCGGGTCAGGGCGGCCTTCAGCTTCACGCCGTCCACCTTGGCCTTGCCGACGGTGATCTCGGCCTCGTCCGAGCCCTTGTAGCTGGCGGTGTCTAGGGCGCTGTAGCGGCCAAACGAGCTCTGCCGGCTGGCGGCGGGGCCGGCCATCAGGCTCTGCGCGCGGGCCTGCATCTTCTGGCGCGAGGCCGTCGGACGGGCCGCCACGATCGCCTGGAACAGCTTGTCGCTGTCGGAGGCCTTGGCGGGCTTCGCGCCGGCGGCGGCCATGGTGAAGCTGAGCTTCATCCGGTCGGCGACGTCGTTCAGCAGCGCACGGACCTCAGGCGCGTTCGGCGCCTGCGGATCGACGATGACCAGCGAGGGCTGGTCGCCCGCCGCGACGGTCGCGGCCGTCGTCTTGGTCGCCGCCTTCGTCGCGGGCGCGCGGGTGAGGGTCTTGGTAGGCATGGGTCGTCTCCATCGTTCAAATCTGCGCGATGCCCGCGCAGGTGGGATGACCCGGTTTAGTTCTCCACCTACAGTTGCGAGTACCCCAATCGGGGGATGTAGAGGGCGTGCGTTGGGTGCAGCCGACCTCATCTTCGACCTCGCCGACCGGTTCTATGAGGCGGCGGAGGACCCCCGAGCCCTGCCCGAGGCGCTGACCCGCCTGGCGCTGGCCGCCGGGGGTCATCATGCGATCACCGCCGAGCAGCGGCGCACGGACGGCGGCTGGGGCGCGGCGACGGGCAACGTCGACCCGGCGCTGGCGCGGCGGATGCTGGGCACGCTGGGCAGCGACGCGGTGCGGATCTGGCTGGGCCGCTTCCCGCGCGGCGGCTGGGACCGGATGTGCGAGATGGTGCCGACCCAGACGGCGTTGAGCCGCGCGCTCTACGAGAGCCAGTTCTACGCCGACTTCGTCCAGCCGCTGGGCGGCCACCACGCGGCCCTGACGGCCCTCGACGTCGGCGAGGCGCGCAGCTTCGTCTCGGTGTTCCGGCCCGAAAGGCTGGGCGACTACGAGCCCGAGGCCATGTGGCTGCTGGAGGCGATCCGGCCGCACCTGGCCCGCGCCTTCCGCCTGCGCCGGCAGCTGGCGGCGGCCGAGTCCGGCGCGGCGGCGGGGTTCTCCATGCTGGAGCAGCTCCGTTGCGCCGTGGTCCTGCTCGACCGGCGGCTGCAGCTGCTGTTCGCCAACCCGGCCGCCCGCGACCTGGCCGCGCGGACCGACGCCCTGGTGATCGACGACATGGGCCTGCGGCTGCGGTCGGCCGGCTTCGCACGGCACCTGCAGGCGATGCTCAGCGCCGCGGCGGCCGACGTGGCTCCGCCGGAGCAGGCGATGCGGCTGGCCATGCCGCGCGACGGCTCGCCCTTCCCGCTCCTGCTGCAGGTGGAGCGGCTGGAGACGCCCGCACTGCGCGGCGCCGGCGCCTGCGTCGGGGTGTTCATCGACGATCCGGGCGCGACCCTGGATGTCGACGCCGGCGTCCTGGTGGAGGCGTTCGGCCTGACGCCGCGCGAGGCGGCGCTGGCCACCGCGCTGGCGCGCGGCACCGCGCCCAAGCAGGCCGCCTTCGAGCTCTGCATGTCAGAGGCCACGGCCAAGACCCACCTGAAGCGGATCCTGGACAAGGCCGGCGCCCACCGGACGGCCGAGCTGATCAGCCTGATCGGCGGGCTTTCGCGCTAGGGCCTAGAGATTCCGCAGCGCGCCCTTGCCGGCGTAGACGGCCTGGTCGCCCAGCTCTTCCTCGATGCGCAGGAGCTGGTTGTACTTCGCGGTGCGGTCCGAGCGGGCCAGCGAGCCGGTCTTGATCTGACCGCAGTTCGTGGCGACGGCCAGGTCGGCGATGGTCGAGTCCTCGGTCTCGCCCGAGCGGTGGCTCATCACGGCCGTGTAGGCGTTGCGGTGGGCCAGGTCGACGGCGTCCAGGGTCTCGCTGAGCGTGCCGATCTGGTTGACCTTCACCAGGATCGAATTGGCCAGGCCCTTGCCGATGCCCATGCCCAGCCGCTCGGGGTTGGTCACGAACAGGTCGTCGCCCACCAACTGGATCTTGCCGCCCAGCTTGTCGGTCAGGATCTTCCAGCCGTCGAAGTCGTCCTCGGCGCAGCCGTCCTCGATGGTGACGATCGGGAACTTGCTCACCAGGCCGGCCAGGTAGTCGACCATGCCGGCCGGATCGACGGTCTTGCCCTCGCCTTCCATGACGTACTTGCCGCCCTTGAAGAACTCGGTGGAGGCCACGTCCAGGCCCAGGTGGAAATCCTTGGCCGCCTTGTAGCCGGCGCTCTCGCCCGCCTTGACGATGAAGGCCAGCGCTTCTTCGGCCGAGCCGATGTTGGGGGCGAAGCCGCCCTCGTCGCCGACGTTGGTGTTGTGGCCGGCGGCCTTCAGTTGCGCCTTCAGGGCGTGGAAGATCTCGGCGCCCATGCGCAGGCCTTCCGCGAAGGTCTCGGCGCCAGTCGGCAGGATCATGAATTCCTGGATGTCGATCGGATTGTCGGCGTGGGCGCCGCCGTTGATGATGTTCATCATCGGCACGGGCAGGACGCGGGCCGAGACGCCGCCCACGTACTTGTAGAGCGGCAGGGCCGCCGAGCTGGCCGCGGCCTTCGCGGTCGCCAGGCTGACGCCCAGGATGGCGTTGGCGCCCAGACGGGCCTTGTTCTTCGTGCCGTCCAGCTCGATCAGCAGCTTGTCGATCCGGCGCTGGTCCTCGGCGTCCGAGCCCGACAGCGCGTCATAGATCTCGCCGTTCACCGCCTCGACGGCCTTCTGGACGCCCTTGCCCAGGTAGCGGCCCTTCTCGCCGTCGCGCTTCTCGACCGCCTCGTGGGCGCCCGTCGAGGCGCCGGAGGGCACGGCCGCGCGGCCCATCGAGCCGTCCTCGAGGATCACGTCCACCTCGACCGTCGGGTTGCCCCGGCTGTCCAGGATCTCGCGGGCGGTGATGTCGACGATCTCGGTCATGGGGTCCTCTGGCGATGGCTGACGGCGTTCTCGGGGAGCGGCCCGGTGCTTAGCCAGCTTCTCCCTTCGGAGCAACGCCACCTTGACGGCCGCAGCGGCAGCGGCCCATCCCACGGCCCGGAAGAGGAGAGCCGCATGCTGCTGGTCGAGAAGCCCCTGGATGGGGTCGCCGTCGTCACCCTGAACCGGCCGGAGGCGATGAACGCGCTGTCCAAGGCCCTGCGCGCGGCGCTACAGACGGCCATGCTGGAGCTGGACGCCGACCCCGACGTGCGGGTGATCGTCCTGACCGGGGCCGGCGAGCGGGCCTTCACGGCGGGCCTCGACCTGAAGGAGCTGTCGTCCGACCCGCTGGGCATGGGCGCGGCCAACGCCACCGACCCGGCCGAGAACCCGGCCCGCGCCGTCCTGGCCTGCTCCAAGCCGATCATCGGCGCCATCAACGGCGTGGCGATCACCGGCGGCTTCGAAGTCGCCCTGGCCTGCGACGTGCTGCTCTGCTCGACCAACGCCCGGTTCGCCGACACCCATGCCCGCGTGGGCATCACGCCCGGCTGGGGCCTGTCGCAGAAGCTCAGCCGCTGCATCGGCCCCTACCGCGCCAAGGAGCTGTCGCTGACCGGCAACTTCCTGTCGGCCCAGCAGGCCTACGACTGGGGGATGGTGAACCGCGTGGTCGCGCCCGAGGAGCTGATGCCGGCGGCCCTGCAACTCGCCGCCCAGATGGCCGACATCGATGCCGACATGCTGGTGACCTACAAGGCGATGATCGACGACGGCTACGACCTCCCGATGGGCGAAGGCCTGAAGCTCGAGCACGAGCGCTCGGTGGTCCACAACCGCGAGGTCACGCCCGAGATGGTCGCCGCCCGCCGGGAGAAGGTGCAGGCGCGCGGCCGGACCCAGTAGCCGCTAGAGGCAGCCCTCGACGTACTCGATCGAGGGCCCGCCCGCGTGGATGGTCGTGACCCGGCCCTTCTGGTCGGTCTCGTAGCGGACGCCGCGCTTGCCCTTCACCGTCCAGGCGGTGAGGTAGTGGGCCGGCAGGTCGTCGTATTTGTGGGGCTCGACCTTCAGAGCCGCGCCGTAGGCCCTGCGGATGTCGACCTCGCGCGCGCCCAGGCCGAAGCCGCGGTCGGTCTTCAAGGCGCTGCCGTGGAAGGCGCTGACGCGGGTGACCTTGCCGTTCTCGGTCATGACCACGAGGTCGGGGCCGCCTTCCGGTAACGCCATTTCGCGGCAGGCCTCGGAGCTGACGCCGTCGTCGCTGGACGGGACCTTCAGCTTGAAACGGCGCACGGCCTCAGCCTCGGACATGCCGATCTTCAGATCGCCCCAGCCCTGGGGCGTCAGCGGCGGAACTGCCGCCGGCGCGGCGGCGGCGAACAGGGCGATGGCGCTCAACGCGACGTGGAACATCCCGCCACCCTAACCGATCCGCGCGGCGCTTGCAGCGGCGCCCGAAACGCAAAACGCCGGCCTCGCGGCCGGCGTCTCGAACTCGCGCACTGAGGCGGAAGGAAGAGGCTTAGTCTTCCTTCGGCGTCAGGACCTGGCGGCCCTTGTACATGCCGGTCTTCAGGTCGACGTGGTGCGGGCGCTTCAGCTCGCCCGTTTCCTTGTCTTCGTGGAAGGTGTTGGGGCCGAGCGCGTGGTGCGAACGGCGCATGTTCCGCCGCGAGGGCGAAGTTTTGCGTTTAGGAACAGCCATCGGAGATCTCGCGGGCGTGAAAAAGGTTGCGGCGGCCAACTGGGGGCCGCCACGTGAGCGGGGGCTTATGCATGAAACCCCGCGCGCGATCAACCCACCTGCGGTAGCTTACGCTGTCAGCGGATAGTTGGGAGGCTATCATGCCGCAGGAAGCCATCTTCGCCCCCATGGGAGCCATGGCGCTCCTGACGTTCGTGGTCCTGGGTTTCATCCCGGCGGCGCGGTTCCGGGCCGTCTTCGCCCGCCAGGTGACGGCCGACGACTTCAAGCTGGGCGAATCGGCGCGGGTGCCACCCGAGGTGGCGGTGACCAACCGCAACTTCATGAACCTGCTGGAACTGCCGGTCCTCTTCTACGTGGCGGGGCTGATGTACTACGTGGCCGGCCGGGTCGATGAGACGGCGCTGGCGCTGGCCTGGACCTATGTGGGCTTGCGGGCCGTCCATTCGGCGATCCACCTCAGCTACAATAACGTGGTCCACCGCCTGAGCGCCTACGCGATCTCCAACTTCGTGCTGGCCGCGTTCTGGATCGCCTTCTTCATTTGAGCAGGCGTTTCGGCGCGACGTTCGCCCAGGCCATCCGCATCAGCTCGGCCAGCCGGCCCGGCTCCAGCTTCTCGTACCAGACGAAGGTCGAGCCGTTCTTGCCCCAGTAGCCCGGCACGGGCTCGATCGCCTCGCCGTCCGAGAGGTTGTGCTGATCCTCGGGGTCCAGCTTCAGCATGATCCGCGGTTGGTCCTTGTGGATCGTGCAGAAGATCTTCTTCGCCACCCGGAACGACGGGATGTCGAAGTGCGGCTCCTCGTAGGCCTCAGGCTGGGTCAGGGCGGCGGCGCGGATGTCGTCGGGGGTGAGCATGGCATGAGCCTAGCTTTCCCTCCCCTTCATGGGGAGGGTGGCTGCGCGCGAAGCAAGCAGACGGGTGGGGAAGT
>Ga0065165_1000276_pt1 | contig 87670 bp, 70 predicted proteins | sample AraplaMF_Cvi_mMF_FD_63813 | JGI IMG/M metagenome (GOLD analysis project Ga0065165, IMG submission 63813) | Arabidopsis root microbial communities from the University of North Carolina, USA - plate scrape MF_Cvi_mMF (version 2) (version 3) | ecosystem: Host-associated > Plants > Roots >... | reverse complement strand
GGACACGCAGGTTGTTCAACCGAGCATCGGCACGAGCACCGGAACGGGGGCGATCAACAACAGCGGCTCGGTGAGCGTCGGTGGCATCGAGTCGGGCGGCAAGTGGGACTACAGCCTGGATGGCGGCCAGACCTGGACGCCGGGTACCGGCAGTTCGATCTCGGGTAGCGCGCTGAGCGAAGGCACGAACCAGGTCACCGTGCGGCAGACCGATGCAGCAGGCAACCAGTCGACGGCGACCGCCGATGTGGTGAAGGACACGCAGGTGGTTCAACCGACCATCGGCACCAGCACCGGAACGGGGGCGATCAACAACAGCGGTTCGGTAAGCGTGGCCGGCATTGAATCCGGCGCGAAGTGGGATTACAGCCTGGACGGCGGTCAGACCTGGACGCAAGGCAGTGGTTCATCGATCTCCGGTAGCGCGCTGAACGAAGGCACGAACCAGGTCACCGTCAGGCAGACCGACTTGGCGGGCAACGTCGGCATCTCGTCTTCATTGACGATCGAACGTGATACCCAGATCAATGAGCCTGTCGTCACCGGCAGCAATGGCAACAGCGCTTACCTGGGGAAGGGAGCGTCCATCAGCGTGTCGGGCCTGGAAAGCGGTGCGACCTGGGAGTGGCGCACACACGTCGACGGGCGCTTCTCGGAATGGACCAAGGGAAGCGGAGACAAGATCGACGTGGACCAGTTGCCTCAGAACACAGCCATGGGCGTCTTTGTTCGAACGACCGACTTGGCAGGCAACCAAGCACAGAACTACACCTTTGCCTACGTAGACATTGTTCCTCCCACTGTCTCGCTACAGCAGCCCTCAGCCACTGATCAGGCGCAGATCTACAGCAGTGAACAGGTCCGGTACTATCTGGTGCGATCGGATCAGGAGATCGATGTCTCCCAGGGGCCCCGCGCCATCAGCAAACTCGACGCCTCACTCTGGAAGGTGGCCACCATATACAACGCCGGGTACGCCACCGTCGACGCCAGTGGCCTCGCGGACGGCAGCTATCGTCTCTACGCGGTCGACACCTCGAATCTTGTCCAGGTCAGTGTCGGCGAAGGCTCATCCAAGGTTCAGGCCGTGCTTCAGGTTGTCAATGGACAAGCGCTGACCAACATGGTGACGGGAACCCAGGGGGACGACGTCTTGCAGGCTCCAGCCAATGGCGGCCTGTTGATGGGCAAGGGCGGTGCTGACGTCTTCGCATTCCAGGGGTCGAGCGGCCAGGCCGGCAAGTACGTGATCGTGGACTACAACGAAAGCGAGGGCGACGTGATCGACCTGTCCGCCCTATTCCCGAATTACGACAGCCTTGCGTGGAGCAACTACTTGAGGGTGGACTCGGGTGTCGGTCACGAGCAGGTGCTGAAAGTCGATATTGAGGGCACGGGAGATTTCACGTCGCCTGAACTGGAAATCTTCTTTGCCAACAACGCCGTCCTGCAGCATCACGAGATCCGGCTTAGCCCCATCATCTCCGTGACGATCTAGCTCAGGTCGCAAAGGTCCCCGGCAGCAGGATATCGCGGCCGACACCGCGCAGTTCGCGGTGGCCGCAAAACGCCATCGTGAGATCCAGCTCTCGATGGATGATCTCCAAAGCCCGGCTCACGCCGGGCTTTCCCATTGCGCCCAGGCCATAAAGGAACGCCCGTCCGATGTAGGTGCCGCGCGCGCCCAGGGCCCAGGCCTTGAGCACGTCCTGGCCGGAGCGGATGCCGCCATCCAGGTGCACCTCGATGCGATCGCCGACCGCCTCGACGATGCGCGGCAGCGCGCGGATGCTGGACTCGGCGCCGTCGAGTTGGCGTCCGCCATGGTTGCTGACGATGAGCGCGTCAGCCCCCGTGTCGGCCGCAAGCTTGGCGTCCTCCTCGTCGATGATGCCCTTGATGATCAGCTTGCCGCCCCAGCGCTCGCGGATCCATTGCACGTCGTTCCAGCTCAGTTGCGGGTCGAATTGCTTGGCCGTCCACTCGGACAGGGAGCTCATGTCCCCGACGCCCTTCACATGCCCCACGATGTTGCCGAAGTGGCGCCGCGGCGTGCCCAGCATGCCCAGGCACCAGCGCGGCTTGGTCGCCATGTTGATCAGGTTGGGCAGGCTGAGCTTGGGCGGCGCCGACAGCCCGTTCTTCAGGTCCTTGTGCCGCTGGCCGAGGATCTGCAGGTCCAGCGTCAGCACCAGCGCCTCGCACTTCGCGGCCTTGGCGCGGTCGATCAGGCTGTGGATGAAGCCCTTGTCCTTCATCACGTAGAGCTGGAACCAGAACGGCGCGGTCGTGTTCGCGGCAATGTCCTCAATCGAGCAGATGCTCATCGTCGACAGCGTGAACGGCACGCCGAAGGCCTCGGCCGCCTGCGCGCCGAGGATCTCCCCGTCGGCGTGCTGCATGCCGGTCATGCCGGTCGGCGCGATCGCGACGGGCATCGCGACCTGGCGGCCGATCATCGTGGTCGCGGTGCTGCGTCCCTCCATGTCGACCGCGACCCGCTGCCGCAGCTTGATGGACTGGAAGTCCGCCTCGTTGGCGCGGTAGGTGCTCTCGGTCCAGGAGCCGGAGTCCGCGTAGTCGTAGAACATGCGCGGAACGCGTTTCTGCGCGAGCACGCGCAGGTCTTCGATGCAGGTGATGACGCTCATGCGCCGGATGCTAGGCGAGCCCGACGCGCGGCGGCCGGAAAGTTTGGCGGGCCAGACCGGAGGATCCTTCCGGCGGCCCCGAGGACGCTCGGTCCCCGAGGCCCCCTCTCCCGCACCGCGGGAGAGGGCGGGGGGTGAGGGCAGCGGTCCCGCGAGCGTCGATCAGCCCGTGCCCGCGCCCGGCTCTGCGCTCGGCGTCCGGCAATGCCCGACGAGCCATCGCGCGAAGGCCCGCGCCGCATCGCTGTCGGTGCGCCGAACCAGACCATAGGGCATCGCCGCCGGCACCGCGAGGTCGAACAGCCGCTTGAGCGCGCCGCCGCGCAGATACGTGGCGGCCAGGCTCGGCCGGCCGAGTACGACACCCTGGCCGCAGGCGGCGGCTTCGAGCGTCAGTCCGAGGTCGACGAAACGTGTCCCCTGGGCAGGCTCGGGCCAGTCGAGGCCGGCGGCGCGCAGCCACGGCGACCAGGCCTGCAGCGGCGTGCGCAGCAGCGGCGCCGAGGCCAGATCCGCCGGCGCATGGAGGGCGGGCAGACGCGCGAGCAAGGAGGGCGCCGCCATCGGCGTGACGACGTCGTCGAGCAGCACCTCGCCGCCCGGCGGGACGGTGCCGGCGAAGATCTCGACATCGGCCGCCGGCGCGGGCTGGTCCAGGTAGGGCGTGGACAGCAGCAGCTCGAGCTCGATGTCGGGATGCTCGGCCTCGAAGCCGGGCAGGGCAGGCACCAGTACCTGCCGGGCGAAGGTCGGCGGGCTGCTGATGCTGAGCCGTACCACGCGCTGCTGCTCGCGTCGGTGCAGCGGCACGGCCGCCAGCAGCGACAACGCGGTCCGGACCTGCGCGAGGTACTCCTTGCCGGCGGCGGTGAGGCGCAGCGGATTTCGCGTCAGCAGCGGCTGCGCGAGGCGCTCCTCCAGCGTCGCGATGCGTTTGCCGACGGCGCTCGCGCTGACATGGAGCACCTCGGCGGCGCGCTCCAGGCTGCCGAGCCGCGCGGCGGCCTCGAAGGCGAGCAGGCCGTCGATCGAGGGCAGTCGCAGTTCGTTGTCGAGGGGCTCGCCAGGGGCGGGGCGCGAGGGATCGCTCATGGGCACGACTGTAGCGTCCGGCGCCTGCCGGTCGCGCAGGCCATTACGAAGCCGCAATGACGGGCGCACGCGCTGCCTCGGAGCGCAGCTACAGTGGCGCGATGTCTGACGTTCCCGAGAGAAGCCTGGCCGCCGACGAGGCCGCGGCCGACGAGGCGACCGTGCGCGTGCTGGAGCGGGCGTCCCTGTGGCGGCGTCTGCCGTGGATGGTGGGCGGCGCGCTGAGTCTGGTGCTGGGCGTGATCGGCATCTTCCTGCCGCTGTTGCCGACGACCCCGTTCGTGTTGCTGGCCGCGTTCTGCTTCGCACGCGGGTCTGCGCGCTGCGAGGCGTGGCTGGTCGGCCACCCGCGCTTCGGGCCGATGATCGTCCAGTGGCGCGCCAATCGCGCCGTGCCGCTCCGGGCCAAGCAGATGGCCTGGGGAATGATGGCGATCAGTTCGATCGTCTCCGCGTTCGTCATGCCGGTCGTCCCCTGGTTACCGGCCGTGTGCTGTCTGGCTGTCGGCATCTGGCTGTGGCGTCTGCCCACTGCGTGATCGACGATCGGCCCCGCTCACGGCCGCCACGCACGACGTGCCGATGCTTCAGCTGAACAAACTCAAGTTCTCCGGCCTCGGCCTCGAAGGCAGATCCTCATTCGTTGCCGGCGCCGCGCGCGCCCGCCTCTTCGGCTCGACCTCCCCCGGCCGGCTCAGCTTCCCGACCCGCACGCCGAGCAGCCGCAGCCGCTGGCTCAGGTCCACGCGCTTGAGGCACAGCCCCGCGGCGTGTCGGATCGATGCCGCATCCTGCACCGGCTCGTCGAGGGTCAGGTCTCGCGTCACCGTGCGGAACCCCTCGAAGCGCAGCTTGATGCCGATCGTCCGCCCCAGGTAGCCCTTGCGCTGCAGGTCCGACGCCAGCTGCTCGCACAGCGCGGTGAAGATGCGCGACAGCTCCGGCCGGTCGCGCTTGGCGTGCAGGTCGCGCTCGAAGGTCGTCTCGCGGCTGATGGACACCGGCTCGCTGTAGGTCACCACCGGCCGGTCGTCGAGGCCCCAGGCCGCCTGGTGGAGCCAGGCGCTGTAGCCCGCGCCGAAATGCTGGAGCAGCAGTTCCGGCGCCGCCGCCGCGAGCTCGCCGATGGTGTGGATCTCCAGCCCCTCGAGCTTGGCGCCGGCCTTCGGCCCGATGCCGTTGATGCGGCGCACCGGCAGCGGCCAGATCTTCGTCGGCAGGTCCTCCATCATGATCATCGTCAGGCCGTCGGGCTTGTCGAGCTCCGACGCGATCTTGGACAGCAGCTTGTTCGGCGTCACGCCGATCGAGCAGGTCAGCCCCGTCGCCCGCTGCACCGAGTTCTTGATCTCCCGCGCGATCGCCCGCACGCCGCCCAGCGGGTCGTGCCCGACCGCCTCGCGCGCGCCAGGCACGTCGGTGAGGTCGATGTAGATCTCGTCGATGCCCCGGTCCTCGATCACCGGCGCGATCTCGCGCACCGCCGCCTTGAACAGCCGCGAGAAGTGCCGGTAGGAATCGAAGTCGGCCGGCAGCAGGATGGCCTGCGGCGCGCGCAGCGCCGCCTTCATCAGGCCCATCGCGGAGAACACGCCCAGGTCCCGTGCCGGGTAGGTCGACGTCGTCACCACGCCGCGCCCGGTGTAGTCGGCGAGCTTGAAGAACTCGCGCGTGCCGTCCGGCAGCTCCCGCGGCGTGTGGGCGCGCCGGCCGCCGACCACCACCGGCAGGCCCTTGAGCTCCGGATAACGCAGCAGCTCCACGGACGCGTAGAACGCGTCCATGTCCAGGTGGGCGATCAGGCGATCGGGCAGCGCTGGCGTCGGCTCGGCCATGCGGCGGATTGTGAGCGTGTCGGCTGACATTCGCTGTCAGCAGGGCCGGAGCAGGGGCTCAGTGGCCGCAACGCGTCGAGCCGCAGGCGGACACGGCGGCCTCGCCCTCCGGTGCCGCGCCGGCGGCGCGGATCGGATCGCGGCATTCGCCGGTCCGGGGATCGAAGCCGCGCTGTGCCATCGTGTAGACCAGCGCCGCGTCCATCATCTCGGCGTGGCCCGGGAACCACTGCGACAGCTCGGTACGCACGATGCCCAGCGGCTCGCGGTCGCCGAGTTCCTCGGCGTAGCGCACCACCTCGCGCATCACGTTCAGCACCATCGCATGCTGGCTGCTGTGGCAGTTCTCCGGCTCGAAGCCGGTCGCCGCCATCCAGCGCTCCTCCATCGCGAAGTGGTCCTCGGTGTGGGCCAGCAGTGCCTTGAAGGCCGGCAGCGCGTCCTCGCCGCGGTCCAGCACCTCGCCGTAGCGGTTGAGCAGCGCGACGAACTCCTCGTGCGTGTGGTCGAGCTCCGGCTGGTTCAGCACGAGCTCGTCGGTCCAGGCCAGCACGCTCATGGTCAGGCCTTCGCGCCAGCAGCGGCGTCGCTCGCGCCCAGACGCGCGCGGTGGCGGGCCACCTGCGCGCGGACCTGCGCCGGCGCCGTGCCGCCGAGGATGTTGCGCGCGTTCAGCGAGCCCTGCAGCGACAGCACCTGGTAGACGTCCTCGCCGATGCGCGGGTCGAATTGCCGCAGCGACTCCAGCGGCAGCGCCGACAGGTCGATGCCCTGCGCCTGCGCCGTCTTCACCGCGTGCGCGACGATCTCGTGCGCGTCGCGGAAGGCCAGGCCCTGCTTGACGAGGTAGTCCGCCAGGTCGGTCGCCGTCGCGTAGCCCTTGAGCGCCGCGCGTTCCATCGCTTCGGTCTTGACCGTCAGGCCGGCCATCATCTCCGCGAAGATGCGCAGCGTGTCGGTGAGCGTGTCGACCGTGTCGAACAGCGGCTCCTTGTCTTCCTGGTTGTCCTTGTTGTACGCCAGCGGCTGGCCCTTCATCAGCGTGATCAGGCCCATCAGGTGGCCCACCACGCGGCCGCTCTTGCCGCGCGCCAGCTCGGGCACGTCCGGATTCTTCTTCTGCGGCATGATGCTCGAGCCGGTGCAGAACCGGTCCGGCAGCGCGATGAAGCCGAAGGCCTGGCTCATCCAGAGGATCAGTTCCTCCGACAGCCGCGAGATGTGCACCATGATCAGCGCGGCTGCGGCGCTGAACTCGATCGCGAAGTCGCGGTCGCTGACGGCGTCGAGGCTGTTCTGCGCCACGCCTTCCATCCCCAGCGAGCGCGCGACGCGCTCGCGGTCCAGCGGGTAGCTGGTGCCGGCCAGCGCGGCGGCGCCCAGCGGCAGGCGGTTCACGCGCTTGCGGGCGTCGACGAGGCGCTCGGCGTCGCGCGCGAACATCTCGACATAGGCCAGCAGGTGATGGCCGAAGGCCACCGGCTGCGCCACCTGCAGGTGGGTGAAGCCCGGCAGGATCACCTCGGCATGGCGATCGGCCTGCTCGACCAGCACCCGTTGCAGCTCGGCCAGCAGGCCGGTCAGCGTGTCGATCTCGCCGCGCAGCCACAGCCGCACGTCGGTGGCGACCTGGTCGTTGCGGCTGCGGCCGGTGTGCAGCCGCTTGCCGGCCAGGCCGACCAGCGCGGTCAGCCGGGCCTCGATGTTCAGGTGGACGTCCTCGAGGTCCAGCTGCCACTCGAAGCGGCCCGATTCGATCTCCTCGCGGATCTGCGCCATGCCCTTCTGGATGGCGGCGAGGTCGTCGGCGCCGATGATGCCCTGTGCGGCCAGCATCTCCGCATGCGCCAGCGAGCCCTGGATATCGGCGGCCCACAGCCGCTTGTCGAAGTCGACGCTGGCGGTGTAGCGCTTGACCAGGTCGCTCATCGGCTCGGAGAAGAGCGCGGACCACGCCTGCGACTTGTTGGCGAGCTGGTTGTCGGCGGGTTGGCCGTCGGAGGGAAGGTCAGTGCGGGAGGAGGACATCGGCTTGCAAGGCGTTACGACTTCGCGGCGGACCCGGGCGTGTCCGCATAGGAAGCGGACGGACGCCTGGGTGAGAATGAGCCGCCGATTCTAAAGGGGCGCCATCCAGGCGTCGGGGCCACCGCGGTCGCGGGGCCGGCGGAGCGGGGCAGCGCGGGCAGAGGAGGATCCGATGGCGACGAAGGCAACGAACGGGAGGACGCCGGGCAGGGACCCGTGGCGTTCCACCCAGCCGTCGCTGGACGCGCGCGGCGCGCCGCCGGAGCCGTCCACCCAGCCCATGAGCACGCAGCCCAGCGACAGCCGGCCGCTGCCGCTGCAGCCGGCCTGGGAGGAAACCCGCCTCGATGCCCGGCCGGTCGAGCCGCCGCGCCTGATCGACGCGCAGCGGCGTTTCGATGTCTGCCATGTCGGCCTGGTGCTGCGCGCGGTGCTGGGCGTGCAGCTCGTGCTCTCGCTGGGGTTGGCGATGACCTCCGGGACCCCGGCGCAATGGGCGTGGGCCATGGGTGGCGCGTCGGTCGCCGCGCTCAGCGGCGTGCTGGCCTGGCTGCTGGTCGTCTGCGCGTCCAAGCGCGTCCTCGCGCGGCTGCCCGAATGGGCGCAGTGGACGCTGCCGATCGCGCTCGGTGCGCTCTGCGCGCACGGCGGCGCGCATCTGCTGGAGGCGGTGGACCTGGGCACGCTCGGCGCGCTGCAGCGCGCCGCCGCGGTGCTGGCCGGCGCGCTGGCCGCGGCCGTGCTGCTGGGCTGGCTCAAGCTGCGCGAACGCGCGCAGGCGCCCGCCGACGCGCTGGCGCGGCTGGTGGAGCTGCAGTCGCGCATCCGGCCGCATTTCCTGTTCAACACGCTGAACACCGCGATCGCGCTGGTGCGCGTCGATCCGAGTCGCGCCGAGGAGGTCCTGGAGGACCTGGCCGAGCTGTTCCGCGTGGCGCTCGCCGACGCGGGCCCGACCGCCGAGGGCGTGCGCCTGGACCAGGAGGTCGAGCTGGCGCGGCGCTACCTCGCCATCGAACAGCTGCGCTTCGGCAACCGGCTGCGGGTGCACTGGCAACTGGATCCGCATGCGGCGGAGGCGCGCGTGCCGCCGCTGCTGCTGCAGCCGCTGGTCGAGAACGCCGTGCGCCATGGCGTCGAGCCCAACGACGCCGGCGGCGACGTCGACATCGTCACGCGGGCGCGCGGCAGCGAGGTCGAGATCCGGGTCGTCAACACGGTGGGGCTGCCGACGCGCGGCAAGGGGCACGGCCTGGCCCTGCGCAACGTGCGGCAGCGGCTGCGGCTGATGCACGACGTGGCGGCGCGGCTGGAGGCCGGGCCGGGCGAGGGCCGCTTCGTGGTGCGCATCGTGATGCCGCGTTGACGCGGGGGGCACGGACCATGGAGCAGGGCCACCACGGGGATCATCACGAGGCACGGGCAGACAGGACTGCCACGGCTCACGACAACGGCAACAAGGCGGGAGCGGTCCACGGGCCGTCGCATGCCACGAGGACGGGAACGAGAACATGCTGACGCATCCGCCGCTGAGAGTCTTGATCGTCGACGACGAGCCGCTGGCGCGCCTGCGGCTGCGCGGCCTGGTCGAGGCCAACGAGGAACCGCGCGCCGAGGTGGTCGCCGAGGCCGGCAGCGGCGACCAGGCGCTGGCCTGGCTCAAGGACCATGCCTGCGACCTGATCCTGCTGGACGTGCAGATGCCGGGCCTGGACGGGCTGGGCCTGGCGACGGCGCTCCGCGGCCGTCCCTTCGCGCCGGCGATCGTGTTCGTGACCGCGCATGCGCAGCACGCGCTGCTGGCCTTCGAGCTGGAGGCGTTGGACTACCTGACCAAGCCGGTGCGGCGCGAGCGGCTGCAGGCCAGCCTCTCGCGCGCGACGCAGCGGCTGGACGAACGCGCCGCCGCCAAGGCGCGCGAGGAGCGGGACTCGAACGGCCAGGCCCCGGCGCCCGGCGCCGAGGCGCCGGTGATCAACATCACCGAGCGGGGCCGGCTGCTGCGGGTGCCGCTGTCGGAGGTGCTCTATTTCAAGGCCGAGCTCAAGTACCTCACGCTGCGCACGGCGACGCAGAGCCATGTGATGGACGGCTCGCTGAGCGACCTGGAGCAGCGCCTGGGCGAGCGCTTCCTGCGCGTGCACCGCAACGCGCTGGTGGCGCGTTCGGCCGTGCGCGAACTCGAACGCCACGTGCCGACCGACGGCGCGGTCGACGGTGACGCTGACAACGGCGGCGAGCTCGGCTGGGCCGTGCGCATCGCTCATGTCAACGAGTGGCTGGCCGTGTCGCGGCGGCAGGTCGCGGCGGTGCGGGAGGCGCTGGCGGGCCAGCGCTGACGAAGCGGCAGGGCCGATGGCGCCCGGCCGCTCCCGTCGGCCCTTCAGCCCGTGTTGCGCAAGCCCGCCGCGATCCCGTTGATCGACAGGTGGATGCCGCGCTGCACGCGCTCCATGCGCGGGTCCTCGGCGCGTTTCTCCGCCGGGATCGCGCGATACCGCCGCATCAGCTCGACCTGCAGGTGGTTCAGCGGATCGATGTAGGGGAAGCGGTGCTCGATGGAGCGGGCCAGCGCCGGATTGGCCGCGAGGCGGCCGCTCTCGCCGGTGATCAGCGCGATGGCCTCTTCGGTGCGCGCGAACTCGGCCTCGATGGCGCCGAAGATCCGCTTGGCCAGGCGCTTGTCCTCGACCAGTTCCAGGTAGCGCCGCGCGATGTCGAGGTCGGCCTTGGCCAGCACCATGTCGAGGTTGGACAGCAGCGTCCTGAAGAAGGGCCACTGCTTGAACATGCGCTTGAGCAGCGTCAACCGTTCTTCGCGTGCCGCCCGGTCCTTGCCCAGGAAGGCCTGGACCCCCGAGCCGAAGCCGCACCAGCCGGGCAGCGTGATGCGCGACTGGCCCCAGCTGAAGCCCCACGGGATGGCCCGCAGGTCCTCGATCGCGCGGGTGGCCTTGCGCGACGCGGGACGCGAGCCGATGTTGAGCTCCGCGATCTCGCGGATCGGCGTGGTGGCGAAGAAGAAATCGGCGAATCCCGGCGTGTCGTAGACCAGGCCGCGGTAGGCGGCGAAGCTGGCGTCCGACAGCGCCTGCGCCGCCGTCATGAAGGCCTGCGGCGCCGGCTTGGTCGGGTGCAGCAGCGTGGCTTCGAGCGTGGCCGCGACCAGCGTCTCCAGGTTGCGCCGGCCGATCTCCGGATTCGCGTACTTGGAGTTGATGACTTCGCCCTGTTCGGTCAGCCGGATCTGGCCGTTCACCGTGCCGGGGGGCTGTGCCAGGATGGCCTGGTAGCTCGGGCCGCCGCCGCGGCCCACCGTGCCGCCGCGGCCGTGGAACAGGCGCAGCGTCAGCGGCCCCTGCGCGCGCAGCTCGTCGAAGAGCTTCACCAGCGCGATCTCGGCGCGGTACAGCTCCCAGCTGCTGGTGAACACGCCGCCGTCCTTGTTGGAGTCGGAGTAGCCCAGCATGATGTCCTGCTCGCCGCCGGAGCGCCGGACCAGCGCCGCCATGCCGGGCAGCTCGTAGAAGCCGCGCATGATGCCGGGCGCGTTGCGCAGGTCGCCGATGGTCTCGAACAGCGGCACGACGATCAGGTCGCTCACCGCCTCGCCGTCCAGCGTGCCGCGCAGCAGGCCGACTTCCTTGAGCAGCAGCTGCACTTCCAGCAGGTCGCTGACGTCCTCGGTGTGCGAGATGATGTAGTGGCGCAGCGCCTCGCGGCCGAAACGCTTCAGCGATTCGCGGGCCGTCTCGAAGATCGCGAGCTCGCCCAGCGCGCGCTCGCTGTAGTCGGCGCCGGGCACGCGCAGCGGGCGCGTCTGGTTGAGCAGGTCCACCAGCAGCGCGCGGCGCTCCTGCTCGCCCAGAGCCGAGTAGTCCTCGCAGACCCGCGCCGCCTTCAGCAGCTCGACGATGGTGAGCTCATGCTGGTCGCTGCTCTGGCGCAGGTCCAGCGTCGCCAGGTGGAAGCCGAAGACCTGCACGGCGCGGATCAGCGGCTTGAGCCGCGGCGCGATCAGCGCGTGCGCATGGTGGCTCTCCAGCGATTCCTGGATGACGCGCAGGTCCTCGAGCAGCTCCTGCGGCGAGACGTACGGATCCTGCGGCGCCACCGCATGGCGCAGCGCCTCCGTGCCGGTCAGCGACTCCAGCGTCGCGGCCAGCCGCGCGTACATGCCGGTGAGCGCGCGCCGGTAGGGCTCGTCCATGCGGTGCTCGTTCCGGTCGGGACTGCGTTCGGCCAGCGCCTGCATCGCCGGCGTGACGCCGGCCAGCCGCAGCGAGATCGACAGTTCCGCGCCCAGCTCGTGCAGCTCCGTCAGGTAGTGGCGCAACGCCAGTTCGCTCTGGCGGCGCAGCGCCAGGCGCATCGTGTCGGCGGTGACATTGGGATTGCCGTCGCGGTCGCCGCCGATCCATTGGCCCATGCGCAGGAAGGACGCGACCTCCTCGCCGGGCAGCGCCTCCTCCAGTTCGGTGTAGAGCTTGGGGATCTCGCGCAGGAAGGTCGCGTGGTAATAGCTCAGCGCGTTCTCGATCTCGTCGGCCACGGTCAGCTTCGAGTAGCGCAGCATCCGCGTCTGCCACAGCTGGGTGACGCGGGCGCGAATCAGGTGTTCGTTGGCGGCCAGCTCGCGGTCGGTGTGCAGGCGGTCGCGCGCGCCCACCAGTTCGGCGACGGCGCGCTCGGCGTCCAGGATGCTCTTGCGCTGGACCTCGGTCGGGTGCGCCGTCAGCACCGGCGAGACGAATCCGTGCGCCAGGGTCTTCGCGACCTCCGCCGGCCGCACGCCGGCGTCGAACAGGCGCTCCAGCGCATAGGCCAGCGAGCCGGCCTGCAGCGAGCCCTCGCGCTCGTGGACTTCGCGGCGGCGCACGTGGTGGCGGTCCTCCGCGATGTTGGCCAGGTGCGAGAAGTAGCTGAACGCGCGGATCACGCTGACGGTCTGCTCGCCCGACAGGCTCTTGAGCAGCTTGTCCATCTGCTTGCCGGCCTGCGCATCCCGCTTCAGGCGGAAGGCCACCGACAGCTGGCGCACGCGCTCCACCAGTTCATAAGCCTCGCGGCCCTCCTGTTCTCGGATCACCTCGCCGAGGATGCGACCCAGCAGGCGGATGTCGTCCATCAACGGCTGGTTCTTGTCCTTGGCCGTCCGGCTCGAACGGGCCGGGGCCGACGCCTTGGCAGCGGCCTTCACGGACTTCGCGGACTTCGCGGACTTCGCGGACTTCGCGGCGCGCTTTCCCGCGGGACGTCCGTCCTTGGCGGGGACCGTGGCGGACAGCTTGCCGGACGAGGTGGCGCGGGACTTGACGCCGGACTTGGGGGAGGCGGAGGCGGTACTGGCGGGCATGGCGGCGTGAGGGTGTCGTCAGGGACCGGGGGGAAGGGGTGATGTAACGGAGTTACCTTCGGCTGACTTTAGCAGTTTCTCCGTGCGCGGCTCGCCCGGCGGCGTGGCGCGGATGCCGCGACTTGCTCCGGGATCGCGCAAGCCACGCTTCGCGGCAAGCAGTGCTCCCTCGGCGGAGGGACGACACGGGTGTCTGCTCGGCTAGCATGCCGCCCCATGAACAAAGAATTCGTGATCGCCACGCGCGAGAGCCGGCTGGCCCTCTGGCAGGCGGAACATGTGCAGGCGCTGCTGCGCGCGCGAGGGTTGGGCGTGCGGCTGCTCGGGATGACCACGCGTGGCGACCAGATCCTGGACCGCACCCTGTCCAAGGTCGGCGGCAAGGGACTCTTCGTGAAGGAGCTGGAAACGGCGCTGGAGGACGGCCGCGCGCAGCTCGCGGTGCATTCGCTCAAGGACGTGCCGATGGACCTGCCCGAGGGCTTCGTCCTGGCCGCCGTGCTGGAGCGCGAGGACCCGCGCGACGCGCTGGTCTCCTCGATGTACGACAGCCTGGCGGCGCTTCCGCAGGGGGCCTGCGTCGGGACCTCCAGCCAGCGTCGCGTGACGCAGTTGAAGAACCTGCGGCCGGACCTGCGCATCGAGCCGCTGCGCGGCAACCTCGACACGCGGCTGCGCAAGCTGGACGAAGGCCAGTACGACGCGATCGTGCTCGCCGCCGCCGGCCTCAAGCGGCTGGACCTGGCGGGCCGCATCCGGCAGTACTTCGCCGTCGACGAGATGATCCCGTGCGCGGGACAGGGCGCGCTGGGCATCGAGATCCGCGCCGGGCAGGCGCCGCTGGCGGAGCACCTCGCGGCGCTGGCGCATGCGCCGACCTGGCTGTCGGCCGCGGCGGAGCGCGCCGTGTCGCGCGAGCTCGGCGGCAGCTGCTCGATGCCGCTGGCCGCGCACGCGGTCTGGACCTCGGACGGACAGCTGACACTGTCCGCTGCCCTCGGCCACCCGATCCATCCGGAGAAGCCCCTCCTGCGGACGGGCGTGCAGGCGGCGGTGGCAGACCTCGCCGGGGCCGAGGCCCTGGGTGTCGCCGCCGCGGCGGCCCTGCGCGAACGCGGCGCCGTCGAGTACCTGAAGGACGTCTGATGCCGGGCGCCGTCGCCCCGGCCAGATTGCTCCTGACCCGTCCGCGGGCCCAGGCCGACGACTGGGCGCGGCGGATGGCGGCGCTGGGCGTGCCGACGGCCTCGCTCCCGCTGATCGACATCGAACCGGCCGACGATCCGGCGCCCGTCGACGCGGCCTGGTCTTCGCTGGCGGCCATGGACCTGACGATGTTCGTCAGTCCGAACGCGGTCGAACACTTCTTCCTTCGCCGCCCCCGCGGCGCCGCCTGGCCCGGCCGGACCTGGGCCGCGACCGTCGGTCCCGGCAGCGCGCAGGCCCTGATCGAGCGCGGCGTGCCGGCCGGCCGGATCGTCCAGCCCCCGGCGGGGGCGGACAGCCTGGACTCCGAACACCTCTGGCCGGAGCTGGTCCGTGTCGCGGGACCGGACTGGAACGGCCGCCGCGCGCTGCTGGTGCGCGGCGACGGCGGGCGCGAATGGCTGGGCGACCGCCTGCGCGAGGCCGGCGCCGACGTGACGGCGGTCGGCGCCTATCGGCGGGCCTGCCCCCGGCTGGACCCCGAGGGCGAATCGCTGCTGCGCGCGGCGCTGCGGGCGCCTGAACGTCATGTCTGGCTCTTCAGCAGTTCGGAGGCCATCGGCTATCTGGACACCCTCGAACAGGGGACGCGCGGAGCGGCGCCCGACGGGGCGCGCGGGCCGGCGTCCGGGGCGGCGCAGGCGGCCGTCTGGGGACAGGCGCGGGCGCTGGCCACCCACGAACGCATCGCCGCGCGGGCGCAAGCCCTCGGGGTAGGGCATGTGGTTTTGGTGCGACCCGACGCGGAGGCCGTCGCAGCCGGGTTCCGGATGCTGTCAGGGTCCACCCTAGAATCGCCGACGTGAGCGAGACCACCACCCCCGCAGCCGACGTTCCGTCGCCCCACAAGCCCGCCCGGCATTCCGGCGCCACCCTGACCCAGGCCGTCGTGGCCGGCGTCGGCCTGGTGGCCCTGCTGGCCCTCGGCCTGGCCTGGCAGAGCCAGCAGCGGCTCAAGCAGGTCGAGCAGGAGCTCGTCAGGCGCCAGGACAACAGCCAGAGCGAGGCCAACATCGCCCGCGACCAGGCGCGCCAGGCGCAGGACCTCAGCCGCGACACCGCGGCCAAGGTCGCGCTGCTGGACGCCCGCCTGGCCGAGGTCGCCGTGCAGCGCGAGCAGCTCGAGGGCCTGATGCAGTCGATGAACCGCTCGCGCGACGAGAACGTCGTCGGCGACATCGAGGCCTCGCTGCGTGTCGCGATGCAGCAGGGCACGATCACCGGCAGCGCCGAGCCGCTGGTGGCCGCGTTGCGCCAGGCCGACGAGCGGCTGGCCCGCTACAAGCAGCCGCGCCTGGAAGGCGTCCGGCGCGCCGTCACGCGCGACCTGGAGCGCATCAAGGCGGTCAGCGTCGTCGACGTGTCGACGCTGACGATCAAGCTCGACGAGGTCGTCCGGCAGGTCGACGACCTGCCCCTGCTGGCCGTCGCCCAGCCCGGACAGGACCCGTCCGGGACGTCCGGCATGTCCGGCACGTCCGCCGGGCAACACCCGACCCCTTCGGCGCCTTCCGCCGCGACGAAGGCTGCCGCGCCGCGCAAGGCGGTGTCGGGCGCCTCGCAGGCCGGGATCGCGGCCGAGGCCGAACCCGGCTGGTGGTCCAGACTCTGGGACCAGGCGGGCGATCGCTGGACGGCCCTGTCCGCCGACGTCTGGCGCGAGGCCCGCGGCCTGCTGCGCGTGACGCGGATCGAACACCCGGAAGCCGCGCTGATCGCGCCCGAGCAGTCCTTCTTCCTGCGTGAGAACCTCAAGCTGCGGCTGCTGAACGCCCGGCTGGCGTTGCTGAGCCGCCAGTTCGACACCGCCCAGGTGGATCTGCGCGAGGCGCAGGCGATGCTGGACCGCTACTTCGACGCGCGCTCGCGCAAGCTGACGCAGACATCGGAGCTGCTGCGGCAGGTGCAAGGACAGTCGCGGCAGGTGAGCGTGCCGCGCCCCGACGACACGCTGGCCGCGCTGAGCGCGGTGGCGCGCTGAGGAGATCGCCATGCGGATGGTGATCTGGTTGGTGCTGCTGTTCGCTGCGGCGGTGGTCGCGGCGCTCATGCTGGGGAACAACGACGGTCTGGCCAGTTTCTACCTGCGCGGCTGGCGCATGGACCTGTCGCTCAACCTGTTCCTGCTGCTGCTGCTGGCGGGGTGTCTCGCGCTGATGACGCTGATGCAGACGCTGGACGCGTTGCTGACGCTGCCCAAGCGGGCGCGCCTGTGGCGCATGGCCCAGCGCGAACGCAGCGCGCAGATCGCCTTGCGCGAGGCCTGGGCGGAGTACTTCGGTGCCCGCTACAGCCGCGCGCAGAAGGCGGCGCAGCGCGCGCTCAACATCCAGGCGCAGACGCCCGATCTGGCGCAGGACGGCGCATTCATGGCGCTGGCCCATCTGGTGGCGGCCCAGAGCGCGCACCGGCTGCAGGACCGGCGCAACCGCGACGAGCACCTGCGCCAGGCGCTGCAGGTGGCGGCCACCTCCGCCGGCGCCCGCGTGCAGGAAGAGGGCGCCCGGCTGCTGGCGGCCGAGTGGGCGCTGGACGACCGCGACGCCCCGCGCGCGCTCGGCTTGCTGGGCGAGCTGACGCCGGGGGTCGCGCGCCGCACGCAGGCGCTGCGGCTCAAGCTGCAGGGCAGCCGTCTCGCGCACCAGCCGCTTGAGGCCTTGCGCACCGCCAGATTGCTGGCCAAGCACCAGGGCTTCTCCAAGTCCGCGGCGCAGGGGCTGCTGCGCTCGCTGGCCTGCGAGGCGCTGGACACGGCGCGGGACATCGATCAACTGCGCGCCATCTGGCAGCAGCTGGATGCGTCGGACCGCCGCGACGTCTTCGTCGCGGCGCGGGCCGCGAACTGCGCGGCGGCGCTGGGCGCGCCGGAGGACGGTCGCGGCTGGTTGCGTCCGTTCTGGGAATCGATCGCGGAGCAGGGGACCGACGAGCGCCGGGCGCTGGCCGAGGCCCTGGTGCCGTGCATGCCGGGCCTGGGGCCGGAATGGTTGCAGCGCCTGGAGGGGGCGGTGCAACGCTTCCCGCGTGACGGCACCATGGCGCTCGCATTGGGTCATGCGCTGGCGGAACGCCAGTTGTGGGGCAAGGCGCGGCTGATGCTCGAGCAGGCGGCGGATGACCGCGAGTTGAGCCTGGGGGCCCGCCGCCGCAGCTGGCTGCGGCTGGCCGAAATGGCCGAGCAGGACGAGGATACGGAGCGTCGCGCGCGTTGTTTCGAGGCGGCCGCACGCCTGGGCTGAGGCCGTGACCCCCGGCGCGGTTCCGTCGATCCCATCATTTTTCCCCGAGAAACTTGCGCAGGTCAAAAAATGCATGCTATAGTCGCAGTCTTTCAGCGGCTGTAGCTCAGTTGGATAGAGTACTTGGCTACGAACCAAGGGGTCGTGGGTTCGAATCCTGCCAGCCGCACCAGAAAAACTGTTGAATCCGAGGGAAACCAGAGATTCGGCACGCAAAAGAAGAAGTAACAACAAAAACCTGGGATCGCTTCCACGACGGCGGTTCCTGATCAGTAAAAGTCGAGCGGCTGTAGCTCAGTTGGATAGAGTACTTGGCTACGAACCAAGGGGTCGTGGGTTCGAATCCTGCCAGCCGCACCAAATAAAAAGCCAGCGTTGAAAAACGCTGGCTTTTTTCTTTTCTGGATGGATTCCTGAGAGATTCTCGGGATGGACTATACGGAGCGAATATCGTCCTGGTCGGAATCCTGCGGTTGAATACCTCGGGAGATCGCCGGAGGTCCGGGCTTGGCCGGCGTGCGCGAGAGTTTGGGCGCCGGCATTGGCCACGCCTGCCCCTCCTGGGAGAAGAAATTCCGCCGCGCCTGTTGGTGCGGGTGCAAAGGCGCCTCGGCGGCGTTGAGCACCGGGGCGACGCAGGCGTCGCTGTCCTCGAACACGGCCACCCAGTGCGCGAGGGGGCGCTGACGGATTCGCCCGGCCACCGCTTCCCGCAAGGACGGCCACAGCGCCGGGTCGTCCTCCGGCGGGGAGGGGAGCGCCAGGCGCGACATCAATTCCTTTCGGAACGGGCCTTCGATCGCGCCCAGGGACAGCCAGCGCCCATCCGCGCATTCGAAGACGTCGTAGAAGTGCGAGCGATGGCGGAAGAGATTGCGCGAGTCGTCCTCGTCCCAGCGTCCGTCCGACTTCAACGCCTGGATGAGCGTGCCCATGTAGCCGACGCCGTCGACGACCGCGGCGTCCACGACCTGCCCGCGGCCCGAGCGGCGCGACTCCCACAACGCGCACATCAGTCCGAAGAGCATCGTCATCGCGCCGCCGCCCACATCGCCGAGCAGGGTGGCGGGCACCGCCGGCGCCTGGCCGGGCCGCGCGGCGTAGGGCATCAGGCCGCTCAAGGCGACGTAGTTGATGTCGTGGCCGGCGCGCTGCGCCAGCGGCCCCGTCTGTCCCCAGCCGGTGAGCCGCGCGTAGACCAGCCGGGGATGGGCGGCGAGCAACCTGTCCGGGCCGAGTCCGAGCCGCTCCATCACGCCGGGCCGGAATCCTTCGATCAGCGCGTCGGCGCCGGCCACGAGGTCTCGCACCCGGCCGAGACCGGCCGGGGACTTCAGATCCTCCTGAACGACCTTCTTTCCACGGTTCAGCGCCGGGCCGCCGCCGAGCCGGGTCTCGCCGCCCGGGCGCTCGACGACGGTCACCTCGGCGCCGAAATCCGCCAGCACCAGCCCCGCGAACGGCGCCGGACCGATGCCGGCGAATTCGACGATCTTCAATCCGCTCAGCGGACCGCCGGAGCCGCCGTCAGTGGTGTGGGCCATGCGCGATTTCCCGATGGAGGTGGAAAGGGGGCCGGCACACCATACCGCGCGACGGCCCGTGACACCGCGCGCTGCCGCGCGGACGCGGCATGGGCGCGACACAATAGCCCTCATGAGCAAGGCATTCACGAAGGAACCCGAGAACGGCGACGATGACGACGACGGCCCGTCGCTGCCCGCATTGCCGCAGGGCTCGCGCAACTACATGACCCCGGGCGGCTATGCGCGCCTCAGGGCGGAGTTCATGCAGCTGCTGGACGTCGAGCGTCCCAAGATCGTCGAGATCGTGTCCTGGGCCGCCAAGAACGGCGACCGCTCGGAGAACGGCGACTACCTCTACGGCAAGAAGCGGCTGCGCGAGATCGACCGCCGGCTGCGTTTCCTGACCAAGCGCCTGGACATCGCGGAGGTGGTCGATCCGAGCGCGCACCACGGCAGCGACCAGGTCTTCTTCGGCGCGACGGTGACCTACGCCAATGCGAAAGGCGAGGAGCGGACGATCACCATCAAGGGCATCGACGAGTCCGACAGCCTGGCTGGCGAGGTGAGCTGGGTCTCGCCGATCGCCCGCACGCTGATCAAGGCGCGCGAGGGCGACGAACTGCAACTGGTCACGCCGGTCGGGGTGGAGACGATCGAGATCGTCGAGGTCCGCTATCCGGCGCCGTCGACGCCGGACGCCTGATCAGGGCTTCACCCGCCAGGCCCGCATCACCGCGCTCGAACGCTTGAGCGTGCGCAAGGTGTCGGCCAGGTGCAGGCGGTCGCGCACCGCGAGCAGCAGCGTCATCTCCGCCGTCTCGCGCTGCTGCGAGTCGTCGCTCATCGCGATGTGGGTGATGTCGGCCTCGGCGCTGCTGACGGCCGTCGCGATCTGCGCCAGCACGCCCTTGCCGTTGCGCATCAGCACGCCGACCTCGGCCTCGAAGCTGCGGCTGAGTTCCTCGCCCCAGCCCACGGCGATCCAGTGCTCGCTGTCGCGCTGGAACAGGCGGCGGCCGACCGAACACTCGGCCGTGTGCACGACCAGGCCCTCGCCGCGGCCGAGGTAGCCCTTGATGTCGTCGCCGGGGATCGGGCGGCAGCAGGTGGCCAGCCGCACGGACGCGCCTTCGCTGCCGTCGATCAGGACCTGGCCCTGCGACGGCGCGTCGTCGGTGGCGAAACGGCCCATCGTCAGCAGCACCGCGTCGGGACGTTGGCCCTGGTCGGACAGCGTGCGCGCAAGCTTCTTGGCGACGATGGTCGCGATCTTGCGCCCCAGCCCGATCTCGACGAGGAGTTCGTCCACATGGCGGTTGCCGGCCCAGCGGGCCAGGTCCTGCCAGAGCGCGGCGGCGGCCTCGTCGTCGGCGCGCAGGCTGGGCAGCGCCAGTCCTTCGGCGCGCAGCGCCTGCGCCAGCATCTTGTGGCCGAGTTCGCGCGATTCCTCCTGCTCCAGGTTCTTCAGGAAGTGCCGGATCTTGGAGCGGGCGCGGCCGGTGCGGACGAAGCTCAGCCAGGCCGGATTGGGCCGCGCGCCGGCGGCGGTGACCACCTCGATCACGTCGCCGCTGCGCAGCTCGGTGCGCAGCGGCACCGGTTCGCCGTTGACCTTCGCCGCCACGCAGTGATCGCCGACGTCGGAGTGGATCGCGTAGGCGAAGTCCACCGGCGTCGCGCCCTTGGGCAGGGCCATGATCTTGGACTTCGGCGTGAACACGTAGACCGCGTCGGGGAACAGGTCGATCTTGACGTGCTCCAGGAATTCGGTCGCGTCGCGGGTCTCGTCCTGGATGTCCAGCAGGGACTGCAGCCAGCGCGAGCCCAGCTGCTGCGCGCCCTTGGCGTCGCCCTTGCTCTTGTAGAGCCAGTGCGCGGCCACGCCCTTCTCGGCGACCATGTGCATCGCCTCGGTCCGCATCTGGAATTCCACCGGCGTGCCCAGCGGGCTGACCAGCGTCGTGTGCAGCGACTGGTAGCCGTTGGGCTTGGGAATGGCGATGTAGTCCTTGAATCTGCCCGGCTGCGGCTTGTAGAGCTGGTGCAGCACGCCCAGCGACCAGTAGCACTGCGGCAGGTCCTGCACGATGACGCGGAAGCCGAAGATGTCGCTGACCTGCGCGAAGCTCAGGTGTTTCTCCCGCATCTTCTTGTAGATGCTGAACAGCGTCTTTTCGCGGCCCTGGATCTCCACGCGCAGGTTGGCCTCGGAGAAGGCCTTCTGCACGTCGCGCTCGATGCGGGCGACGAGGTCGCGTCGGTGGCCGCGGGCCTTCGCGACGGCCTTGGCCAACGCGCCGTGCCGCCAAGGGTGGATGTACTGGAACGACAGTTCCTGCAGCTCGCGGTAGATCTCGTTGAGACCGAGCCGGTGCGCGATCGGGGCGTAGATGTCCAGCGTCTCGCGGGCGATGCGGCGGCGCTTGTCGAACGCCATGTGCTGCATCGTGCGCATGTTGTGCAGACGGTCCGCCAGCTTGATCAGGATGACGCGGACGTCCCGTGCCATCGCCAGCAGCATCTTGCGGAAGCTCTCCGCCTGCGATTCCTCGCGCGTCGAGAACTGCAGCTTGTCCAGCTTCGTCAGGCCGTCGACGAGTTCCGCCGTCGGCGCCTCGAAGCGCTCGATCAGCTCCGTCTTGGTGACGCCGCAGTCCTCCATCGCGTCGTGCATCAGCGCGGCCATGATGGCCTGCGCGTCCAGGCGCCAGTCGGCGCACAGGCCGGCCACGGCGATCGGATGGGTGATGTAGGGCTCCCCGCTGGCGCGGAACTGGCCCAGGTGGGCCTCGTCCGCGAACTTGTAGGCCTCGCGGATGCGCTTGACGTCGGCCTTGGGCAGGTAGTGCAGCCGATCCACCAGGGCGTCGAACGAGGAGGCTTCGGCGGCGATGTCCGGCGTGGCCTTGGGACCGGCGAGGCCGGTCAGGCCTGGAATGTGAGCGGTGGCGAAGGAGCGGAGACCCATGCGTGGCAATTTAACCGATGGGACCGGAGGTTTCCGGCGAGTGGACTTGTGCCCGCGACCCCGGTTCCCACCCCGCATTAGGGGTTTGTCCCTATCAAGAAAGTGCGAAAGGCGTGGATCGAGGCCTAAAGTCCGGAGATCGCCCGCCGATAAACCGATCATGCGCTGGAAAGGCGTTGGACCGGGACTGGGATCCCGGCCCCGGCATCCGCTGGCCGAAATGTGCGGACACCTCGCGGGAGGCTCGCCATGATTGCTGCCCTGAACAACTCGACGAACTTGAATGGCCCCGGTGCCAGCACCGGGCAGTCGGCACGCGTGCGCGAAGCCGATGTCTACGACCCCTCGACCGCTGCGCAGGCCGAGGCGTCCGCCGTGGTCAGCTTGTCTCCCCAGGCCGCCAGCCTCGCCGCCGCCACCGCCTCGTCCACGGCCTCGTCCCCCGCGCAGGCGGCGACCGGCCCGGCGACTTCTGTTCGTACAGCGACCTCCCAACCGGTGACCGCCGCGCCAGCCGCCCAGGGGCAGGCTGCCGCCACCGAAGAAGCCTCCCCGTCAGCCCTGGCGCAGGCGCAGGCCCAGGCGCGCGCCGCGTCCGTGCCGACGACGGTGACGGCGCAGAGCACCTCCTTCCAGCCCTCGAATGCCCGCGCCGCGGTGGTGTCCGAAGACGAGAAGTTCCCCGAGCCCATCAGCCTGGTCCCCAACCTGGTCTACGCGGAGGCCGATTCCGACCAGAACGGCGTCATTTCCCCGTCCGAACGCCGGGCCTACGACGTCGTCCATCCCACGCTGGGACAGCGTGCGGCGGATGTGCCGCCCAAGCGCGTCGTCGATGCCGAGCTGCGCGAATACACCTCGATCGCCAACAACCAGTTCTGAGCGGTCGCGCGGCTCGCGCGACCCTTCGCCCGGACCTCGCCCGATTGGGGGATACCGAGGCATTCCGATTTCGACTCCCCCTTCCGAGGGCCCTCCTCGGTTGGATAGGCAAGGTCCGATCTAGCGCGCAAAGTTGACTCCATCGCGGCTCCGAGCGAGCTGCCTGCCGCTGAAGGAGTCCGCCATGCATTTCGCCGAAGTCGAGACCGGGGATTACCGCATCTACGCCGGGGCGATCGAGCGACCGCGCCAGTTCGGGTACGTGGCGGCGGTGGTCGTCGTCCGGATGGGGCTGGTGGAGGCGATGAACAAGCGGGAAGCGTTCCGGGACGAGAACCTGGCCGGCGGCTACGGCTGGGCGACACCGGCGGAGGCCCTGCGATTCGCCATCAATGCCGGCAAGGAAGCCGTGATGTGCCGGATCGGGATGTACGCGTGAACGGCGGCGACCTGTTCGAGGACTTCCTCGCGACGCTGCCGCGCGTGGCCGCGATGCGAGGGGCTGGGCCGGAGCTCGGTGCGATTTCCACGCCGGTTGCCGCACCGGGCGCCGCGCCGGTTGCCGTGGCTCAAGCAGCTCATCCCGTGTTTCGTCGCGTGGGCGCCCGCCGGTGCTTGGATCGCCGTGAGCCCACGGCTATCGTGCGGGCATGTCGACCCCGGTCCTCCCTGTCAGCCCGCCCGAGCCCCCGCATCCGGCCTGGCACGGTTTCGTCTCGTACCTGACGCCGCAACGGGTGCTGCTGGCGCTGGCGCTGGCGACCGTCTTCGCGCTGGCGCTGCAGCCGATCTTCATCACGCCGTTCCCCGTCTTGCTGGGGCGGACGATGTTCGTCGGCATGCTGGCGCTGCTGGCCTTCTCGGCGGCCGGGCAATGGCCGCGCCGGCTGCCGCGCTGGTGGGCGCGCTGGCTGTTCCAGGTCGTCGTCGTCGCGGCGGCGGTGCCGGTGGCCACGTTGGCGGTGTACATGGTGGCCGTCGGGGGCGACTTCTCCAGCTTCGTCGAGTCCGAGTCCCGGATGCTGGGCTTCCTGTGGATCGCCGGATCGGGCCTGGTCGTCGGGCCGTTGCTGGCGATGGGCGCGCTGTATCGCCAGCGCGATGCCGAGGCCCGCAACCAGGCGCTCAGCTTCGAACTCGAGCGCAGCGAGCTGGAGCGCCAGGCGCTGGACGCGCGGCTGCGGCTGCTCCAGGCGCAAGTGGAGCCGCATTTCCTCTTCAACACGCTGGCGAACGTCCGTGCGCTCGTGGAGACCGGCTCGCCGCAGGCCGCGCCGGTGCTGCGCAGCCTGATCGCCTACCTGCGGGCCGCGATGCCGCGGCTGCAGGGCGACAGCACGATCCTGTCGGATGAGGTCGCCCTGGTCCGCGCCTACCTGGAACTGATGCACCTGCGCATGCCGGACCGGCTGGACTATGTGGTGGACCTGCCGCCGGAACTCGGCGGCTTGCGCTTCCCGCCGATGGCCTTGCTGACGCTGGTCGAGAACGCCGTGCGCCACGGCATCGATCCGAGCGAGGAGGGGGGGCGCATCGACGTCAGCGGCGCCTTGCACGAGGGCCAGGTGCGACTGTGGGTCAGCGATACCGGCGTCGGCATGACGCAGAGCATGGGCAGCGGCACGGGGCTGCGCAACCTGCGCGAGCGGCTGACGCTGTTCTACGGTGCCGGCGCGTCGTTGGCGCTGACCGAGAATCGGCCGCACGGCCTGTGCGCCGAAGTGTGCTTCACTCCGCAATGACATGAGTTCTTCCGCTTCCGCCACGCCCACCGCACCGACCGCGCTGATCGCCGACGACGAACCCCTGCTGCGGGACAGCCTGCAGCGCAGCCTCGGCTTGCTGTGGCCGGAACTGCGTGTCGTCGCGTCCGCACGCAACGGCCGCGAGGCGGTGGAGATGTTCGAGATCCACCGCCCCGACATCGCCTTCCTGGATGTCCACATGCCGGGCCTGAACGGGATGGAAGCGGCGCGGCAGATCGCGCGGCAGGCGCAGGTGGTCTTCGTCACGGCCTTCGAGGACTACGCGCTGCAGGCCTTCGAGCGCGGCGCGATCGATTACCTGGTCAAGCCGGTCGACGAGGTCCGGTTGGCCGACACGGTCGGCCGCCTGAAGGAACGCCTGGCGGAACGGTCGAGACAGCCGCGCGGGCCGGCGGGCCAGGCGGCGCTGGAGGCGGTCATCGACGAACTGGCCCGGCGCATGGCGCGGCCGGCGACCGGTTCGACGGCGGCCGGGAGCGCCTTGGCGAGCGACGCGGGACCGCTGCAGTGGATCCGCGCGTCGGTAGGCTCGACACTGAAGCTGATCCCGGTCGACGAGATCCTGTTCCTGCGGTCGGACGAGAAGTACACCCTCGTCGTCACCGCGGAAGGGGAGGCGTTGATCCGCACGCCGATCCGCGAATTGATCGAACGGCTCGACCCGCAGCGCTTCGTGCAGGTACATCGCTCGGTGGTCGTGAACCTGCACGCGATCAGCCATGTCACGCGAGGTCCGAACGAGACCGCCGACCTCCACCTGAAGGCCCGCCCCGAAGTGCTGCCGGTCAGCCGCAGCTACCTGCATCTCTTCCGGCAGATGTGAGCTGTCGGCGGATGCGAGCCGGGACGCCGGCGCCGCCGGTGCCGGGGCGAAGGCCGCGCGAGGGGCGCGGGCCTGGCGCTCAACGGCGCGGTTGCGCCTGCTCCAGCGGTTGAGGCGCCGCGGGCAGCGGCACCTGCTGGGCCTTGCCCTGCACGACGACCGGTTCCAGCTGCCACATCTGGACGCCGACGTTGACCATCTGCACCACGGCCATCACGGCGACCGCGATGATCGCGGCCATCAACGCGGTATGCATCGCGCTGTCCGAGAAGCGGTGCATCTCGCGCTCCTCGTTGATCGGGCGGCGACGCGCCAGCGTGCGCCAGTGGTTCCAGGATTGAGAGAGTCGGGTGTCCATGGTCTCTGCTCCTCGTCGACAACCTGCTTCAAGTCTAGGTGTCGGATCGAGGCGCTTCCAGAGAGGCCGGACGTAAAAAAGCGCGGCTCGGCCGCGCTTTCCCGCAGTTCGTCGCATGGGCGGTCGCGGGTGGTCTCCAGACCGGCCGCGACCGCGCGGCGATCACCGGCCCAGCGGCTCGGTGCGCGCGGTCAGCCAGGCGAGCGCCTCGCCCTCGACCAGCGGCGCCAGGCGGCGGCGGACCTCGGCGTGATACGCGTTCAGCCAGGCCAGCTCGTCCTCGGACAGCAGGCCCGGCGCGATGCAGCGGGTGTCGATGGGGCACAGGGTCAGCGTCTCGAAGGCCAGCATCTCGCCGAACTGCCCCTGCTCGGGGGTGTCGAAGGACACGTTCAGCACCAGGTTCTCGATACGCACCCCCCATTGGCCGGGGCGGTAGAGGCCGGGCTCGATCGAGGTGATCATGCCGGGCTCCATGGCCATGTTGGCGTCGGGCACGGCCTTGGAGATGCTCTGCGGGCCTTCATGCACGTTCATGAAATAGCCGACGCCGTGTCCGGTGCCGTGGCCGTAGTCCAGGCCGTGGGCCCACAGCGGCGCCCGGGCGATGGCATCGAGCATCGGGCTCAGCGTGCCGCGCGGGAAGGCGGTGCGCGACAGCGCGATCGTGCCCTTGAGCACCAGCGTGTAGTCGCGCTTGTGATCCTCGGTGATCGTGCCGATGGGCCAGACGCGGGTGATGTCGGTCGTGCCGCCGAGGTACTGGCCGCCGGAGTCGATCAGCAGCAGGCCGTTGCCCTCGATCTGGGAGAAGGACTCCGGCGTGGCGCGGTAGTGCGGCATCGCGGCGTTGCCGTTGAAGCCGGCGATCGTCGAGAAGGACAGGCCGACGAAGCCGGGGCGCTTCGCCCGTTCGGCGCTCAGGCGTTCGTCGATCGTGAGTTCGGAGATCGCCTCGCCGCGTGCCAGGGCCGCTTCGAACCAGGCGTAGAAGGCGCACATCGCGGCACCGTCCTGGGCCATCGCCTCGCGGATGAACTGGGCTTCGGCCGCGTTCTTGCGGCTCTTCAGCAGCGTGCTGGGGTTGATGGCCTCGACGACGGCGGCCGAGGCGGGCAGCGCCTCGCGCAGGCCCAGCGTCACGCGGCGCGGGTCGATCAGGACCTTGGCGTCGGCGGGCAGCGCGCCGAGCGTGGCGCGGGTGTCGGCGTAGGGCGCGAGGCGCACGCCGTCCGCGGCCAGGCGCTGTTCGAGCGTCGCGTCGATCTTGCCCGGCTGCACGAACAGCGTGGCGCCGTCCTTGGCGAGCAGCGCGTGGGCGAGGAACACCGGGTTGTAGGTGACGTCGGAGCCGCGCAGGTTGAACAGCCAGGCGACGTCGTCGACGCTGGAGATCAGGTGATGCGAGGCGCCGTGCCTGCCCATGGCCTCGCGGACCTGGGCGAGCTTGTCGGCGCGGCTGACGGTGGCCTGGGGCGCGGCGTGTTCGTAGATGGGGGCGTCGGGCAGGCCGGGGCGGTCGTCCCAGGCCTGGTCGATCAGATCCAGGGCCGTGTTGATCTGGATGCCCTTGGCGCCGAGCGCGTTGCGCAGCTGCTGGGCTTGGGCGAGGCCGAGGACCTGGCCGTCGACGACCAGCGTCTGGCCGGCCTGCAACTGCTCGGCCAGCCAGGTGATGTGTTGCAGCGAGGCGCCGGTGGGGATCTTGAACAGGGCGATGCCGCTGTCGGCGAGTTCGCGTTCGGCCGAAGTCCAGTAGCGGCTGTCGGCGAAGAGCTGGGCGTCGTCGAGGGTGACGACGAGGGTGCCCATCGAGCCGGTGAAGCCGGAGAAGACTTCGCGGGCCTGCCAGCGGCGGGGGAGGTATTCGGAGAGGTGGGGATCGGCCGAGGGGACCAGGATGGCGTGGGCGCCGGCGTTGCGCAGCGCGTCGCGCAGTCTCAAGATGCGCAGCTTGATCTGGGAAAGGCGGGTATCCATGGCGGGCCTCGGCGGGTTGGCGGGCGTGAAGCGCAGCGGCCGGGTCGGCCGCGCGCGGAACTGGAATTGTAGAAGTCACGCCCCCGTCCACCCCCTCCCAAACGTCACCGCCCCCTTTCCCGGTGCGCTCCATGGTGTGAAGAGCAGGGCGACCAGGCCCCCTTGACGGAACTTAAGGAGGGAATTCGCTTGCCGGCAGGCAAGCGAAGGAGGGAGATGGAGTCAAGGGGGCCTGGTTGCCCTGCGAGCGCGCGGTCGATGCAGTCAGAGTTCCGTCCGCAACGCCCACAGTTCCGGAAACAGCACCACATCCAGCATCTTGCGCAGATAGCTGACGCCGCCGGTCCCGCCGGTGCCGCGCTTGAAGCCGATGACGCGTTCCACGGTGGTGACGTGGCGGAAGCGCCAGAGGCGGAAGGCGTCTTCGAGGTCGACGAGTTCCTCGCCCATCTGGTAGAGGTCCCAGTGCGCCTTCGGGTCGCGGTAGACCTCGAGCCAGGCGGCCTTGACGCCGTCGTCGGACTCGTAGGGCCGGGTCCAGTCGCGGTCCAGGCGATGCGCGGGCACGGTGATGCCGCGGCGCTGCATCAGGCGCAGCACCTCGTCGTAGAGCGAGGGCGACTCGTAGGCGGCGGTCACTTCCGCGAGCAAATCCTCGCGATGCGCATGGGGCTTGAGCATCGCGGCGTTCTTGTTGCCGAGCATGAACTCGATGCGCCGGTACTGCGCGCTCTGGAAGCCGCTGCTGTTGGAGAGGTAGGGCCGGATGGCCGAGTACTCGGGCGGTGTCATCGTGCTGAGCACGTCCCAGGCGTGGACCAACTGCTCCATGATGCGCGAGACCCGTGCGAGCATCTTGAAGGCTTCGGGCAACTGGTCCGAGGCCACGTGCGCGACCGCGCCGTGCAGCTCGTGCAGCATCAGCTTCATCCACAGCTCCGAGGTCTGGTGCTGGATGATGAAGAGCATCTCGTTGTGGTCGGGCGAGAGTGGATGCTGCGCGCTCAGCACCTGGTCCAGGCGCAGGTAGTCGCCGTAGCTCATGTCCCTGGAGAAGTCGAGCTGGGCGCCTTCCTCGCGGACGATGGCCTCGCCGCCTTGTCCGGCGGTCGCCGCCGCGTCGGCGCCGGGGCCGGATCCGTGTCCCATCGGGCAACTCATGTCACTGCCGCCTTCCTGTTGAAGCGCGCCTCGCGCCATTCCCCGGCGGCCAGCACCTGATGCAGATGCTCGACGGCATCCCAGGCATCGGCGAAGCCCACATACAGCGGCGTGAAGCCGAAGCGCAGGATGTGCGGCACCTCGTCCAGCCGCGACGGATCGCCGGCGCGGAAATCGCCGATCACGCCGCGCTCGATCAGCGCCTGCACGACGGCATAACCGGCGGTCTCATGCAGCGGCGCCTTCAGCGCCAGGCAGACCTGGCTGCCGCGCGACGCGGCATCGCGTGGCGACACCACGTAGACACCCTGATCGCCGCAGCGTTCCTCGGCGAGGCGCGCGAAGAGCTCGGTCAGCGCGATCGACTTCTCGCGCAGCGCGGCCATGCCGCCGAAGGGCTCGGCGGCGAGCAGCGTATCGACGCCGCATTCCAGCGCCGCCGTCGACAGGATGGCCGGCGTGCCGCAGATGTAGCGCTTGATGCCGGCGGCCGGCGCGTAGTTCGAGCTGAACTGGAACGGCGCCGCATGGCCCAGCCAGCCCGACAGCGGCTGCCAGAAGCGGTCCGCGTGGCGCGGATGCGCCCACACGAAGGCCGGCGCGCCGGGGCCGCCGTTGAGGTACTTGTAGCCGCAGCCGATGGCGAAGTCCGCATCCGCGCCGTTCAGGTCGACCGGGATCGCGCCCGCCGAGTGCGCCAGGTCCCACACCGTCAGCGCGCCGGCCGCGTGCGCCGCGGCCGTCACCGCCTTCATGTCGTGCTTGCGGCCGGTGCGGTAGTTGACCTCGGTCAGCATCAGGACGGCCAGGCGGTCGTCCAGCAGCGCGGGGATCTCGGCCACGTCGTCGACCAGATGCAGCGACATGCCGTGCTGCTCCGCCAGGCTCTCGGCGATGTACAGGTCGGTCGGGAAGTTGCTGCGCTCCGACACGATCACCGTGCGGCGGCCGGGCGACGCGCTGCCGGCGTCGTCGGTCCGCACGATGCGCAGCGCGGCCGACAGCACCTTGTAGAGGTTCAGCGAGGTCGAGTCCGCGACGATGGTCTCGCCCGGCGCCGCGCCGATCAGCCGGCCGATCTTGTCGCCGATGCGGGCCGGCAGGTCGATCCAGCCGGCGGTGTTCCAGCTCTTGATCAGGTCGCGGCCCCACTCGTCGGCGATGACCTGCTGCACGCGCGCGGCGGTGGCCTTGGGCATCGCGCCCAGCGAATTGCCGTCCAGGTACAGCGTGCCCGCGGGCAGCGAAAACTGATGCTTGAGCGGCGCCAACGGATCGGCGGCGTCCAGCGCCAGACAGTCTTGTCGTGTGGTCATCGGGGTTCCAGGGGAAGGTGGAAGAGGGCGCTCAAGGGCTCCCAGGAGGTTCTCAGGCGCTCACAGTGCGCGCAGCACCGCGCGTACCGGTGACGCGCAGGCGCCGGCGAGCTTGAGCGGCAGCGCGATCAGTTCGTAGTCGCCTTCGGGGACCTCGTCGAGCACGAGGTTCTCCAGCACCCGCAGGTCCAGCCGCAGCAGCCGCTGATGGCTGTCCAGCGTCTTGCTGGTGGCGGGATCGACGCTGGGCGTGTCCAGGCCGATCAGCTTGACGCCGCGCGCGGCCAGCCATTCGACGGTCTCGGGCGCGTAGGCGGTGAACCCGGGGTTCCAGCTCGTGTCGGCGCGTTCGTTGCAGCGCACCAGCACGCGCGGGGGCAGGTCGTGCGCGGCGTGTTCGAGGTGTTCGACGCGGATCAGCGGCCCGCAGCCGATCGCATGGATCACGCGGCAGGGGCCGAGATAGGGATCGAGCGCGACTTCCGCGGCGCTTGCGACGCCGTCGGCGTAATGCAGCGGCGCGTCCGCATGCGCGCCCACATGCGGCGACATCGTGATCGCGCTCAGGTTCACCGGGCAGTCCGGCGACAGGCGCGCGGTCCACTTCAAGGCGTAGGGCTCGTCGCCGGGAAAGATCGGCGCGTCGGGCGCCACCACCGGCGAGATGTCCCACAGCGCGCGCTGCGGGGATGGGCTGGTTGACTTCATCTGCTGCTCCTGCCGGCCCCTCGGCACGACGGCGCGCACCTTAGCGCGGGGTCGGAGGCCGTGGTGTCGGTTAATTCCAACAAGGCCGGCGCGTTTTCGCAAGCCGCCCCGCGCCACGACGCCGATGGACCCAGGGTTATCCAGATCGTTGACACCTCAACTATCCAGGCCTAAAGTGATCCCGTCAAGCAGTCCTCGCCCGACGCTCGCCGGGTATCCACCATGCGCATCACCTGCATCGGCGGCGGCCCCGCCGGCCTGTACTTCGCGTTGCTGATGAAGCGGCAGAACCCCGCCCACGAGGTGACGGTGCTGGAGCGCAACCGCGCCGGCGACACCTTCGGCTGGGGCGTCGTGTTCTCGGACCAGACGCTGGCCGCGCTGCGGGAGGCGGATCCCCGGACCGCCGAGCAGATCCTGCAGGCCTTCAACCATTGGGACGACATCGCCGTGCACATCGGCGGTCGCACGATGGTCTCCGGCGGCCACGGCTTCTGCGGCATCGGCCGGCGCCAGCTGCTGGACATCCTGCGCGCGCGCTGCGAGGAACTGGGCGTGGCGATCCGCTACGAGGCCGAGGTGAGCGACGACGCGGACATCGACGCCGACCTCATCATCGCCGCCGACGGCCTCAACAGCAGGCTGCGCCAGAAGTACGCCGCGACCTACCAGCCCGACGTCGACCTGCGGCAGTGCCGCTTCGTCTGGCTCGGCACGACCCGGCTCTTCGACGCCTTCACCTTCGATTTCCAGAAGACCGAATGGGGCTGGTTCCAGGCGCACGCCTACCGCTTCGACCAGACGCATTCGACCTTCATCGTCGAGGCGCCCGAACCGGTGTGGAAAGCCGCCGGCCTCGAGGACATGAGCAAGGAGGACGGCATCGCCTTCTGCGAGCGGCTCTTCGCGAAGGTGCTCGACGGTCATCCGCTGATCTCCAACTCGGCGCACCTGCGCGGATCGGCGCAGTGGATCCGTTTCCCGCGCGTCGTCTGCAAGCGCTGGGTGCATCACAACGGCCGCGCGCCGGTCGTGCTGATGGGCGACGCCGCGCACACGGCGCACTTCTCGATCGGCTCGGGCACCAAGCTCGCGCTGGAGGATGCGATCGCGCTGGCGCGCGACATCGAGCGCCATGGCGGCGGTGTCGACAGCCTGGCCGCCGCGCTGGCCGAGTACGAAGCCACGCGCGCCATCGACGTGCTGCGCATCCAGAACGCGGCGCGCAATTCGACGGAGTGGTTCGAGAACGTCGAGCGCCATGCGCGCCTAGCGCCGGAGCAGTTCGCGTATTCGCTGCTGACGCGCTCGCAGCGGATCTCGCACGAGAACCTGCGGCTGCGCGATGCGCGCTACGTCGGCGAGTTCGAGGAATGGCTCTCGCGCCGCGCCGGCCTGGACCGCGCCGTGCCGCCGATGTTCACGCCCTTCACGCTGCGCGGCGTGACGCTGAAGAACCGCGTCGTGGTGTCGCCGATGGCGCAGTACTCCTGCGAGGACGGCCAGCCCGGCGACTATCACCTGAGCCACCTCGGCGCCCGCGCGATGGGCGGGGCGGGGCTGGTGTTCGTCGAGATGACCTGCGTCTCGCCGGACGCGCGCATCACGCCGGGATGCCCCGGCCTGTGGAGCGACGCCCAGCGCGACGGCTGGCGGCGCATCGTGGACCACGTGCATCGTCGCTCGAGCGCGAAGATCGCGCTGCAGCTCGGCCATGCCGGCGCGAAGGGATCGACCCGCGTCGCCTGGGACGGCATCGACCAGCCGCTGGACGAGGGCAACTGGCCGTTGATCTCCGCCTCGCCGCAGCAGTACCTCGACGGTGTCAGCCAGTGGTCGCGCGAGATGACGCGCGCCGACATGGACCGCGTGCTGGACGACTTCGTCGCTGCCACGCGCCGCGCCGCCGAGGCCGGATTCGACTGGCTGGAACTGCACTGCGCGCACGGCTACCTGCTGTCGAGCTTCCTGTCGCCGCTGACGAACCGGCGCACCGACGAGTTCGGCGGTGCGATCGAGAACCGGCTGCGTTATCCGCTGGCGGTGTTCGCCGCGATGCGCGCGGTCTGGCCGCAGGACCGGCCGATGTCGGTGCGCATCTCCGCCAGCGACTGGGTGCCCGGCGGCACCACGACGGACGACGCGGTCGCGATGGCCGAGGCCTTCAAGGCCGCGGGCGCCGACCTGATCGACGTCTCCTCCGGCCAGGTCAGCAAGCGCGAGAAACCCGTCTACGGCCGCATGTGGCAGACGCCGTTCAGCGAAAGCGTGCGCAACCGCGCCGGCATCGCGACGATCGCGGTCGGCGCGATCTCGGAGGCCGACCACGTCAACAGCATCATCGCGGCCGGCCGCGCGGACCTGTGCGCGATCGCGCGGCCGCATCTGGCGAATCCGGCGTGGACGCTGACCGAGGCCGCGAGGATCGGCTACCTGTCGGGCCCGGGGCTGGACTGGCCGGTCCAGTACCAGTCGGGCAAGAGCCAGATGGAGCGCGAGTTCGAACGCCAGCGCGCGATGGGCGGCGGCGCCGCGGCGCAGGAACAGGCCAACAAGGCGCTCGGCGTCTGAAGGACGGTCATGAGCAACAGCTACCCGCTCGAAGGACTGCATGCCGTCGTGACCGGCGGCGGCTCCGGCATCGGCGCGGCGATCGCGCAGGCGCTGATCGCCGACGGCGCGCGCGTCACGTTGATGGGCCGGCGTCTCGAGAAGCTGAAGGCACAGCGCGACCGCCTCGACGTCGACGGCGGTCCGTCGGTCGAGCTGCAGGTCTGCGACGTCGGCGACGAGGCCAGCGTGCGCCAGGCCTTCGCGGCGGCGGTGGCCGCGGCCGGGCCGGTCGACCTGCTGGTCAACAACGCCGGCCAGGTCGAGACGGCGCCGATGGTGAAGACCTCGCTCGAGACCTGGCAGCGCCTGCTCAACGTCAACCTCACCGGCACCTTCCTGTGCAGCCGCGAGGTGCTGCCCGCGATGACCGAGCGCCGCTTCGGCCGCATCGTCAACGTCGCCAGCACCGCGGCGCTGAAGGGCTACGCCTACGTCGCGGCCTACTGCGCGGCCAAGCACGGCGTGCTCGGGCTGACGCGGGCGCTGGCACTGGAGACCGCGCGCAAGGGCGTGACGGTGAACGCGGTCTGCCCCGGCTACACCGAGACCGACATCGTCGCTGGCGCCATCGACACCATCGTCGCCAAGACCGGCCGGTCGCCGGAGGAAGCGCGCGCCGAGCTCGCCGCGGTCAATCCGCAGGGACGGCTGATCGATCCGGCGGAGGTCGCCGCCTCGGTGGCCTGGCTGGCGCGGCGCGACAGCGGCTCGATCACCGGCCAGGCGATCGCGGTGGCGGGCGGGGAGGTGATGTGATGCGCGACACCGGCGCCGGCACTGGCACCGACGGCGACGACGAACTGGGCCAGGACTTCGGGCCGGACCTGGAGTCGCGCGTGCATGACGGCGATCACCAGGCCTTGCGCCTGTGGCTGCGGCTGCTGGCCTGCACCACGCGCATCGAGGACCAGATCCGGCAGCGCCTGCGCAGCGACTTCGGCACGACGCTGCCGCGCTTCGACCTGCTGGCGCAGCTGGAGCGCAGCCCCGACGGCCTGACGATGCGCGAGCTGTCCCAGCGCCTGATGGTCACCGGGGGCAACGTCACCGGCATCACCGACCAGTTGGAGGCCGAGGGCCATGTGGTGCGCGAGCCGCATCCGACGGACCGGCGCAGCGTGACGGTGCGGCTGACGCCGGCCGGGCGGCGCCAGTTCAAGCGCATGGCCGCGACGCACGAGGGCTGGATCGTCGAGCTGCTGGCCGGCTGGCCGCCCGAACAGAAGACCCAGGTGTACGAGCTGCTGGCGGGGCTGAAAGGCCACCTCGCGCAGCTCGACGCCGCCCGCAAATGAACGATTGAAGGAGGACCCCTCGATGGACAGCCATCTCATCAGCGGCAACGCGCGCAGCCTGAAAGGCTTCGAGCCGGCGCATTTCGCCTGGCGCCAGGAGGGCGCGGTCGGCGTCATCACGCTGGACCGCCCGGAGCGCAAGAACCCGCTGACCTTCGAGTCCTATGCCGAACTGCGCGACCTGTTCCGCACGCTGGCCTACGTGGACGAGGTGAACGCCATCGTGGTCCAGGGCGCGGGCGGCAACTTCTGCTCCGGCGGCGACGTGCACGAGATCATCGGCCCGCTGACGAAGATGGCGATGCCGGACCTGCTCGCGTTCACGCGCATGACCGGCGACCTGGTGAAGGCGATGCGCGCCTGCCCGCAGCCGGTGGTCGCGGCGATCGACGGCGTGTGCGCCGGTGCCGGCGCGATCATGGCCATGGCCTCGGACCTGCGCGTGGGCACCGCGCGTTGCAAGACGGCCTTCCTGTTCACCCGCGTCGGCCTGGCCGGCTGCGACATGGGCGCCTGCGCGCTGCTGCCGCGCATCGTCGGGCAGGGACGCGCGTCGGACCTGCTCTACACCGGCCGCAGCCTGGGCGGCGAGGAGGCGCTGCAGTGGGGTTTCCTCAACCGGATCGCCGAGCCGGACGCGCTGGAGGCGCAGGCCGTGGCCTGGGCCGCGGAGATCGCTGCGGGTCCGAACTTCGCGCATGCGATGACCAAGCGGATGCTGCACCAGGAGTGGACGATGGGCGTGGACGAGGCCATCGAGGCGGAGGCGCAGGCGCAGGCGATCTGCATGATGACTCAGGACTTCCACCGCGCTTATCACGCGTTCGTGGCGAAGCAGCGGCCCGAGTTCAAGGGCGATTGAGACCGGGACGGACGCCATGAATCACCTGAAGCATCTGGACTGGCCGTTCTTCGAGGACCGGCACCGGGCATTGGCCAGCGAGCTGGACGGCTGGTGCCGCGGGCACCTCGCGCAGGGCTCGGTCGATCATGAGGACGTCGACGCCTCGTGCAAGGCGCTGGTGCAGGCGCTCGGCGCCGGCGGCTGGCTCACGCACGCGGTGGCGGGCGAGGGCGAGGCCATCGACACCCGCGCCATCTGCCTGCTGCGCGAGACGCTCGCGCGCCACGACGGCCTGGCGGACTTCGCGTTCGCCATGCAGGGCCTGGGCTCCGGCGCGATCTCGCTGATGGGCACGCCGGCGCAGCGCGAGGCCTATCTGCCGCGCGTCGCGCGCGGCGAAGCGCTCGCGGCGTTCGCGCTGTCCGAGCCGGAGGCCGGTTCCGACGTCGCCGCGATGCGGTGCGCCGCGCGCCTGGACGAGGGCGGCACGCACTACGTGCTCGACGGCGAGAAGACCTGGATCTCCAACGGTGGGATCGCGGACTTCTACGTCGTCTTCGCCCGGACCGGGGAAGCCCCCGGTTCGCGCGGCATCAGCGCCTTCATCGTCGGCGCGGGCACGCCGGGCTTCGAAATCGCGGAACGCATCGACGTGATCGCGCCGCATCCGCTGGCGCGGCTGCGTTTCAGCGGCTGCCGCGTGCCGGCGTCGGCGATGGTCGGCGCGCCGGGCGAAGGCTTCAAGGTGGCGATGAAGACGCTGGATGTCTTCCGTACCTCGGTGGCCGCGGCCTCGCTGGGCTTCGCGCGGCGGGCGCTGGAAGAAGGCCTGGGCCAGGCCAAGGACCGCGCCATGTTCGGCGCCACGCTGGCCGACCTGCCGCTGACGCAGGCCAAGCTGGCCGACATGGCCTGCACCGTCGACAGCAGCGCGCTGCTGGTCTACCGCGCCGCCTGGGAGCGCGACCAGGGCCGCACGATCACGCGCGAGGCGGCGATGGCCAAGCTCATGGCCACCGAGGGCGCGCAGTGCGTCATCGACGCGGCGGTGCAACTGCACGGCGGGCGCGGCGTGCGGCGCGGCGAGATCGTCGAGTCGCTCTATCGCGAGATCCGCGCGCTGCGCATCTACGAAGGCGCCAGCGAGGTCCAGCAACTGATCATCGGACGAGACCTGTTGAAGAACGGATAAGGACGCGCTCATGCATCGCACCGCCCACCTCGACACCTTCGCCCGCGACCACCTGCCGCCGCCGGACCAGTGGCCGGAGCTGGTCTTCGACCTGCCCGAGCTGCAGTTCCCCGAGCGCATGAACTGCGCGTGGGACTTGCTGGATCGCTGGGTCGAGGCGGGCCAGGGCGATCGGACCTGCGTGATCGGTGGCGATGGTCACGGTGGCGAGATCCGCTGGACCTATGCCGAGCTGCGGGCGCAGGCCAACCGCATCGCCAACGTGCTGGTGAAGGACCTGGGCGTGGTGCCCGGCAACCGCGTGCTGCTGCGCGGCGCCAACACGCCGCAGATGGCGGCCTGCTGGTTCGCGGTGATGAAGGCCGGCGCGATCGCGGTCGCGACGATGCCGCTGCTGCGCGCGAAGGAGCTGGGGCAGGTGATCGAGAAGGCGCGGGTCACGCACGCGCTGTGCGACGCATCGCTGGCCGCGGAGCTGGAGACGGCGCGCGCGCAGTTTCCCGTGCTCGAACGCGTGAGCCTGTTCCGCAGCGACGCGCCGGACGGGCTGGAGGCGCTGGCCGGGCGCCAGCCGACGAGCTTCGACAACGTCGACACCGCCTCCGACGACTGCGCGCTGATCGCGTTCACGTCCGGCACGACGGGGCAGCCCAAGGGCACGATGCATTTCCATCGCGACGTGATCGCGATCTGCCGCTGCTGGCCGGTCCATTGCCTGCGCGCGCGCGCCGACGACGTGTTCATCGGCAGCCCGCCGCTGGCCTTCACCTTCGGCCTGGGCGGCCTGCTGCTGTTCCCGTTGAGCGTCGGCGCGGCGGCGGTGCTGCTGGAGAAGGCCACGCCCGACGCGCTGCTGCCCGCGATCGCCAGGTACCGCGCGACCGTGTGCTTCACCGCGCCGACGTCCTACCGCGCGATGGCGTCGGCGATCGGCGCCGGCGGCGCGCACGACCTGTCCTCGCTGCGCAAGTGCGTCAGCGCCGGCGAGGCGCTGCCCGCCGCGACGCGCCAGCTGTGGAAGGCCACGACCGGCCTGGAGATGATCGACGGCATCGGCGCGACGGAGATGCTGCACATCTTCGTTTCTCACACCGAGGAGACCGCGCGCCCGGGGGCGACCGGCAAGCCGGTGCCGGGCTACCGCGCGCGCGTCGTGGATGACGAAGGGTGCGACGTGCCGCGGGGGACTGTCGGCAAGCTCGCCGTCCTGGGGCCGACCGGCTGCCGCTACCTCGCCGACGAGCGCCAGCTCAAGTACGTGAAGCACGGCTGGAACCTGACCGGCGACGCCTACCTCGTCGACGCCGACGGCTACTTCGTCTACCAGGCCCGCACCGACGACATGATCATCTCGGGCGGCTACAACATCGCCGGCCCGGAGGTCGAGTCGGCGCTGCTGGCCCATCCGGCCGTCGCCGAATGCGCGGTGGTCGGCGTGGCCGACGAGGAGCGCGGCCAACTGGTGAAGGCCTTCGTCGTGCTCAGGCCGGGCGCGCTCGACGCGGGCCTGACCGGCGACGCCGCGCGGACCGCCGAGGCCGCGCTGGTCAAGACGCTGCAGGACTTCGTCAAGGCGACGATCGCCCCGTACAAGTACCCCCGCGCGATAGAGTTCCTCGCCGGCCTGCCCCGCACCGAAACGGGCAAGCTGCAGCGCTTCCGCCTGCGTGAGCAGTAATCGCAGCCTTCCGACCGACCGTCCCCTGTCCTCCCCGGAGAAGCCGATGAAGAAGCCGATGAAGAAGCCGTCGAAGTCCCCCGCGTTCCTGCCCGTCCTGACCGCCGCGTCGTGCACGGCGCTGCTGGCCGTGCCCGCCGCCCACGCGGCCGACAAGCTCAAGGTCGGCATGCTCAGCACGCTGTCCGGCGCGGGCGCCGGCCTGGGCGTGGACATCCGCGACGGCTTCGCGCTGGCGGTGAAGCACAACGGCGGCAAGCTCGGCGGCCTGCCGGTGGAGACCGTCGTCGCCGACGACCAGCAGAACCCCGAGGTGGCCAAGCAGTCGGCGGAGCGCCTGCTCAAGCGCGACAAGGTCGACGTGATGACCGGCATCGTGTTCTCCAACGTGATGCTGGCCGTCGGGCCCGGCGTCTTCGCGGCGCAGGTGCCCTACGTGAGCGCGAACGCCGGCCCGTCGCAGTACGCCGGCGAGCAGTGCAACCCGTACTTCTTCAACGTCGCCTGGCAGAACGACAACCTGCACGAGGCCATCGGCAAGACGGTGATGGACAAGGGCTTCAAGAAGGTCGTCGTGCTGGCGCCCAACTACCCGGCGGGCAAGGACGCGGTGGCGGGCTTCAAGCGCTACTACAAGGGCGCGGTCGCCGACGAGATCTACACCAAGCTGGGCCAGCTGGACTACGCCGCGGAACTGGCGCAGGCGCGCGCGGCGAAGCCCGATGCGATGTACATCTTCCTGCCCGGCGGCATGGGCATCAATTTCATCAAGCAGTTCGTCGGCGCGGGGCTGTCCAAGGACATCACGCTGTTCGGCCCGGGCTTCTCCGCCGACGAGGACGTGATCAAGGCCGTCGGCGAGCCGATGCTGGGCATGTTCAACAGCTCGCACTGGGCGCACGACCTCGACAACCCGGCCAACAAGCGCTTCGTCGCCGACTTCGTCAAGGAATACGGCCGGCTGCCCTCGCTCTATGCGAGCCAGGGCTACGACGCGGCGCAGTTGATCGGCGCGGCGGTGCGCGACGTGAAGGGCAAGGTCGAGGACCGGCCCGCGCTGCTGAAGGCGCTGAAGGCGGCGAAGTTCGACTCGGTCCGCGGTCCGTTCCGCTTCAACCACAACCAGTATCCGATCCAGGACTACTACCTGCGCGTCATCACCAAGGACGCGCAGGGGCGGGTGACCAACCGGACGCTGGGCAGGATCTTCGAGCAGCACGCCGACGCCTATGCGCCGCAGTGCAAGATGAAGTGATTGAAGTGATCGCCCGGAGCCGACCGACATGGATGCGATCCTGATCGCCGAGCAGGCGCTCAACGGCCTGCAGTTCGGATTGATGCTGTTCCTGCTGGCGGCCGGCCTGACGCTGGTGTTCGGCATCATGGACCTGATCAACCTGGCGCACGGTTCGCTGTACATGGTCGGTGCCTACCTGGCCGCGGCGGCGATCGCGGCGGGCGCGTCCTTCCTCGTCGCGGTGCTGGCGGCGATCGCGGGCACCGCGCTGCTGGGCATGGCGCTCGAGGTCACGCTGCTGCGCCGCCTCTACCAGCGCGACCACCTGAGCCAGGTGCTGGCGACCTTCGCGCTGATCCTGATGCTCAACGAGGGCGTGCGGATGATCTGGGGCGAGCAGCCGCTGATGCTCAACACGCCGGCGTCGCTGTCGGGACCGGTCGAGCTGCTGCCCGGCCTGATGTATCCGGCCTACCGGCTGCTGATCATCGGCGTCGGGCTGGCCGTGGCCGTGGCGCTGTACCTGCTGGTCACGCGCACGCGCTGGGGCATGTGGGTGCGCGCCGGTGCCTCCAACCGCGCGATGACGACCGCGATGGGCGTGCCCGCGGACCGGCTGTTCACCGCGGTGTTCGGCGTCGGCGCGGCGCTGTGCGCGCTGGCGGGCTCGTTGCTGGGGCCGTTGCTGGCGGTGCAGGTCGGCATGGGTGAGAGCATCCTGATCCTGGCCTTCGTCGTGATCGTGATCGGCGGCATCGGCTCGATCCGCGGCGCGCTGGTGGGCTCGCTGCTGGTGGGGCTGGTGGACACCGGCTCGCGCACGCTGCTGCCGGCGGCGCTGCGGCAGGTGGCCTCGCCGGAGCTCGCGTCCACGCTGGGCCCCTCGATCGCGGCCATCCTGATCTACGTGCTGATGGCGGCGGTGCTGTTCTGGAAACCGCGCGGCCTGTTCCCCGCGAGAGGCTGAGGCGATGAACGATCCGACGAGCATCCTCAGGCGTCCGCGTCACGGTCTGTTGAACCACCGGGCGGGCGGCGCCTGGATCTGGGCCGCGTTCATCGCGATGGGCGCACTGCCGCTGCTGCTGCAGGCGCTGGGCCTGGCGTTCTACACCGTCGTGGCGACGCGCATCCTGATCTTCGCGATCGCGGCGGCCAGTCTCAACCTGATCCTCGGCTTCGGCGGCCTGGTGAGCTTCGGTCATGCCGCCTTCGTCGGGCTGGGCGCCTACACGGTGGGCGTGCTGGCGGACGCGGGCGTGGTCTCGGCCTGGATCGCCTGGCCGGCGGCGATGGCCGTGCCGGCCGTCGCGGCGGCCGTCATCGGCGCCATCAGCCTGCGCACGCGCGGCGTCTACTTCATCATGATCACGCTGGCCTTCGCGCAGATGTTCCATTACCTGGCCGTCTCGCTGAAGGCCTACGGCGGCGACGACGGCCTGCCGGTGCCGGCGCGCTCGACGCTCACCGGACTGCCGGTGAACCTCGCCGACGATGCCTCGTTCTACTGGGTCGCGCTGGTCCTCTTCGCGCTGGTCTTCGCGGGATTGCGCCGCCTGGTCAACTCGCCGCTGGGCTGGCTGCTGCAGGCGGCGCGCGAGAACGAGACCCGCGTCGCCGCCACCGGCGGGCGCGTCTTCGCGGTGCAGTGGACGGCCTTCGTCGTCGCCGGCGCGGTCGGGGGCCTGGCCGGCGCGCTGCTGGCCAATTTGAACGGCCTGGTCTCGCCGCACCTGATGCACTGGTCGCAGTCGGGGCAGCTGATGGTGATGGTGATCCTCGGCGGCGCCGGCGCGCTGTGGGGCGGGCCGCTCGGCGCGGCGGTGTTCCTGCTGCTGGAGGAACTGCTGTCCGGCGTGACCATCCACTGGCAGTTCGCGCTCGGCGCGATCCTGCTCGTCGTGGTGCTGTTCGCGCCGCGTGGGCTCGCCGGGCTCTTCGATCGATTCGGAACCAGGAGGCCGACGGCATCGACATCGCCGGCATCGGCCCCCACGTCGAAGGCTTCGTCCAAGGGAGCCGCCCATGCGTGAGTCCACGACGGCGCCTTCGCCACTGCCCGAGCTGTCGCTGCTGCAGGTCCATCGGCTGGTGAAGCGCTTCGGCGCCTTGACGGCGACCGACGAGGCCAGCTTCGACGTGCGCGCCGGCGAGACCCACGCGCTGATCGGCCCCAACGGCGCCGGCAAGACGACGCTGATCCACCAGGTCTCCGGCGCGCTGGCGCCCGACGCGGGCGGCATCTTCTTCGACGGCGAGGACGTGACCGGCCTGTCGATGCCTCATCGCGTGCACGAGGGCCTGGTGCGTTCGTTCCAGATCACCAGCATCTACCGGCGCTTCACCGTGCTGGACAACGTGGTGCTGGCGGTGCTCGCGCGGCGGCCGGACGCCCCGTCGTGGTGGCGCGCGGCGCGTGCGGACGAGGCCGCCCATGCCGATGCCGAGGCGATGCTCGCGCTGGTCGGCCTGGGCGCGATGGCCGATCGTGTCGCGGGCGGCCTCGCGCACGGCGAACAGCGCCAGCTCGAACTGGCCCTGGCGCTGGCGGCCAAGCCGCGGCTGCTGCTGCTCGACGAGCCGATGGCCGGCATGGGGCCGGACGAGTCGGCGCGGATGGTCGACCTGCTGCTCGCGCTGAAGGCGCAGCGCCTGACCCTGCTGCTGGTCGAGCACGACATGGACGCGGTGTTCCGCCTGGCGGACCGCGTCTCCGTGCTGGTGAGCGGCCGCGTGATCGCCACCGGCACGCCGGACGAGATCCGTCGCGATGCCGCGGTGAAGCAGGCCTACCTCGGCGACGAGGATCTCGACGCGGAGGCCGCGTGATGAGCGACGCGCTGCTCGAGATCGACGACCTGCGCGCCGGCTATGGCGGCAGCCAGGTGCTGTTCGGACTGGACCTGCGGATCGCGCCGGGAGAGGTCGCGACCCTGCTGGGCCGCAACGGCATGGGCAAGAGCACGACGCTGCGCTGCCTGACCGGGTGGTTGCCGCCCAGTGGCGGCCGCATCCGTTTTGCCGGCGAGGACGTCACCGGCTGGCGCGCCGATCGCATCGCGCGCCTGGGGCTGGCGATCGTGCCCGAGGGCCGGCAGGTGTTCCCCAATCTCAGCGTGCTGGAGCACCTGCGCGCCTTCGAGGCCAACCGCTGCCGCGCGTCGGAGCCGTGGACCGTCGATCGCGTCTTCGCGCTGTTCCCGCGTCTGAAGGAGCGCGCCGGCAACATGGGCCAGCAGCTGTCCGGCGGCGAGCAGCAGATGCTGGCCATCGGACGCGCGCTGGTGACCAACCCGCGGCTGCTGGTGCTGGACGAGGCGACCGAAGGCCTGGCGCCGTTGATCCGCGAGGACATCTGGCGCTGCCTGGACACGCTGCGGCAGGCGGGGCAGACCATCCTGGTGGTCGACAAGTACGTGAAGCGGCTGATCCGCCTGGCGGATCGGCACAGCATCGTGGAGCGCGGGCAGGTCGTATGGCGCGGCGATTCGGCGGCGCTGGCGGCCGACCCCGGGCTGTGGCATCGCCATCTGGGCGTGTGACGGGCAAGACCAGGCATGAGGAGGAGGGCGACATGACGGCTGCATTCGAACGCGAGGTGCTGATCCGCTTCGGGCACTGCGACCCGGCGGGCATCGTGTTCTTCCCGCGCTATTTCGAGCTGCTGAACGCCTTTGTCGAGGACTGGTTCAACGAGGGCCTGGGCGTGCCGTACGCGGAGTTGCTCGGCCCCCGCCGCGTCGGGCTGCCGACGGTGCAGCTGCAGACCAACTTCGAGCGCATCAGCCGCCAGGGCGAGCGGCTCGTGCAGCGGCTGTGGATCGAGCGCGTCGGGCGCAGCTCGCTGTCGCTGCGCATCAGCTTCGACGGGGCGGACGGCCCGCGCGTGAGCTTCGGCCAGGTGCTGGTGTGCACCTCGCTCGACACGCACCAGTCGCAACCCTTCCCCGAGGACGTCCGTGCCGCGCTGGTGCGGGCCGTCCAGCAACAGCAATCCCATCAATCGTCAGAGCAGTAGAGGAGTCACGACGATGAGCGACGAGAACAAGAGCAATCCCAAGGGCGATCAGCAGAGCCATCACGGGGGCGATCACGGGAGCGATCACAAGCGCGTGCTGCAGCCCGCCGGTTGGGCGGCGCCGCGCGGCTATGCCAACGGCGTGGCGGCGAGCGGCACGGTGGTGAGCGTGGCCGGCCAGATCGGCTGGAACGGCCAGTGCCAGTTCGAGAGCGACGACTTCGTCGACCAGTGCCGCCAGGCCCTGGTCAACATCAAGGCCGTGCTCGCGGAAGCCGGCGCCGAGCCGCGGCACATCGTGCGGATGACCTGGTACCTGCTGGACAAGCGGGAGTACGTCGCCCGCGGCCGGGAAGTGGGGCGGGCCTATCGAGAGGTGCTGGGCAGCGAATACGGCATCGCGATGACGGCGGTCCAGGTGGCGGGCCTGATCGAGGACCGTGCGAAGCTTGAAATCGAGGTGACAGCGGTGGTGCCGCCGCGGGACTAGGATCGGTTCGAACGCATTCAAGAACGGAAGAGACACATGAGCCACGCATCGAAGGCCGCCAAGGCCGCATTCCACTGGGAAGACCCGCTGCTGCTGGACCAGCAGCTGACCGACGACGAACGCGCGGTGCGCGACGCGGCGGCGGCGTACTGTCAGGACCGCCTCGCGCCGCGGGTGCTGGAGGCGTTCCGGCACGAGAAGACCGACGCGGCGATCTTCCGCGAGATGGGCGAACTGGGCCTGCTCGGCCCGACGATCCCCGAGGAATACGGCGGCGCCGGCCTGAACTATGTCTGCTACGGCCTGATCGCCCGCGAGGTGGAGCGCGTGGACAGCGGCTACCGCTCGATGATGAGCGTGCAGAGCTCGCTGGTGATGGTGCCCATCCATGAATTCGGCAACGAGGCCACGAAGCGCAAGTACCTGCCCAGGCTGGCCAGCGGCGAGTGGATCGGCTGCTTCGGGCTGACGGAGCCCAACCACGGCTCGGATCCGGGCTCGATGGTGACGAGGGCGCGCAAGGTCGACGGCGGGTACTCGCTGAGCGGCAGCAAGATGTGGATCACCAACAGCCCGATCGCGGACGTGTTCGTCGTCTGGGCCAAGGACGACGGCGGGCAGATCCGCGGCTTCGTGCTGGAGAAGGGCTGGAAGGGCCTGAGCGCGCCGGCGATCCACGGCAAGGTGGGGCTGCGGGCGTCGATCACCGGCGAGATCGTGATGGACGAGGTCTTCTGTCCGGAAGAGAACGCCTTCCCCGACGTGCGCGGGCTGAAGGGGCCGTTCACCTGCCTGAACAGCGCGCGTTACGGCATTGCGTGGGGGGCGCTGGGCGCGGCGGAGTTCTGCTGGCACACCGCGCGGCAGTACACGATGGACCGTCAGCAATTCGGCAAGCCGCTGGCGGCCAACCAGCTGGTGCAGAAGAAGCTGGCGGACATGCAGACCGAGATCACGCTGGGCCTCCAGGGGTGCCTGAGACTGGGGCGGATGAAGGACGAGGGCACGGCGGCGGTGGAGATCACCTCGATCATGAAGCGCAACAGCTGTGGCAAGTCGCTGGACATCGCGCGCACGGCGCGGGACATGCTGGGTGGCAACGGCATCAGCGACGAGTTCGGCATCGCACGGCACCTGGTCAACCTGGAGGTGGTCAACACCTACGAGGGCACGCACGACATCCATGCGCTGATCCTGGGCCGCGCGCAGACAGGGATCGCGGCGTTCTGAGGCCACATCCGCCTGAGAAGGGCGCTTCGGCGCCCTTTTTCTTTCCCAAATCATATGCAGAACCTTGCAATTTTGCGTGGTTCTGCATATGGTTTGGGAGTGACGGCTATCGAAGAATTCTTGGACGAACGTCTTGCCTCCGGGCGAGAGACGTTCACGCGCGGCGAAGTCGCTTCGGCGCTGGCGCTGACGACTTCGGGCTTGGAGTCTGCGCTGGGACGCCTGCGGGCGCGCCAGCGCATCGCCAGCCCCTATAAGAACTTCCATGTCATCGTGCGGCCTGAGGACGTCGTCATGGGCGCTCCTGACGTTGATCGGTGGATCGATCCGCTGATGAACCACCTTGGCCTGGACTATCGCGTCTCGTTGTTGAGGGCTGCTGAGCTTCACGGCTCGTCGCATCAGGCGGCGATGGTGTTCCAGGTGATCGTTCCGAAGCAGTTGCGCGGCTTCGAGATCGGTCGGCAGCGCGTCCAGTTCCTGACGCAGGCGCCGCATGCATTTGCCGCGGTCAATCAGGACGAATTTCTGACAAAGATCAAATCGCCTACTGGCTTTGCCAAGGCCGCTGGCGTTGAATTGGCGCTCCTTGATGCGGCCCGCTACTCCGATAGCGCGGGTGGCATCAACGGCGTCGCACAGATGGTCCTGACGTTCGGAGAAAGAGCCGTTCCGCGGCGCTTGTCTCAGTTGGCCGCCCATTACGAGACGCCGTGTGTACGACGACTCGGATTCCTTTTCGATCTCTTCCACCACGACAAGCAGGCGAGGGCTCTGGAGCCATTCATTGCCAAGGCAAAGACGACGGCCTTGCTGGATCCCGCCGCCAAGCCTGTGATTGCGTCGCTCGCGGAAGACTTCGAGACGAACACGAAATGGAAGCTCCTCTTGAATGGGGAGGTGGAGATCGACCTTTGATTTCGCTGGCATACATCAACGAATGGAAGGCGCACGCGCCTTGGATCAATCTGCGGCAGGTCGAACAAGACCTGATCATCTGTCGCGCCCACTGTGATCTGTCTTGTCCTTGCGGCATCCCACTAGACTCCCCGGATGCTCACCGTCCACCACCTCAACAATTCCCGCTCGCAGCGGGTGCTGTGGCTGCTTGAAGAACTCGGCCTGCCCTACGAGATCAAGCACTACCAGCGCGACCCCAAGACGATGCTGGCGCCGCCCGAGCTGCGCGCGGTCCACCCGCTCGGCAAGTCCCCGGTGATCGGCGACGACGGCCTGGTGATCGCCGAATCCGGCGCGATCCTGGAGTACCTGGTCGACCGCTACGGAGAAGGCCGCTTCAAACCCGCCGCCGGGACGCCCGACGCGCTGCGCTACCGATACTGGATGCACTACGCCGAGGGCTCGGCGATGCCGCCGTTGCTGTTGAAGCTGGTCTTCGACCGCATCGAGCGCGCGCCCGTGCCGTTCTTCGTCAAACCGATCGCCAAGGGCATCGCCGCGAAGGCCAAGGCGACCTTCGTGCAGCCGCAGATCGACAACCACATGAACTACCTGGAAGCCGAGCTCGGCAAGAGCCCGTGGTTCGCAGGGGCCGAGTTCAGTGCGGCGGACGTGCAGATGAGCTTCCCGCTCGAAGCCGCCGTGCAGCGTGGCGGTGCCGCGGCGCGTCAGCCGCGCATCACCGAGTTCCTCCAGCGCATCCATGCGCGGCCCGCCTATCAGCGGGCGCTGGAGCGCGGTGGACCGTATGCGCTGGCTGCAGGCAAACAGCCTGGCTAACGCAATCCAACGAAGTCGGCGATCGAAAGATCGATGTCCGCGCAGATCTTGCGCAACAGGATCGATCGGATGTCGCGACCGGCGTGAAAGGGCACCGTGGTGGTCCTGCCGTCCGCATGACGGTAGAAGCGATGTGCCCCTTTGCCGGGTCGGCGCACGAATCCCAGCGAGAGCAGGATCCGCTCAACCTCCCTGGCGTTGAGCACCGGCAAGCCGGCGCTCATGGCCTCACTCCATGCGGAACGTGGTGTTGAACGCGATGCCACCCTCGATGCTCACCAGACCTTCTTCGGCGAGCATCTGCAGCACCTCGGTCAGGTTCTCGAGAACCTCGGCGACCGTCGTGCCCTGCGTATAGGCACTGCGCACCTCGGGCACGCTGCCGACCAAGATATCGCTGTCAGGCTCGCGCTCGATCAGGGCATTGAAGATCATGCGCGGCAGCATAGCGCCGCGCACGACGGGCAGGTGATGTTGAAGCAGGGTAGGAACTTGAAGCATGACGCCTCCGAACTGCCGAAGTGATGCCAGCAGTCTAGGAAGAGTCGGACATTCCGATTTCAACGCGCCGGCTGAATCTGATGCGGACCTCGTTTGCATCAATTGAGCGCGAACGAACGCCCCATCCTGATGCGCCGATCCGACAAAGACTGGCAATGTCGCAGTTGCCGGGCTTCGGATCTGCTATGCCTTTTTCGCCAGAAACGCCGCCACCAACGCATTCGCATGCCCGTGGCCCATCTCGTGATCGGCCTTCAGCAGCGCGACCAGTTCCATGTGCTTCATCGGCCCCGCAGCCTTCAGCACGCCCATCCAGTGATCGATGGGCTGGCCGTATTTCTTCTCGATGGACGGGAAGTAGGACGCCGGGCCTTTGACTTTCTCTTCGGTGCTCATGCCTTGCTCCTGGTTGGATGTCGATCGTCGGGTCAGTGCCTGACCTCATCTCCACGACGATCCAGCCGCGCCGTTTTCGACACGGCGCCGCGCCTCAGTTGACCAGCGACCACAGCAAGGCCGCATTCGCCCCGGTCACCAGCGCGAAGAGTCCCCAGCTCAGCACGCGCACCACCGGCCCGTTGGCGAACTCGCCCATCACCGCGCGGTCGCCGGTCAGCCGGATCAGCGGCCACATCGCGAAGGGCAGTTGCAGGCTCAGCACCACCTGGCTCGCGACCAGCAAGGTCCCGACCGCCCCTTCGCCGAACCACAGCAGCCCGAGGAAGGCCGGTACCAGCGCCAGGAAACGCGTCGCGAGACGACGCTGCCAGCAGGGGATCTTCAGCCGCAGGAAGCCCTCCATCAAGACCTGACCCGCGATCGTGCCGGTGAAGGTCGAGCTCTGGCCCGCCGCCAGCAGCGCCACCCCGAACAGGATCGAGGCGATGGACCCGCCCACCAGCGGATCCAGCAGGTGGTACGCGTCCTGTATCTCCGTCACCTCGGTGTGCCCGTGCGCATGGAAGGCCGTCGCCGCCAGGATCAGGATCGCCGCGTTCACCATCAGGGCCAGCGTCAGCGAGATCAGCGTGTCGATCGTCGACAGCCTGATCGCATCGCGCCTGGCCGCCGACCCGCTCCCCACGCGCCGCGTCTGCACGATCGACGAATGCAGGTAGAGGTTGTGCGGCATCACCGTCGCGCCGAGGATGCCGATGGCCAGCAGCAGCGCTTTCGGGTCCTGCACCGCCACGCCGTTGGGGATGAAGCCCTTCGCCACCGCGCCCCAGTCCGGGCCGATCAGGAACAGCTGCACCGCGTAGCAGACGCCGATCGTCATCACCAGGCCGAGGATGATCGCCTCCACCTGCCGGAAGCCCCGGCCCTTCAGTCCGAGCACGATCACCGTGTCCAGGGCCGCGATGCCGACTCCCGCCAGCAGCGACATGCCGAACAGCAGGTGCAGCGCCAGCGCCGTCCCCAGCACCTCGGCCACGTCGCAGGCGACGATGGCGAGCTCCGCCATCACCCACAGCGGCAGGCGCACCGCGGGGCGGTAGCGCTCGCGGCAGGCCTGCGCCAGGTCAAGACCCGACACCAGCCCCAGCCGCAGCGACAGCGTCTGCAGCAGCATCGCCGCCAGGCTGGACGCCAGCACCACCCACAGCAGCGCATGGCCGAAGCGCGAGCCGGCCTCGATGTCCGTCGCCCAGTTGCCCGGGTCCATGTAGCCCACCGACACCAGCAGGCCCGGACCCGCCACCCGCAGCAGCCGCTTCCACAACGGGGCGGCGGCCTGGAGCTCGATCGAGCCGTGGACTTCGGAGGGACAGAACGGGGCGGTGGCGGTGGTGGGCAGGCCGAGCATGGGGCGCATTCTCGGGCCGGAAACGACACCGGTTCAGGGGGCGGGTCATCCTTCGGATTGATGATGCCTCGGACGGGGGACGGGACAAGACTTCCGCTCCGTCGGTGATCAGGACGTGACGCTGGCCTCCCTGCGCCATCACGCGCTCGTGAAGGCCGACGAACTGCGCAAGCCGGGCGAAACCCCGGAAGGAGAGCGACATGCCCATCCGCATCATTCCGTGCGAAGACTGCGAGGCCAGGACCGAGAGTCTGCGGAAGAAGGGCGTCAAGGTGCACGGCTGCACGCCGAGCGCGACGCTGGCGGGCATGTGCGAGCTGAGCTTCGATTCGCTGGACGAGGGATCGGCGCCGCTCGCGCATGCCACGAGCTTCGCGGCCGTCCTGCCGCCGAATGTCGTGGCCGCCGCGGCGGCGGCCGCGGTGCCCGTCGCCGCCGATGTCGCCCTGACCGACACCCAGGCCCGCACGGCCAAGTCGATCGTGAATCTCTTCGAGACCGGTCACGTGCTCGGCGACTACGGTCAGGTCACGGTGCTGAAGGACGACCCCGGCCGGCTGACCTACGGCCGGTCCCAGACCACGCTGACCTCCGGCAAGCTGCTCGAGCTGTTGCAGCAGTACGCCGGCAATGCCGGCGCGCGCTTCGGAGCCGCGATCACCGCCTGGCTGCCGGCGATCAAGGCGCAAGGCACGGATCTGGACACCAACAGCCGCCTGCACAACCTGCTGCGCGCCTGTGCCGACGACCCGGTGATGCGCGAGACCCAGGACCGGTTCTTCGACATCGGTTTCTGGCAGCCGGCCGTCCGCAAGGCGTCGACGCTCGGCATCCGCTCGGCGCTCGGCACCGCCGTGGTCTACGACAGCGTGGTGCACGGTTCCTGGGACCTCCTGCGCAAGAAGACCGACGACCCGGCCGTCGGCGGCATCGGCACAATCGACCAGGTCGGCGAGCAGGCGTGGATCGGCAGATACGTGACCCTGCGGCGCACCTGGCTCGCCACGCACAAGATCGAGATCCTGCACAGCACCGTCTATCGCATGGACGCCTTCCTCCGCCTGATCGATCTGAATCAATGGGGGCTGGCCTTGCCGCTGGTCGTGCGCGGCGCGGAGATCTCCCTGACCACGCTCAACGGCACGCCGCCCGGGTGCTATGACGGCCCGGTGCCGGGAAGCCGCGCGCTGCTGGCGCAGGAGCCGCTGCTCCGTGGCCTCGATGTCAGGCTGCTCCAACTGGCCTTGTCCAATCACGGCGCGGCCATCAAGGCCGACGGCGTGTATGGCGCCGGGTCGGCCCGGTGCGTCAGGGACGAGCAACTGGTTCGCGGCCTGCCGGTCACCGGCGTCGCGGACGTCGCGTTGATCGGCATGCTCGTCGGTTGATGGCCGGGGACGGGGCGAGGCGGGGCCCGTGCCCGCTATAGTCCCGCCTCCCTTGCCGTCCCCGCTTCCCGTCGCGACCCATGCCTCTGGCCGACATCCGCGCGGCGATCGATGCCGAGCTGGCCGCGACGCCCGAGTTCTACGACTTCCGCGTGCTGCGCAGCACCGCCGACGGCGCGCTGTGGCGCGTCACGCTCGAGCCCGACTACGTCTACGCCGAGGGCCAGCGGCCCGGGCAGGCGTCCGCGCACACGCTGCTCGACGAGCGTCTCGAGGGCGCCTCGGCCTGGTGGGGCGCGCCGGTCAAGGGCGGCGCGAGCGTTCGGGCCGTCGTCGTCGAGGACGACCAGCTCCTGCTCCAGAACGCAAGCGCGCCGCCGCCGGACGAGGGCCACCTCATCCGGATCTATCCGCCGCGTTTCCTCAACGCGATCGCCGACGCCTGGCGCGACGACGCCTGGGCGGCCCGCGCCGCCGGCTGCTACCCCGGGCTGTCGGCGCCCAGCGTGAATGCGGACGCGCCGTCGCTCGACGGCTCGCCGTTCCGCTGGCTGCGGCCGGCGCAGCGCGAGGCGCTGACGCTCGTCGGATTCCGCGACGCCTTCCTGTGGGGCCCGCCCGGCACCGGCAAGACGACGACGCTGGGCGTGCTGCTCGCCGAGACCCTCGACCGCCGGCCCGCGGCGCGCGTGCTGCTGCTGTCGACGACCAACCACGCGGTGGACCTCGCGACGCTGGCGGTCGACAAGGCGCTCCAGAAGGGCCGGCGCGAGCACCTCCGCGTCGCGGTCCAGCGGCTGGGCTCGCGCTTCGACGCCGAGGCCTACGCGGGTCGCGGGCATCTGATTCCCGCCGCCGGCACACCGTCGCCGCAGGCGCTGCGCGCCTGCCGGCTCGCCACGATGACGACCACGCGCGCCGCCTTCACGCTGAAGACGCTGCGCGAGCTCGCGCCCGACGGCGAACCGCCGTTCGACCTGGTCGTCTTCGACGAGGCCAGCCAGGTGAGCCTCGCCCACGCGCTGGCGCTGATGCCGCTGGGACGCGCGCGGCTCTTCGCCGGCGATCCGCAGCAGCTCTCGCCGGTGCTGCGCAGCGAGGACCGCCTCGCGCGGATGTGGCTCGGGCGCTCGCCGTTCGCCGCGATGCCGCGTGGCGACCCAGGCGGAAGGGGGACGCAGGAGGCGCAGGACGGGCAGGGCGGTTCGCCGGTCGCGATGCTCGACGAGCAGTCGCGCATGGCCGAGCCGATCGGCGCGCTCGTCAGCGACCTCTTCTACGACGGCGCCCTGCGCGTCGCCGAGGACGCGCTGAGATCGGAGGACTGGCTGCGGGCCCGCGCCCGCGCGCTGGGCGACATTCCGGCGGACGTCCACGTGAAGGTCCATCGCATCACGCGCGAAGGCTTCTGGTCTGCGAAGGATCGCGGTCCCATCCGCCGCGAATCTGCCGACGCGATCGCCTCGATGGTGGCGCAGGCGCTGGCCGGCGGCGAATGGACGCCCCGCGAGTTCATCGTGCTGACGCCGTTCCGCGCCCAGCGGGCGCTGATCCGCCAGCGGCTGGACGCCCTCGGCGTCGACGACCAGGTGAAGGTCAGCACCGTGCACCGCGCGCAGGGCAGCGAGGCGCCCGTGGTGTTCTTCGACCCGGCCGACGGCACGCAGCCCTTCCTGAAGACCGACGAGGCACGGCGGCTGCTCAACGTCGCGCTGAGCCGCGCGCAGGCGAAGGTGGTGATCTGCCTGTCGTCCGCCGACTTGACGAACGAGGTGCTCGCGCCCATCGTGCAGCGGATGCGCCTGGCCGGCGATCCGCGCGAGGCCTTGCCCCTGTTGTCGCTGGCCAAGGCGCCGGATTTCCCCTTCAACACCAAGGGCCGGCGCATCGCCGCCGGCCGCCTGATCGGCGAGGTCGACCGCATCGCGCCGGATGGCAGTCGCTTCTGGCTCATCAACGAGAAGAGCGGCAACGAGGTCGAGATCGACGCCGAGTTCTGGCGCCGGAAATGACAACGCCCCGCGGGGCGGGGCGTTTGCTCGGCGCTGCTGGAGCGCTCATCACGAGGACCTGGCGGTCCCCGTTCAGCCTGCGATCAGACCGGCACGCGGCGCAGCATCTCAACGCCGACGTCGCCGTTGGCGACTTCGCGCAGCGCGGTCACGCCGGGCTTGTTCTTCGACTCCAGCTTCGGCGCGTGGCCTTGGCTCAGCATGCGGGCGCGGTAGGTCGCGGCGAGCACCAGCTGGAAGCGGTTCGGGATCTTGGTCAGGCAGTCTTCGACAGTGATGCGGGCCATGCTGGTTCCTGATGAGTCGGGGTTATTCGGTAACGTCGTCGATGAGGTCGAGCGCCTGGAAGACGGTCGACCGGTTGCGGCGCTGAGTCGCGTATTTTAGCCGCTGCGCCTGCACGATCGCCTTGAGGTCGAAAATCGCCGTCTCGAACACGGCATTGATGACCACGAAATCGAAGTGTTTCGCCTGCGCGACCTCCTCGTGCGCCGTCTTCATCCGCTTGGCGATCACGTCGTCGGCGGTGTCGCCGCGACGGATCAGCCGCTGCTTGAGCTCGTCCCAGCTCGGCGGCAGGATGAAGATCAGCACCGCGTGCGGGAACAGCTGCTTGATCTGCAGCGCACCCTGGTAGTCGATCTCCAGCACCACGTCGTCGCCGTGCGCCAGCCGGGCCTCGATCGCCGCCCGGGAGGTGCCGTACAGGTTGTCGTGGACCTTGGCCCATTCGAAGAATTCGCCGCGATCGATCATCCCGCGGAACTCCTCGACGGTGACGAACAGGTATTCGCGGCCGTGCTGCTCCTGGCCGCGCGGATCGCGCGAGGTGTGCGACACCGAGACGCTCAGCTTGGCGTCCAGCTCCAGCAGCGCCTTGACGAGGCTGGATTTGCCGGCGCCGCTGGGCGCGGCGACGACGAAGAGATTGCCCGGGTATTCCATCCGGCGATTTTAGGGGACATGCCGTCAAGGTCCCGACAGGGCGCCTCCCGCCGCCAGCCAGGCCTGCCACCGCCCGGCCACCGCCGGGTTGCCGGGATCGGCGCCGTACGGGTCCAGGTCGCCCAGCCGCGCGGTCAGGGCGGCCCAGGCGGGCTCGCCCCGCGCCTGCCTCAGCACGTCGCGCACGACCTGGAAGGCCCGCGCGCGGGTCACGGCGCCCGGCGCGCCCAGCAGCGGCGCCACCATGGGCAGCGCGGCTTCCCCGAGCTCGATCAGCAGCGAGACCGAGACCGTGTATGGCCAGTGCAGCTCGTCCGGGAGATCGTCCAGCGTGCGCGCCAGCGCGGCCGGCGCGCGCGGGTCGTTCAGCCGCGCCAGGCCCTGGGCGCCGCGTCCGCGCACCCGGGGATCGGCGTCGGCCAGCAGCCCCGCCAAGGCCTCGGCCGTGGCGGGATCGGCAATCTCCGCCAAGGCCTGGGCGATCTGCGCACGCTTCGTCGCCGACGCGCCGCGCAGCGCCTGCAGCAGCGCGGGCGTCGCGGCCGCGCCCTGCAGGACGAGCGCCGCCAGCGCCTTCGCCCGGTCGTTCGGGATGGCGGCGTCGAGTTGCGCCACCAGCTCGGGCGGCGTCCGTGGGGGTGGGATGGGCTTGGCGGGCATGTCAGGGTCCTGCCGGCGCCGGCGGCGCGGTGTCGGTGAAGGTCAGCAGCACGCGGCGGTTCATCTGCCGGTTCGCCTCGCGGGACTGGTCCGCGCCGACGGCCGGATTGCCGCCCTGGTCGCCGGTGCCCGCGTCGCCGGTGGCCGCCGTCGACGCGCCGCGCGCCGTGACGGGCCCGCTGATGCGTCCCGCGGCGATGCCGCGCGCCAGCAGCGCCGCCAGGACCGAGTTGCCGCGCCGCCCGGACAACAGCTCGTTGTACCGGCTGGCGCCGCCCACCTGGTCCGCGAAGCCTTGCAGCCCCATGTTCACGGTCGGGTTGCGGGTCAGGTAGGGCAGGAACTCGTCGATCTTGGCGGCCTCGGCGGGCGAGAGCACGTCGCTGTCGAAGTCGAAGTAGAAGCTGACCGGCTCGTGGACATAGAAGTCGCGGTGCCGCTCCAGCGCCTCGTCGAAGGTGGCCGACTGGCCGCCGGTCGCGCTGGCGAACTCGCCTTCGACGACGCCGGCGTTCAAGCGGAAGCCCCAGCTCAGCGCGCCGTAGACGACGCCGGTGTCCTCGCTGCGGGCGACGGTCTCGAAGCTGAAATCGAAGTTCGCGCCGGTGCCCGCTGACCCCGGCGCGTCGAACAGCGACGCGGAACGGATGTCCGCCGGATCGCTGGAGCGCTTGAAGCCCGGCGTCTGCGGCCCGACGCCGCTGGTGCCGGTCGGCGAGGGGCTGAACGGATAGTTCGGCGACAGCGGCGTGCCCGGCGCCACCGCCGGCGCGCCGGCGGCCAGCGGCTTGTGCAGCACGTCGGTGAAGAAGCCGCCCTCGACGCCACTCGTGGCGTCGTCCTCGGTCCGCACGCCCGGGTCGCCGAGTCCGCCGCGCGGCGCCTGCGGCGCGGGCATGGACTGCGGGTTCACGTCGGTGCCGCCCAGGTCGGTGAGCCGCACGATCTGCACCAGCGCGATCTGGTTGGAGTTCGGCGCGTCGACGTCGGGGATGAAGCGGATGGTGCCGCTCAGGCCGCTGAAGGTCGGCGGCGTGTTGGCCGTGCCGTTGGCGGCCGCCATGCCGATCTCGAAACCGCCCAGCGGCACCGGCATGCTCTGCATCAGGTCGCGCTGGATCATCGGCGTGCCGCCGCGCGCGCTGATGCCGCGGCTGGCCGCGCCGCCGCCCTGCTGCACTGCGTGGGTGAGCTCGTGCGCCATCAGGTCGCGGTCCTGCGGGCCCTGCCCGGCGCCGAAGTAGATGTCCCCGCCCAGCGTGAAGGCGCGCGAGCCGAGATCGCGGTTCAAGGCCTCGGACTGGCCGCCGCTGTGCAGGCGCACATGGCCCAGGTCCATGCCGAAGTGCGGCTCCATCGCGCGACGGGTCGCGTCGTCCATCGGACGGCCGGTGCTGCCGACGGCGCGCGACAGACTCGAGGCCGGTGCGGAAGCGGGCCTCGCGAGCGGGACCGATCCGCCCGGCGATGCGGTCGCCTGCACAGAGGCCGATGCCGATGCCGGTGCCGATGTCGATGTCGATGTCGATGTCGATGCGAACGCAGACGCAGACGCGGCGAGACAGGCCGACGCGATCCGGTCGGCCTCCTGCTCGTGGCTGTCGTTGGGCGTGTTGACGCGCAGGCGGTCGCCGGTCGGTGTCGCCGCGGGCATCGAACGCGATTGCAGGAAGCGTGGCAGTCCGGCTGGGCCGGCGCGGCGCGCACCTTCGCCGGAGGTCCGTGACGGACCGGCGGTCTGATGGGGAGCGGTGAATCGCATGTCGCGGTCTCCTTGTCAGTCGGCACGACGCAGGGCGTCACGGCGCTGGCGCTCGTGGGCCGCGCGGGTCTGGGCGAAGGCGTCGTCGCCCCATCGCAGCTTGAAGCCCAGCAGCACCGGCTCCATCCAGGAGCGGGCCAGGTCTTGTCCCAGCAGGTCGGCCAAGGTCGCCCAGGCCGACGCCGCCACGCGGTAGGCCTCGACGCGGTCCTCCGACCGGTCGGCGGCGCGCGCCAGTGCCACGGCGGCGGCGAAGTAGCTCAACGGGGCGACCGCTTCCAGCGCCGCGTCGCGGGCCTTCGCCGCCAGATGGCGTGCTTCGCGGGCAGCATCGCGTGCCGACGACGGGGCGCCCTCGTCGAGCGCGCATTCCGCCAGTGTGCGCAGGACCTCGGCGCGCAGGTGCGGATCGATGTCGAGCCGCGCCTGCACGCGGGCTCGGCCCAGCACCCGACGGGCATGCGCGAGCTGTCCCGCGCCGCGCGCCGCCTGCGCCTGCTCGACGTCCAACCAGGCCGGTGCCGCGAGGTCCGCGCTCATCAGGAGCGCGGCATCGTCGAAATGCGCCCAGGCGGCCGCGTGCGCGCCCGCGCGCGCCTCACAGCCGGCGAGCGAGCGCAGCACCGTCGCGCGCGCCGGGTCGGGCAGGCCGAGCGCCCCGGCGGCGGCGAGCGCCTGCCGCCACGCGGCCGTCGCCGCGGCCTCGTCGCCTTGCGCCTGCAGCGTCTGCGCGCGTTCGGCCTCGGCGGCGAAGCGCGCGGCGGGCGACGCCGGATCACGCGCCGTCATGCGATCGGCGGCGGCAAGCGCCTCGTCCAGCGATCCGCCCGCGCGCAGCAGCGACGCCGCCATCTGCTCGCAATGCACGGCCTGTCTCGGCTGGCCTGCGGACGAGGCCTCCCGCGCCGCCTGCCGCAATTGACGGGCGGCGGCCAGCCAGTCGCCGGCCGCGACTGCGCGCTGCGCGTCCGCCAGCTGTCGCGCCAAGGGCAGGCGATGCGGCAACCCTGGCGGCGTCCCGCTCGAAGGCCCGCCCGATGCGCCGCCCGATGCGCCGCCCGGTGTTCCGTTCGGCGGCACCGTCGACCCCGGCGTCGGCCGGGGCGGGGTCGGATCGTGGATCGGCGCCATGCCTCAAGCTCCTTCGCGAGGTCGGTATCCAGCCGCGATCATGCGCTCGCGCGTCTGCGCCACGGCGGTTTCCCTGGCCTGACGATGGGCGTTCGCCCAGGCCTGCCATTGCGCGGACAGCGTCTGGATCTCGCCGCGGGTCTCCTCCGCTTCGCCGCCGGCCTGCGCGCGCGCCGCGCCGGCGCGCTGCTCGATGCCGCGCGACTCCTGCGCCCGCGACTCGTTGCGCGACGCCAGGGCCTGGCCCTCGCTGGAGGACTGGCTCAACTGCGCCTGCGAGGCCGTGGCGCCGCTGGACACGGCGGCGATGCGCGCGCCGTTGGCATCGGCCTCGGCCTGGCGCGCCGGCTGCGCGGCCTGCTGCTCCTGCACCGCGCCGCCGGCGCCGTCGAGCGCCTCCAGGAACTGCTGGCCGTCCGAGTTCATCTTGAGAATGCCGCGCTTGGCGCCCTTGAGCACATCGGGGCTGTCGGGCAGCGCGTGCGCCAGGTAGGTGAAGGAGGTGAAGGCGCGCAGGGGCTCGGTGATCATCGCCAGGCCGGCGGCGCGGTCCGCGAAGCCGCCGAGCGTGGTCCCGACGTTGCCTTCCTCGGCCTGCCGCTGCTGATTGGCCGCCTCGCGGTTCGCTACCGCGGCCTCGTGGGCCTGGGTGGCGCTGATCGTCGCCTCGGTGCGTTGCTGGAACTCGTCCAGCGGCGCGGCGTTGGCCTCATGGTGCGCGGCGTCGGCGCCGGTCGAACGTTCGAGCGCCTCGGCCCGGGCGCGCGCGTCGAGGAGGTCGATCAGCCGGTTCTGGAGATCGGTCACCGCCTGCGGCGAACCGGGCGGCGGCGGGTAGGCGGGGCTGACATGCTCGACGACGGGCTCGTTGCCCCGGGCCCGTCCGGCGGAGAAGTCCTCGGCGCGGCGCGCGACGCCCTCGCCGACGCGCCGGCCGACGAAGCCGCCGACCGCCGATCCGACGGGACCGCCGCCGAGCACCGATCCCACCGCCGAGCCGATCGATCCGCCGCGCGCGATGCGCGCGCGCGCCGCGGCGTCGTAGCGCACGCCGGCCGGCGCGGTCATTCGCCCGGCGCCGAACCATTGCGAGTAGACGTCGCCGACGCCGCGCACGATGCCACTGCCCGGGATGTAGGGCACGACACGGGACCATGTACCCGGCGCCGCCGTGGCCGGCGCCCGCGCGCCGGACGGGCCGCGCGGCACCGGCGGGATCCTCGGCATGGCACCGGCTGGCGTGCTCGCCACACCGGTCAGTACGGGGGGCGATCCGGACGACGAAGCGGCCGGCCCCGGGGCGTCGAGATTGACGATCACCGAGGGCAGGCGGTCCTGCGGCCGGAACGCGCTGTCGGGCCGGGGCTCGCCCCGGCTGGTGCCGCCGCTGGTGTCGCCGGGGCGTTCGGTGTTGATGTAGATCTCGCCGTCGCCTTCCTGGAAACGCCGGCGGGCGGCTGCGTCCTCGATCAGCAGCCAGCGCTGCGCCGGCGTGAGGTCCGGCGTGTGCAGGCCGGCGCGCGCGCTGGCCTGGAGCTCCTCGTGCCAGGGCTCGTCGCGGGCCTGGCCCATCAGCTCGGCCTCGCGGTGGCCGATGATCTCGTGGCCCAGCACCGCACGCGGCTCGAGCGCCGCATTGGCCGGATTGGCCAGGCCGGTGGGGCGTTCGCCCTCGGGCAAGGGGTGGATGTCGGGGCCGATCAGCAGCGTGTCCAGGCTGCCCGGCAGGTAGGCGGTGTTGCGGGAGCCGCGCTGGATCTGGTCGCGCGGCATGCCCATGCGCTCAGCCATCGCGGCGTAGGTCTCGAATTCCGCGTCGGACAGCGGCTCGGTCCCGCGGGTCTCGCCTTCGCCCGCGCGGCGCGGCGCCGGTTCCGACGAGGTCGCCGCATCGGGTGAGCGCCCTGGCGCGGCATCGGGCGAGGTCGCCGGCGAGGTCTCGGATGAACTGGCCGCAGGGGTGTCGGGCGAAGCCGTCGGTGCGGCATCGGGCGTCGGCGGCGCGTTCGCGGCGCGTTCGGCGTCGAGCAGCCGGTTGATCTCGTTGATCTCGCCGCGCACGCCGTCGGCGCGCCGCCTGAGGGCCTCGGCGCGGGCTGGATCGCGTTCCATGCGGGCCCGGGACTCCAGCTCGCGGATCCGCGCCTGACGCTCGGTGATGAGGTCGCGGGTGACGTCGCCGGTGGAGGAGCGGCCGTCCGCCACGTCGGCCGAGTTCGGCCGGTTGTACTTCCGGGCCTGGGGGTCCTCGTGGAAGCCTGGACGATCCGGCGCGTCGGGATCGCGGAAGGTCGCGGTCTCCAGCGGCGCGGTGGTGTCGCCGCCGTGGCCCATCTCGGTGTGCAGGTCCTCGGGCAGCGGGACGCCGGACTCGGCCAGGTGCGCGAACTCGGGGAAGTCCGCCACCGACAGCATGTGATGGAACTCGACGCCGGGCGGCAGCTCGCCGGTGAGGCGGACATGGTCGAGTTGCGCATCGCTGAGGTACTCGAGCGCCGCCATCGTGCGGGCGTTGTGCTCGCCGCCGTTCAGCGCCTGCTGCAACTCGAGACCGGCGGCGGCCCGGGCGCGGGCGCGCAGGTCGGCCTTGACGCGCTCCGGCACCACCGACTGATCGGGCGCCCGCGGATCGCCGCGGCGCCGGGCACGGCCCGGCTCCTCCGGCAGGTTCTGGAATTCCGGGTCTACCAGTCCGCCGCCTTCGGCCATGCGGCGCTTCTCCCCGATCTCCTCCAGGCGTGCCTGTTCGATCTCGGCGGAGCGGATCTCCTCCGGCGTCGGCGCGCGCCGCTCCGGTCCCGCGCGCTGGTCGTCCGCGATGCGGCGACCCTCGGGGATCGCCGGCTCGACGGGGCGCTCGGTCGGGCCCAGCGGGTCCACGGGCCGTTCGGTGGGGCCGAGCGGATCGACAGGGCGCTCGGTCGGTCCCAATGGATCCACGGGGCGTTCGGTGGGGCCGAGCGGATCGACAGGGCGCTCGGTCGGGCCCAATGGATCCACGGGGCGCTCGGTGGGACCGAGCGGGTCCACCGGGACCGCAGGATCGACGGGCAGCGCAGGCGCCTCGGGGTGTCCGGGCAGCTCCGGTCCGTAGTCGGGCAAGGGGCCGATGTCCGGGACGCCGGGTGCCTTCGGAATGTCCGGGATGGGCACGCTGGGGTCGGCCGGCGGCAGGATCGGGCCGGTGTCGGGCGAGGCCGTCGGCGCATCGACGCCGGGAACGACCGGGCCGTCGACGGCCGGTGTCGACGGCGCGTCCACCGAGGGCGCCGCGGGCGCGTCGACGGCAGGCGCGCCTTCCACCGCCGGCGGCGGATCGGCGGTGATCGTGGGCCCGTCGCCCGAGGCCGCGGGTGGGGTCTCGTGGTCGGGCAGGTGCGGCGGTGGTTCATGGCTCAAGCCGAGCCGCCGCGCCCCGGCGCCCGCGACGCCTGCGCCCGCCAGCCCGCCGGCCATGCCGCCGATGAATCCCGCGCTCGCGCCCGCGGCCTCGCCGATGCGGCCGCCTTGCGCCTCGACGTCCAGCGGATCGGAGTTGCTCGTGAACGTGTGCAGCGCGCGGAACATCGTGACCAGTCGCTGCAGCACCATCGCATTGATGCCGTCCAGGACCATGGTCCCGAGGCCGATGGCGCCGGCGATCGTCGACAGCGTCGCCGCCAGCGGCGTGGCCACGCCGACCGTGAGCACGGTGATCACCCACATGGCGATCGAGATCGCGCCGATCACGCCGGCGATCACGTTGAGCACCGCGGTGGCGATGCCGATGATCTCGCTCACCGCGGCGATGCTGTTGGCGAGCTGCTCGTAGACCGACGCGCCTTCGCCGAAGCGGCCGATGGTCTCGCCGGTGCGGCTCCAGTCGCGGGTCGCGAGGTCGTAGGCGGACATCACGCCGCCGATCACCGCGCCGATGGCCGGCAGCGGGAAGCTGCGCGCGAGCGCCGGTCCCGCCAGCCGCGCGACCAGACGGCCGACGCCGACCTCGGCCAGCCGCGTCCCCGCGCCCACGACGAAGCCGGTGCCCAGCGCATGGCCGAAGCCGCCGAGCGCGCCGGCCCCGGCCTGCTGCACGACGAAGTCGGCCCGCGTGGACGAGCCCGCCGCGCCGACGCGTTCCGCGGCGGCGCCCCAGCGCTGGTGCTCGGCGAGTTCGGTGTCGATCAGCGCGAGGTCGCCCGTGGAGAGCGCGTCGAGGCTGTCGAGATCGCCGCCATCGCCGCCACCCGCGTCCGCGGTCGGCCCTCCGGCGCCCCCGCCGCCACCGCTCGCGCGTTCCGCGCCGGCCGAAGCGCCGCCGCCTTCGCCGCCGCCTCCTTCCGCTCCTCCTCCGGCTCCGCCGCCGCCATCGCTGCCGCCGCCTTCCGCACTCGCGCCTTCGTCTCCGCCCGCACCGTCGTCTCCGCCACCGTCACGCGCGGTCGCGGGGTCAGGCGTTGCCGGCCCGACCGGAGCCTCTTCCGGCTCGGTCTCGATCTCGGTCTCGACGCCGGCGGCCCGCCCGGCCCGCCCGGCCAGTTCGCCCGCCTCGTCGATCGATCGCGTCATCGGCTCGCCCGTGGCGCTCGTGGCTTCCGACTCGACGGACTCGTCGACCGGCCCGGCCGCCGTGTGCAGAGCGCCTGCCGTCCGCATCGTCTCGGCGGACCGCGTGGGATCGTCCATCGCGTCAGGACCGATGCCGCCATCGCCGGCGGCCTCCGAGTCGCTGCCGGCGGTGCCACCGGGCGTCAGGTAACGCGGCAGGCCGACCTCCGGCAGCGGTTCGGGCGCGAGCTCCTGCTCGGGCGCCGCGCCGCCGCCGTTGTCCGTCTCGCGGCGTCGCTCCGGCGGCGCGCGCGCCGGGCTCGGGCTGGCCACGGCCGCGCCCATCACGCCTCCGCGTTCAGGCCGGCGGGCGTCTGCCGGCCCAGCTTGCGACACTCGGCCGCCACGGCCTGCAGGGCGTCGTCGTAGTGCAGCACGCGGCCCGCATGCCGCGCGCGCGTCGCGGCGGCCAGCACGATGTTGCGGATGTGACCGCCGCACAGGTCGCAGCTCGTCGCCAGGCGGTTGAGCTCGCCATCGCTCAGCGCGTGTCCGGCGCCCAGGTGCCCGACCCAGAGCGCGCGCCGCTCCTGAGGCGTCGGCTGCGGGAAGTCGAGGATCGCATCGAGCCGGCGCGTGAACGCGCTGTCGAAGCGGCCGCGGCTGTTGCTGGTCAGCAGCGCGATGCCCTCGAAGGACTCGACGCGCTGCAGCAGGTAGTTGGTCTGCGCGTTGGCGAAGCGGTCGTTGGACTCCTTCACCTCGGTCCGCTTGCCGAAGAGCGAATCGGCCTCGTCGAACAGCAGCACGACCTCGGCGTGCTCCGCGCGCGCGAAGAGTTGGGCGAGGTTCTTCTCCGTCTCGCCGATGTACTTGCTGCAGATGGCGGCGACGTCGACGCGGTACAGCGGCAATCCGAGCCGCGTCGCCAGCCAGCCCGCCGCCAGCGTCTTGCCGGTGCCCGACGGACCGACGAACAGCGCGCGCACGCCCGGCCGGTAACGCGCGCGGGTCGAGGCGCCCAGGCCGTCGGACAGGTCCTCGCGCAGCTCGCAGCGCTGGCGCAGCGCGGCCAGCGCCTCGCGTAGCGCCGGCGGAACGATCAGCACCTCGTCCGCGATCGGCTCGGGCATCAGCTCGGCCAGCGCGCCGAGCTCGGCGGTCAGCCCGCTGCGCGCGGCCGCGGCCACGTGGCGCAGCGACGGACCGTGCCCGGCGCCGTCCATGCCGGCCTCTTCCATCGCCAGACTGGCCTGATAACGCGCCGCGCGGCCGATCTGCGCGATGCGTGCCGCGTCGTAGCGGTACTGGCGGCCCGCGCGTTGCGCCAGGCTCTCGTCGCCGAGCAGGGGTTGCCACAGCGCCGCGCGCTCGTCGGGCCGCGGCAGCGGCACGCGCCAGCTGCCGACCGCATCGCCGTCGCGCGCGAAGCTGCCTTCGGGCCCGGCGGCGACCAGCAGCGGGCCGCGGTAGCCGGGCAGGGCGGGCAGACGGCGCGATTCGCCCGGCCCGAGCTCCAGGCACAGCACCGGCACGAGCCCGCACAACGCGAGCCAGGGCCCCGCGCCGGGTGCCGGATCCTGTTCGAAGAAGGCCGGCCGCGCGCCGAGCGCGCGAACGATCCACGCCGCGGCGCAGCGGGCCTCGCGCGGATGCCCGCTGCGCACGACGAGGCTCCCCGCGCCGGCCTGCAGCGCGAGCGCCTGCCGCCGCGCCGCCTCGCGCAGCGAGGGCGCGACATCGAAGGCCGGCGCCTCCAACTCGACGCCGGGCCATCGCGACGCGCCGTCGCGCAGCGCGAGCACCAGCGGCAGGGGCATGCGCAAGGGCTGTTCCGGCAGCGGGCGGAGGACGGACGCATCGGCGTCGAACTGCAGCAGCCCGGTGTCGCGCGCGGCGCCGTTGATCAGCGCGGCTGGCGGCGCGTCGAGCCCGAGCGTCTGCGCGGCCGCGAGCGCGAGGCCGACGCTCGGCCGCGAGCCGCCCGCGGGCGCCTGCAGCCAGGCGACGACCCGCGCGGCCATGGCGTCGAGTTCCACCGCCATCGCCAGCGCCACGGCGATCAGTTCCGGCGGCTGCAGCGGCAGCGCCCGGGCGAGCGCATGCAGCAACTGGTCCTGCTGTGGCGGCTCGGCCAGCCACGCCCGCAGCAGCATGGCCGGCGCCGCGTCGTGTGCGGCCGCGGCCAGCCAGTCGGCCTCGGGGCAGGGCGGTCCGTCGAGCGGCCGCAGCGCGGACAGCGCGAGCAGGTGCAGCGCGGGCGCTTGCAGGACGGCGGCGGTTTGCGGGGCGTTCATGACGCGTGCGAGCCGTAGTGGAAGGCGACGACCCGACCGAACCACGGCAGCCAGCCGGGGTCGAGGTCGAGCCCGAGCCGGCGCAGGCGCAGCTCGCAGGCGTCGAGCGCGAAGTGCAGGTCGACGTGCGTCGCGGTGAGGCTCAGCAGGGCGGGGCGGCGCACCAGCCGGACGAGGCCGATGCGGCCCGCGCGATGCAGCCATCGGCGCGCGTCGGCGAGCAGGGCGGCGGCCTCGGACGACGTCGACGGTCCTGCCATCGACGGCCTGACGTCCGCGGGCGCGAGCCGCCACATCGGATCGTCCGCCGGCGCGTGGGCGCGACGCAGCGCCAGATGAAGCAGGTCGCCGATGACCTGGTCATCGACGATCCGTCGCGGCGCATCCAGCCTGGCCAGGACCGGCAGCAGGAAGAGGAGTCCGCCGCAGACGGTCGGAGCCCGCCAGGGCCAGTCGCCAACGACAGCGGGACGCGCAGGCGTGTTGGCGAAGGAGTCATCCGCCGGCGCAGGACCAGGCCGGGCCGAGGACAAGGCCGACGGCGAGGCAGCAGGCCCGGGACCCGCCGCGCCATGAGGCGCCATGCCGGTCCCATCGAGTCGATCGTCGATCGCCGGCAGGTCGCCAGCGCGATCGCGCCCTGGATCATGACCTGCGGCGACGTCGCCCGCGTACCCGGCGGATCGACCATCGACTGCCGGGGGCGCCGTTCCTGCCTGTCGAACCGGAATGGCGTCGACGCCCTTGCCGAAGGCGTCCGTGATCGTCTCTCGCCCCGTGGCGTCGAAGGGCATGCCCGGCCGCGCCGTCACGCGCGTCGTGGAGTGTTCCGGCGCTCGCGTCGACGACGCGGCGATCGCCGGAACGCCCGCGAGTTCGAGCAGGCAGCCGAGCCAGCGCGGCGCGCGCATCGACGAATGAGCGCCGGTCCGCGCGTCGTCTGCGGCGGACGTGCGTGAGGAGGCCTCGTCGGAGGCCGAGGCGCCCGGCTTCGAACTACCAGACGCGCCGCCATCATCCGCACCGGAAGCACCCCGCCCGGCGCCGCGCGCCGCGCCGCCCGACCTCATCGTCAACCCGGCCACGCACAGCAGCGCCTCTCCGGTCTCGTCGTCGAGGCAGGACGCCAGCGGTGCCACGCCGAGCGCGTCGGCCGAGGCGATCCCGGCGGCGCCCGCCCCGCCGACCAGCGCCGCGGCCCAGCGCGGCAGCGCCACGGGCGCTTCCGGCCAGCGCGCGATCGTCAGCGCGATCCGCGCGATGTTCAACCGCACCGGGGCGCCGCGATCGAACTCCGTCACCGCCAGCGGCCAGTACCACGCGTCGCAGCGCCGGTCGCTCAGCAGCCGGTAGGCCAGCTGCATCCGCGCCTCCAGCGCGCCGGCGAAGACGACGCAGTCCGCGTGAGCGGCCTCGTCCCCGATCGCCGGCACGCCTTGCCGCGCGATCGCGGCCACGCGCGTCTCCATCCGCTGCGACAGTGCCTGCGACGAGATCCCCGCCGGCACGCGCCCCAGGCCCAGCCGCCGCACGACGATCACCCGCGCACCTTCGTCGCCGAAGCTGGCGCAGCGCAGCGCATCCTCTAGCGTCGGCACCAGGCGCCGCGCGGCGGCCTCGTCGGGGACACGCAGCCGCAGTTGTCGGACGGTGCGTTCGGGATCGGACATGCGATGACCTCGATGAACTCTCACGGGGTGCTCACTGGGTGATCACTGCCATCTGCCAGCGCTCGGGGTGTCCCTTCGCGGCGTGCTCAACGCGCGAACAGCGTGCGCTTCGCCGCGCCGGCGGAGAGGCTGACCATCGCCGTCGTGTCGAAATGCACCCGCACGTCGTCGCCCAGGTCGACCTTGGCCTGCGCCGTGTGGATCACGCGCGCGGCCACCTCCAGCTGGCCGAGGTCCTCGACCGTCGCCCGCGCCACCAGCGTGTCGGCGCGGTACAGCAATGCCTGCATGCCCACCCGCAGCCTGGTCGTGTCCAGCACCGTCAGCGGGATCCGCGTTCCCAGGCTCACGCCCGGCGTGGGCCGCGCCATGCGGCCCTGCACGATGCGGTCCACCGGCGCATGGCTGGCCAGCAGCAGCGCCATGCGCACCACGTCGTTGACCAGCGCCACCGCCTGCGGCTGACCCGCCTCGACCTGCGCGAACAGCCAGTCCACGTAGGACTGCATCTGGCGCCGGTCGAGGTAGGCGATCTCGCCCCAGCGCGGCAGGCTGGCCAGGTTGCGCAGGTTGGGCGCGGCGTCGAACTCCGACAGCATCTCCGCCCATTGCAGCCGGATCACCGGCAGCACGCCGCTGAACTCCGCATGCAGGCAGGCGGTGACGGCGCGGATCCGGTCCAGCTCGGCCGCGGCCTCGCGCGCCACGTCCGCGCGGCCGTGGGCGCCCTCGGCCAGGTCGCCGAAGCTCACCACCTGCTCCGCCTGCTGCTTCACGCCCTGCCAGGTCGCGACCTTCAGGACGTTGAGGTCGAGCGTGCGCAGCGTCGCGATGCGCGGCGCCAGCGCCTCGACCTGGCGCGTGGCCAACTGGACGATGCCGGTCGCCACCCTGGTGTTCACCGCGATGGCCTGCACCGCCAACGCCGGCACCGCGAGCCCGGCCACCGCCCGCGCCTGCGCGCCGCCGACCAGCCGCACCAGATGGTCCACCTTGTCCAGCCGTTGCAGCAGCGGCGGCACGCGGACGAACCAGTTGGCCGGCGCCTCGCGCACCACGCGCAGCATGTCCAGCAGCTCCTCGGGCGCGTCGGGATGCTCGCGCAGGCAGGCGGGCACGGCCGGCTCGACCAGGCCCGGGTCGATCGCGCGCGTCGGCGCGCTCAGCAGGTTGTCCGCTTCCCGCGGCCGGATGAAGGCGATGAACTTCACCTCCTCCGCCAGCACCTTGGTGCGGCGCGCGTTGATCGCGGCGACACGGTCCGTCTCCTCGGCCAGCAGCGCGCGCGCGACGCTGACGTCGTGCCGCGCCTCGGCCAGCGCGTCGCCGACCTGCGACAGCCGCGCCGTCATCGCGCCGATCTCGCCGCGCAGCGTCTGCAGCGCGGTGTCGCAGCGCTTGAGCGCGTCGCGGTAGACCGTCAGCCGCGCCTCCAGCTGGCGCAGGATCGCGATCGTGATGTCGGACAGGCTCACCGCCTGCGTGAACAGCGTGGCCTCGTCGAGGGCGCTGTCGGAGCCCGTCGGCGGCTTGGCCAGCTGGCGCTGCAGCTCGTCGTTGCCGCGGAAGTCGGCCAGCGGCCGCTGCGGATCCTTCAGGCCGGCGAGGAAGGGATCGCCGGCCAGTCCCGGGATCTGGAAGCCCTGGAACAGCGCGGGGACCTCGCCGCTGTCCTCGGCGACGAAGTCCTCCAGGATCTGGAGCAGCGACATCACCGTGCGATAGCGGTTGGACAGCGCGTAGTTGCGCGCCTCGGGCGAGGGCGGGTTCTTCAGCCGCTGCGCGATCGCGGTCGTGCGGATCTCCGACAGGCCCACGACCGGATCGGCGTAGACGATGGGCGGCGGCGCCTTTGGCGGCCGGATCAGCATCGCCTCGGCGGCGATGGCCTTCGTGTCGACGCGCGCGTTGATCGACGCCGCCGCCGAAGCAGCGAACGACGCGCCCTTCGCCGCGGCGGCCGCCGCGCCTGTCGACACGTTCACCGCGACGCGTTCCGTCGCCGCAGCATTGATCGCCGCCGCATTGATCGATGCCGCGTCGGCGCTGAAGCCCGCGGCGGCCGAGAGGCCGGCGACGCCGCGCGTGCCCGGCGCCGGGGCCGGCGGCGCGGCGGTGGCCTTGACCTTGCCGATGTATTCCTGGATCTGCTGCTGCACGACCAGCGCGCTGTCGCTGGTGGCCAGCGCCGCCAGCGTCGGCGAGACGGCGAGCCGGCCGGCGTCGCTGGCGCTCATCGTCAGCTGCCGGATGCGGTGCATGTCCACCTGCATGTGGGCGAAGCCGAAGTCGGTGATGTCGTCGGCGCGGTCGATGCGCCGGCGCAGGTAGTCGGCGAAGCCGTCCAGCCCGCGCAGCAGCAGTTGCGACTGCTCGTGGCCGGAAAGCTTCTGGATCAGCGGATCGGCGACCAGCTCGGTGTACACGCGCACGGTGCCGATGCGCGAGGACGGCGTCGGCGTCAGCACGCCCAGGTTGTGCTGCGGCTGCAGCGCCGCGTTGAGCAGCGGGTTGTGGGCCGGCACGGTGGTGGCCGGCCGGGGATCGTCGATGACCTGCTTGGGCCACATCAGCGCGGGCGCGACGCCGGGCGCCGCCGGCTTGTGCATCAGGTCGCTGAATGCGAGGGTGCCGTCGAAGGCCAGGATCACGATGCCGAAGATCGACATCCGCGCGCCGCCTTCGCCGACGACGTTGCTGTCGGGCACGGCCAGCGGCAGTTCCACCCAGCTGCCCGAGCGCGGCAGCGCGCCGCCGCGCACCGACGCGGCCTGCAGCGACTCGGTGCCGGGCAGCGCCTTGCGCAGTTCGGCGAAGCGGTTCTCGCCCCAGAAGGCGAAGCGGATCTGGAAGCCGGACGTCGGCGTGTTGTCCGCGCGCAGGCCGCGGCCGTAGACACCGATCCACAACGAGCGGGGCGGGTTCAGCTCGTCCAGGTAGAGCCAGGTCGTGACGGCGTCGGCCGCGCCCTTCTCGATGACCGCCATCGGCGAGGCGTCCTTGTTGACCAGCGTGTGGCCGCGCCAGCCGGCGGCCGGCGGGTACATCAGGTTGAAGCCGCTGGCCGGCACGGCCAGCCGGGGCGCGGCGCCGTTGCCCGCGCCACCGCCGCCGAAGATGTCGCCGCCCTCGGCCGCCTGGATCTCCGGCAGGCTGGGCACGACGCCGTCCTGCGGCTCGAAGGGGGCCCAGAGGTCGTTGGCGGTGAGCAGCTCCCAGGGCTCGTCGCCCTGCGCGCGCGCGCCGGTCGGCAGGAAGTTGCAGAACCACTTGCGCCACACCTGCGGCGTGCGCGCGCCGGTCAGGCCGAAGGCGGCCCGGCCGTCGACGACGGTGAAGGCCATGCCGTCGAGGTTCCTGCCCGCCAGGCCCAGCGCGGCCGCCGGGACCTTCAGCTCCACCCACTGGCCCGCGGTCGGCAGGTCGCCGGCCCGTAAGCGCGCGGCGGAGCCGGCGGGCGTGCCGCGGTTGACCAGGTCCTCGCCCCAGAAGGCGCGATGTTCCCAGTTGCCTTCGGTGCGCCAGGACAGCATCAACGCACGCGGCGGATTCGCCTCGTCCAGGCAGACCCAGCAGAACATCGACTCGCCGGCCTGCACCGCGAACGGCGGGTTGGCGCTGTCGAACAGGTGTTCATGCAGTCCCGCGCGCAGCGCGCTGCGGTGACCGCCGCCGGGCGGCGGTTCGCGCCAGGGACTGAGCGTCTCGGACTCGACCGCATCGGCATCGTCGCGGTAGGAAGGGACCACCGGCGAGCGGCCGTCCAGCGCGTGCGACAGCATCGCCGCCTTGAAACGCAGGCCCTGGCGCAGGCCCAGCGTGCGGCCGCGGCGCAGCAGGTTCTCCTCCAGCGTCTGCGCGAACAGCGGATCGACGACCTCCTTGTGCAGCAGCCGCGGCTCCCAGGAGCCCAGCGGCACCGGCACGAGCAGCCGCACCGCCTCCGGCGCGGCGACGGACAGCGGCGCCAGCGGCGCGCTCGCGCGCACGGCCAGGTCCAGTTGCTCCACCGGCACCGGCACGGCGTCGAGGTCGAAACCGACCGGGAAGAAACCGCTCTTGAGCGTCGCCGGATCGAAGGCGTTGCGCGGCAGCAGGCCCACCGGCGGCAGGAAGCGGCCGAAGCCGTCGTTCAGGGTCTCGGGCAAGGGCGCGGGCTCGCCGGCGGCGGCGACCTGTTCGGCCAGCTGTTCGATGCGCGCCTGCCAGAGCGCCGGCTTGCGCGCGTCGGCGACCAGGGCGCCGGCGGCGAAGGACAGGCGCGAGTCGCGGCCCTGGCCGCCGCGCCGCACGACGCTGGCGCGATCCAGCCACAGCGGCTGGCGCGTGGTCGCGTCCAATGCGACGAGCGCGAGCGGCAGCCCCCATTCCTCCCACGGCAGCACCTCGCCGGCGGCGAGCGCGTCCTCGGCCTGGAACACCGTCCAGGCCAGCGCGTTGCGCAGCTGCACGGGCGGCACCGCGGGCTGGCCGCGCCATTCGCCGGGCCAGACGTACCAGAGCAGCCGGGCGCCGTCGCCCAGGCGCCAGTCTTCGAAGGCGGCGGCGTCGCCGTAGCCGCCTTCGTCGCAGGCATTGCGCTCGCAGGGATCCATCGGATCGGCGCTGGAGCGGTCCGCCGTCACCGGTTGCAGCACCAGCACGCCGATCGACGGCAGGGTCGCGAGCGATTCGGGCGGGAGCTCGCCGAGCGCCGCGCCGATCCGGCGCGCGCGCAGCGCGGGCGGCGCGCCTTCGGTGCCGGTCTCGACGCCGCTGCCGTCCTCGAAGAAGCCCGGCGGGGCGACCACCGGCACGTCGGCCAGCAGGCAGCGCAGCGGACGGTTCAGGACCAGGTCCTCGCCGCTGCTGGCCAGGCCGAGCCCGCGCGTGACGCTCAGCGCCACGGTGTGGAACGGCGTGGCCGGCGGCGGCGGCGCGGGGGCGGGCGGCGGCGGGGCCGGCGGCTCGACCACCGGACCGGCCTGGACCTCCAGGCCGCTGACGACACCGGCGGTCCAGTCCTGGCCGCGCGTGGCCAGGTGACCGGCCTGCCAGGCCTGCCACTGCGTCAGCGCGCCGGCGGTGAGCGCGCGGCCGGGGAACACGTTGGGACGCCGGCGCCAGTCGGAGGCGGCCTCGATCGCGCTCTCGGGCGAGAGCCCGACGACGCGCTCACCGGCCAGCGGATCGCGGATGGGAGTGGTGCTCACGATGCGTCTCCACGGAGCGAGGGATCAGGACGTCGTCTTGCGTCCGGGCGCGGCCTTCTTCGCCGCGGCCTTCTTGACCGCTGTCTTCTTCGCAGGTGTCTTCCGGGCGGCCACGGCGGTCTTCGATGCGGCCTTGGGTGCGGGCTCGACGACAGCGGGCTCCGGCTTGGGCGCCGGTTCGGCCGCCGGCGCGCCGGGCACGCGCGTGAGCCGTGCGCTGAGCTGCTCGAGCTTCGAGCCCTCGGCGACATTGGCGGCAGCGTCGAGCTTGCGCCAGTGGTCGTTGCTCGCCAGGCTGACCAGCGCGGTGCGCGTGACCGCGTCGCCGGCCTGGCGCTCGATCTTCTCGAGGCCGTTGCCGACGGTCCCGCCGGCGATCTCCGCATTGACCTGCAGCACGCGCGCCTGGTCCAGCGGCGCGTCGCGCTCGCCGGCGGGCTTCGCGTTGAGTGCGCCCAGCGCCGCCGCCGTCAGCGTGGGCGAGGCCGCGAGGCGCGGCGTCGCCAGCAGCGACATCACGCTCGATGCAGCCCGGGCGCTGGACGCGGCCAGCACCTTGTCGAGCGCGGGCTTCAGGCCCAGCTCGGTGATGCGCGCGGTGATGGCGCGTTCGACGGCCACGTCGGCGCCGCCCGCGATCGCGATCGGCTTGCCGACCAGGTCGTCGCGGTAGGCGAGGTTGCGCCGCCGCACGAACCACAGCGAATCCAGCTTCGCGAGCCGGGTCCATTCGGCGTCGGACGGATTGGAGACGTCCACGCGCGGCAGCGGCAGCGGGATGCGCAGCCGCGTCAGGATCTCCAGCGGCTTGCGCTGCGCGACGAGGTTGGGTGCCGCCGCCTTGAGCGGCCGCGTGACTGTGCTGAGCTTCGCGCGCACCGCGGCGAAGTCGGCGCGCGGCACCGGCGCGAGCACCAGCACCGCGGTCAGGTCCAGCGCCGCCTGCGGCGCGAGGAAGTCGATCGGCGGCAAGGCCAGCGCTTCCTCGACGAGGGCGGGCAGCTCGTCCTCGGGAATGATGGAGAAGTCGACGTCGACCTCGGACGGGAAATAGCGCTGCGTGAAGTCCGAGGTGTCGATGATGCCCGCCGGCAACGGGCCGGCCGGCGGCAGCGCGGGGAACTGCGTGGCGGCCGGGAAGCTGCGGCCGTGCAGCTGCGCGACGACGTCGGCCAGATGGTTCTGGTGCTGCATCAGGTGGGCGAGCCGCAGGCCGCGCGGCGCGAAGCCGAGGCCGGGCAGGTCGCCGCGGTCGGCGCCGAGCTCGCGCCGCACCATCGCCTCGTCGATCCACACCAGCGTGTTGGACTGCAGCGCCAGCATCGCCACCGGCAGCACGTTGGCCGACCAGCCCGGCGCGCCCGGCTGCGTGAAGATGGTCCGCGCCGCCGTGCCGCGGCGCGCGTCCAGCGCGTCGGCCGCGCCGTCGTCCTGCCAGGGGATCAGCACCACGGCGGTCGCCTCGATGACGTCGCCGTCCTCGACGGTGCGCGCGCCGGTCAGCGTGGTCGGATAGGCGCCGATCGGATTGGCGGTGAACTCCACCGGCCGCAGCCCGAGCACGAACAGCCCGGTGCGACTGCGCAGCGGTGCCACCGGCAGCCGCGACAGGCCGAAGCGCGCCGACAGCTGCTCCGTCTGCGGGATGTCGGCCAGGTTGATCGTCAACGAACGCGGCAGCAGCACCAACTCTCCGGCGCCGGTCAGGCCCTCGCCGGCGGCGATGCGCAGCGTCTGCGGCGTCGCGCCCTCGGCCACCGACAGCCCGTGGGCGACGCCGCTGCCCGCGGCGCGACCCAGGTCGGCCTCGCGCGTCAGGAAGTACTGCTGGTCGCGGATCAGGTCGCGCGCCGCGAGGAAGCGGCCGTCGAAGTAGCGCGGCCGCTCACGCCGCGGATCCTCGACCAGCACGCCGCGGTTGCGCAGCGTCGGCGCCTCCGTCGGATCGATGCGCTCGCGGGCGGCGCCGAGGGTGAGGTTGATCGCCATGTCGATCTCCTTGCGGATTCCGGATCTCGTGTCTGCTGGTCGCTGTTGTCGCTGTCGCTGTCGCTGCGGGCGGGGCGGCTAGAGACCGGCCCACTGCGCGAACAGCGCCGACGGCGGCAGGAAACGCCGCCCCCAGTTGTCCACCAGCGGCAGCGCCGCGATGCGGGCCGGCGGCGTCGCGTTGTCGACCGGGATGAACACGCGGGCGAGGAACACGGCGCTGGGGTCGATGCCGGGCGGCTGCTCGGGCGAGGGCTCCAGGCCGCCGTCGCCGCCGGCGTGGCCGCTGCCGGACCAGCCGTGCAGCACCGCGTCCTGCAGCGCGTCGCGGCGGGCCTGCGGCGTCGCGCCCGGGTCGCCCGCCGGCGGCTCGGCCGGCGGCAGCGGCAGGCCGCTGTAGGCGTCGTCCAGGCCGATGCGCGGGATCAGCAGCAGCTCGTAGGCGTCGCGCAGGCGTGAGATGGACACCGCGTTCAACGCGTCGAACGGCCCTTGCGAGAAGCTCGGCGTCAGCCCGCGGGCGCAGGCCGCGAAGCGCAGGAACACATCGGCGACGACCGCCAGCGCGGGCAGCGCCGTGCCCTCGTCGGTCATCCGCCGCGAGACGAAACGCCCGAGGTCCTCGTACGAGGCCTGGCGCAGCGTGTCGCCGCCGTCGGTGTCGCGCACCGCGTCGAACCAGCGCGGCAGCCGCAGGCAGGCGTCGCGCGGCAGCTCCACCAGCCGACCCAGGCGGTCGACGGCGACGCCGGGCTGGACGCTGATCTCCTCGACCTGCGTCGGCGAGCCCGGCACATGCCGAACCTCCAGCCCGGCCATCGTGCCCGGCCCGGCCACGAAAGCCAGGGCGCGGGCGAGCCGGCCGCGGTGGTAGGTCTGCTCGTCGCTGAAGTCCTGCGCGTCCAGCAGCATGCCGGTGGCGTAGGCGAGGCGGTCCGCGCGCGGCTGCGCCACCAGCGGATCGGCGTTGGTCGCCTGGATGCTCATGAGGGTCTCCTCGACGTGCGGGTGGAGGAAGCACGCTTGGACGGTGGCGCGGGCTTCGGTGCGTCGGTCGCTTTCAGCGGCTGCGCCGCGGGTCTCGTGGACTCGGTCGGCTTCGGCGCTGTCGACGGCTGCAAGGGGCGGACCGGCGACGCGGGCTGGGCGGGCAGGGACGGCTGCATCGGCTGCAGCGGCGGCAAGGGTCCGCTCGGTCGCAAGGGCGGCGCCGGCGCGATCGGCGGCAGCGGCTGCGGGCGCGTCTGGGTGATCTGCACGACGACCTCGTCGGCCGTCCGGCTGGCCTGGCCGGCCGCGTTGACGACGGACAGGCTGAAGCGATGCGCGCCGACGTCCAGGCCGGCGTCGACCTCGACCGTGGCGGTCTCGGTCGTCACCGGCTTGCGGAGCGTGAACTTCGCCATCGCGCCACTCCGTTCAGGTGACCGGGCCGAGGTAAGTCCAGACGTACTTGACGACCTTGCCGCCGCCGACGTCGAAGGACGCCGAGCCGTCCAGCTCGAAGCTCTTGCCGAAGGCGGCGATGCGCGGTCCGCGGATCACCGCCGTCGGCGCGTCCTGGTCGGCGACGATGATGGTCACCTCGTCGGGCTTGGATGCGTTGCCGGCGTCGTCGATGACGACCAGGCGGAAGGTCTGCCGGCCCAGCGCCAGCGGCTTGTCCTTGTTGACGGTGACCTCGATGGTCGGGACGTCGGTGCTGATGTCGGTGCCGGGTACGAATTCGGCCATGGTCACTCTCCTGCAAGGTCAAACATCCGACGGCGGCAGCAGCCGCCAGCGGTACTCGGTGATCTGCCGCCCCGCCGCCGCGCGCGAGCCGCGGGCATCGAGGATGAAGCTGGCGCCCGGCGCGGCCACGCCGTCGAGGCCGGCGTCGGCCTCGGGCGGCGGCCCGTTGACCGGCGGCGCGCCGGACAGGCGCGGGTCGAGCACGGCGGCGCCGATCAAGGTGTCGCCCAGCCCCAGGCCGCTGCGCTGGACCTGCACCGGACGCGGCAGTCGTGGCGGCCCGAGGTAGGTGTCCACGCCCACCAGCGCCGCGATGCCCACCAGCAGCGGCCAGGTCGCCGACACCACGCGGGTCTCCACATGGGCCGGCGATTCCAGCTGCGTGATGCGCCGGATCAGGGCCAGGTCTTGCGGCTCCACCGCCTGGTGCACCAGCACCGTCGCGCGGAAGGCAAGGCGGGCGTCGAAGTCGACCGCCGCATCGAAGCCGCTCGTCGCATCGAAACCGCTCGTCGTATCGAAACCGCTCGTCGTATCGAAACCGCTCGTCGTATCGAAACCGCTCGTCGCATCGAAACCGCTCGTCGCATTGAAGTGATGAGGCGCTCTTGCTCCCTCTCCCGCTTGCGGGAGAGGGTGGGGGTGAGGGCCAGCGGCGGTGGAAGTACCGGGGTCCAGCAGCGCCATCAGCTCGCCCCGTTCGCGGTCGCCGATGACCAGCGTGTCGCCGACGACGGAGTTGCCGCTGACCTGCAGTCCTGGCAGCAGCGGGTCGTGTTCATCGGCCAGGTCCACGCCGAGCAGCGTTGCCAGGATGCGGCGCAGCCGGAAGTCCTCGATCACGATCACCTCGCCGCCGCGCACGGCGCCGTTGGTGGCGACGTCCAGCGCCAGCCGAAGGCCGGTGCGGGTGCCGTGCCAGCGGGCGAGGTCGGGGGCCGCGCGCAGCCAGTCGCGCCGGCGCGGCGCGGGCAGCGCGGGATCGAAGGCGACGCCGATCCAACTGCCCAGCCAGTCGAGCTGCGCGTCGGCGACGACCGAGGGATCGGTCAGCAGGTGGGCGGCGGCGACCTGGTCCTCGAGCCGCGTGAGCACGCCTTCGAAGCTCGCCAGCATCCGCGCGTTGAAGTCGGCTGGCGTGGCCCGGGGGCGATAGACGGCGATGGTGTCGTCACCCCCTCCGCCTCCGCCGTCGGCACCGGACTCCCGGCGCAGCCGCCAGGCGCCGCCGGCGTCGCGCAGCAGCCAGGCGTCGCCCGCGTCCTCCACCTCGATCACGGCCTGGTCGCCGAGCGCGACCTGGATCAGCCGCAGGCGCGCGCGCACGGTGTCGTCGGGGATGCCGCCGAGGTCGAGTGCCGTGGCGCTGTCCGCGTCGATCTGACCGACGAGTTCCCCCGGCGCCTGCGCGGGCGCGCCGAACAGCGATTCACGATACAGCCGCGGCAGGTAGCGGTCGGCATAGGAGAAGCGGTTGCCCCAGACGCGCAGCGCCGCGATCTCCGGCGTGGCGCGCGTGTCGCCGTGCAGCACCAGCCGCATCCACAGATAACGGCCCGTCAGCGCGCGCACGCGTTGCCGCGTGTTCTGGATCAACACCGAGAACAGGCCGCGCACGCCGGCCTCCTGTTCGCCGCCGAGCAGGCCGGGGTGATGCGGCAGCTCGCTCGGCGTGGGTTCCCAGACCGCTTGCGGCACCTGCGGCGCGAGCATGGCCGCATCCAGGCGCGCGATGTCGGCGCCGAAGCCGTGCGGATGCCAGGCCAGGCGGTCGCCGTCGGCCGGCGGCACGGGGTCCTCGGTCGCGGCCAGCCAGGCGACGAAGCCGGTGTGGGCGGGCAGGACCGCCTCGGCAAACAGCCGGTGCCAGACGTTGCCGCCGTTGCCGCTGTCGATCATGCGGGCGACGAGGCCGGAAGGGCTGTCGGCGAAGTGGCGCGCCTCGCCGCGCCGCGCGAGCTGCCGCAGCGACAGCGCATGCAGCGGCTCCGCATCCGACGCGCCGACGGGGTAGTTCGGCGGCTGGGCCGCGCCGTTGGCGAAGGGCGCCTCGATCGCATCGGTCGCCAACGGGTACACATCGCCAAGCGGCATCAGCTCGCGAGGCGACACCGCGACACCGCCACCGCCATCGGTACCCGGTGCGCCGACCTCGAAGGCTGGCGCATCGCGACGACCAGGCACCCGCACGGCCAACCGGTCCGGCGCAAGCCACGCGAGCGCATACGCATACGTCGCGCCGAGCAGCGTCTGCGCGGGCGCGAAGCGGCGCTCGTCGGCCAGCCAGCGCCGCACGCGCGCGGTGCCGACGCCGCCGCCCCAGCTCAGCAGCGCCATCGCGCCGTCCGGGCCGCCGGCGATGGCGACCGGCGTCTCGGCGCCGTCCAGCGGCGCCGGGCCGAGCAGCGCGAGCCGCGGCGCGCAGGCGTTCTCTGGATCGGGGCGGAACACGCGCGGGTCGTAATCGTCGGGCTGCGGTGTCTCGGTGCGGCGCGGCCGGCCGGTGAGCCGGGCCACGCGGCCGGTGGGGCGCTCCAGCGCCCAGACGCCGCCGTCCGCCGCGGGCGCCAGGCGCCAGGGCACGAAGTCGGCCAGCGACACCGTCACGTCGTCCCAGCGGCCGCGGAGGTCGTGCATGCGGATGGTCGGCGTCGACGCGTTCGGCAGTGCGAGGTAGAGCACGCCGTCAGGCGCGGCGCAGAGGTCGGTGGGCGTGTCGTCCAGCGTGAGCAGCGTGGTCTCGCCGGGCAGCACGCTGGTCACGAGCACGCTGCTGGTCGCCGCGTCCCAGCGGGCGACGCATTCGAGCGAGTCGATCGCGCGCGGCACGCGCTCCAGCGCCGACTGCGCCGCGGCGAAGGCGTCGGCGGGACTCATCGCCGGCACCAGCGTGCGCTCCGAGGCCAGCCGCAGCCGGCGGCAGCCGGCGTCCCACACCGCGTGCGACACGGCGGGGAAGTGCGCGGCATCGCCGAGCAGCCAGAAGCGCAGGCCGTTCGCGTCCATCAGCACAGCTCCGGCACGACCGGCACGGCGACGGCGTCGGCCTCGGCGAAGGGGTTGGGCAGGGCGCGCAGGTCGGTCGGCGCCGACGTGCCGTCGATCGCGACCACCGACAGCAGCTCGGGCAATTGCCACGGCTGCAGCGTGAGCACCTGCGCGCCGTCGGCGGCGATGGCCGGCAGCGGTTGCCAGTCGTCGCCGGCGCGGCGGAACAGGCGCAGGCCGCGCAGTTCGTCCACGCCCGGCACGCGCGACACCTCGACTTCCAGCTCGCGGCTGCGCACCGCGCGGCCCAGCGGCCAGCCCGTGCCGTCGAGGCCGCCCGGCGCCAGCGGCCACAGCAGCCGTCGCAGCGACTCGCGCGCGTCGAGCAGCACCTGGTCGCGCGCGTACCCGTCGCGGATCGCGACCGCGACCGAGATCCCCACCGCCACGTAATCGCAGCCGATCACGTAGAGCTCGGTGGCCAGCGGCGTGCGGGCGGAAAGATGCGCATGCAGGCGCTCGATGAAGGGCCGGTCGGGCCGCGGATTCGGCGCGGGCGCCAAGGTCGCGGCCGGCAGCGCGAGCACGCTGACGACGCCCGGCACATGGAAGCGCCGGTCACGCGGCTTGAAGCGCGGCAGCACCTCGACGCGGCCGACGTCGACCGCCGGCGCCTCGAACGCGAGGCGGCGATAGTCCTCCTCGGTCACCGCGCGGTCGCGATGCCGCAGCCGCGCGGGGATGCGGCGTTCGGCGACGGCCAGCGTCTCGGCGGCCTCGCCACCGCTCAGCGCCAGCGGCTGCAGCACCTTGATCGGCGGCGCGGGCTGGCCGTCGATGCGGCGTGCGTTGAGCTCGGCCAGCGAATCCGGCGGCAGGTTGCCCGCGCGGCCGCCGCCGAAGCGGCCCGCCGCGAGCCGCACACGCATGCCGGACTCCGGCACCTTGCCGCGCAGCCCATCGCCCAGACGCAGCGTGCCGGCCTCGGCATCGAGCTCGTAGGCCGTCGCGTCGCGCGCGACATCGGGATCGGCACTCAGCGCGCCCAGGTCGTCCACGCGGGTCCAGGGCTGGTAGCCGCGGCCGGGCGCCTCGACCTCGATGCGCAGCGTGTCCGGATCGACCGAGCCCATGGGCAGCGGGAACTGCTGGTCGGCGGCGCCCGTCGACGCGCCGAGCACGCGCCCGGTCACCGTGGCGCGCTGGTCGATCTCGACCGCGTTGATGCCGATCCAGGTCAGCGGCAGTTGCTCCACCGACTGCCCCGGCTGCGGACGCAGGCGCAACCAGGCGACGAGACGATCGGCGCGCTCCGGATCGTCCAGCCGCGGCGGCGCGTCGCCGACGCCCGCCTGCGGATTCAGGCCGACATCGTTCTTCGGCGCCCAGATCTGGCGTTCGTCGGGCATCTGCAGCCGCAGCGTGCCGGCGCGCGCCAGGCCGTTGCTGGTGTCGGTGCCGGGCTGCACCGGCAGCGTCAGGTAGTCGGTGTCGAATTCGGTGCGGCCCTGCGTGGTGATCTCCCACAGCACCGGCACCGGCGTCGGCGCGGTGACGTCCTCGAACAGCGCCGGCGGCCGTAGCGCCGGCACCACGCCCATCGACAGCAGCGGCGGCAGCGCCGCGTCGCCGCCGCCGAGCGCGGACTTCACCGCCTCGTTGACGGCCTCCTGCTGGTCGGCCTGCGGCGCCTTCGGCGCGAGCAGCGCGATCCACAGCGCCCGGTCGGCGCTGGCCGCGAAGACGTCGACGCCGTCCGGCGACGCGCGGCCCTGCGCGAACACCGGCGTGGTCTCGTAGGCCTTCAGCGCGCCGCCGATCCGGTGGATGCGGGCCAGGCCCTGCAGCACGTCGCTGCGGCGCGCGGCCTCGGCGCTGCTCAGCCGGCGCTTGATGTAGGCCTCGCCGGTGATCGGCAGCACGGTGATCTCGGACAGCGTCTCGAAGGGCAGGGGCGCCTTCAGCGTCCCGCCCGGCGACAGCGTGTGGGCGTCGCGTTCGGCCTCCTTCGCGAAGGCGAGGCTCACGATGCCGCGTGCCGGTTGGGCCGGCCGCAGGCCCAGCCCCAGCAGCTTGAGGAACACCAGCCGCTGCCGCTCCGGGATCAGGTTGGCGCGGTACAGCAGCGCGTCGCCCAGCCACGCGAACAGCTCGATCAGCGTGCGGCCGGGATCGCCCAGGCGCGGGTTGGTCCATTCCGGCGTGTGCGCCGGGATGCGCGAGATCAGCTCCTCCACCAGGTCGTCGAAACGGCGGTCGTCGAGCGAAGGGGGCAGGATGGCCATGGCGTCAGCCCTCCAGGTCCACGGTGACGTTCATCGCGCCGGGCTCGCCGGTGCGGGCCAGGCGGTAGGCGATCTCGACGCGCACCTGGCCCGGCGCGCCGGCGACCTCCCAGACCTCCACGGCGTCGAGCAGGATGCGGCGCTCCCAGCGCGCCAGCGAGTCCCGCACCAGGTCGCGCATCTCGCGGCGCGTCGCGATCGTGTTGGGCTGGTGCAGCAGGCGGTCCAGGCCGCCGCCGAACTCGGGCCGCATCAGCTGTTCGCCGGGGCGGGTGCTGAGGATCAGGCGCAGCCCGTCGCGCACGCTGCGGGCCAGGTCGGGCCAGGCCAGGCCGCCGTCGTCCCCGGGGAGCGGCAGCAGCGGCCAGCCGATGAGCGCGGACGTCATGGCATCACTCCTGCGGCGGGATCTTGGGGAAGGGCAGGCAGATCTTCATCGCGAAGAGCCAGCCGAAGAACAGGTTGAACAGCGACAGGAAGATGTTCAACACCAGGAAGGCGCAGATCGTGATGATCGGGATGTTGAAGCCGCAGATCCACGTCAGCGCCGGGTTCATCGGGCCGGGCTTGTTGCCGTCGATCAGGTCCTTCGCCGAGCCGTTCAGGAGGCTTTGCAGCGACGGCGGCACGACGAAGGCCACGTTGGGCTTGAGCGCCGCCAGCAACTGCCGGTCGCCGGGATCGGGCAGCGCGATCTGCACCGGCGGCGCGCCGGCGCCCTCGTACCAGGCGGCGATCACGAAGGGATCGCTCGGCGCGCTCCAGACCAGGCGCGCGGGGCAGGGGCCCTCGGCCTTGAGCCGCACGAAGGCGCGCAACTGGTAGCGCGCGCCGGGTTCGTCGAAGCGGCCGGTCTTGCCCTTCATCGCGGCGAAGCGAGAGCGCATCGCCGCGTGCATCGCGCCGAGCAGGCGCTGCGTCTGGTCGGCGCTCATCGCGGGCCAGGACTCGGGCATCTCCACCGCGCCGGAGACGCTGCCCTGCGCCAGGATCAGCGTGTGGGCGCGGGTCAGGAACTCGTCGGCGCGCACGGTGCGCAGCGGCCATTCGCCGTTGCGGCGCACCATCGTCAGCCGCAGCGGCTGCAGGGCCTGCAGGACCGCGGCGCCGGGCGATCCGGCCGGGCCGAAGGCGTCGAACTCGCCGGCGAGCTGGCGCAGCATCAGCACGAAGCGGCTCAGCGCGGTGCTGGCGGTGGCCTGTTCGCTCTCCTTGAGCCAGGCGCCGCTGAGGTTCTCGCCGGGCTTGGGCAGCACCATCGCCTCGCCGCGCAGCGCCTGCACCAGATGCAGCCGGAACAACGACGACGACGGGCCGAAGTCGACGCCGTCGGCCGCGCCGAAGCTGGCGTCGGTCTCGCTGAGCTCGCCGCTGACGGTGGGAATCAGGCCGTAGTACAGCGTCTGTCCGGCCTCGGCGCAGACGTCCGGCGGCGCGAGGTAGAGCGGGATGGCCTGCTCTTCCAAGGCGGTGTCGGGGCGCTCGCGCGAGAAGGCGACGAGCTGCCGGTCGATGTCGGCCACGCCGGTGAGCCCGCGTTCACCGCGACGCGCCGGCAGGGGATCGGCGTCCGCGCCGCCGACGCGCGACATCGGCACCCAGCCCCGGATGCGGCCGTTGGACTTCATCCAGCCCTCGGCCTGTCCGCCGGTGCCGAGTCGGCGCAGCACCAGGCCGGCCGCCTCGATCCTGGCGGGATCGACGCGTGGTTCGCCGGGCATGTCGCACCAGGCCTCGACGACGGCGAGGTGGAACTGGCGCTGGATCGGCTGGAAGAGCTTGAGCGTGCCGCGGCCGTCGACGGCCCGGGCGCGCAGCTCGCGCAGCCGCGCCAGGCCGGCCGGACCGCGCAGGTCCTCGAGCGTGGCGGGGAGGAAGTCGTCGTCGCTGCGCTGCAGCAGCCAGGGCTGCGTGCTGCGGGCCAGGCCGCGCGGCGCGCCGAGGACGACGGGATGATGGGCGTGCTGGAGCATGACGGCCGTTCCCTCACCAGACGTTGCCGGCGCCCGGCGTGTAGCTGCTGCTGATGACGGCGTTGGTCTGCAGCACGGCGCACTTCACGATGCCGGAGAAGTCGGCCAGCGCCGTGTCCACCTTGACCATGCCGGCGCTGACGTTCACCTGCGCCGCCTGCACCGTGACCTTGGCCGAGGCCTGCACGGTGATGCCGGCGGTCTCCAGCTTGATGCTGTTGCCGTTGCTGTCCTCCAGCGTCACGGTGCCGGGGCCGTCCTTGAGCGTCAGGCTGCAGCCGCCGGGGGTCTCCAGCGTCAGCGTCTCCTGGCCGCTCTGGTCGTCGAGCGTGACGACGATGCCGTTCTTCGACTTGATGCGCTTGTAGCGGTTCTGACCGCCGCTCTCGATGTCGGCCGGCGCGGCGGCGCTGCCGTTCCACAGGCCGCCCAGCACCAGCGGATGGCGCGGGTCGCCCTGCGCGAAGACGACCAGCACCTCGTCGTCGACATCGGGGATGAAGAAAGTGCCGCGGTCGTCGCCGGCGAAGGGCGCGACGACGCGGGCCCACATCGCGGCGTCCTGCTGCGCCGTGTCGTCGAAGGCGAGCAGCCGCACCTGCACGCGGTTGAGCCGCTCGGGATCGTCGATCGAGCTGACCTTGGCCAGCAGCGCGCCGCCGGCCCAGGGCGGCGGGAGCACGGGCGTCACGGAGGCGGGCAGGTCGCGGTGCATCGTCTCGCCCTCAGGTGCCGAGGTAGGCGCATTCCGCGCTGAACTCGGTGCGGTAGCCCTGCTTCATGTCGAAGAGGTGGCAGGCGCGCACCACGTAGTAGGTGTTGTCGAACTGCGGCGAGATGCCGGCCAGTTGCACGCTGGCGCCGACGCGCAGTTGCGCGTTGCCCTCGGCCACGCCGTCGGCGCGGACGAAGCGGCGGGCGCGCTGGTCCAGCGCGGCCTCCGCGACCGCGCGGGCCTCGTCGGTGCTGAAGACCGCCGGCGCGGCGAGGTGCTCGCTGCGCGCGCCGAAGACCTCCTGGGCCCAGGCGACGCCGGTGCGGCCCTGGCCCGGGCCGGCGTTGGCGACGGTGTTGGCCTCGCCCTTCACCGCGGAGCCGTCCTTCGCGTTCCAGCCCGCGACGGTCACCGCCGTCGGCTGGTCGGCCAGGTCGGCGGTGAGGCGCACGCGGGCCAACTGGCTGTAGAGCGTCAGCGGGATCGTGCCGCGCCGCACGTCCTTGTGCGGCGAGACCTGCAGCTGCGTCCCGACCACCTGCAGGTCGGCGTCGAAGCGGGCGAGCAGCCGGCGCAGGAAACCGAGGTCGGTCTCGTCGAGCTGCGCCCAGGTGCCCTGCGGCGCGGACAGGCCGGTCACCGAGGGGGTCAGGCCGAGCCCGCCGGCGATCGCGTTGACGACGTCGGCCGGCGTCATGTCCGCGTAGACCTTGGAGCGGCGGGCGCGGCGCGCGGCGGTCAGGCCATCCTCGGCCATCACCACCAGTTCCGGCGGGGCGCCGTAGTTGCAGACCATCTCCAGCGCGCTGACCCTGCCCTTGAAGATCTCGCGCGGCGAGGCTTCATCGCCGGCATAGACCCCGAGCTCGGCACCGAGCTTGAGCGTCGAATTCGCGTCGAAGGCGAGCTCGGCGCGGCCCTCGCCGGTCGCGACCCAGTTGGTGACGTGCAGTTCCAGCGCGCTCAGGCCGCCTTCGCGCTCCTCCATCTTCATCGACGTCATCAGCGTCGACAGGCGCTCGTCCGCCTGCCCGGCAAGGCGCAGGGTGGGGCGGGCGCTGAAGATGGCGGAACGGCTGACGCTGGATTCGGTCATGGTGTTGGTGCGATCAGTTGGCGTTCAATTGGCGTTCGATTGGCGTTCAGTTGGCTGGCAGTCGGCGGTCAGAGATCGCAGAGACGCGCGGCGCGCTCGGCGCGCAGGCGTAGCGCCTGCTCCAGCTGCTCGCCGATGTCCGCGGCGGGTTCGGCGGGGGCAGAGTCCGATGCGGCGCCGCGGTCCTTGGGCTCGCGTTCGACGTCGGCGGTGACTTGCTCGAAGGTGATGGCCATGACGGATCAGCTCCCGAAACGGATGCGGCCCTGCAGGTCCGCGTTGACGCCGACATCGGCGCTGAGACTGCCGCCGGCCTGCGCCACGGCGCGGCCGCCGGGACCGAAGCTGGCGGAACCGGCCACCCGCGGCGCGGGCAGCAACGCGGCGCGCGCGTCGAGGACGTCGATGCTGGCGGTGGGCGGTGCGATGCGGAGGTCGGCGAAGGCCGCGCCGGCGGTGGCCGTCACCGATGCGCCGACATTGAATCCCGCACCTGCGGAAGCGCTGATGCCGATGCCGCCACTGATGCCAATACCAGCGCCGGCACTCACGCCGATACCCGCGCCGATACCCGCGCCGATACCCGCGCCGATACCCGCGCCGATACCCGCGCCGATGCCGCCGCCGATGCTGGCTCCGAGGCTCGCGCCGACCGAGAAGTCCGCGGCCGCGGCCAGCGAGATGCTGCCGCCGACGGAGAGGCTCGCCTCGGCGCCGAAGCGCAGGCTGTCCGCGCCGTTGGCGCCGGCGATGGCGCGCGCGGCGCGCGGGTCGCCGAGCGCGTTGGCCACCTCGGCGGCGCCTGCGCCGGGCGCGGCGCTGACGGGTTCCGGCTGCGCGCTGCGATCGACCGCCGGCGCCGGGTTCCTGCTGCTCTGGAACTCGACCTCCTGGCTCGCCAGCGTGAGGTTGATGCTGGAGCGCAGCGGCACGCCCTCGGGGGAGAAGAAGTCCAGCGTCTCCTTGAACTGCTCGACCACGCCCTTGAAGCTGTAGCTGCCCCATCCGAATTCGACCTTGGGCGCGAACTTCTTCGAGCCGTCCTTGGCCGGCTCCAGCAGCCCGGCGATGTTGGCCGTGACGTCGCGCACCGAGGCACCGGTCTCGGTGGTGTCGAACATCAGGGTCATCGTCAGCTTGGCGCTGCTCTTCTTGACGAACTGCCGCGCGCCGTTGTTGCCGTTGCGATCGTCGAACTCGTTGCTGATCGTGTATTCGAGCGACGCGGGATTGAACTGCACGTCGAAGGCGGGCCCGCCGGCGCCGGTCCCCTCGAGCACCTTGAACGTGGCCGCGGCCACCGTCGGAGCGTCGGGCAGCCAGGGCATCACGAGCCTCCCGCGTCGAGCAGGCGCAGGCCTTCATGCGCTAGGTGCAGTTCCTCGATGCCGATGTCGCTGCCCTTGGCGTTGAGGTCGGCGGCCTTGAACTTGACCGGCAGGCAGCGGTCGAGGCCCCAGGTCAGCACCGGGTGGCCCTGCGTGTCGTGCACGGCGATCTCGGCGGCCAGGCGGTAGGCGTAGCCGCCGCCGCCCACGGTCTGGAACCAGCGGAACAGGTCGCGGCTGCGGGTGAAGCCGCGCTTCAGCACCACCGTGGCGAAGCTGACCGTGCCGGCGCGCTGCGTGGCGCCGTAATTGGCGCCGCCGGCCTTGATGATCTTGGGCTCCATCGTCGCTTCCAGGCCGGTGCAGTCGGAGAACGCGCCGCCGCAGACCTCGACCGGGCCGCTGCCGGCGCCCACCCGCTTGAAGGTGACCTCGAAGCGGAAGACGTGCAGGCCGATGAAGAGGTCGTCGGCGCTCATGCGGCCTCCGGCAGGAAGGGGGCGGCGCTGGCGGAGGCGCTCGGGACGGACGCACCGGTGGCCTGGCCGAGCTGCAGCACGACCGTGATGCGCTCGATCGACATGGCCGGGCGCACGCGCACATGCGCGATGAGCCGGCCGGCGTCGAGGTCGTTCTGCGTCATCGTGGTCCGGTCGCAGATCACCTCGAAGGCGTCGGACATCGCGGCGCCGCTGAACGCGCCTTCGCGCCAGAAGCCGGCGAGCAGGTCCTCCAGCGTCCCGCGCAGGTGAGCCCAGAGCCTGGGGCCGTTGGGCTCGAGGACGGCGCCGTCGCCGGCGCGGCGGGCGGCGCGCAGGATCGTGCCGATCAGGCGGGTCGCGCCGCCGAAGCGCCAGGGGTCGAGCGCGGAGGTGCTGACGTCGGACTGCAAGGCCCAGCCGTCCGCGCCGGGCGCGAACAGGCAGACGCGCTGCGCGAGGCGGCCGGTGGGGCTGTCGTCGCCCAGGCCCCAGGAAGGCATCGGTTCGGCGCCGCCGAGGTCGCGCAGCAGCGGCAGCGAGGCGTCGCCGGCCACGGAGCGGAAGGTGCCGCGGGCGATCGCGCCCTGCGCCACCAGGCCGGCAAGCACGCCGTCCGCCGGTTCCAGTCCTTGCGGCAGGTCGCCGCGCGCGGCGCGCGTGCGCAGCCACGGCCAGGCGAGCTGGGAGAGCGCCTCGGCGGGGCGGCGGCCGGGCTGGGTGTCCTCGTCGAAGGCGCTGCGCAGGACCTGCGTCTGTTCCAGCCAGGCGCGCGCATCGGCCTGCGCGTGCAGGCCCTTCGCGGCCTGGCTGCCAGCCAGCGGCAGCGGCAGCGCGGCCAGCAGCATCGTGGTGCGCTGGCGGTGGTCGAGGAACTCGCGTACGTCGCGGAGGACCTGGCGCCAGCGCGCGAAGGCGGCGTCGTCCAGCCGCGGCGCGGGCACGCGCAGGATCGAGCGGTCGCGAGGCGGGGGCGCCTCGACATCGCAAGGGACGAAGCCCTCGGGCTGCGGCGCCGGCGGGCGGTCGGGATCGGGCGGCGGCGGCACGACGGCCAGGACATCGGGCAGGTCGGGCAGCACCAGCAGGCTGTCGTCGGGCAAGCCGTGCAGATGCTGCAGGCCCTGCCAGGTCGACGGATCGTGCGGGGCGAACGGGTCGGCGGCGGGATCGGTCGCCGGCAGCAGCAGCGCCAGGCGCGCGGTGCGTTGCGCGGCGCGCTGTGCGCTGTCTTCGAGATAAGGCCAGGGATCGCCGACGCGGACCACGATCGCGCGCTTGCCGCCGCGCGCGAAGAAGCTGCGCACCGCGGCGCCGAGGTAGCTCGCGCAGCGGCGCGGCGCGGTGCGGCTCGGATCGATGGGGTCGAGCGGATCGGGCGTCTCCGGGGTGTCGAGCGGGCGTTCGTCCCAGGCATAGAAGCGGTCGAACAGATGCCAGCTGTCCAGCACGAGCGGGAGGTTGAGCAGCGCTTCGACCTGTGCGGCGGGCCGGGCCCAGGGGCCGGTCACCCAGCCGCCCGCGTCCAGCTGCGCGCGCAGGGCCTCCGGCAGCGGCCGTCCGGCGCGGCGTCCGACGAAGCCCACGAAGCAGGCGACGTCGGCGCGCGACGCGTCGGCGGGCGCGGCCGGGGCGGCAGGTTCGAAGACGAGGCTCATGGCGGACGTCCGGTCAGGCGATTGGCAGTCGAGCTCGGCGCAGGCCACTGGCCCTCACCCCCGCCCTCTCCCGCAAGCGGGAGAGGGAGTGAGAATGCACCGAGCTGACCGAATGGCTCCCTCTCCCGCTTGCGGGAGAGGGCAGGGGTGAGGGCCAGCAGCGGCGGGAGTACGGCGGCCTCTTGCTCCCTCTCCCGCTTGCGGGAGAGGGCAGGGGTGAGGGCCAGCGGCGGCGGGAGTACGGCGGCCTCTTGCTCCCTCTCCCGCTTGCGGGAGAGGGCAGGGGTGAGGGCCAGCGGCG
>Ga0065165_1000275_pt1 | contig 87709 bp, 74 predicted proteins | sample AraplaMF_Cvi_mMF_FD_63813 | JGI IMG/M metagenome (GOLD analysis project Ga0065165, IMG submission 63813) | Arabidopsis root microbial communities from the University of North Carolina, USA - plate scrape MF_Cvi_mMF (version 2) (version 3) | ecosystem: Host-associated > Plants > Roots >... | reverse complement strand
TGAAGACACCGGTCGAAGAGACCAAGGCGAAGACACCGGCCGAAGAGACCAAGGTGAAGACACCGGCCGATGAGACCAAGGTGAAGACACCGGTCGAAGAGACCAAGGCGAAGACACCGGTCGAAGAGACCAAGGTGAAGACACCGGCCGAAGAGACCAAGGTGAAGACACCGGCCGAAGAGACCAAGGTGAAGACACCAGTCGAAGAGACCAAGGTGAAGACACCGGTCGAGGAGACCAAGGCGAAGACTTCGGCCGAAGAGACCAAGGTGAAGACACCGGCCGAAGAGACCAAGGTGAAGACACCGGTCGAGGAGACCAAGGCGAAGACTTCGGTCGAAGAGACCAAGGCGAAGACACCGGTCGAAGAGACCAAGGCGAAGACACCGGTCGAAGAGACCAAGGTGAAAACGCCCCTCGATGAGCCCAAGGTGAAGGCGCAGGTCGACGAGGACAAGCCGAAGACCTCGCTCGGCGGGCCGAAGCTCTCCTCCTCGAGTTCGGGCGCCCCGCCCATGCGGCCGCTGAACCTGCGGCCGAAACCTCCGCTGGCCAAGCCTGCTTCCACCCCGCCCAACCCCGATGCCGCCACGCTCGCGGCCACGACGAACAAGCTCCCGCCGGCCAATGTCTCCGGCAAGGAACTCACCGACGCCCTGCTGGCCACGCTCGCGCAGCGCTCCGTCACCTACGGCGCCGGCCATGCCCTCGCCCTGATCGCCCAGACCATCACGCTGCTGTCCGCCGGCAAGCACGGGGTGTCGAAGGAAGGGATGGGTGTCGCCTCCAGCGTGGTGGGCGGTTTCGTCGCCGCGCTGGGGAAGGAGGCCGTCGGCGAATTCATGAAGACGCGGCCCTCGCTGGGCGCGACCATCAAGCTGCCCAGCACCACGGCCATGCAGCGCGAAGGTCCGCGCGCGATGGCCGGCTTCAACGACATGTGGACGGCGATCGCCGGCGGCATGAGCGGCGTGGCCATCGCGAACTCGCTCACCCCCGTGCTGATCAAGAGCTTCGAGGCCAAGGGCATGAACGAGCACATGGCGCGGGCGAGCGCGATGGCCGTCACCGCCATCGCGCAACGCGTCGTGAGCACGGGCTTCGACACCTTGTCCGACCTGACCAGCACCGTGATGAAGAGCAAGTTGCCCGGTGCCACCGGCGGCAACGTCGTCAACGACAAGATGGACTACGCGACGATGGCGGCCGGCATGGTCGCCCGCATGGGGATCAACTTCGGCCTGACCCTGCCGGTCGGTGTCCCGGTGGGACTGGGCATGGCGCTGGCGAACGGCAACCCGTTCGAGAAGGCCGCCCTGTCCGCCTTCCCCGCCTGGATCGGCCTGAACGGCTGGATCAACGCCAAGATGAACATGGCGGCGTTGCTGAAGAAGGACACGACACCCGCCGCGACCGCCCAACCGCCCATCCAGATGAACAACCTTGGCAACGTCTGAGCATCGCGCCAGCACGCGACTTCTGGAGGCGTCGGGGTGGCAGCGCCGAATCGCGCGTTCGGCGCTGTGGCGCGTGGCGCTGTGGCGGTGTTCGCCCTGACGACCCCGGCGGCTTCGTGCCGCCGCGTCGGTCAGAGCTCGATGATCCCGCGCTTGAGCGCGATCGTGACCGCGTGGGTGCGGTCCTTGGCCGAGAGCTTGCCGAGGATGGTCCGCATGTGGACCTTCACCGTCTCCTCGGTCAGCGAGAGGTTCTCCGCCACTTCCTTGTTGGCGTGACCCAGCGCCACCAGGCGCAGCACCTGCGTCTCGCGCAGCGACAGCGCCCGGCTGCCGGCGTGCTGCGCGATGGCGGCCTCGATGGCCGGCGGCACCATCATCCGGCCGGCATGCACGCCGCGGATGGTGTCCAGCAGCTCCGTGCGCATCAGCCCCTTGAGCAGGTAGCCCACCGCGCCGGCCTTGATCGCGCGCGCGGCCTGGAAGTCGCCGGGGAAGGTCGTCAGGATCACGATCCGCGCGTGCGGGAACTCGCGCCGGATGGCGGTCATCGCCTCGATGCCGTCCATGTCCCGCATGCGCAGGTCCATCAGCGTCACGTCGGGCTGGTGCTGGCGGAATCGCGACACCGCCTCCAGGCCCGTCGTGGCCTCGGCCACCATGCGCATGTCGGGTTCGGCGTCGATGACGGTCGCGATGCCGCTGCGCATCAGCGCATGGTCGTCGACGGCCATCACGGTGATGGGGGAGGAGGTCGGGGCGGGATCGGTCACGCGCGGTCGGGTCGGAAGCCCCGGAGCGGGGCGCAAAGGCTGGAGCGTAGCCGCAGCGGCGGCTCGGATGCCCCCCCAGGGGAGATGCCGATCCCTCGAAAGAGTTATCCCGAGCGTCGCGCCGGCGCCGCGCTCTCCCCCCGCGGCCCGCCCGCCGCGCCCGCCGCTTCTGATAGTGTTCCGGCCCCATGACGTCCCCTGTGCAGCCCGTGTCCTTCCGCCGCCCGCGACCGGCCTCGCCGTCCGCGCGGACGGGGCGGGCGACGCTGGCGCTGATGACGCTGATGGCGGCACTGGTCGTCTTCCTGCTGGCCGGGGCGGGGAGCGCGCGCGCGCTGGATCGCGGACTGGCGCTGAACCAGTTCCAGCATCGCTCGTGGACCGCCACGGACGGCGTGCCGATGGAGACCTGGACGATGGCCCAGACGCCGGACGGCCTGCTCTGGATGGGCGGACCCAACGGCCTGACGCGTTTCGACGGCGTGCGCTTCGAGCGCTTCCTGCCCTCGGCACCGCAGGAGTTCCCCTCCGGCACCGTGGCGAAGGTGCTGGCCGCGGCCAACGGCGATCTCTGGGCGGCCTTCTTCCCGCGCGGGCTGGTGCGCATCCGCGGCGACCGGGTCCTGCGCGTGCCGGTGACGGAGGCGGTGGCCTCGGCCCGCATCCGCTACCTCGCCGAGGACGCGGACGGCGCGATCTGGGCCGGCGGCGTGAGCGAGCTGTACCGCTTCGAGAACGACCGCTGGGAGCGCATCGGCGAGTCGTGGGGCGTGGAGGGGCGCGCCATCGACGGCGCGGTCGTCGACGGCCGCGGCACGGTCTGGGTCTGCGACAACGAGCGCCTGCTAGGACTGCCGCAAGGCGAGCGCCGCTTCCGCTTCGTCGACAACTGCAAGGACGCGGCCAGCCTGCAGGTGCTGCGCGGCGACGCCTGGCTGGTCTTCTCGACCGAGATGCGCCGCGCGCCCGCGCTGTCGCGCCTGCCGATCGCGCGCGATCCGCGGCTGTCGACGCGGCGCGGCTCCTCGACGGTGGTGGACCGCGACGGCAACCTGTGGACGGTGTTCTGCCCGGCCGGCCTGTGCCGCCGCCGGCTGCCCTGGCCGCTGGAAGGCGACCGCGTCCCCCTGGCCGGCGAGATGGAGCGTTTCGCCGCGCCGGAGGGCCTGTCGGGCGACTTCGGGATGATGATCCTCGAGGACGCCGAGGGCAGCCTGTGGGTCGCGACCAAGACCGGCCTGGACCGTTTCCGGCGCGCGCCGCTGGTCTCGGCGCCGATGCCGCGCGCCACCAGCAACTTCGCGCTGGCGGCGGACCGGGACGGGGGCGTGACGGTGGCGGCGTTCTCGCCGGTGGCGTCGACCGTGTGGCGTCTGTCGGGCAACGCCGGCGTGGCCGAGCGCGTGGGCGCGCCGAGCACGCAGATCACGGCGACAGGCCGGGATCGCCAGGGCCGTCTCTGGCTGGTCGGCCCGGCGGGCCTGTGGCGCCGCGAGGGCGAACGCTGGGAGGAGATCCCCCGGCCGCCGGGCGTCGGCGAGCGGTGGATCAGCGGCATCGTCCCGTACCGCGACGGCGTGATGGTCGCGTTCCAGCGGGGCGGCGTGCAGGTCTGGGAGGCGGGGCGTTGGTCGCCGTTGTCGCTGCCGGACATGCCTTCGCCGATCGAGGCCGCGGTGGGCTGGGCGGGGGACGGCACCTACTGGTTCGGGCTGAAGGACAACCAGGTGATGCGCTGGTCCGGCGGACAACTGCGGCGCTACGGGCCGGCGCAAGGCGTGGACGTGGGCGACGTGCTGCATGTCTACGCCGGCAGGACCCGGCTGCTGATCGCGGGCGAGCGCGGCGTGGCGATCCTGCGGGACCAGCGCTTCGTCCCTTTGATCGCCGACGGCGCGGACACGCTCGCCGGCGTGTCCGGCATCGCGGAGACGGCCAACGGCGACCTGTGGTTCAACGGCCGCAAGGGCGCGGTGCACCTGCGGCGGGAGGACCTGCAGGCCTTCCTGGGCGAACCCGGCCAGCCCTTGAAGCTCGAGGTGCTGGACGTGCTGGACGGCCACCCCGGCGGCGCGACCGCCTTCTGGCCGCAGCCCAGCGTCGTGGAAGCGAGCGACGGGCGCCTGTGGTTCGCGGGCACGACCGGCGTGGCCTGGCTGGATCCGCTCAAGCCGCGGGGCAATCCGGTGGCGCCGGTCGTGCGCATCACCGGCCTGCGCGCGCATGGCGTGGAGTACCGGCCGGGCGGTGAGCCGGTGACCCTGCCGAAGAACGCCGAGATGATGGAGTGGCGCTTCTCCGCCGCGAATCTCGCGGCGCCGGAGCGGGTGCGCTTCCGCTACCGGATGGATGGCGTGGACACGCGCTGGCGCGACGCGGGGACGCGTCGCGAGACGGTCTACAACAGCCTGGGACCGGGCAGCTACCGCTTCCGCGTGCTGGCGATCAACAGCGACGGCATCCCGGCGCACGAGGAGGCGACCCAGGACATTGTCATCCCCGCGGCCTGGTACCAGACGCTGCCGTTCCGCGCGCTGTGCGTGGCCGCCGCGATCGGGCTGATCTGGGGCCTGCACCGGTTGAGACTGCGGCAGGCGGCGCGCCGCGCGCGCGAGAAGATGCGCACCCGCATGGCCGAGCGGGACCGCATCGCCCGCGAGCTGCACGACACGCTGCTGCAAGGGGTGCAAGGCCTGATCCTGCGCTTCGAGGCGCATTCGGCGCAGCTGCCGGCGGCGCACCCGGTGCGCGCGGCGATCGATGCGGACCTGGTGATGGCCGACGACGTGCTGGACGAGAGCCGGCGCCGCGTGATGGCGCTGCGCGGCAGCACGCAGGCCGGCGCCAGCCTGCCGCGCGCCCTGGAGGACATCGCCGCGCAACTGTCGCGCGACTATGACGGCGAGTTCCGGCTGGAGGTCGTCGGCCAGGAGCGGCCGTTGAGGGCCGAGGTGCGGGACGAGCTGCGGCTGCTGTTCGGGGAAGCGCTGCTGAACGCCTTCCGCCATGCGCGTGCGAACCGGATCACGATGACCTGGCGCTTCGGCTGGTGGCGCCTGCGGATCGAGCTGCGGGACGACGGGGCCGGCATGCCTGTCGACCTGGCGGCGACCGGCAAGCATGGGCACATGGGGCTGGCCTCGATGCGTGAGCGCGCGCAATCGCTGGGCGCCGCGCTGAGGATCGAGAGCGCGCCGGACAAGGGCACCCTGGTGGCGCTGTCGATGCGCGCGTCGCGCGCCTACGCGAAGGGGCGCTGAGCGCCTCCGGGCCCGCGGGCGGTCCGTGCGCTCAAGCGCCCGCTGCCTTGCGGCTGCGGTGCGCCGCCTGCTTGGCCCGGTTGCCGCACACGGCCATGCTGCACCAGCGGCGGTTGCGGTGGCGCGTGGTGTCCAGGAAATGCAGCAGGCAGCCCGGACCCTCGCAATGCTTCACGTCGCTGAAGTCGGCCGACGTGACCAGCCGCGCCAAGGATTCGGCCACCGGCAGCAGCAGTGTGTCCGGCGTGCGCCAACGGCGCCGGGCCACGAGCGCCAGTCCGGCGACGACATCCTCATCCGCCGTCGCCGTCGCCGTCGCCGTCGCCGTCGCCGTCGCCGTCGCCGCGGCGCGCGGCACGACCTGACTGAAGGACTCGTCGCGCTCGAGCAGCCGGTTCAATGGAGCCAGTTCCGCCACCACGTCCTGGGTGAGCGGCCGGCCGCGGTGCGCCTGCACGAATCCCCGGAACCACTCGCGCAGGCTGCGCGCCTGCGCCGCGGCCGCGTCGAGCTCGTCGGTTCCCGTTGAACCCCGGATTTCCGCGAGCACTTCCGACCCCACCAGTCCCGCCGCCTGGAGCCAAGCCAGCAGCGCCTCGCCGTCCGCGAGCCAGTCCACCTCCGTGCTCACCGGCACGGCACGCGTGTTGAGGAAGTCTAGGCCGCGGGAATCGGCCAGAAACATCGGTGGGGGCAGTGCGGCGCTCATGACGACGGACCACGCTTGAGAGCTGTGGATGGGGATCTGGAGAGTGCCCGAATGCTAACCGTCAAAATTACGCTTGACAAGTTACTGTCCGACTTAATAACCTTTAAAAACGCAATTTGGCGGTTATTGATGTGAATCGAGGAGTTCCCATGAGCGTGATGACGCAGGTGACCAGCCCGGTGAGGAACCGGCGGGTGGACGTGGACGGCCTGTCGCTGTTCTATCGGGAGGCGGGGCCGGCGGATGCGCCGGTGCTGCTGCTGTTGCACGGTTTCCCCAGTTCCAGCCACATGTTCCGGGACCTGATCCCGAAGCTGGCGGACCGCTTCCGCGTCATCGCGCCCGACCTGCCCGGCTTCGGGCAGTCGGCGATGCCCCCGCGCGCGGCGTTCGGCTACACCTTCGACCACCTCGCCGACGTGATCGAGCGCTTCACGGAGGTGCTCGGGCTGGCGCGGTTCTCGGTCTACGTCTTCGACTACGGCGCGCCGGTGGGCTGGCGCCTCGCGGCCCGGCACCCGGAGCGCATCGCGGCGCTCGTGTCGCAGAACGGCAATGCCTACGAGGAAGGATTGGCCGACGGCTGGAGCCCGATCCAGCGCTATTGGCAGGCGCCGACGCGAGAGCATCGCGAAGCGCTGCGCCAGCTGCTGACGCCCGAGAGCGTGCAATGGCAGTACACGCATGGCGTGCCGGACCTGGCGGCGATTTCGCCCGATGGGCACACCTTGGACAGTCACTACCTGGCGCGCGACGGCGCCGACGAGATCCAGCTCGACCTGTTCCTCGACTACGCGAGCAACGTGGCGATGTATCCGGCGTTCCAGGCGTACTTCCGTGCGCATCAGCCGCCGCTGCTGGCGATCTGGGGGCGCCACGACCCGTTCTTCCTCCCGGCCGGGGCGGAGGCGTTCAAGCGCGACAACGGGAACGCGCGGGTGCGCTTCCTCGACACGGGGCACTTCGCGCTCGAGACCCATGCGGACGAGATCGCCGCGGCGATGCGCGAGTTCCTGGCGCAGGCGGGCGTTGTCCGCTGAGTTTGAACCCGACGAGGGACGGCGGCGAGATCAAGTCGCCGTGATCCTGCGCGCGAGGCGCGGACGATCGATCGAGGCCAAGGCGGCCGTGGGCGACGGTGTCGCGCGATGCGCGTTACGCTGTGGCGATCACTGACTTCTGGAAAGCTTCACCATGAGTTCGAGATTGCTGGCCATCGCTGTGGCCGCCGCCGCCGCGGCGCTTGTGTCGTCCCTGGCCGTGGCACAGGCGCCCGACAACGCTGCGATCGTCGCCGCCGCCGTGGCGGACGCGACCCGGCCGGCCAAGGACGTCCAGCAGGACGCCTCGCGCCGGCCGGCGGACCTGGTCGCCTTCTCCAAGGTGAAGCCGGGCGACAAGGTCGTCGACGCGGTGCCCGGCGGCGGCTACTGGACGCGCCTCTTCTCGACGCTGGTGGGGCCGAAGGGCAAGGTCTACGCCTACGTGCCGTCCGAGTTCGCGGTCTTCAAGTCCAACCCGGTGGCCACGGCCCGCGCGATCAGCGCGGAGCCCGGCCACGGCAACGTGGAGCAGACCTCGAGCCCGCTCGCGCAGGAGCCGCCGGCGTCCATCCACAACACGCTCGACGTCTTCTGGACCTTCGAGAACTATCACGACTTCCACGACAGCTTCATGAAGGGCGCCGACGTGAACGCCTACAACAAGGCGGTGTTCAGCCTGCTGAAGCCGGGCGGGTACTACATCGTGGCGGACCACTCGGCGCCCGCGGGGTCAGGCCTGAAGAACACCGAGGACCTGCACCGCATCGACCGCGAGACGGTCAAGGCGGAAGTGCTGAAGGCCGGGTTCGTGCTTGACGGCGAGACCGATGCGCTGGCCAACCCTGCCGACGACCGCACGCTGAAGGTGTTCGATCCGGCGATCCGCGGGAAGACGGATCGCTTCGTGCTGCGGTTCAGGAAGCCGGCGCAGTAATCGGGGGCGTCGACGTCGACGTCGGCGTCGGCTTCAGCGGAGCGGCGAACTCACGGCAGCAGGACGATCTTGCCGATGGTCTGGCGACCTTCGAGTTCCCGGTGCGCTTGCGCTCCTGCCTGCAAGGGGACGGTGCGGGAGATGCGCAGCGTCACGGCGCCCGAGCGGATCCAGTCGAACAATTCCGTCGCGCGAGCCCGCCGTTCCTCGGCGGTCGTGAGCACGTTCCACAGGTCGCCGCCCACCAGGGCCAGCGAGCGGTCCATGAGCAGCCGGGGATCGACCGGCGCCGGGTCGCCCGCCGCCATGCCGTAGAAGACGACGGTGCCGCCGATGCGCGCGGCGTCGAGGCTGTCGCGCAGGGTGGTGCCGACCGAGTCGTAGACCACATCGGCACCACGTCCGCCGGTGAGCGCCTGCACGGTCGCCGGCCAACCGTCGGTGTCGATCACGTGCTCGATGCCGACGTCGCGCACGGCCCGTCGCTTGGCCTCGGTCGAGGCGATGCCGATGACGCGCGCGCCCAGGTGCCGCAGGACCTGCACGAGCAGCAGACCCACGCCGCCCGCCGCCGCGTGCACGACGGCCCAGTCGCCCGGGCGCACCGCGTAGCTGTCCCGGCAGAGGTACTGCACCGTCAGGCCCTGGAGCAGGCAACCGGCGGCGGTTTCGAAGGAGATCTCGTCAGGCAGCGGGATGAGGCGGGCCACGTCCACCGCGCAGAGCTCGGCGTTGGCGAACGGGCTGTCGGCGAACCCGACGCGCTGGCCGGGCCGCAAGCCGCTGCCTTCGGGGGCAGCGACCACTTCGCCCGCGCCCTCGTAGCCGAGGATCCACGGCGGCGCCCCCGCCAGGTGGTAGTTGCCCTTGCGGCGGTAGACGTCCGCGAAGTTCAGGCCGATGGCGCGCATGCGCACCAGCGCCTGGCCCGGGCCCGGAACGGGGTCGGGCAGGGCTTCATGGCGGAGGACGTCGGCATCGCCGAATTCATGGAAGACCAGTGCGTGCATGGTGGGGGCCTCACAGCGATCGCGTCAGGCCGCCGTCGACGCGCAGGTTCTGGCCGGTGATGTAGGCCGCCCCGTCGGACGCCAGGAACGCGATCGTCGCGGCGATCTCGTCGCTGCGTCCATAGCGCTGCATCGGCACGCTGTCGCGGCGTTCGTCGGTCGCGGGCAGGCTGTCGATCCAGCCGGGGAGGACGTTGTTCATGCGGACGTTGTCCGCGGCATAGGTGTCCGCGAAGATCTTGGTGAAGGCGGACAGGCCCGCGCGGAACACGCCCGAGGTCGGGAACTGGCCGGAGGGTTCGACGGCCCAGGCGGTCGAGATGTTGATGATCACGCCCGAGCGTTGCTGCTTCATCGTCGGCACCACGAGACGCGAGGCGCGCACGACGTTGAGGAGGTAGGTGTCCATGCCCCGGTGCCAGGCGTCGTCGGAGAGCTCGAGCACCGGGCCGCGGGGGCCGTGGCCCGCGCTGTTGACCAGCACGTCGATGCGACCCCAGCGCGCCAGCACCTGGTCGACGAGCGCCCTTAGATCCGGCTCGGACTGGTTGGAGCCGGTGATCCCGATGCCGCCGAGTTCGCGTGCGAGGGCCTCGCCCTTGCCCGACGAGGAGAGGACGGCGACGTGGAAGCCGTCCTCGGCGAGACGGCGCGCCGCGGCGGCGCCCATGCCGCTGCCGCCGGCGGTGACGATGGCGACCTTTTCTACTGTCTTGTCGATTGTCATGAGCGCTGCTTCCTGTGTCGTGCCGCGCCGGACGGCACAGGCCACGTTGACCGTCACGCTATCAGGCGCCCTGCGCGCGCGCGAGTCAGCACGCCTACATTCGTCCAGTAGAAAAGCTACAGTCTGGCGATGGATACTCCGCTGACCGGCATTCCCTCGTTGAAGGCGCTTCGCATCTTCGAAGTCGTGTCGCGGCACCTGAACTTCCGCCTCGCGGCGGAGGAACTCGACGTGACGCAGGGCGCCGTGGCGCAGCAGATCAGGGCCTTGGAGACCGAGTTGGGGGTCAGGCTGTTCGAGCGTCATTCGCGCGGCCTGGCACCGACTGGCGCCGGTGCCGGCTACGCGCGCCGCGTGAGGCTCGCACTGGAGGAGATCGCCGACGCCACGCGCCTGCTACGGCCCGGGCATCGGCCGGTCACGATCAGCGTGGCGCCGACGATCGCCACCAAGTGGCTGCTGCCGCGCCTGCCTCGCTTCACCGCGCGCCATCCCGACATCGACCTGCGCGTGCTGGCGACGGAACGTGTCTCGAGCTTCCATGCGGACGGCGTCGACCTGTCGATCCGATGCGGGCGTCCGCCGTTCGGCCCGGGGGTCGAGGCGCGATTGCTGCTTGAGAACAACGTGATCGCGGTGGGCAGTCCGTCGCTGCTCGACGGTGCGGCGGCGCTGTCGCCGGAGCGGATGGCGAGGTGTCCGCTGATCCACGACGGACACGACTTCTGGCCTGCTTTCCTTGCGCAGGCGGGCGTGGCGTCTTCGCCGACGAAAGGCATCCGGTTCAACCAGACGGGCCTGGCGATCGACGCGGCGATCGCGGGTCAAGGCCTGGCACTCACCGGGCCGTTCTTCGTCGAAGCCGACCTGGCGGCCGGACGGTTGGCGCAGGCGACGCCGCAGGTGCTGCACACGGGCGTCGACTACTACCTGGTGTCGCCGCGGCATGCCGGCGGGGACGCGCAGCTGGGAGAGGTCGCCGCGTGGCTGATGGAGGAGGCGGCGCCCGGTTCGCGCCGCCCCTGAGTTCGCGGCGGTGCGAGCGACTCGCGCCGGCGCCGCCTGCCTGCACAACCCAAAACCGAAAAACGGTGCCGATCAGCAACTTAGCGACGGGCGAACCAGCGAGGATTGAACCCTTGTCTCATTCAACGTTGAACTTTCGGTCTTCCGTTGCACTCCAGGTTGAACTTTCGGCGCCCGTGTCGGCGCTGCGCCCCTCTGCGCAAGCATGTCCCAATCTTCTGGTCTGTGCAGGCTCACCAAAAGAGTCTGGCCGAAGCACGGTAGGCTCGCGGCTTTGGATTGGGCGCCACCAGAGCGCCTTGGGGAGGGTCGATGGCGGTCTTGATAGAAGCAGTTTGTGCGGTCGTACGCCGAGATGCGATTGAAGAACGCATGGCGGGAGGATGGGGCTCGTTTACGGCTGCGGTTCCCGGCGGAGCGTTCTGCTACGACGACGAGATCGCTAGCGTCGGCTTCATGGTGGTGGCGGATGCCAATACCTTCCTCGGCCATTTGCAGTCGCTTGGCCTGCGCGTAGGCGCAGGTTCGATAGAGGTTGATGCTTGCCTCGTGGATCAGATGGCGCAATCAGGCGCGCCTCCACACTGGCTGGGCGTTACGCGCCTTGCCTTGGAAGAGGTGGGAGGCGAAGTCACGGCCGCATTCCTCAAAGGGACACAGGAGCGGCGTGTCGTGATGCCGGCTGGATGGAAGTACGAAGGCTCCGTATCGCAGAAGCCTCTCGAATTCGTGGCCAGAGACAGCGCCCGCATGAAGTTTCTGCGAAGCCAAGGCAACGTGGAGGTCTACTGGGACGAAGAGCAACAGCGCGAGATGTACGTCGGCCGGCCTTACGGCGCACACCCTGCCGGGCAGCGACCGCTCACCGAAGACCAGCGGGAAGAGCACAACCAGCTGTGGAACCAGGCCAGCAGCATCGTGGAAGAGCTCAAGCTCTACGCACGGGTGCCGCCGTACAAGCCGGGCTTTTTCGAAGCACGCAAGATGCGCAAGGCCATTGCACTGCTAGACAAGGTGCTCGCACTACACCCAGGCAACGCGGCAGCACTTTGGATGCAGGGCAAGATCCAGCAACTGCTCGGCGACCTGGAGGCGTCACTAGACCGCTTTGCAAAGGCCTGCCTCATAGATCCGAACAACGCCGACTTTGCTAGGGAAGCCGGCATCAGCGCAACCGAACTTGGCAAACTGGACGTGGCGGTCTTCTATGCGCAAGAGGCTCTCAAGGCGAGGCCTGGGGATGCCGGACTGCGCACCAACCTCGCAGTGGCGCACCTTTTCGCCGGCAATCTGGCTGCGGCCCAAATGGAGATCAGCGACGCACGTACAGCCGAGCCCGACGACCCCGTTACGCGATCGGTCTGGGTTCTTGTGTCCGAGGTGGCTGCCGGACGCATGCGTCGACCTTCCCACACACGTGAGATCGACGGCAAGGCGCTACGCGAAGCATCGGCTCGCGCCTGAGGCACCCGTTGGCCGCATGCCGAGTTCCAAATGAAGCGCGGATCCAGTCTCAGATGATCGGCAGGGCGGTCGTCCTGAACGGCCGTAGGGAACGCGTTGGTCGCACCTTCAGAGTTGCGTCGATCTGCCGGATTTAACTTGCGGTAACTCAGCGGCACCTTGGGCCGACTTCATGTCCAGCTGGTGACGTTCTGCGTAAGCACCTCTCGTTCAGGGTTCAGCGCAAGAAATTCTGACTTCGATGGGAACCGACACCGGGACTGATGCCGCGTCTCCGCTTCATCCCCCCTTTTCTGCAGTCTGTCGCCCCCCGCTAGGGTGGCGGGGGGGCGCTTGATATGGTGTGCTACATCAGCAACACACCGGCGCCCCGGCGCCCCGCGTCATGCACAGCTGGAACGATCAAGCGCCGATCTATCAGCAGCTCGCCGACCGTCTGGCGTCGCAGCTGCTGGACGGCGATCCCCCCGAAGGCGAGGCGCTGCCGTCCGTGCGCTCACTCGCCAGCCAGTACCTCATCAACCCACTGACCGTCAGCCGCGCGCTGCAGGCGCTCGTCGACGAAGGCCTCGTCGAGAGCCGCCGCGGCATGGGCATGTACGTCCGCGACGGCGCCCGCATCCGGCTGCTGCACAGCGAGCGCCAGCAGTTCCTCCAGGAGGAATGGCCCCGCCTGCGGGAGAAACTTCGCCGACTGGGCCTCAAGCCCCAGGACCTGAATTGGGAGGACGCATGAAGACGCTCATCGAGGCCAGCCACCTGAGCCTCCACTACGGACGCAAGCCGGCCCTGCAGGACCTGAGCTTCACCATCCCCGCCGGCCGCGTCGTCGGGCTGCTCGGCCACAACGGCGCGGGCAAGACCACGTTGATGAAGACGCTCGTCGGCCTCAAGCGCGCCGAGGGCCAGCTCCGCGTGCTCGGCCTGAATCCCCATGCCGATCGCGCCCAGCTGCTGACCTCGCTCTGCTACATCCCCGACGTCGCCGTGCTGCCGCGCTGGGCCAAGGTCTCCGAGCTGATCCGCCTGATGGCCGGCCTGCAGCCGAAGTTCTCCGCCGAACGCGCCCGGCAACTGCTCAGGCGCACCTCCGTCGGCGAGAACGACAAGGTCAAGCAGCTCTCCAAGGGCATGGTCACCCAGCTGCACCTCGCGCTGGTCGCCGCCATCGACGCGAAGCTGATGATCCTCGACGAACCCACGCTGGGCCTGGACGTGATGTCGCGCAAGAGCTTCTACGAGATGCTCATCGACGAATGGTGCGACGGCGAGCGCTCGGTGCTCATCTCCACCCACCAGGTCGAGGAGGTCGAGACCCTGCTGTCCGACGTGCTGATGCTCGACGAGGGCCGCCTGGTGCTGAACATCCCGCTGGCGGAGATGGACGAACGCTTCGTCGCGCTGTCCCACGACCCCGACGCCGCCGAGCTGGTCGCCGCCAACCACCCGCTGCTGCGCTACCGCGTCCAGGGCCGTCCCGCCGCGCTGTTCGACGGCGTGCCGCACGACGCCGTCGCCCACCTCGGCCAGCGCGTGCGCCCCAGCCTCGTCGACCTGTTCATGGCCCTGACCCGCAAGCCCGAACGCCAGGCCACCGAGGCCTGACCGGACGCCGCGACCCCCTTCAAAGGACTTCCCATGACGCTCTTCAACACGCTGCTGCTGCGCGAGTGGCTGCAATACAAGCGGGCCTGGATCGGCCTCGTGCTCGGCCCGGTGCTGGTGCTGCTGGCGCTGGTGCCGTTCAGCCAGGTCGACGGCGTCGACGTGCCCAGCCCGGAGCCGGTGGCGCTGATCTCGGGCCTGCTGACCGTCGGTCTGGTGCTCGCCCTGGCCCTGGCGGTCGCGATCTACCAGCTGATGGGCCTGGCCCGGCGCGACCAGCAGGATCGCTCGATCGAGTTCTGGTCCTCGCTCCCCGGCAGCCACGCGGCCAGCCTGGGCGCGCCCATCCTCGCCCACGGCATCCTGATGCCGGTCGTCGCCACGTTGCTGGCCCTGGTCGGCGGCGCCATCGTCGGATCGGCGATGGCCTTCAAGGAATTCGGCTTCGCCGCCCTGCAGCAGACCCAGTGGTCGGCGCTGTTCCAGGCCACCGTGTGGCTCGGCCTGCGGCTGGCCGTCGGACTGGTGCTGGCCGCGCTCTGGCTCTCGCCCATCGTGCTGGCGCTGATGGCCGCCTCCGCCTGGCTCAAGCGCTGGGGCGCGCCGCTGCTGATCATCGCGGTCTCGGCCTTCCTCAACATCTACAAGCACGAGGCCGCCGCCGAGGTGGTGCGCAACGCGCTCATCACGCAAGTGGCGGGCGTGGGCCGGTCGCTGATCCAGTCGGGAACGCGGCTGGTCCTCGACTCGGACCGCGAGGGCCGCCTCAACCTGCAGGACTTCTTCGACATGCTCTACCGCTTCCCGGACTACGCCCGGGAAGGCCTGCCGCAGGTCCTGCAGGCCACCTGGCATCCTCAGTTCGTCGGCGGACTGGTGGTCGCCGGCCTGTGCTTCTGGCTGCTGGTCCTGCAGCGTCGGCGCAGCCTCTGATCAGCCCAGCGTCGGGAAGGGGCTGACGCCGATGATCAGCCGGTGCAGCCCCGCGACGAGCGCGACCCACGCGACCACGCCGATCGCCACAGAGATCGCCGTCCCCCGGACGGTCCCCGCCAGCGGCGGCGGTGCGGCGCGACGGCGCGCCGAACGGAAGTCCAGGATCGCCCAGACCAGGAAGGCGCCGAACAGCACGAGGTCCGCGACGGTGTTGTTGGCCAGCAGGTGGCCGAAGGCCCACAGCTTCACGGCCAGCAGCATCGGATGATGGAGCTTCGCCTTGAAGTGGTTGCGCGGCACATGCGAGGCCGCCAGCAGGATCAGCGAGGGCAGCATCAACAGGCCGGCCAGGTGGTTCATGCCGCGCGGCGTGGCCCAGAGCGGATGCGGATCGAGTCGCGCCTGCCCGTAGCCCCAGATGATCAGCAGCAGGCCGATCACGGAGATCGCCGTGTAGCTGAGCTTCCAGCCCTTCTCGCCCCAGGCGGCGAGGCGCGCCTCGCGCCAGGCCGGCGCGACGATGCGGACCGAGTGCGGCCCGAGGAAGAGGATCAGTCCGAGGATGAGTGCCCACATGGTGAAGTCGCTCCTTGTCGGCGCGGACTATGCCCGCACCGGGAGTCGACCACCAGTGCCGTCCGGATCAAGAGACCCTTGTCGCGGACGGATCGAGTGCGGACGGGGGCAGGGACGCCGTGGCGGTCGACGACTCGACGGCCGGCGCCCTGACCTGGCGTAGATCGCCTTCGGCGTGGTCGAGCCAGGCCATCGCGAGCAGCACGGCCAGGAGCGCCGTGGCGATGCCGATCGCGGGCAGCAGCAGGCGGCGCCAGCGGTGCGCGCCGATCGGCGGCTGGGAGGGCACCGGCGGTGCGGCGCCGTGGAGACGGGCAGGGGCTTTCATGGCGGAACTCCGGTCGGTGGGGAGGTCGCCGGCGAACTCAGGGCAGCATGGCGCCCAGCCCCCACAGCAGCGTCGGATAGACCGCGCCCCAGGCCACCGCGAGGATCGCGAGGGCCTTCATGCCGATGACGATCGGCGGGACGTGCTTGGCGGTGATGGCGGGCTTCGACATGGTGCGCTCCTTGAGCTGGCGACTCGTCTCTCGCAAACGGCGTGCCAGCTCGGGCCGTTGACGGCGGCCCGCCTCGAAAACATGACGTTACTCACGACTCACCAGCCTGACACGCGGCCGGGCGCTCCCCCGCGCGCGTTCAGGTGCTCCATCTGGCGTTCCTTCACGCGCTCCGGTCGACCCGCAGCGCCAGCAGCACCGAGGTGTGGGTCTTGATCACGCCCTCGATCTCGCCGATCTCGTCGAGGAGCGCGTCCAGCCGCGCCGTGCTGTCGGCGCGCAAGGTGGCCATGTAGTCGAACTCCCCGCTGACCGACGCCAGCTGGCGCAGTTCCGGCAGCCGCGACAGCCGTTTCACCACCTCGCGCCCGGCGCGCGGCTGCACCGTGATGCCGACGAAGGCCTGCACGCCGCGCTCCACCGCCTCGCCGCCCAGCCGCACCGTGTAGCCGGCGATCAGCCCGTCGGCTTCCAGCCGCGCCAGGCGCGCCACCACGGTGGTGCGGGCCACGCCCAACTTGCGTGCGAGGTCGGCGGTGCTTTCCCGCGCATTGGCCTGCAGCAGCGCGATCAGGTCGCGGTCGGTCTGGTCACGCAGCGTCGCGGGCGCGGCGGACGGCGATTCGCTCGCCGACGGGAGCGCGGTCTTCCTGGCATTCATGGACGTGGCTGATGGACTTGGCTTTCAAGGCCTTCGACAGGCCGTGACGGAGTTCTCGGGATAAACCCTTGTTTTCGCCGGAATGAAGGATCCGGCTGACGGATCGTCAGTATCGGCGTGTTTTTCGTCGAACTCGTGCTTTCTTTCGTCAGAGGAGCTTCGGACACTGCGCCCATCGCATCTGAAACCTCATCCGCACAGGATCACAAGGAGTACGACATGAAAGTGGCACTGCTGGGCGCCGGACACATCGGCCAGACGATCGCGCGACTGCTGCAGGGCAGCGGCGACTACCAGGTCACCGTGGTCGACAAGAACGCCACCGCGCTGAAGCTGCTGGCCGACCAGGGCCTGGCGACGAAGACCGTCGACACCGAGGACAAGTCCCAGCTCGCCGCCGCGCTGCGCGGCAACGACGTGGTCGTGAACGCGCTGCCGTACCACCTGGCGATCACTGCCGCGCACATGGCGCTGGAGGCCGGCTGCCACTACTTCGACCTGACCGAGGACGTGGCCGCGACCAAGGAGATCAAGCGCATCGCCGAAGGCGCCAAGACCGCCTTCATGCCGCAGTGCGGCCTGGCGCCGGGCTTCATCGGCATCGTCGCCCACCATCTGGCCAAGAGCTTCGACTCGCTGAGCGACGTGAAGATGCGCGTCGGCGCGCTGCCGGCCTTCCCGACCAACGCGCTGAAGTACAACCTGACCTGGTCGGTCGACGGCCTGATCAACGAGTACTGCCACCCCTGCGAGGCGATCCACGACGGCGCCTCGATCGCCGCGTTGCCGCTGGAAGGCCTGGAGCACTTCTCGCTGGACGGCGTCGAGTACGAGGCCTTCAACACCTCCGGCGGCCTGGGCACGCTGTGCGAGACCTGGGAGAACAAGGTCCGCAACCTGGACTACAAGACCGTCCGTTACCCCGGCCACCGCGACCTGATGATGTTCCTGCTGGACGACCTGGCGCTGAAGAACGACCAGGAGAAGCTCAAGGACATCATGCGCAAGAGCATGCCGGCGACGATGCAGGACGTGGTCCTCGTGTTCGTGACCGTCTCGGGCATGAAGAACGGCGTGCTGATGCAGGAAGTCTTCGCCCGCAAGATCTTCGCGGAGCGCGACGGCGCGCAGCCGCTGTCGGCGATCCAGATCACCACCGCCGCCGGCATCTGCGCCGCGGTGGACCTGTTCCGCGAAGGCAAGCTGCCGCAGAAGGGCTTCGTGCGCCAGGAAGAGGTGGCGCTGCCGGACTTCCTCGCGAACCGCTTCGGCAAGGCCTACCAGCAGTCGCGTCAGGTGGAGTCCATCGGTTGAACGATCGGTTGAACGATCGGCTCATCGCACGACCCGCCTGACCGCCTGAAGGAGAATTCCCCGATGACTTCCACCACCACCGACCTGCTGGCCGCCCTGGGCGTGCCGGCCGCAGCCGTGACCGGCGGCTCCATGACCGTCCGCAGCCCGATCGACGGCGCCGTGATCGGCGCGGTCCACGAGGCCAAGGCCGCCGACATGACCGCCGCGATCGCCCACGCGCAGCAGGCCTTCCTGGCCTGGCGCACGGTGCCGGCGCCCCGCCGCGGCGAACTGGTGCGCCTGTTCGGCGAGGAACTGCGCGCCAACAAGGCGGCGCTGGCCCGCCTGGTCTCGCTCGAAGCCGGCAAGGTGACCAGCGAGGGCGAAGGCGAAGTGCAGGAGATGATCGACATCTGCGACTTCGCCGTCGGCCTGTCGCGCCAGCTGCACGGCCTGACGATCGCCAGCGAACGTCCCGGCCACCGCATGATGGAGCAGTACCTGCCGCTGGGCGTGGTGGGCATCATCTCGGCGTTCAACTTCCCGGTCGCGGTGTGGGCCTGGAACTCGGCGCTCGCGCTGGTCTGCGGCGACACCTGCGTCTGGAAGCCCAGCGAGAAGACCCCGCTGACGGCGCTCGCGACGCAGGCGCTGTTCGAGAAGGCCGTCGCCCGCTTCGACGGCGCGCCGAAGTTCCTGTCGCAGGTGCTCAACGGCGGCGCGGCCGTCGGCGAGGCGCTGGTGGACGACACCCGCGTGGCGCTGGTCTCGGCCACCGGCTCGACCCGCATGGGCCGCGCCGTCGGCCCGCGCGTCGCGGCGCGCTTCGGGCGCTGCCTGCTGGAGCTCGGCGGCAACAACGCGATCATCGTCACGCCGAGCGCGGACCTGGACCTCGCCGTGCGCGGCATCCTGTTCGGCGCCTACGGCACCGCGGGCCAGCGTTGCACGACGACGCGCCGCGTCATCGCCCACGAGTCCATCCATGACGAGCTGGTCTCGCGCCTGGACCGTGCCCGCGCGCAGTTGAAGATCGGCAGCCCGGTCGAGCCGGGCCACCTGATCGGCCCGCTGATCGACAAGGCCGCCTTCGACGCGATGCAGTCGGCGCTGGCCGCCGCGCGCGAGCAGGGCGGCGAGGTCAGCGGCGGCGAGCGTGCGCTGGCGTCGCAGTATCCGGAGGCGTTCTACGCGGTGCCGGCGCTGGTGCGCATGCCGGCGCAGTCGGCCATCGTGAAGCACGAGACCTTCGCGCCCATCCTGTACACGCTGAAGTACAAGACGCTGGACGAGGCGATCGCGCTGCAGAACGACGTGCCGCAGGGGCTGTCCTCGGCGATCTTCACCAACGACATCCGCGAGGCCGAGACCTTCGTCAGCGCCAGCGGCTCCGATTGCGGCATCGCCAACGTGAACATCGGCACTTCGGGCGCGGAGATCGGCGGCGCCTTCGGCGGCGAGAAGGAGACCGGCGGCGGCCGCGAATCCGGCTCGGATGCGTGGAAGGCCTACATGCGCCGCACGACCAACACCGTCAACTACTCGCGCGAGCTGCCGCTGGCGCAGGGCGTGAAATTCGATGTCTGAGCGGAACGCGGAACTGAAGGCGCTGACGGCGCTGAACACGCGGGTCGCCGCGGCGGTGGGCAGCGGGCTGTTCCAGCTGCTGCAGGGCGCGCTCGGCGACGAGTCGGCCCGCGCCGCCTTCGAGCGCCTGCAGGTCGTGCCGGCGCTGCTGCGCCCGGCGGGAGAGCGCGTGTCCCGCGCCGAGCTGGCGCAGGCGCTGAACATGGCGCTGTTCCTCGACGTGACCGACCGCGTGCCGATGGCGGCGGCCTATGTCGCCGACCTGCAGCGCGACGGGCAGCAACTGGTGTTCGACCACGGCGCGCTGCGCACGGTGGCCTGGCCGTCGGGCGCGCTGCCGCCGGGCGAGGCCGCGATCACCCGCGTGCTCAGACCGCTGGGCTTCACGATGGCAGCGACCTATCCGCTGCCGCGCCTGAAGATGACCGGCCGCGCGTGGCGCCACGCCGACTTCCCGGAGGACATCGCGCAGTTCTTCGTGTCCGAGCTGCATCCCGAGCGCTTCTCCGGCAGTTTCCAGGGCGCGGTGACGCGGGTTCTGGCGAGTTCCCGCGACCCGCTGACACCGGCCGACCTGGCGCTGCTGGAGCATCTGGCCCGCGACGGCGACCTGCCGATGAGCGCGGCCGCGGCCTTGCTGCCGAAGCTGGTCGGCTGCTTCGCCCGCCAGCATGGGCTGTTCGAGGCGGACGACTACCAGGCCCTGCTGTCCGAGTCGGCGGAGATGGCCTGGATCTCGACCGAAGGCAATGCGTTCAACCATGCGACCGATCGGGTCGCCGACATCGAGTCGGTCGTCGCCGCGCAGCGTGCGCTGGAGCGGCCGGTGAAGGACAGCATCGAGACCTCCGCGACCGGGCGTGTGCGCCAGACCGCGTTCAAGGCGGCGCGCGTGATGCGCGAGTTCCTCGACCGCGGCCAGCGCGTGATGCTGGAGGTGCCGGGCAGCTTCCACGAGTTCATCCAGCGTGCGCCGCTGGATGAGTCCGGCGCACTGGACCTGGCCTTCGACGCGGGCAACGCCACTGGCATCTTCAAGATGACGGCCGGCGCGACCACCGCGACCGACGCCACCGACGCGACGGGCGAGGCTGCGGCGTGCTGAGCTTCCAGGCCGGCGGCTTCCTTGCGGAGGCGGGCGCAGTTTGCGGCGAGGCGTTCGTCCAGGTCGGCGCGGACATCGAGCCGCGTTTCCTGCAACCGGCGCGTTACGCGGCGGGACGCGCGGCCGCGCTGGTGAGGCCGGGCACGCGCGACGAAGCGGCGCGTGTACTGGCGCTCGCCGCCGCAGCCGGCCTGCGCGTGGTGGTGCAGGGCGCCCATACCGGCCTGGTCCGCGCCGCCACGCCGGACGACGCGCACGGCGAGGTGCTGCTCAGCACCGAGCGGCTGCGCGAGGTCTTCGAACTCGACCTGCTCGACCGCACGCTGCGGGTCTCGGCGGGTTTCCGGCTGTCCGAGATCAACGAACGCCTGGCGCCGCACGGCCTGTGGTTCCCGGTCGACCTGAGCGCCGATCCGTCGATCGGCGGCATGGTCGCGCACAACACCGGCGGCACACGCATGCTGCGCTATGGCGACGTGCGGGCCAACACGCTGGCGCTGGAGGTCGTGCTCGCGGAGCCGGCGGGTCAGGTCTTGCGCCTGGGACAGGGGCTGCAGAAGGACAACTCGGCGCTCGCGCTGGGGCAGCTGTTCATCGGCTCGTCGGGCAGCCTGGGGCTGGTCAGCGAAGTGACGATCAAGCTCGCGCCCCTGCCGCGCCAACGCGCCGTGGCGCTGGTGGCGCCAGCGTCGCTGGCCGAGGTCTTCCCGCTGTACGCGGACGTGATGCAGCGCTGGGGCGGCCTGGTGTCCGCCTTCGAAGGCATCAGCCGCGCGGCGCTCGAGGCCGGGCTGCACGGCCAGGACGTCGCGCGGTGGTTCGACGGCCAGTTGCCGGACTACGCGATGCTGATCGAACTCAGCAGCGAGCTCCCCGCCGACCAGCTCGCGCTGGGCGGGCTGTTGCAGGACTGGCTGGAGCGCGAATTCGACTCCGGACGGGTGCGGGACGCGGTGCTGGATGCCGACGAGGCGATCTGGGGCCTGCGGCATCGCATCAGCGAAGGGCTGCGCGTCCAGGGCAAGGTGATCGGGCTCGATCTCTCGCTGCCGCGACGGCACTTCATGGCCTTCCGCGAGCGCGGCGCGGCCTGGCTCGCCGAGCGCTTCCCGCAGGTCCGGCTGGCCGACTTCGGCCACCTCGGCGACGGCGGCATGCACTTCAACATGGTGTGGCCGGGCGCGGCGGGGACGCTGACGGCGGAGCAAGAACTGACCCTGCGCGAGGGGCTGTACGCGCTGGTGGCGGAACTGGGCGGCTCGATCAGCGCGGAGCATGGGGTCGGGCCGCAACTGCAGGCGGCGTACCGGGCGCATTGGGGGCGGGTCGAGCCGGGCTTGCTGGATTGGGCGAGGAGAGTACAGGTGTTGTGGGATCCGCACGGCCGTCTGGGAAAAGTGAGTTGGGGCGGGTGAACCGCTTGTCAGTTCCCGAAATCGTGCTACAGTCCAATTCTTCGCTGCACAACGCAGTCAAACGCGGCGGCGGCGAAGACAAATCCTGAAAGCCCAGGTGGCGGAATTGGTAGACGCACTAGTTTCAGGTACTAGCGGGTAACTCCGTGGAGGTTCGAGTCCTCTCCTGGGCACCAAATATGAAAAGCCGGCTTCTAGCCGGCTTTTCTCATTCTGACGCCCAGGAAGTGATGTCCGGGGGACATCACGGGAAGGCTCGAATGGTGTGGACCGTGAGGTCCACACCGGGGTCGCGCTTGCGTGACCGAGTCCTCTCCGCGGCGGCAACGAGCCGCCATGAGGTGCTCCGAAACGGTCCCTCCCCGCGCCTTCCGTGTCGATATGGCAAAGTCGGGCGGTCCTTCCGGATTCCTATGCCCCCACCGAAACCCGCCACCATCATCGACGTCGCCCGAGAAGCGGGTGTCTCCATCAAGACGGTCTCCCGGGTTCTGAACCAGGAGCCGGGCGTCCACACCGAGACGCGGGAGGCGGTCCTGAAGGTCGTGGCCGACCTCAAGTACCGCCCGAAGCAATCGGCGCGGAGCCTGGCGGGAGGGCGTTCCTTCCTGATCGGCCTGCTGTACTACGACCCGTCCGCGGCCTTCGTCGGCGGCGTCCAGCAGGGAGCGACGCTGCGCTGCCGCGAGGCGGGCTACCACCTGGTGGTCGAGTCCCTCCACAACGACGCGCCCGATCTCGCGATGCAGGTCGACCGCATGGTGTCCGCGCTGCGTCCCGACGGCATGATCCTCACGCCGCCGCTGTGCGACAACCCGCAGGTGCTGTCCGCGCTGCGCGAGAGCCAGACGCCCTGCGTGCTGATCTCTCCCGCCGCTGATGAGCCAGACCATCCCAGCGTCCGCATGGACGACGTCCACGCGGCCGAGGAGCTCACCAACCTGCTGATCAGCCTGGGTCACACCCGCATCGCGATCATCAAGGGCGCGAAGGAGCAGGTCGCCTCCAAGCGTCGTTACCAGGGCTACCTGGCCGCGTTGAAGGCGCACAAGCTGCCGCTGGACAAGGACCTGGTGGTGCAGGGCGACTTCACCTTCGACACCGGCGTCGAGGCGGCCTACCAGTTGCTGAGCCGGCGCCAGCGCCCCACGGCGGTGTTCGCGAGCAACGACGACATGGCGCTGGGCGTGCTGGCCGCGGCGCAGCGGCTGGGGCTGGCCGTGCCGGGCGACCTTTCCATCGCCGGCTTCGATGACACGCCCGCCGCGGCGCGCGTCTGGCCGCCGTTGACGACGGTGCGACAGCCGATGGACGACATGGCGCGGGCTGCGGTCGATCTGCTGATCGGCGCACCGCGGGATGCCGACGCCGACGACGCGGCGGCGAAGCCCAAGCACCGCGTGCTGCCGCACGAGCTGGTCGTGCGGGACTCGACGGCGGTGCTCGGCACGAAGGCCGCGCCGCGGGTGAAGAAGGCCTGATGCCGGCTCAAGCGGCCCGGCGTCCCGCCCGCGCGAGGATCTGCTCGATCAACACCCGATGCGGAGGCAGATCCCGCAGCGCATGCGCGCCGAGCTGCGCGATCGTCGCGAACTCGCGCCGCGCCTCATCGCTGCGCATCAGCGCGGCGGCCCCGCGGCCGAGCTCGGTCTCGAACTCCATCCCGTAGAGCACGTACTGCCAGCTGGCCGGCAGGTACATCTCGACATCGGTGATGAAGTCCAGGCGCTGCGGCGGCCGGCAGCGCCACATCGCCAGCTTCTCCTTCAGCGACTCGGTGAATGACCCGGGATCCGCGTTGTCGCGCCAGAACGCCGTGTCGGCGCGTCGCGTCAAGCCGTAGTGCAGCTTGATGAAGTCGACGATGCGGGCGTAGCGCTCGCTCATGAACGCGTTGAAGTGCCCGGCCACCGGCGCCGTGTCGCCGTTGAACGGGAACAGCTGGCCGATCAGGTAGGCCGCCGTCTCGATGAGCCCGATGCCCGACGACTCCAGCGGCTCGAGGAAGCCGCCCGACAGTCCGACCGCCACGCAGTTCTTCACCCACTGCGTCTCGCGATACCCGATGTCGAGCGTCAGCTTGCGCGGCGCCAGCGCGTCCGATGCCGGACCGATGTAGTGGCGCAGCGCGCGTTCCGCCTCGTCGTCGTCGCAGTACCGGCTGCTGTAGACGTGGCCGATGCCGCGGCGCTCCTGCAGCCCGATGTCCCAGATCCAGCCGTGTTCCTGCGCGCTCGCGATCGTGTACGAGGCGATCGGCGCATCCGGCCGTGCATACGGCACCTGCATCGCCAGCGCGCGATCGACGAAGAGCACGTCCTTCATCGACTTGAACGGCGACCCCAGCGCTTCCCCGATCAACCGTGCGCGGAAGCCGCTGCAGTCGACGTAGAGGCCGGCTGTCAGCGTGCCGGCCTCGCGGGTGTGCACCGCCGCGATCGCCCCCTGTTCATCGAGATCGACGCGATCGACCGTCGCGATCACGCGCTTCACGCCGAGCGCCTGCCCGTGCGTCGCGAGCAGCGCCGCGAAGCGTCCCGCATCGAAGTGATACGCATAGTTCAGCGGCCCGAGGAAGTCTCCATCCCCGGCGCGCTTCGGCCCGTGCCGCGCGTCGGCCACCGCCTTCTGCAGCGTCACCGCCTCGGCGAACGAGCGCCCCGCGCCGGCCTCGCCCATCAGCCAGTAGGGCAGCAGCTCCGGCGCGCCGGGCCGCTGGCTCGGCTGGCTGAACGGATGGAAGTAGTGATCGGCGCCCGGCGCCCCCGGCGGCCGCACCCAGTGCTCGAAGCGGATGCCCTGCTTGTAGGTCGCCGAGCAGGCTTCGAGGAACTCCGCCTCGGCGATCCCGATCGCCGACAGCGTGCCGCGGATCGACGGGAAGGTGCCTTCCCCGACGCCGATGATGCCGATGTCGCTGGACTCGACCAGCGTGATGCGGACGCCGCCGTGCGCGGTGCCGAGCTGGCGCGCGAGGAAGGCGGCGGTGAGCCAGCCGGCGGTGCCGCCGCCGACGATGAGGACGTCCTGGATGGGGTGCATGCGTGTGGTCTCCTGGTCTGCGACCGCGGCCCGATCTGACGCCGGATCCGGATCTCCCGATCTACGGGTAAATGATAGTGAGCAAAATGACAACGATGTCAACCGAGCCGTTGACAACGTTGTCATGCGTTGCCTACGATGCGCTCAAACTAGAAGAACAAGACCCGGAACAGAGCTTCGCATCGAGAGCCCACCAGGAGACAACATGACTGACCGCCTCAACCGCCGGCCGCGCCTCGGCCTGTCCACGCCTGTCCAGATCGCCGTGCTGGCGTTGCTGGCCGGCGCCGCCCACGCCCAATCCACCGAGACTCCCGCCCCGGCGCCTCAGGCAGACACCAGCGGCGCCGCCGCGTCCTCCGCCGACGGCAAGGACAACAAGGCGTTGCCGCAGGTCGTCGTCACGGCGACCAAGCGCAGCACCTCGCTGCAGAAGACCCCGATCGCGGTGACGGCGATCAGCTCGTCGACGATCGACGACGCCCACGTCAAGAGCATGCTGGACGTGTTCAACCTCGTGCCCAGCATGCAGGGCACGGGCCAGGGCGACCACGGCATCGTGAGCATCACGCTGCGCGGCATCGGCAACGACTCGGCCAAGACCGAGTACGCCGACCCCGAGGTCGCGCTGTTCGTCGACGGCGTCTTCGCGCCGCGCCCGGAGGGCGCCGCGACCATGCTGTTCGACCTGGACGGCATCGAAGTGCTGCGCGGCCCGCAGGGCACGCTGTGGGGGCGCAACTCCACCGTCGGCACGATCAACATGAAGACCGCCAAGCCGGTGTTGAAGGACAACTCCGGCTACGTCGAGGCCGGCGTCGGCAGCTACAACCGCCTGGGCGCCAAGGGTGCGATCAACATCCCGCTGGGCGACACGCTCGCGGCGCGCGTGGCCTTCATCCACGAGCAGCACGACGGCTACGTCGACTACCAGAAACCCACGCAGTACACGCTGGCGCAGCAGCAGGCCGCCTACAACGCGGGCAACACGGCCGGCACCTTCCCGGCCTTCCAGCCGATCAACTACAACCTGTTCGTCACCGGCGGGCCGAAGTACAACGCGCAGGACCAGACCGCGGCGCGGCTGAGCTTCCTGTGGCAGCCGATGAAGGAGTTCCGCTGGGACGTGTCGGTGGAGCAGTTCGCCGACCGCGGGACGCCGGCCATGAGCCTGATGCAGACGCCGCGCGCCGGCCAGAAGCTCTGGTCCGCGCTGATCGACACCGCGCCCTCGCTCAAGCGCGACTCCACGTCGATCCGCAGCCGCGCGGAATACGACATGGGCGGCATGTCGCTGGCCTACGTCGCGGGCTACACCCACTTCAAGGGTTCGGGCACCTACGACCAGGACTTCGGCGTCACCATGCCGACGAGCTTCACCACCGGCGCGAACCACCAGGAAGACAACACCGTCTGGACCAGCTACCGCAGCCAGAGCCATGAGCTGACGCTGCAGAGCACGGCCAAGCAGACCATCGACTGGGTGCTGGGCCTGTACTACGCGGCCGAGGACAACGGCATCCGCTTCGACATCCCGATCATGAACGGCACCCAGCAGGGCACCGTGAGCTGGCAGGGATCGTTCATCCAGCCCAAGGAGACGGTCGATTCGAAGGCCGCCTTCGGCCAGGCGACCTGGAACCTCACCGACGCCTTCCACCTCACCGGCGGCCTGCGCTACACGCACGACGACCGCAAGAACATCGGCGGCCGCGGCTGGTTCTGGGCCGGCAACCCCGCTGCGCCGCAGATCCCGCTGAACCCGACGATCGACCCGACCGATCCGGCCAACGGCTACTCGGCCGGCAACATCAACGACGCGCACTACAAGGGCAGCAAGACCACCTGGCTGGGCCGCGCGACCTACGACATCGACAAGAGCTCGATGGCCTACGCCAGCGTGTCCACCGGCTACAAGTCCGGCGGCACCGGCGACGGCGGCCTGCCTTACGGCCCGGAGACGCTCACCAACTACGAAGTCGGCTACAAGACCTCGCTGCTGGACGGCCGCATGACCTTCAACGTCAGCGCGTACCACATGAAGTTCAAGGACTTCCAGTTCAGCGCGCCGGTCATCGTCAACGGCAACCGCCAGTTCGCGTACTCCAACGCGGAGGGCGCGAAGGTCTCGGGCCTGGAGATCGAGACCGCCTGGATGATCACCAACGACGACAAGCTGCAGCTGTCTGCCTCGTACACGAAGACCAAGCTGGGCCAGCTGGTGGCGGCGTCCAACGACTACGCGCTGCCGGTGTGCACGGACACGACGCTGGGCGGCAACTGCCTGGTCGTGACGGGCAACGAGCTGCCGCACGCGCCCAAGGTCGCGGTGCAGCTGATGTACGAGCATGTCTTCCCGCTCGGCAACGGCGACCAGGTCGCGCCGCGCATCAGCTACCACTACCAGTCGGCCAACTGGCTGTCGGTCTTCAACCTCGGCGACGGCGACCGCCAGAAGGCCTACTCGACGGCCGACATCAGCGTGCGCTACACATCGAAGAAGAACTGGTACGTGGACGCCTTCGTGCGCAACGTGTCGGACGAGAAGATCAAGACCAGCGCGGGCAGTTCGGGCACCTACCCGAATGCGATCTGGGTGGCGCAGTACTCGGCGCCGCGCACTTTCGGCCTGAACGCGGGCTACAACTTCTGATCGCTGTGTCCGACCTCCACCTGACCCGGCGATCGGCGGCGCGCGCGCTGCTGGTGGCCGGGGCCGCCGCGGTCCTCCCCGGGACCTTCCCCGCGGCGGCCCAGGTGATCCCGACGCGCGCGCCGGCCTCGGTGCTGCGCGTCGCCACATTCCCCGATCTCGACCGCGCCGCGATCGCGGCCGCGCCCCGCTGGCGCGCGCTGCATCCGGACGTCGAGCTCAAGCTGCTGTCGATGCAGTACGCGGACCATCACCTGTCGATGACGACGGCGTTGGCGACCGGCTCCGGCCTGCCCGACGTGATGGCGATCGACCTGCGCTACATCGGCAAGTTCGCCGGGTCCGGCGGCTTCGTCGACCTGAACCAGGCGCCGTTCAACGCCGGCGCCCATGCGGACGAGTACGTCCGCTTCGCGATGGCGCAGGGCGCGAGGCCGAACGGCGCGCAGGTCGCGATTCCCGCCGACATCGGGCCGGGCACCCTGATCTATCGCAAGGACCTGCTCGACCAGGCCGGCGTGAGCGAAGCCGAGATCACCCGCGACTGGTCCGCCTATCTCGCCGCCGGCGAACGCATCCGCAAGGCGACGGGCGCCTATCTGATGGCCGACGCGGCCGACCTGCGCGACATCGCCCTGCGCCAGGGCCTGCGCGACGGCGAGGGCCTGTACTTCGACGCGGACGGCCGCGTGCTGGTCGAGTCGGCCCGCTTCCGCCAGGCCTTCGAGCTCGGGCGCGCCGCGCGGCGCGCGGGGCTGGACGCGCGTGCGATCGCGTGGACCAACGACTGGGCGGCCGGCTTCAAGCAGGGCCGCATCGCGACGCAGATGATGGGCGCCTGGCTGGTCGGCCAGCTGCGCAACTGGATCGCGCCGCAGACCGCGGGCCTGTGGCGCTCGGCGCCGCTGCCCGGCGGCGTGCGGGCGGCCTACGGCGGCTCGTTCTATGCGATCCCGAAGAAGGCCGCCAACAAGACCGCCGCCTGGGACTTCATCCGCCTGATGACGGCCGACGCCCAGGTGCAACTCGAATCTCTCCAGGTGCTGGACAGCTTCCCCGCGATGCGGGCGGTGCTGCGCGATCCGGCGATGGACGAGCCGATCGCCTTCCTCGGCGGCCAGCGCGCGCGCCGGCTGTGGCGCGAGACGGCGGCGAGCATCCCCGCGATTCCGGTCAACCGCTTCGATGCGCTCGCGACGACGGTGATCCGCGATGAGTTCGAACGGGTCGTCGCCAAGGGCAAGGCCATCGCCGAGGCGCTGGCCGACGCCCGATATCTGATCGAACGCCGCGCGCGTCGTCGCTGAGGCCCTTGACGATGTCCTCGCGCCACCCTTCCCCGATCGTCGAGCCGTCGCGGCTGCGGCCGCCGCGGCCGTTCCGGTTGCCGCCGCTGCGCTCGCGCCGGATCGCGCCCTACCTGTTCATCGCGCCGTTCTTCGCGCTGTTCCTGGTGTTCAGCCTGTTCCCGCTGGTCTTCTCGATCTACCTGTCGCTGCAGCAGTGGAATCCCGCCGAGGGCCTGCACACGATGCACTGGGTCGGGCTGGAGAACTACGGCTACGCGCTCACCGACCCGTGGTTCTGGGACGCGCTCTACAACACCGCCTGGTTCGCGCTGGTCGCGGGCGTGCCGCAGCATCTCGTGGCGCTGCCGCTGGCGTTCTTCATCCATCGGCGCGTCAAGCGCGGCCGCGACCTGGTCGTCGGCGCGTACTTCGTGCCCTACATCACCTCCAGCGTGGCGATCGCGCTGATCTTCACGACGCTGTATTCGAAGGACTACGGGCTGATCAACGCCGCGCTGGCGGAGCTGACACGCATCCCGTTCATCGGCAGCCCGCTGGCCGCGTTCACGGCGATGAAGGACGGCGGCATCGACTGGCTGGGCGACGCCGACGTCACGCGCCCCGCGGTCGCCTTCGTCGTGTTCTGGCGCTACCTGGGCTGGAACCTGGTGCTCTACCTGTCCGGCCTCCAGGTCATCGACAAGGACCTCTACGAGGCGGCCACGCTGGACGGCGCCACGGAGTGGCAGCAGTTCCGGCATGTCACGCTGCCGCTGCTCAAGCCGATGATGTTCTTCGCGGTGACGCTGACCATCATCGGCAACCTGCAGCTGTTCGAGGAGCCCTTCATCCTCGTCGACGGCGAGAAGGGCGTCGCGTCCTCGGTGATGACGACGGCGATCTTCATGTACCGCACGGCGTTCTCGGACGGTGACTTCGGCACCGCGTCCGCGATGTCCTGGCTGATGTTCGTGCTGATCGCCGCGCTGACCTGGGTCAACGCGCGGCTGTTCGGCCGCGACCCGCGGAGCGCCCATGGCAAGCGCTGAACGCCAGTCGCGGGTGAAGCGGGTGAAGCGGGTGAAGCCGGCGTGGCCGGCGTGGCTGCTCGTGGCGGCGGGCGCGGTGCTGCTCGTGGCGCCGCTGTACTTCACCTTCGTCTTCGCGACGCACGGCCGCGCGGAGATCTTCGACACGCCGCCGCCGCTGTGGTTCGGCGACGCCGCGCCGTCCAACCTGCGGCTGCTCGAGGAGCGCCTGCCGTTCTGGCGCAACCTCGGCATGAGCCTCTACGTCGCCTCGATGACGACGGTCCTCAACCTGCTGCTGTGCTCGCTGGCGGGCTACGCCTTCGCGATCTACCGGTTCCGTTTCCAGCGCGCGCTGTTCGCGGTCGTGCTCGGCTCGATGATGCTGCCGGCCTTCCTGCACATGATCCCGAGCTTCATGGTGATGGACGCGCTGGGCTGGATCGACGAACCGCGCGCGCTGTACGTGCCGGCGGCCGTGAGCGCGCTGGGCATCTTCCTGATGCGGCAGTACATCGGATCGGCCATCCCGCCCGACCTGATCGACGCCGCCCGCATCGACGGCTGCGGCGAGTTCCGCATCTTCTGGTCGGTCGTGCTGCCGCTGCTGACGCCGGCGCTGGGCACGCTCGGGCTGATCACCTTCATCGCGAGCTGGAACAACTTCGTCGCGCCGCTGGTGGTGATGCGCTCCGCCGAGCACTACACGCTGCCGCTGGCGCTGCGCTCGATGCAGGCGCCCAACAACACCGAATGGGGCGCGCTGATGATGGGCAGCGCCATCGCGATGCTGCCCCTGCTGATCGCCTATTTCTTCAGCGCCCGGCGACTCGTCGCCGGGCTCACCTCCGGCGCCGTGCGCGGATGACCGGACCCTCGCCATGACTTCCCCGATCCACACGACCACGACGCCGACCATGCACGCGAACGACGCCAACCCCGCCGCCGACACCGCCACCTTCCAATCGCTGATCCAGTCGCTGCCCGCCGACTTCCAGTGGGGTTCCGCCACCAGCGCCGCGCAGATCGAGGGCGCGGCCCGCGAGGACGGCAAGGGCGAGTCCATCTGGGACCGCTTCTGCGCCCATCCCGGCCGCATCAAGGATGCCTCCACCATCGACGTCGCCTGCGACCACTACCGCCGCTATCCGGAGGACGTGAAGCTGATGAAGTGGCTGGGCCTGGACGCCTACCGCTTCTCGTTCTCGTGGCCACGCGTGCAGCCGCAGGGCCGCGGCGCGTGGAACGAGGCCGGCTTCGACTTCTACGACCGGCTGATCGACGAGCTGCTCGCCGTCGGCATCCAGCCCAACGCGACGCTGTACCACTGGGACCTGCCGCAGGCGCTGGACGACTCGATCGGCGGCCTGCTGTCGCGCGACGTGGTGCCGCTGTTCGCCGACTACGCCGCCGAGATCGCGCGCCGCTTCGGCGACCGGCTGTCGACGATCGCGACGCTGAACGAGCCGTGGTGCTCGGCGACGCTGGGGTACGAGACCGCCCAGTTCGCGCCCGGCCACACGAACCGCGCCGAGGCCTACCAGGTCTCGCACCACCTGTTGATGATGCACGGCGCCGCGATCCAGGCGATGCGCGCGGTCGGTCCCAAGGCCCGGCTGGGCATCGTGCTGAACCACACGCCGTCGTTCCCGGCGGACCCGCTGAGCGAGGACGACCGCCGCGCCGCGCGCATCGACGACGGCACCAACGTGCGCTGGTACATGGACCCGGTGTTCCGCGGCCAGTACCCGGCCGACATCGTCGAGCACCTGGGCGCCGACGCGCCGAAGATCCAGGACGGCGACCTCGCGCTGATCCAGCAGCCGCTGGACTTCCTGGGCATCAACTTCTACACCCGCAGCGTGCTCAACGGGCAGCAGCAGTTCGTGACGCCGCCGGGGGAACTGGGCTTCACCGACATGGGCTGGGAGATCTATCCTCAGGCGCTGACGCAGCACCTGCTGCGCATCACCCGCGAGTACACGCCGCCGCCGATCGTGATCACCGAGAACGGCATGGCCAACGCGGACAGCGTCGTCGACGGCCGCGTGCCCGACGCGGCGCGCATCGCCTACCTGCGCGGCCATCTGGAGGCGCTCGCGCAGGCGGTGGCGCTGGGCGCCGACGTGCGCGGCTATTTCTACTGGAGCCTGCTGGACAACTTCGAGTGGAACTCGGGCTACCTCAAGCGCTTTGGCCTGTTCCACGTCGACTACGCGACGCAGCAGCGCCTGGCCAAGGACAGCGCGCACTGGTATCGGGACGCGATCGCGGCCTTCAAGGCGGCGCGTTGAGCGCTGGCCGCTAAACACGGCCGGGCGGCGGCCTTCGTGCGGGTCGCCCGCCGGCGGACTGTGGCAGCATCCAGGGCTTTCGACGGTGACGCCGCGTGGCGGACGCCGTCGCGCAGTCAGGGAGCATCGGTGAAGGACCACGAGGACATGAGTCAGGGCGCCACGGCGGCATCGCGCCTGCTGGCGGATGTGGGCGCGACGCATGTGCGTTTCGCCAGCCAGGGCGGCACGGACGAGCCGCTGCGGCACATGGCGCGGTATGACTGCCGGGACTTCGACACGCTCGCGGACGCGATCTTCTACCACCTGCATCGCGAGGGCCTGCCGACGCCCCGCAGCTGCGCGATCGGCATCGCCACGGCCGTGACCGGCGACCACGTGCGGATGACCAACCACCACTGGAGCTTCTCCACGCGGGCGCTGCAATCGGCGCTCGGGGCCGAGCGGCTGCTGGTGATCAACGACTTCACCGCGCTGGCGCTCGCGCTGCCGGCGATCGGCCCGCAGTCGACGCGCAAGGTCGGCGGCGGCGAGGCGGTCGCCGGCGCCGCGCGCGGGCTGGTCGGACCCGGGACGGGACTGGGCGTGTCGGGCCTGCTGCCGTCCGAGGACGGCCAGTCGATGGTGGCCGTCGGCGGGGAGGGCGGGCATGCGACGCTCTCGTCCTACGAGCCCGAGGAACGCGCCGTGCTGGACCTGCTGCATCGACGCTTCGGCCATGTGTCGGCCGAGCGCGCCGTGTCCGGCCCCGGCCTCGAGAACCTGTACACCGCGCTGGCCGAACTGCGCGGCCTCAAGCTCGAGCCCGGCGAAGGCCGCAACGCGCCGGCCATCACGGCGGCCGCGCTGGCGGAGGAGCCGTTCAGCAGCGACGTCGTGCGCATGTTCTGCGCGTTGCTCGGCGACATCGCCGCGCACGTCGCGCTCACGCTGGGCGCGCGCGGCGGGGTCTACATCGGCGGCGGCATCGTGCCCCACCTGGGCGAGTGGTTCGACCGCAGCCCGTTCCGCGCCCGCTTCGAATCCGGCGGCCGGTTGACGGCCTATCTGCGCGCCATCCCGACCTTCGTCGTGCATGAGGCCGATCAGGCACCGCTGCTCGGCGCCAGTCGAGCATTGGATCGGGATGCGCTGACGCACTAAAAAAATCGGCCGGGAGTGCCGGCCGATGGGTTGTGCGACGGTCTGATCACCAGATCCGGATGCGGTCCTCGCTGGGCTTGAACATCTTGTCGCCCGGCTTGGTCTTGAAGGCGTCGTGGAAGCCGTCGTGGTTGACGGCGGCGCCATTGGCGCGGAACTCCGGCGGCGAGTGCGGATCGATGGTCAGCAGCTGCAGCTTGCGCTCGTCGCGCGCCTTCTCGCGCCAGGCCTGCGACCAGCCCATGAAGAAGCGCTGTTGGCCGGTGTAGCCGTCGATCACCGGCGCGGGCTTGCCGCCCAGCGAGCGCAGGTAGGCCTTGTAGGCGATCTGCAGGCCCGACAGGTCGGCGATGTTCTCGCCCAGCGTCAGCTTGCCGTTGAGGTGCTTGCCGGCGATGGGCTCGTAACCCTCGTACTGCGCGACCAGCTTCGCGCCGATCGCGTCGAAGGCCTTGCGGTCGTCGTCGGTCCACCAGTTGCGCAGCTTGCCGTCGCCGTCGAACTGGCTGCCCTGGTCGTCGAAGCCATGGCTGATCTCATGCCCGATCACCGCGCCGATGGCGCCGTAGTTCACCGCGTCGTCCGCCTTCGTGTTGTAGAAGGGCGGCTGCAGGATCGCGGCCGGGAACACGATCTCGTTGAGCGTCGGGTTGTAGTACGCGTTGACGGTCTGCGGCGTCATCAGCCACTCGCGGCGATCGACCGGCTTGCTGGCCTTGGCGGCCTGGCGCTTCCACTCGAAGGTCGAGGCGCGCAGGTTGTTGCCCACCGCGTCGCCGGCCTTCACCTCCAGCGCGCCGTAGTCGCGCCAGACGTCCGGATAGCCGATCTTCACCATGTACTTCGACAGCTTGTCCTGCGCCTGCGCCTTGGTCGCGGGCGTCATCCAGCTCAGCTTGTCGATCGATTCCTTGTACGAGGCCAGCAGGTTGTTCACCAGCTCCACCATGCGCGCCTTGTCGGCGGCGGGGAAGTAGCGCTTGACGTAGACCTCGCCCACGGCCTCGCCCAGCGCGCCGTTGACGTTGCCCACGGCCTGCTGCCAGCGCGGCAGCGGGCTCTTCGCGCCGGTCAGCGCGGCGCCGTGGAAGGCGAAGTGCGCGTCGCGGTAGACCTTGGGCAGGGTCGTCGCGTTGGCGTCGATGGTGCGGAAGGTCAGGTAGAGCTTGAGGTCGTCCAGCGACGCGTCGCCGAGGATCTTCGCCGCGCCGGTCAGGTAGCTCGGCTGCGAGGCCGACAGCTTGTCCAGTCCCGGCAGCGAGGCGCCGGTGAAGAAGGCCTGCCAGTCGAAGCCCGGCGCCTTCTGAGCCAGCTCGGCCGGCGTCATCGGGTTGTAGGTCTTCTGCGGATCACGCAGCGCGACCTTGTCCCATTGCACCTCGGCCAGGCGCTCCTCCAGCGCCAGCACGCGCTGCGCACTGCCGGCCGGATCGGCGATGCCCGCGGCCTTCGCCAGCTTCTGGAGGTAGTCGACATAGGCGGCGCGTGCCTTGGACAGGCGCTCGTCGTCCTTCTTCAGGTAGTAGTCGCGGTCCGGCAGTCCCAGGCCGCCCTGCCAGGTCTGCAGGCGGTTGATGGTGGGATCCTGGTAGTCGGCCTCGATGCCCAGCGGCACCGGCGTGTCGACGACGCCGGTCTGCGCGCCCAGCCAGGCGGCGAGCTGCTCGCGCGTCCTGATCGCGGCGATGCTGTGCAGCAGCGGCTTCAGCGGGGCGAGTCCGGCCCTGTCGATGGCTGCGGTGTTCATGTAGGCGGCGTAGTAGTCGCCGATCTTCTGCTCGACGGTGCCGGCCTTGGCCTTCTTCTTCGACAGGTCCTCGATGATGGCGCGGGCGCGCTTGTCCGACAGGTCGGCCAGCAGGTGGAAGGCGCCGTACGAGGACTTGTCCGCCGGGATCTCCGTGGTGGACAGCCAGTGGCCGTTGGCGGCGCGGAAGAGGTCGTCCTGCGGCCGGACCGACTTGTCGTAGCCCTGGAGGTCCAGGCCCGATTGCGGCGGCGCCGCCATCGCGAAGCCGCCCAGTTGCATCAACAGGGCGAGGGTGGTGAGTCGGAGGACGTTCTTCATCGCAAGCAGGTCTTGAGCGCGGGCCGGGCCCGACGAGGCCGCCAGCCTATGCCAGAAGACAGGCCCATGACAAAAGGCATGAGGCCGTCTGTGGTGCCCGTCGCACCGGGGCTTTCCAGCTTGCCGGCAGGCGCATCAAGTGGCTGGGGAGCGCCCGCCGGTCCCCGCCATCGCCCCGACCTTTACCTCGGCTTTACCGGCGTCGCCGTGAGCCGGCGCGTGCGCCGGAGTCGATGCCGGCGAGCGCGTGCTCAGCGTGAGCGCCCCGATGACCAGTGCCGCGCCCATCCATTCCTGCATCGCCGGGTGCTGGCCCAGCGCGACGCTCATCAGCAGCGCCGAGACCGGCACGCCGTTCAGGAACAGCGTTCCCCGCGACGCGCCCAGCTGCCGCACGCCGAAGTTGAAGGCGACCACCGCCGCCACCGTGGGCACGGCCGCGATGTAGACCAGATGCGGCGCGACCGGCGCGAGCTCGTCCCACGCGGGGGCGGCGATCCAGCCGCCGGCCGTCGCCGCGATTGCGAACGCGATCTGCCAGGGCAGCGCCGCGAGGGCGGTCAGGCCGGTGTATTCGAGCGGGCTGAGGCCCGGCACCTTGGCCGCTCCCCGCGTGTAGAGCACCCAGCCGACCGTGCCCAGCAGCGTCAGCGCATCGCCCAGCAGCATGTGCGGCGGTCCGTCGCTGCGTCCCAGCACGCCGGAGACGAGGATGACGCCGCTCAGCGCCAGCACGGCCGCGCCGGCGACGGCCAGGCCCGGGCGTTGGCCGTCGAGCAGCCAGCGCAGCAGGATGGTCGTCATCGGCATCGTGGCCATCAGCACCGCGCCGTGGGAGGGCAGCGACAGCTTCAGGCCCTCCAGCACCAGGATGCCGAAGAAGCCGTAGCCGAGCACGCCATAGCGCGTCAGCGTGCCCCGGTGGGCGCGCAGCTTGGCCCAGGGCCGCTCGCCGAAGACGACGACCAGCGCGGTCATGCCGATGCCGGCCAGCAGATACCGCACGGCCGTGAACCAGATGGGATCGAGCCGGCCCAGCACCGGCTTGCCGACGAGGAACAGGCTGCCCCAGGAGACGGCCGCGAAGAGCATCGCCGCCGTGGCGGCATAGGGATTGGAGAGGGTCATGGCGCCCTTCGTTCTGGAAGACTTCGATGGAGAGGCAGTCTGGGCGCCAGCCCGCGCGCGGTCCATGCGCTTGTTTGGAACGGGCGTTTGAAGAATCCGAACGCCCCCGCGACCTCGACTCGTCACAATGCCGCTCCATGGAGCTGTACCAGTTGAAGAGCTTTCTGGCCGTCGTGGCCGAACGGAACCTGACCCGCGCCGCGGAGAAGGTGTTCACCTCCGTGCCCGCCGTCAGCGCGCAGATCAAGGCGCTGGAGGAGGAACTGGGCGTGCAACTGTTCGAGCGCAGCTCGCGCGGCATGGCGCTGACGCCGTCGGGCGAGAAACTCGCCGAGGAGGCCCGGCGCACGCTGGATGCCGCGCAGCGCCTGCGCCAGGCCGCGGCGCAGATCCGTGGCGATGTGCAGGGGGTGCTGCGCATGGGCACCGTCTCCGATCCGATCTCGCTGCGCCTGGGCGAGGTGCTGGTCAAGCTCGCGGAGCGCCATCCAGGCATCGGCCTGCAGTTGATGCAACGCCTGTCGCTGCACAGCGTGCAGGCACTGCGCCGTGGCGATGTCGATTGCGCCTACGTGCTCCACGACGGCGAGACGGCCGACGGCCTGATCGTCAACCGGCTGCACCGCATGGCGCTCACGGTGGCGGTGCCGCGGCGCTTCGCCGACCGGGGCTGGCCGGTCTCGCGGGACGCGCTGCTGTCGCTGCCCTGGATCGGCACGCCGGTGGACTGCGGCCTGCGACCGGCCGCCGAGCGTCTGTTCCAGAGCGCCGGCCGCGAGCCGCCACACAGCCTGATGGCGGAGACCGAGGCCGCCGTGCGCGGCATGGTCGCCAGCGGGCTCGGCGCCGCGGTGCTGCGCCTGGACCAGGCGCAGGCGGCGGTCGACGCCGGTGAACTGCGCATCTGGCCGCACTGGCAGGACGAGACCTGGCTGTGCTGGCTGCAGAAGGAAGGCCCGGAGGATCACGCGCTCGCGGTGCTTCGCGAGCTGGTCGAAGAGGTCTGGCGCGACTGAGGACGCCGCGGATTCTTTTTCGACCGACCGGTCGGGCTGCGATACTCCGTCGATCACAACGGAGACGGCATCGTGGAGACCCTGCAGATTGCGACCGATGCGCGCGGCGTGGCGCGCGTGACCATGAACCGGCCCGCCGTGTTCAACGCCTTCGACGAGACGATGATCGCGGACCTCGACGCCGCGTTCGAGCGCCTGGGCAGCGACCCGGCGGTGCGCGTCATCGTGCTCGACGGCGCGGGCAAGGCCTTCAGCGCCGGCGCCGATCTCCAATGGATGAAGCGCGCGTCGGAGGCGACGCAGGACTGGAACCTCGCCGATGCGCGCCGATTCGCCGGCATGCTGGACCGGATCGCCCGCTGCCCGAAACCGACCCTCGCGAAGGTGCACGGCGTGGCGCTGGGCGGCGGCGTCGGTTTGACGCTGGCCTGCGACATCGCCATCGCCGCGGCCGGCGCACAGTTCGCGGTCAGCGAGGCGCGCTTCGGCATCCTGCCGTCGGTGATCGGTCCCTATGTGATCAATGCGGTCGGGCCGCGCGAGGCGCGCCGGCTCGCGCTGACCGCCAGCCGCATCCCGGCCGCCGAGGCGCTGCGCATCGGCATGCTGCATGAGGTCGTCGAGAGCGACAGCGCCGGCGGCCTCGATGGCGCGGTGGAACGCTGGATCGCCGAGCTGCTGATGAACGGGCCGGGCGCGCAGGCCGAGATCAAGGCGCTGTTCGCGCAGCTCGAGGTCGGCCCGATCGCCGACGAGGTGCGCGAACTGACCGCGCAGACCATCGCCCGCGTGCGCATGGGCGCCGAGGCCAGGGAGGGCTTCGCCGCCTTCCTCGGCAAGCGGGCCGCGGACTGGGTGCCGAAGACCGGCGGCCAGGACTGACCCCTGACGGGCGCGGACGAAGGCGCAGGCGTGCGGACGAGGGCCGCGCGAGACTGCAAGGACACAGAAGACGTGGAGACAGCAATGACGGAATCGACGGCATCCTGGCGCGTCGCGACGGCACCGGCCGCGCAGGCCACCGTGGCGGTGATCGGCGCGGGCGTGATGGGCGCGGGCATCGCGCAGGTGGCGGCGCAGGCCGGCCATCCGGTGCAATTGATGGACCTGCGCGAAGGGGCCGCCGCCGCGGCGATCGCCCAGATCGGCAAGGCGCTCGACGGGCTCGTGACCAAGGGCCGCATGGAGGCGGCCGAACGCGAGGCGGTGATGGGCCGGCTCTCGCCGGCCGCCGCGACGGCCGACCTGAAGGGCGCGGCACTCGTGATCGAGGTGATCGTCGAGAAGCTCGAACCGAAACAGGCCTTGCTGCGCGAGCTCGATGCGCTGCTGCCGCCCGATGCGCTGATCGCGTCCAACACCTCGTCGATCAGCATCACCGCGTTGGCCAACGGCATGGCGTCGCCGGCTCGCCTGGTCGGCATGCACTTCTTCAATCCGGTGCCGCTGATGAAGCTGGTCGAGGTCGTGTGGGGCGCGGAGACGGACCCGTCGGCCGCGTCGGCCATCGAGCAGCTGTCGCGGCGCTGGGGCAAGACGCCGGTGCACGCGAAGTCGACGCCAGGCTTCATCGTCAACCGCATCGCGCGGCCGTACTACGCCGAGACGCTGGCGCTGCTGCAGGAGCAGGCGGGCTCGCCGGCGCAGCTGGATCGTGCCCTGCGCGGCGCCGGATTCCGCATGGGACCGTGCGAGCTGATGGACCTCATCGGCCACGACACCAACTACCTCGTCACCCAGTCCGTCTTCGAGGCGAACTACGGCGACAAGCGGTATCAGCCCTCGCTCGTGCAGAAGGCGCTCGTCGACGGCGGCCGGTTGGGGCGCAAGTCGGGCAAGGGCTTCTACGAGGGCACTGCCGCGGCGCCCGCGTCGGTGGCGGCGATCGACGACGACATCGGCCCGGTCACGCTGGCCGGTCAGGGGGGGCTGGTGGAGCGGCTCGGCGACTGGATGACGACGCGCGGCCAGGCCTTCGAGCGCGACACGACCGCGGACTGGTCGGGGGTGGCACTCGAGGGCGTGCAACTGCATCTCACGCGAGGTCGATGCGCGGCCCAACTCGCGCATGAGCGACGGCAACCTGGTCTCGCGGTGATCGATTGGCCGCTGGCGCCCGATCGGATGGACGGTCTGGCGATCGCCTTCGCGCCGCGCGTGGAACCGGCCCAGAGGATCCGGGCCGGGATGCTGCTGCGCCGCCTGGGGTGGGAGCCGCTGGAGTTGCGCGACGTGCCGGGCCTCGCGGTCGCCCGCACGATCGCGATGCTGGTCAACGAAGGCGCGGATGCCGTCTGGCAAGGCGTCTGCGACGAGGCCGGCGCCGACACGGCGATGAAGCTCGGCGTCAACTATCCGGCGGGACCGTTCGAGTGGCTTTCCTTGCTCGGCGCGGAGACGGTCGTCGACACACTCGACGGACTGTTCGACGCCTGCCGCAGCGAGCGCTATCGCATCAGTCCGCTGCTGCGGCATCGCGTCTGGGCATGACGGCGGCCGGACGTCGGTCCGGACACGAAGCACCGGACACGAAGCACCAGACATGAAGAATCGGGCATGAAGAACCTGCCATGAAAAAAGCGACCCTCGGGTCGCTTTTTTCGTTGCGTCGCGCAGGCGCCGCCAGAGGGCCAGGGCCTCAGAGCAGCATGCGCAGGTGAGCTTGCGCCTGCAGCAGCGGGGGCAGGCAGTGCTCGACCATCTGCTCCATGCTCATGCGGGTCGCGTGGACGCTGATGGCCATCGCGGCGACGGTGTCGCCCTTGTAGTTCTTCAGCGGCACCGCCACCGAGCGCAGACCCTGCTCCAGCTCCTGGTCGATCAGCGCATAACCCTGGGAACGGGCTCTGGCGATCTCGATGCGCAGGCGTTCCGGATGCGTGATCGTGTGCGGGGTCAGGGCGGTCAGCTCCTGGCGGGCGATGAAGGCGTCGACTTCCGCCTGCGGCTGGGCCGCCAGCAGCACGCGGCCGTTGCCGGTGCAGTAGGCCGGTACGCGGGTGCCCGGTTGCAGCGTCGGCGAGACCACGCGTCCCGCGCTGGTCGCGGAGATGCAGATCACATCGTTGCCGTCCAGCACGCCGGCCGACGACGCTTCCTTCATCGCGTACGCCAGCTTGTGCAGCTCGGGTTCGATGATGCGCGGCAGGCGGGCGGAGTGCATGTAGCTCTGGCCCAGGCGCAGCACCTTCGGGGTCAGGGCGAACATCTTGCGGTCCTGAGAGACGAAGCCCAGATGGGTCAGTGTCAGCAGGTAGCGGCGGGCGGCCGCGCGGGTCAGGCCGGTACGGCCGGCGACTTCGCTGATGGTCAGCCGGGGGCGTTCCTGATCGAAGGCTTCGATCACGGCCAGGCCTTTTTCCAGGCCGGCGACCAGGTCGCGCTTGAGCGGACCGGTACGGACTTCGGCATCAGGGGTGGGGACGACCGCCTGGATGGCGGTCAGTTCTTCATCGTGGGCTCGGGCAGCGGACATGGCGGAGGGAGGACGTGCGTTTGACGCCCAAATCTGCTGGGCGTAAGCAGGTGATGTCCACGACTATAGGGACAACCCTGTGAAGAATGTTTGCCAGGGCAAATGTTTTATCTGCAAATCGCACACCCGTGCATCAAATTGGTGCAATTTCTGCGCAGAACGCCCCGCCGCCTGGGGCAGGTGGCGTCAATGGGCGATCAGCGGGAAAAGGTGCGCGAAAACGCGTTGGATCGGACGCTAAGCGGGCCGTCAATAGTCAGACATCATGCTTGTCGCCGCACACCCTACATATATGAGCGGTATGCGCCATCAAACGAAGTCAGTATCCCATGCGATGTGCGATTGGCGCCTACGTGGTCCTACGTGCGCCCATGACTATTTCTTTATCGCCCCCAACTTTTGGCTATGGGTCGATGCCCAGCGGGATCCGGGTCTTGCGCTCCCGGGCTGCACCAAAATGAGGTCCGACAACCTGGGCGACCCGCGACCGGCGGCGGGAAAAGTCAGACGCGCTCGAGGACGAGAGCAATCCCCTGGCCGACGCCGATGCACATCGTGCACAGCGCGTAGCGCCCCTGGGTGCGATGAAGCTGATTGATCGCCGTCGTCACCAGGCGGGCGCCGCTCGCCCCGAGCGGGTGGCCGAGCGCGATCGCACCGCCGTTCGGATTCACGCGGACGTCGTCGTCCTGGAGGCCGAGGTCGCGCAGCACCGCCAGGCCCTGCGCGGCGAAGGCCTCGTTCAATTCGATGACATCCATCTGGTCCAGCCTCAGGCCGACCTGCGCCAGCACCTTGCGCGTCGCCGGTGCCGGCCCGATGCCCATGATGCGCGGCGCGACGCCGGCCGTGGCCATGCCCAGCACGCGAGCCCGCGGGGTCAGGCCGTGCCGGGCGATCGCCGCCTCGCTGGCCATCAGGAGCGCGCAACTGCCGTCGTTGACGCCGGAGGCGTTACCGGCGGTCACGGTACCGTCCGGTCGGACGACGCCCTTGAGCCTGCCCAGGGCTTCGAGGCTGGTGTCCCGGGGATGCTCGTCCTGGCGCACCACGACCGCCTCGCCCTTCTTCTGGGGGATCGTGACCGGGCAGATCTCGGCGTCGAAAAACCCGGCGCGCTGGGCGGCGAGCGCCTTGCTCTGGCTCGCGAGCGCCATGCGATCCTGGGCCTCGCGCTCGATGCCGAAGTCGACGGCGACGTTCTCGGCGGTCTCCGGCATCGCATCGACGCCGTACTGCGCCTTCATCTTCGGATTGATGAAACGCCAGCCGATGGTCGTGTCGAAGATCGCATTGGTCCGCGCGAAGGCCGACTCCGCCTTCGGCAGCACGAAGGGCGCCCGGCTCATGCTCTCGACGCCGCCGGCGATCATCAGCTGCGCCTCGCCGGCGCGGATGGCCCGGGCGGCGCTGCCCACCGCGTCCATGCCGGAGCCGCACAGGCGGTTCAGCGTCACGCCGGGCACGCCGATCGGCAGCCCGGCCAGCAGCGCGGACATGCGCGCCACGTTGCGGTTGTCCTCGCCGGCCTGGTTGGCGCAACCGTAGAACACATCGTCCAGCGCTTCCCAGTCCATGGACGGGTGGCGCGCCATCAGGGCCTGGATCGGGATCGCTCCCAGATCGTCCGCGCGGACCGACGACAGCGCACCGCCATATCGCCCGAACGGGGTGCGTTGTGCATCGCAAATGAAGGCGTGCATGAAAAGTCTCCTGAATATTTATGAGAATGCGGGGTTCGGGGGATCATAGGGGGCCCCCGGAAAAACCTGTGACAAGTTGCACGGTCGCTTGGCGATCATGCGCGACGCCGCACGGCTGACGCGCTTTTCATTTAAGTTGCGCCCCTCCGCAGCCGAAGCTGCTGACGAGGGCGTCCGGAACCGGGCGCGGAAAACAGAAGAATGAAGGACAGATCGGCCGATCCGCTCATCGATGTGAACCAGCTGAAAGTCGGGATGTTCATCCATCTCGACCTCGGCTGGATGTCGCATCCCTTTCCGCTCAGCAGCTTCAAGCTGAGTTCGGAAGAGCAGTTGCTGATCCTGCGCCGGCTGGGGCTGAAGCAGGTGCGCTGGAGCCCCGGCAAGAGCGATCTGCCCCTGGAGGCGACGCCGATGCCGGCGCCGGCCTCCGCGCCCGCGGTGGTCGAGGAGAACCGCAGCGCCGAGGACGAGGCCCGCGAGCGGCATCGTCGCCTGCTGGCCGAGCAGCGCGATGCGCTGCTGCTGTGCGAGCGCCAGTACGCCGAGGCCGCCACCGCGTTGCGCGACCTGATGGACCTGGTGCCGCGCGAACCGACCGACGCCCGGGACCGGTCCTCCGCGTTGTCCCGCGCGCTGCTGGACAAGATGCTGGTCGAAGGCGACATCAACATCCGGCTGCTCAACGAAGGCGCCGGCGACCGCGGCACCGCGCATGCGCTGAATGTCGCGGTGATCGCGATGCTCCTCGGCCGGGCCTTCGGCCTGGGGCGCGACGAGATGCTCGACCTGGGCCAGGGCGCCCTGCTGCACGACATCGGCAAGATGGAACTGACGCCCCGCTTCCGCCATCGCGACGACAGCTTCACCGCCGCCGAGGTGGCCGCCTACCAGCAGCATGTCGCCAAGGGCGTGGTGCTGGGGCAGAAGATGGGTGTCGGCGCCGGACCGCTGCTGATCATCGCGCAGCATCATGAGCACGCCGACGGCAGCGGCTTTCCGCAAAGGTTGAACGCTGATCGCATGAGCATCGGCGCCCGCATCGTGGCGCTCGTCAACCGTTTCGACGGGCTGTGCAATCCGTTGCTGAGCTCCAAGGCGATGACGCCGCACGAGGCGCTGTCGCTGATGTTCGCGCAGGGACGCAGCCGCTTCGACGCCACCATGCTCAACGCCTTCATCCGCATGATGGGCGTCTACCCGCCGGGCTCCGCGGTGCAACTGACCGACGATCGCTATGCGCTGGTCGTGGCCGTCAATTCGTCGCGTCCGCTCAAGCCCAAGGTCATGGTCCACGATCCCAAGGTGCCTCGCGACGAGGCGCTGGTACTCAACCTGGAAGAGCTGCCCGACCTCGGCATCCGCCGCAGCGTCAAGCCGCAGCAGCTGCCGCGGGCGTCACTGGATTACCTCAGCCCGCGCAGCCGCATCGCCTATTTCTTCGAGTCCGCCGGCCCGATGTCCACGCCGCCCTCGCCGCCCGGGGAGATGGCCGCGTGAACCTGCCGACCCGGACCGCCGCCGCGATTCCCGCGGCGCTCAACGCCGCGCTCCTGCCGCTGATCGACGGCCTGCAGGAGGCGGTGTGGCTCGTCGACGCGCGGACCCATTGCGTCGTCGCGGTCAACCTCGCCTCGCTGCAATTGCTCGGGCTGCAGGCGAAGGACCTGGTCGGCAGCAGTGTCGAGTCGCTGGCGTCGACGCCCGAGGACGCGCTGTTCTGGATGGACGCCGCGATCGGCCGCCGTGAAAGCCTGCATACCGACACGATGATGCGCCACGCCGACGGCCGGATGCTCTGGGTCTCCCGACGCATCAGCCATGTCGCGCAGGCGCAGGGCGACGGCCTGTGGCTGATCGCGATGCGCGACCAGACCCAGCAGCGCCAGCACGACGAGGAACGGGAGACGCTGCTCGCCGAACTGCGCGCGACGCTCGAATCGACCGCCGACGGCATCCTCGTCACCGACCTGGCCGGCCGGATCCGCAGCTTCAACCAGCGGCTGGCGTCGCTCTGGGGCATTCCGGAGGACCTGCTCAACGACCGCAACGACGACGCCGTGCAGGCCTGGATGCGCCGCAGCGTCGTGGACGGCGCCTCCTACGCGATGCGGCTCGGCGCGATCCAGGAGTCGCCGTTGCTGCACACCAGCGACAACCTCAAGCTGATCGACGGCCGTGTGCTCGAACGCGTGTCCTTGCCGCAATGGAGCCGGGGCCGGCCGATCGGGCGCGTCTATTCGTTCCGGGACCTCAGCGAGAAGCTGGCCGCGCACCAGCGCATCGAGGAGCTGTCGCACAACGACATGCTCACCGGGCTGCCGAATCGGCGCGCGCTGATGGAACGCGTCGACTATGCGCAGGCGATGGCCCGCCGCGAGACGACGCCCTTCGCACTGCTGAACGTCGACCTCGACCGCTTCAAGCAGATCAACGACACGCTGGGGCACTCGTACGGCGACCGCGTGCTCAAGGAAGTCGCGCTGCGCCTGAAGGAGTCGCTGCGCGAGGTCGACACGGTCGCGCGACTGGACGGCGACGAGTTCGCGCTGCTGATCCATCAGGCCGACGCGCGAGGCGCCGAACACGCGGCGCGGCGCGTCCAGGAGGCGATGTCGCGACCGTTCTGCTTCGACACGCTGAGTTTCACGGTCACCTGCAGCATCGGCATCGCGCTGTTCCCCGGTGACGGCGCCGGCGCGGAGGCGCTGCTGGCCAGCGCCGAGCGCGCGATGCATTGGGTCAAGGAGAGCGGCCGCAGCGCGTTCCGGTTCCACCAGCCGCGCAAGGACGTGGACCTGCTGTCGCGCATGCGCCTGGACCACGCGATGCGCCAGGCCTTGCAGGAGCATGAGTTCCGGCTGCACTTCCAGCCGCAGCTGTCGCTGGAGACCGGCGAGCTCGTGGGTGCCGAAGCGCTGATCCGGTGGCGGGATCCGTTGCGCGGCGACGTGCCCCCCTCCGAATTCATCCCCGTGGCCGAGGAGAGCGGCTTCATCGTGGCCATCGGCCAGTGGGTCCTGCAGCAGGCGGTGGCCCAGGCCGCGGCGTGGTTGGAAAAGGGGCTTCGCGTGCCGGTGGCCGTCAACGTGTCGGCGCTGCAGTTCCAGCAGACGCAATTCGTCGAGCAGGTCGCGCAGGCGCTGCGCGCCTACGACCTGCCGCCGTCGCTGCTGGAACTCGAGCTCACCGAATCCGTCCTGCTCCGCGACGCGGAGGAGGCCTTGCACCGGATGGAGGCGCTGTCGGAGCTCGGCGTCCTGATGGCGATCGACGATTTCGGGACCGGCTACTCCAGCCTGGGCTACCTGAAGCGTTTCCCCATCCAGCGGCTCAAGATCGACCGCAGTTTCGTCAAGGGCCTGCCGGCCGACGCCAGCGACGCCGGCATCGTCAATGCGATCGTGCAGATGGGACGCGCGCTGAACCTGAAGGTCATCGCCGAAGGCGTCGAGACCGAGGCCCAGCGCGATTTCCTGGCACGCTGCGGCTGCCACGAGTACCAGGGCTTCCTGTGCGCGCCCGCATTGGAGACACGAGCGTTCGAAGAGCGCCAGCTCCTGATCGCCGGGCAGGCCGAGGCCGCCAGGCAGGCACGGACACAGGCCGCGACCACGACGCGAGGCGCCCGCGCGTCCGTGCACCTGCTGCGCGGCGGCTGATCGGGCGCGCGCCCTCGACGCATCGGGATCGTCCCGGGGCGACTTCGGGAGACCACTCCACTGCCCGGCGCGCGGGGGCGGCACAATGGATCGAAGGCCGACGTCATCGGCCGGGAGACAACGCGTGCTGTACAAGTTCAAGTCGAAAGCCGGGGCCGACGTCATCATGCTGGCCGCCCACGGCGACCAGGCGCTGCAGGCCCTGGGCCGCCAACCGTCGCCGCAGGGGATCTTCCAGGCCTCGGATCTCTCCGCGCTGATCGCGCAAGGCGAGTCGGCGATCGCCGAGGAGCAGCAGGCGCACGACCGGGCCGCCGAGGAGGCGCAGGCCGAAGGCCGCAAGGCGCCGCCGAGGCCCGAAGTGACGCTGCGTCAGCGCCTGTGGCCGTTGCTGGAGCTGATGCGCGCCTCGAAAGCCGCCGACACCGACGTGGTCTGGGGCGTCTGAGTGGACTCGACGCTGATCCTGGCGATCCGGCACGGCGAAACCGCCTGGAACCGCGAAGGCCGCCTGCAAGGCCACCTGAACCTGCCGTTGAACGCGCTGGGCGAGCGCCAGGCCGAGCGCCTCGGCGCCGCGCTGGCCGACCAGACCATCGACGCGGTCTATGCGAGCGACCTCGACCGGGCGGCGGTCACCGCGCGGCGCGTGGCGGCGCCGCATGGCCTGGAAGTCCGGCTCGACACGCGTCTGCGTGAGCGCGCCTTCGGCCTGCATGAGGGCAAGCTCTGGACCGAGATCGAGGCTGATTTCCCCGAGGACGCCCTGCGGTGGCGCCGGCGCGATCCCGATTTCGAACCGCCCGGCGGCGAGAGCCTGAACGCGCTGTATGCGCGCTGCGTCGCCGTGGTGGCCGAGCTGGCGGCGGCGCATGCCGGCCAGACCATCGCCGTCGTGGCGCACGGCGGCGTGCTGGACTGCCTGTACCGCGCCGCCACCCGCATCGACCTGCAGGCGCCGCGCAGCTGGGTCCTGGGCAATGCCAGCGTGAATCGCCTGCTGCACTCGGCCGGGGGATTCGCGCTGGTCGGCTGGAACGACGATCAGCACCTGCAGGGGCTGTCCCTGGACGATCCCGGCGTGCCTGGATTCATGCCGGCAACGCCCGCCGCCGCCAGGGCCTGACCGGCGGCACCCGGGCTGACGGCGTCCGGCAGGAGGCCGCGGCCGCCATCGACAGAAGCGCCGCATCGAGCGCTCATCGAGGAGACACATGACCGACGCGCAAATCATCGTGCTGGCCACGCCGGTGTTCTTCGCCCTGATCGGGCTCGAGTACTGGATCGGCGTGCGCCGCGGGCGCAACACCTATCGCCTCAACGACGCGGTGAGCAGCATCGCGCTGGGCATGCTCAGCCAGGTCGTGGGCGTCCTGACCAAGCTCTTCACGCTGGGAATCTACACCTGGGTGTTCGAGCGCGCGGCCCTGACCCGGCTCGACGCCGGCGCCTGGTGGGTCTGGCTGCTGGGCCTGCTGCTGTACGACTTCCTCTACTACTGGCATCACCGGCTCGGTCACACGACGGCGCTGCTATGGGCCGCGCACGCCGTCCACCACCAGAGCGAGGACTACAACCTCTCCACGGCGCTGCGGCAGACCGGCAGCGGCTGGCTGGTCGGCTGGGTCTTCTACCTGCCGATGGCGATCCTCGGCTTTCCGCCGCTCGTCTATGCGGTCGTGGCCCTCGTCGACCTCCTGTACCAGTTCTGGGTCCATACGCAGCAGATCGGCAAGCTCGGCTGGTTCGACCGCTGGTTCTGCTCGCCTTCCAACCACCGCGTGCATCACGCCGTCAACGATCCCTATCTCGACCGCAACTACGGTGGAATCCTCGTCATCTGGGACCGGATGTTCGGGAGCTTCCAGGAGGAGCTGGACCATGACCCTTGCGTGTACGGCACCCGGGACGCCCTGCAAAGCTGGAATCCCTGGACCGCGAACGTGCAGGTCTACGCCAGGCTGCTGGCCAAGGCGCGGCGCACGCCGCGCTGGCGCGACAAGCTGCGGCTGTGGTGGGAGCCCGCGCATTGGGAGCCGGGCATCGGTGCCCGCATAGCGCCCGGATACGACCCGCGCGCACGGCCGCTCTTCGACCCGAAGGTCACGCCCTCGCACGCCTGGGGGGCGGGCGTGCTGTTCCTGGTGCTGCTCGGCGCGGTCGCGCTGTTCCTGTGGAACGCCCATCGGCTGGGGCCGATCGAGCAGATCGCCGCCTTGGCCGGCCTGCTGGCGGGACAGGTCCTGACGGCCCGTTTGCTTACACCGTCCAGAGGGGCGTCCCACCCCTAACGGGGAACTGTTGCAATTTTGCGTCGGGTGTTATGGGTGCGTGCAACGCACTTCTATACTCCGCACACCTTGCAGTAAAGCCATTGAGCCAGACCGGCTGAAACCTCCAACTGGATGAAGGTGGGTATGAAGAAGATTGCAATCGCAGCGGCCGTCGCGGCCCTCTCCGCTCCGGCGTTCGCGCAAAGCTCCGTGACGCTCTGGGGCCGGATCAATACCTCGGTGGAAAGCATCAAGACCGGCAACAACGACCGCGTTGCTTCGGTGATCAACAACAACTCCCGTCTGGGCTTCAAGGGCACCGAAGACCTGGGTGGCGGCCTGAAGGCCAGCTTCGCCCTGGAACACGGCCTGAACTCGGACGACGGCCGCCAGACCAACTCGGCGTTCTGGAACCGTGAAGCCAGCGTGCAACTGGCCGGCGATTTCGGCGCGATCCGCCTGGGCCGCTGGACCCCCGGTTCGTACTACGCCACCGCCGACTACGTGTCGATGCACAACCACGACACCGGCACGTCGGAAGACAAGCTGTACTCCGGTGCCGGCTTCACGCAGACCAACAAGGTCGGCTACTTCACCCCGAACATCAGCGGCTTCAACGCCGAGTTCGCGCTGCACGCCGGTGAAGGCGTCGACCCGCGCGGCTACGACGTCGCCCTGAACTACGACCAGGGCCCGATGCACCTGGGCGCCGGTTACAGCAAGCAAGGCAGCGCCAAGCAGTACGCGATCCGCGGCCTGTACGAACTGGGCGCCTTCACCTTCGGCGGCTACGCGCAGCGCGAAGAGTCGGGCACGCCGCAGTCGGCTGGCGCCAAGGACTCGCGTTGGATCGGCCGCGCCGCCGTGATGTACACGCTGGGCCAGTCGGAGTTCCACCTGAACGTCGGCGGCACCAAGGCCGGTGCGTACTCGTTCAACAACGGTCGCAACGGCGGCAAGCAGTACACGCTGGCCTACAACTACAACCTGAGCAAGCGCACCAAGGTGTACGCGTTCTACACGGCCGTGGACGCCACCACGCCGGCCAAGCGCGACGACCTGAACTCGTTCGCCCTGGGCGTTCGCCACAACTTCTGATCGTCGGATCTCGAAGCAAAAGGCGCTCCTCGGAGCGCCTTTTTCATTGGGACGTCCTGATTCGACGCCGATCTCTGGCCAGGACCCTTTCAGAGCTGGCGCCGAGGCGCTCAGGATTCGAACAGCTGGCCCGCCTGCTTGGGCGGTGCCACGCCGAGATGACGATAAGCCGCGAGCGTCGCGATGCGTCCGCGTGGCGTGCGCTGAAGAAAGCCCTGCTGGATCAGGTAGGGCTCGATCACGTCCTCGATGGTGCCGGGTTCTTCGCCGATCGCCGCGGCGACGTTGTCCAGGCCCACCGGCCCGCCGTCGAACCGGTGGACCACGGCCTCCAGCAGCTTGCGGTCCATCAGGTCGAAGCCCAGCGGATCGACGTCCAGCATCGCCAAGGCCTTCTCCGCGATCGTGCGCGTGATGATGCCGTCGGCCTTGACCTCGGCGTAATCGCGCACGCGGCGCAACAGTCGGTTGGCGATCCGCGGCGTGCCGCGCGAACGCCGTGCGACCTCCAGCGCGCCCGCCGGCTCGATCGCGGCGCCGAGCAGGGCCGCGGACCGGGTCACGATGCGCTGGAGCTCGTCGGCGGTGTAGAACTCCAGTCGCGCGACGATGCCGAAGCGGTCCCGCAGCGGGTTGGTCAGCATGCCGGCGCGCGTGGTCGCGCCGACCAGCGTGAACGGCTGCAGATCCAGCTTGATCGACCGTGCCGCTGGGCCTTCGCCGATCATGATGTCGATCTGATAGTCCTCCAGCGCCGGGTACAGGATTTCCTCGACCACCGGGGACAGGCGATGGATCTCGTCGATGAACAGGACGTCGTTGCGTTCCAGGTTGGTCAGGATGGCCGCCAGGTCCTTGGGCTTCTCCAGCACCGGCCCGCTGGTCTGGCGCAGGTTGACGCCCAGCTCCGCGGCGACGATGTGACTCAGCGTCGTCTTGCCCAGCCCGGGGGGGCCGAACAGAAGCACATGGTCGAGCGCCTCGCCGCGCTTCCTGGCGGCGCCGATGAAGATCTCCAGCTGCTCCCGCGCCTTGGCCTGGCCGACGTATTCGTCGAGCAGCTTGGGGCGCAACGCGCGCTCGATGGCATCCTCGTTCGGCGACGTGGGATGCGCGCTGATCAAGCGGGCCTGTTGCGGCGCGGGCGTGAAGTCGTCGGTCTGGATGCTCATGGTGCGAGGGTACGCGGCGCGCGTGCGTTCATGACAGGTGCTTCATCGCCAGCTTGATGCCCTCGCTGACGCCGACATCCGCCGGCAGCGTCTTCAGGGCGGAACCGGCCTCCTTCTCGCTGTAGCCCAGCGCGACCAGCGCCTGCAGGATGTCGGCCTGGGCGTCGTTGACCACGGTCACCGGCGTCGACAGGTCGGGGCTCAGCTTGCCCTTGAGTTCCAGCAGCAGGCGTTCGGCGGTCTTCTTGCCGATGCCCGGCACCTTCACCAACCGCCCGGCCTCCTGCCTGGAGACCGCTTGCGCCAGGTCGCCGACCGACATGCCCGACAGCAACGAAAGCGCCATCTTCGGTCCGACGCCGCTGATCCTGATCAGTTGCCGGAAGGTGCTGCGCTCCTCGGCGGTGAGGAAACCGAACAGGACATGCGCGTCCTCGCGAATGCTCAGGTGCGTCAGCAGCGTGGCCCGTTCGCCCAGCCCCGGGAGATTGAAGAAGGTGCTCATCGGCACGTCGACTTCGTAGCCGACGCCTTGCACGTCGATGAGGATCTGCGGGGGCGATTTTTCCGCGATGACGCCGCTGAGCTTGCCGATCATGGCCGCGGATTATCCGCGTTCGGCCGGCGGTTGACGGTGTTTCGCTGGATATCCGTCCAGTATTTTCCCGGCCGGCGGCGGGATCAGTTCCGGCCGAACAGGCCCAGGCGCTGGGCCTCCAGGGCGGCCTCGGCGCGCGAGCTCACGTTGAGCTTGCGGTAGATCTGCTTCACATAGTCGGCGATCGTGTGGCGCGACAGGCCCAACTGCACGCCGATCTCCGGGAGCGTGAAGCCCTTGGCGACCCGCAGCAGCACCTCGGTCTCGCGGTCGGTCAGCGAGACTTCGTGCAGCACCTGCGCGGCCTGCGGCCGGCGCTGCGAGGTGAAGTAGGCGATGACCTTGCGCGCGATGGACGGCGACAGCGGCGGCTCGCCCTGGCTGATGCGCTGGAGCTGCTCGACCAGCAGCTCGCGCGACTGCTCCTTGAGCAGGTAGCCGAAGGCGCCGGCCTGCAGGGCGGGGAACAGATGCTCGTCGTCATCGTGGATGGTGACGATCACCGACTGGACCTCGGGCTGCTTCTCGCGCAGCGCGGAGATCACGTCGACGCCGGAACCGTCCGGCAGGCCCAGGTCCAGCAGCGCCAGCGTGAAGCGCTGGGAGTTGACCTGCTGCAGCGCATCCTGCACCCGCGAGCATTCGGTGACGACCGCGTTGGCGAAGACCTGTTTCACCAGGACCTTGAGCCAGGCGCGGATTTCGGGAATGTCTTCGAGGAGCAGGATGTGGTTCATGGCGCGGATTCTTGCTCAGGAATGCAAGGGCGGCGGGGAACCCGCCGGCTTCGCGCAACAGTACGGCTTTCTCCGGGGGCTGACCATCCTGATCAACGCCGGACTGTGGCGCCGGCGGCAATGGATCACGCGGGATCCCGATCGGAGCGTGATCAAAGTGGGATGGTGAGCCGGATGACCGTGCCCCAACCGGGGCCCGATTCGACCAGGCACTGGCCATGCATCTGCTTGGCCCGGGCCTTCATGCTGGCCATGCCGTGTCCCTTGTCCAGGCGACCTTCCAGTTCGAGCGGGATGCCCTGGCCGTTGTCCTGGATCACCACCGAGAAGTAGCCGTCCTGCGCGGAACAGCTGATCACGCAATGGGTGGCGCCGCTGTGCTTGATGATGTTGCTGACCGACTCGCGCAGGATGCGCGTCGTCTGGACATAGGCGCGGGCGGGGAAGGTGTGCTCGATGTCTTCGGCGGGCGATTTCCACTCCGCGAGGATGTTGGCCTGCGCCAGCCGGGAGACCACCTCGGCCCGCCAGTCGCCCAGGGCGTCCAGCAGCTGCACCGGCTTGCCGGTCAGGCCCCGCACGGACAGCCGCATCTCCTCGAGCGCCTCGCGCGCGAGGGTGGAGATCCGGTCCGATTCGCTGGTGTGCACGATGGTCAGGAGCTTGGCGCCGAGGTCGTCGTGCAGGTCAGCGGCGATGCGCTTGCGCTCGCGTTCGGTGACCTGCTCCAGCTTGGCTTCGGCCACCTGGTCGAAGTGGCGCTCCAGCTCGGCGATGCGCTCCTGCAGGCGCAACTCGCCTTGCAGCACCGCCAGTTCGGATTGCGTCAGCGCGCGGGCGAACTCGCGCACCCGATGCAGGCCCAGTCCCAGCAGCGACAAGGGGCCGAGGATGCCGGCCAGGCCGCTGCCCGGCAGCGTCCACGCCGCCACCACCGCCAGCGCGCCGAAGCCGATGAGCACGCAGCTGAGGATGAAGTCGGGCTGCGGATAACGTTCCTCGAGCGTCGGCAGGAACATGTCCTGCCAGAGGTGCCAGAGATGCCAGGCCATCGCGATGAGCAACTGGGCGCCCAGCCACCACAGGGCGAAGGCGGCGATGCGCGTGGCCGGCACGGGCAGCAGCAGGGCGGCGGGGAAGAGCAGCGCCTGGACCAGCAGCGCGCGATGCATGCGCCGGTCGCGGCGCCGCATGCGGCGCATCAGGTAGTGGACGGCGCACCAGAGCAGCCATGGCGCCAGGACCACGGCGATGCCGGTGCGCCACGACGACAGCGGGGCGAGCCCGACCGTGACGACCCATCCCGGCATCAGCACGAGCAGCCAGCCCACGTGGCGTTGGGCGCGGCGTTGCCAGATCAGCAGCCCCAGCACGAAGGCCATCAGCACCAGCGCGGACTGGAGGCCGTACGCGAGCTGCGGCGCCAGCCGCGCCCACAGCGAGGTGAACGACCCCGTGGCGGCGCCGTCGGCGCCGGCGACCGCCGCGCCGGCCACCTGCGCGAGGCAGACCGGCACCGCCAGGGTCAACGCCGCTGCGGCGCCGTACGCCGCGGGCCTGGTTCCTCCCTGCGCCGGCGCGGTCTCGCCGCGGCCGGCGGCGCCTTCTTGTTGTTCGATCGTCCGGTGCATGGGGGGCGATTGTGCAGGCGCGGCAGGCGCGCCGGGCGTCGGCGCGCGACAATACCGCGCTCAACCCCCCTGAATACGGAGCCGTCTCCGCCTTGAACCTGCGCCACACCTTCACCCCCGCCGACAACCGGCGCCTGTCGCATCTGTGCGGCCCGCTGGACGAGCATCTCCGCCAGATCGAGGCGGCCCTGAGGGTGCGCATCACCCATCGCGCCGAACACTTCAACATCGAAGGCGATCGCGGCCCGGCGAAACGCGCGCTGGCCTTGCTGGAGTCGCTGTACGCGCGGGCGGACCGGGCCATTCCCGGCGAAACGCTGCGCCTGGCGATCGTCGAGGCCGTCAACGGCGTGGCCGCGCCCACGGCGGCCGAGGGCGGCGAGCCGGACGGCGACCACATCGTGCTGCGCACCCGTCGCGCCGACCTCGCCGGCCGCACCGGCAACCAGCATCTCTACCTGCGCAGCATCCTGTCGCACGACATCAGCTTCGGCATCGGCCCGGCCGGCACCGGCAAGACCTTCCTGGCGGTGGCCTGCGCGGTGGATGCGCTGGAGCGCTCGACGGTCCAGCGCATCATCCTGACCCGGCCGGCCGTCGAGGCCGGCGAGCGCCTGGGCTTCCTGCCCGGCGACCTGACGCAGAAGGTGGACCCGTACCTGCGCCCGCTCTACGACGCGCTCTACGACCTGATGGGGTTCGACCGCGTGACCAAGGCCTTCGAGAAGGGCCAGCTGGAGATCGCGCCGCTGGCCTTCATGCGGGGACGCACGCTGAACCACGCGTTCGTCATCCTCGACGAGGCGCAGAACACGACGCCGGAGCAGATGAAGATGTTCCTGACGCGCATCGGCTTCGGCAGCAAGTGCGTGGTCACCGGCGACACGAGCCAGATCGACCTGCCGCGCGGCATGCACAGCGGCCTGGTGGATGCGGAGCAGGTCCTGGACGGCGTCGACGGCATCGCGATCACGCGCTTCACGCGCGCGGACGTCGTGCGTCATCCGCTGGTGGCGCGCATCGTGCAGGCCTATGAGGACCGCGCGGAGGTGCTGGCGCGCGAGGAGGCGCGTGAACACGAAGCGCATCGCGCCCGCTTCGCCCAGGAGCGGGAAGAACGCGAATTGCGGGCCCGCCGACTGCGCGAGGAGGCGACACCGCCGACGATGCCCGCCGTGAAGAAGCCCGCGGCGAAGAAGCCGACGGTCGACAAGGTCGCGGCGAAGAAGGTGGTGGCGAAGAAGGTGGCGGTGAAGAAGTCCGTCGCCAAGCCGGCTGCCAAGCCGGCCGCCAGGTCCACGCGCAAGGGAGCCGCCTGATGAGCCGTCCGGAACTGAGCCTGTCGCTGCAATTCGCGGATCCGCGCCACAAGGCGCTGCTGCCGAGGCACAAGGTGATCCGCTGGATGCGCGCGGCGCTGGAACTGCCGGGCGAGATCACGGTCCGCATCGTCGACGCGGAGGAAGGACAGTCGCTCAACCGAGAGTACCGCTCGAAGGATTACGCGACCAACGTGCTGACCTTCGACTACACGCACGAACCGGTCGTCGCCGCCGACCTGGTGATCTGCGCCGAGGTCGTGGAGCGCGAGGCGAAGGAGATGGGCCTGGACCTGGCCGCGCATTACGCGCACATGCTGGTGCACGGCACGTTGCACGCGCAAGGCTACGACCACGAGGAAGACGACGAAGCCGAGTGCATGGAAGCGCGGGAGACCGAGATCATGCTCGGACTCGGCTTCGCCGATCCCTACGCCAAACGCTGATCGCTACTGCTGCGTGCCGAGGTAGCGCTTGCGCCAGAAGAAGGCGCCGAGCGCGACGGCGGTGACGGCCATGACGCCGACCGCGATCCAGAAGCCGGTCGCCCGGTGGATCAGCGGCAGCGTGTCGAAGTTCATCCCGAACACGCCGGTGATCAGGTTCAGCGGCAGGAAGATGGCCGTCAGCACGGTCAGCGTCCGCATGATGTTGTTGGTGCGTTCGCCGGTGAGGGAGAAGTGCATCTGCACCGAGGTCTCGGCCGAGGTCTCCAGCCGCCGCACGTGGGTCAGGACCCGTTCGACGTGTTCGAGCACGTCCCGCGAGCGCACGCGCAGGAGCTCGCGCTCCCGCTCCGCCCGCGCGTCGCCCACCGGCCATTCGCCGAGCGCGTCGATCCACTCCTGCACGGCGCTGCGCTGGTCCTCGCAGAGGTCCTCCAGCCGCGACAGCGTGTCCCGCGCGTGGAGGACGACCGGCCAGTCGCGGAAATGTCCGCGCCGGTCGAGCAGCAGGTTCTGCAGCGTCGTCAGCTGGCGCGTCAGCAGGCGGCGCAGGTCCAGGTAGCTGTCGACCATGTGGTTGACCATGCGCAGCATCAGTTCCGCCGGACCATGGGGCAGCCGGGTGCTGCCGCGCAGGTCGCGGCCTTCCTGTTGCGCGCCGAGTTTGCCGGCGAAGTAGTCGCGCAGCGAGCACTCGCCCGGATGCACCGTGATCAGCACGCGGTCGAAGACGGCGAAGCCGACCGGACTCGTGTCGATGGCCTTCAGCGCGTCGTTGACCGCCGCGGCATTGCGCGGCTCGTCGTCGGACAGGTACTGCTGGCTGCCGGCCATCGTCGCGAGCCGCCGGAAGACCATCAGGTCGTACGAGCTCGTGTAGTCGAAGTGCGACGGCAGTTGCGGATTCATCAGATCCGAGACATGCAGGTCGAGCAGCTGCGCGCCGGTCCAACGCATCAGCCGCTGCTGCAGCGTGCCGAGCTGGAGCTCGAACTCGCGTCGCGGCAGGCCGATCCACAGGAAGCCTTCGGCCGGCAGGTCCTCCGGCAGGGCGGCGAGTTCCTCGTAGAGCGCGTCGCTGAGATGGAAGATGCGCATGCGCGGAGCGGGCAGCCGGCGTTCCCTGGCGGTCGCTGGACCGGGCAGCGCCTCAGGCGCCGGCGCGCAGCAGCCGCGCGGCATCCATCGCGAAGTAGGTCAGGATGCCATCGGCGCCGGCGCGCTTGAAGGCCAGCAGCGCCTCGAGCATCACCGCGTCGTGCTCCAGCCAGCCGTTGGCGGCGGCGGCCTTGATCATGGCGTACTCGCCGCTGACCTGGTACGCGAAGGTCGGCACGCGGAACTCCTGCTTCACGAGCCGCACGATGTCCAGGTAGGGCAGGCCGGGCTTGACCATCACCATGTCGGCGCCCTCGGCCAGGTCCAGGCCGACCTCGCGCAGCGCTTCGTCGCTGTTGCCCGGGTCCATCTGGTAGGTCTTCTTGTCGGCCTTGCCGAGGTTGGTGCGCGAGCCCACCGCATCCCGGAACGGACCGTAGAAGGCGCTGGCGTACTTGGCGCTGTAGGCCATGATCCGCGTGTGGATGTGGCTGTCGGCCTCGAGCGCGGCGCGGATGGCGCCGATGCGGCCGTCCATCATGTCGCTGGGCGCGACGATGTCCACGCCCGCCTGGGCCTGGACCAGCGCCTGGCGCTTCAGCAGCTCGACGGTGCGGTCGTTCAGGATGTAGCCCTGCTCGTCCAGCACGCCGTCCTGGCCGTGGCTCGTGTAGGGATCGAGCGCGACATCGGTGAGCACGCCCAGGCCGGGGACCTTCTCCTTGAGCGCGCGCACGACGCGCGGGATCAGGCCGTCGGGGTTGGTCGCCTCGATGCCGTCGGGCGTCTTCAGCGCGGAGTCGATCGCGGGGAACAGCGCGATCACCGGGATGCCCAGCTCGACGCATTCCTCGGCCACCGGGATCAACCGGTCCAGGCTCAGCCGGGACACGCCCGGCATGGACGCGATCGGCTCGACACGGTTCTCGCCTTCATGAACGAAGACCGGAAAGATGAGATCGCTGGCGTGCAGGCGGTGTTCGCGGACCAGTGCCCGGGTGTAGGCATCGCGGCGCAGGCGACGGGGGCGGCTGGCGGGATAAGGTGCGGGAAGTTGCATGGTTGGCAAGGAATACCACCGGGATGAGGGACGACCAGGTGAAAGATGCAGGTGTTGAAATTCGGCAGATCTGTTAAAGTCGCTCCTGAATGATAGCCGTTCGGCTGTCGTTCCCTGCTTTTCCTCCCTGAGCAGGAGCCTTAACGTGATGACAGCGATAAGGCTTTCCGACCCCGGCTGTGAAGCCGGGGTTTTTTTTCGCGCCTCCATAATGCCGCGATGCTCTGGATCAAAGCGCTACATATCATTTTCGTCGCCGCGTGGTTCGCCGGCCTGTTCTACCTGCCGCGGATCTTCGTGAACCTGGCGATGGTGCCGGCGGACAGCCACGCCGAGCGTGAACGGCTGCTGATCATGGCCCTGAAGCTCTACCGCTTCAGCACGGGACTGATGCTGCTCGCACTGGTCTTCGGCCTGACCTTGTGGCTGTATTACGGCATCGGGCGCGGGCCGGGCAACGGCTGGATGCACGCCAAGCTCGCGCTGGTGGTGGCGGTGATCGGCTACCACCACGTCTGCCGCGCCCTCCTGCGCAAGTTCGAGATGCTCGCCAACCGCCGCAGCCACAAGTGGTTCCGGGTGTTCAACGAGGTCTCGGTGCTGATGTTCGCGGCGATCGTGATCCTGGTCGTCGTCAAGCCCTTCTGATCCGGCATGCAACGGCGAAGCTCCGCCACCTGGCTGGCCCTGTGCTATGCCGTGCTGGTGGTCTACGCGAGCCTCTATCCGTTCTGGCCCTGGCGCATGCCGCCCAGCCTGCCCTGGCCCGGCGTCGTGGGCTTGCCCTGGCCCCGCTACTGGGGCCGCTTCGACATCTGGATCAACGTGGCCGGCTACTGGCCGCTGGGACTGCTGTGCTTTTCCGCGGTGATCCGCGGCAGCGGCAGCCTGGCGCGCGCGCTGCTGCTCACGGTGATCGGATTGCCGCTGCTGTCGTTCTCGATGGAGACGCTGCAGTACTTCCTGCCGGGCCGCGTGCCGTCGCTGGCGGATTTCCTTCTGAACAGCGCCGGCGCCTGGCTGGGCGGCCTGTGCGCGTGGGGGGTGCTGTGGCTGGGCGGGCTGGACCGCTGGAACGGCTGGCGGGAGCGCTGGTTCGTGCCGCACAGCGCAGGCGCGCTGGCCCTGCTGGCGCTGTGGCCCGTCGGCCTGCTGTACCCGGCGCCGTTGCCGCTGGGACTGGGCCAGCTGTTCCCGCGCCTGCGCGAACTGGCCGAGACGCTGCTGGAGAACACCCCCTGGGAACTCGTGCCCAGGGAGCTCAACGACGACCTGCCGCTGCCACCCGGCCTGGAGGCCATCGCGATCGCGATGGGCCTGCTGGCGCCCTGCCTGCTGGCGCTGTCGGTGGCGCGGCCGGGCTGGCGGCGGTCGCTGCTGGTGCTGGGCGCGCTCGCCATCGGCGTGACGACGACGGCCTGGTCGACGCTGCTGAACTTCGGTCCGGACCACGCCTGGGCCTGGCTCACCTCGACGACCGGACCCGGCCTGATCATCGGCGCCGTGCTGGCGCTGCTGGCGGCGTTCATGTCGCGGCGGGCGAACGCGGCCTGGGGGCTGGTCGTGCTGACCGTGCTGATCGCGCTGATGGCCGAGGCGCCGTCCGATCCCTACCTGCTCGAGAGCCTGCAGTTCTGGGAGCAGGGCCGCTTCGTCAATCTCTACGGCCTGGCCCAGTGGGTGGGCTGGTTGTGGCCCTTCGCCGCGCTCGCCTGGCTGCTGTACGGCGTGACGCAGAGCGATCGCGGGCGCTCTGAAGGACAGGCGGCTCGTGACGGAACGCACGAACGGCCGGTCGGTGAAAACCCTGAAACTACAATCAAGCCATGAGCTCCCCCAGCTACTACCAACGGCACATCTTCTTCTGCCTGAACCAGCGCGACAACGAGAACGCCTGCCTTCAGCACAACGCGCAGGAGGCCTTCGACCACTGCAAGAAGCGGGTGAAGGCCGAGCAGCTCGCCGGCAAGGGCGGCGTGCGCGTGAACAAGGCGGGCTGCCTGGACCGCTGCGCGGGCGGCCCGGTGGCGGTCGTGTATCCGGAGGCGGTCTGGTACTCCTTCGTCGACAACAGCGACATCGACGAGATCGTCGAACGCCACCTCAAGCACGGCGAGGTCGTCGAGCGCCTGGTGCTGGACGACTCGGTCGGCCGCTGATCGGGAGCCCGGGCAGATGAATGCACAGACCCAGCGCCGGCAGATCGCCGGCCCGGCCGGCGAGATCGAATGCGCCGTCGACGAACCCGCGGTCGACGCGGGCCCGATGCGCGGCGTGGTGGTGATCTGCCATCCGAATCCGACGCAGGGCGGCACGATGGACAACAAGGTGGTGCAGACGATCGCGCGGGCGTTCGTGCACCTGGGCTACCGCGCGGTGCGCTTCAACTTCCGCGGCATCGGCAAGTCGGCCGGCGCCTGGGACGAAGGCCGCGGCGAGGTCGAGGACGCGCTGGCCGTGATCGCCGCGTTCCGCGATCCCGCGTTGCCGCTGGCGCTGGCGGGCTTTTCCTTCGGCGGCTTCGTGGCGTCGCAGGCGGCGCTGAAACTCGAGCAGCCGGCCGAGCGCCTGCTGCTGGTCGGTCCGGCCGCGAGCCGCTTCGGCGTCGCGACGGTGCCGGCCGATACCGTCGTGATCCACGGCGAACAGGACGATGTGGTGCCGCTGAGCGCGGTGTTCGACTGGGCGCGCCCGCAGGCGCTGCCGGTCATCGTGGTGCCCGGTGTCGGGCATTTCTTCCATGGGCAGTTGCCGCTGCTCAAGAACCTGGTGCTGCGCGGCTGGCATGCCGCCGGCGACGCGCGCGCCTGAGGATTTCCTTCGAATGAAACGCTTCCTTGCCTCCCTGGCCCTCGGCGTGGGCCTGTCCAGCTTCGTGATGACGACCGGCGCCTTCGCGCAGGCGCCGACGCCGCCGGAGATCGCGGCCCGCAACTTCGTCCTGCTGGACCTGACCACCAACCAGACGCTCGCCGAGCGCGACGCCGACACGCCGCAGGATCCCGCCTCGCTGACCAAGCTGATGACGGCGTACATCGTCTTCGACGCGCTCAAGGCCAAGCGCCTGACGCTGGACCAGACGCTGACGGTGTCCAAGCGGGCCTGGGACGAGCGCAAGGGCGATCCGTCGCTGATGTTCATCGACACGACGATGACGCCCAAGGTCGACGAACTGCTGCGCGGCATGATCATCCAGTCGGGCAACGACGCCTCGGTCGCGCTGGCCGAGGGCGTGGGCGGCACCGTCGAGCAGTTCGTCGCGATGATGAACAAGCAGGCCCAGGCCTGGGGCCTGAAGAACACGGCGTTCCGCAACGTCACCGGCATCACCGAGGCCGGCCACAAGACGAGCGCCCGCGACATCGCGGTGATCTTCTCGCATGTGATCAAGGACTATCCGGAGTACTACGCCGACTACTACTCCAAGCGCGAGTACACCTTCAACAAGATCCGCCAGTCCAACCGCAACATGCTGCTGGGCCGCGATCCGTCGGTGGACGGCGGCAAGACCGGCTACACCGATGCGGCCGGCTACTGCCTGGCGGCCAGCGCGCAGCGCGAGGTGCCCAACGGCAAGCGCCGCCTGCTGAGCGTGGTGATGGGCACGGCCTCGAAGGAGGCGCGCGCGACCGAAAGCCAGAAGCTGCTGAACTGGGGCTACTCGGCCTTCGATGCGGTGCGCCTGTTCGAGAAGAACCAGCCGATCACGACGGTCAAGGTCTGGAAGGGCGCCGTGCCGGAAGCCAAGCTGGGCGCGGCCGACGCGGTCTTCGTCGCCGTGCCGCGCGGCGAGGGCGGCAAGCTCAAGACCGACATCCAGCGCACCGACCCGCTGGTCGCGCCGCTGGCGCTGAACCAGCGCGTGGGCACGCTGAAGGTGACGACCGCGGGCGGCGCGCCGGTGGCCGAGGTGCCGCTGGTCGTGCAGCAGGAGGTGCCGCTGGCCGGCATCTTCGGCCGCGCCTGGGACGCGATCCGGCTCTGGATCAAGTAAGCCGGGCGGGGGCCGCAACCAAGGCCCCCCGCTTGCCGGCTTGGGCGGACGGGGCTTGCGGCGTACAGTCGGTGGCTCCGGCGTGACCACCTTGCGGGAGCCACCGATGACCATGCCCTGGGCCGATCTTCCCTGCTACCTGAACGGCCACCTGGGCCGGCTCGGCGACGCGCGGGTGCCGGTGATGGACCGCGGGTTCCTCTTCGGCGACGGTGTCTACGAATCCATCCCGGTCTACGCGGGACGGCTGTTCCGCGTGGACGACCACCTCGACCGCCTCGGCCGCAGCCTGAAGGCGCTGCGCATCGAGGATCCCTATGAACGCGAGGCCTGGGTGGACCTGTTCCGCAGCCTGGTGGCGCACCTGCCGGAGGTCGAGAACCAGGCCATCTACCTGCAGGTCACGCGCGGCGTCGCGGCGCGCGGCCATGCGATGCCTCCAGACCTCGACCCGACGGTGCTCGCGTACACGCAGCCCTTGCACGGTCTGACGCCCGAACAGCGGCACCAGGGCCTGAGTTGCGTGACCGCGCGCGATTTCCGCTGGCAGCGCGGCGACATCAAGAGCATCTCGCTGCTGGGCAACGTGCTGGCGCGGCAGGTCGCCGCCGACCAGGGCGCCGATGAGACGGTGCTCATCCGCGACGGCTACCTGACCGAAGGCTCCAGCAGCAACGTGTGGATCGTGCGCGACGGCGCGCTGCTGACCCCGCCGCCGGGGGAGACGCTGCTCGAGGGCATCCGCGTGCGGCTGCTCAAGGAGCTGTGCGAGGAACTCGGCATCGCCTGCAACCAGTGCCCGATCGCCGAGACCGAGCTGGTCACCGCCGACGAGATCCTGCTGACCTCGGCCAGCAAGGAGGTCGCGCCGGTCACGCGGCTCGATCACGAGCAGGTCGGCCACGGCGCGCTGCGCGGCAAGCCTGGCCCGGTCTACGCGAGGCTGTACGAGGCCTACCAGCGGGCCAAGGTCTTGCAAAGCCGCTGACCGGCTCCATTTGGATGTCCCATCATGACCAGCTTCAACAACGCCCCGATCCCGCCCGAGCAGTCGCTCATCGAGTACCCGTCCCAGTTCCCCATCAAGGTGATGGGCGCGCATGTGGAGGGCTTCCTCGAAGCGATCGTGAGCGTCGCGCGGAACTTCGATCCGGCGTTCGATGCCGCGACGATCGAGCAGCGTCCCAGCAAGGGCGGCAACTACCTCGGCCTGACGATCACCGTCACGGCGACCAGCCGCGAGCAGCTCGACGAGTTGTATCGCACCCTCACGACGCACCCGATGGTGAAGGTCGTCCTGTAAACGGGGCGCTCAAACGGGGCGCTCAAACGGGGCGCTCAAACGGGGCGCTCAAACGGGGCGCTCAAACGGGGCGCTCAAACGGGGCGCTCAAACGGGGCGCTCAAACGGGGGCGATCACACCGAGCCGGCGTCGGCGGCCAACGCGTCGTCCACCGCCTTGAGCTTGTAGGGGGCGGCCTCGTCGCCGTTGCGCGCGGCGATGTCGTACCAGTAGCGCGCCAGGCGCAGGTCGCGGTCGACCCCCAGTCCCGATTCGTACATCGACGCGATCAGGTATTGCGCGCCGACATCGCCGCCCTTGGCGGCTTCGCGGTACCACTGCGCCGCCTGGGGGAAGTCCTTCGTCGCGCCGCGGCCCAGGTAGAACGCCGTGGCCACGGCGACCTGCGCATCGACGCTGCCGTGCTCCGCCGCCTTCAGGTACCAGGACTGGGCCTGGACAAGATCCCGCCGGCCATCCTCGCCCTGCTCGTGGAACTGGCCGAGCGCGAGTTCCGCGCGGACCAGGCCCCGACCGGCCGCCCGCAGCAGCAGTTCGCGCGCGAGCTTGGGATCGGGCCGGGGCACCTCGGCACGCAGGTGCATCATCGCCAGGTTGTAGTCCCCCAACGCCACGCCCTGCTGCGACAGCGCGCGGAACTGGCGCTCCGCGTTGCGCAGGTCGCCGCGCTCGTAGGTGGCCAGGGCCTGGGCGAGCGACAGCCGGGTCTCGGGCGAGGGCGCCGACGACGCGCGCGGCGGCGCGGCGCCCGGTGCCACGCCGGTCGCGCCGGCGGCGATCGCGGAGCCGCTGGCCGCCGCGAGGCAGACGGCCGCGAAGGCGGTGAAGCGCATGAACTGGCGCGGCATGGCGTGGCCTCCCGAATGTCCCGATGGCCCGGATGCTAGGCGCATCGCGGCTAGCATGCCGGGATGCTGATCAAGACCCTGGGCCGTGTCGACTATGCGGCCACGCTGGACGCGATGCGCGCCTTCACCGACGCGCGCGGCCCGGAGACGCCGGACGAGCTCTGGCTGTGCGAATTCGATCCCGTCTACACGCAAGGACTGGCCGGCCAGGCCGACAACGTGCTGGACCCGCAAGGCATTCCGGTGGTGCAGACCAACCGCGGCGGGCAGGTGACCTATCACGGGCCTGGTCAGGTCGTCGCGTACCCGCTGGTCGACCTGAAGCGGCTGGGCATCTTCGTCAAGGAGTACGTCTTCCGCCTCGAGACCGCCGTGATCCAGACCCTGGACGGGTTCGGCGTGACCGGCCACCGGGTGGCCGGGGCGCCCGGCATCTATGTGCGCCTGGACGATCCCGGGGCGCACGCCGCCCTGACCGGGCCGGCCGATCCGGCGGATCCGTTCCGGGGGCTGGGCAAGGTCGCGGCGCTGGGGATCAAGATCAGCCGCCACTGCACGTATCACGGCGTGGCGCTGAATGTCGCGATGGACCTGAAGCCCTTCCTGGGCATCCATCCGTGCGGATACGCAGGGCTCCAGACTGTGGACCTCGGTACACTCGGGGTTTTCACGGACTGGGCCACGGTGGCCCAGAGGTTCGGAGAGCGGCTCGCCGCCCAGCTCCAACCCTGAGGCCCGAACGAGCTTACCGAGAGAGCGCCTGATGGCAACCGAGAACGTCACCCACGAAGCCAAGAGCGCGTCCGACTACGACGCGACCGCCAAGCAGAAGGCGCAAGCCAAGACGGCGCGGATCCCGATCAAGATCATTCCGGCGGAGCAGCTGAAGAAGCCGGGCTGGATCCGGGTGAAGGCCGGTTCGCCGTCGACGCGCTTCTACGAGATCAAGCAGATCCTGCGCGAGCACAAGCTGCACACGGTCTGCGAGGAAGCGTCCTGCCCCAACATCGGCGAGTGCTTTGGCAAGGGCACGGCGACCTTCATGATCATGGGCGACAAGTGCACGCGGCGCTGCCCGTTCTGCGACGTCGGCCACGGCCGGCCGGATCCGCTGGACGTGGACGAGCCGCTGAACCTGGCCAAGACGATCGCGGCGCTGAAGCTGAACTACGTGGTGATTACCAGCGTGGACCGGGACGACCTGCGCGACGGCGGTGCCGGCCACTTCGCCGAATGCATCCGCAAGGTGCGCGAGCTGAGCCCGCGCACGCAGATCGAGGTGCTGGTGCCCGACTTCCGCGGCCGCATGGACCGCGCGCTGGACATCCTGAAGGCGGCGCCGCCGGACGTGATGAACCACAACCTCGAGACGGCGCCGCGCCTGTACAAGGAAGCGCGTCCGGGTTCGGACTACCAGTTCAGCCTGAACCTGCTGAAGCGTTTCAAGGAAGCGGTGCCGGGCGTGCCGACCAAGAGCGGCATCATGGTCGGCCTGGGCGAGACCGACGAGGAGATCCTCCAGGTCATGCGCGACATGCGCGAGCACGACATCGACATGCTGACGATCGGCCAGTACCTGGCGCCGTCGGGCCACCACCTGCCGGTGCGCCGCTACGTGCACCCGGACACCTTCAAGATGTTCGAGGAAGAGGCCTACAAGATGGGCTTCACGCACGCGGCCGTCGGCGCGATGGTGCGCTCGAGCTACCACGCCGACCAGCAGGCGCATGCCGCGCTGGAGAAGGCGGAAGCGGAGAAGGCGTCCGCCGCCTGATCTTCCCAGGCCAAGACGCGCCTGATCGACGGCCCCGCAAGGGGCCGTTCCGCTTTCTGGGCGCCCCCTCACTCGCGGGATGAGCGCGAGCAAGACCTGCCCCTCTTTGTGTCGGCTTCGTTTCTATACTGCCGCGGGCGCGTGACGCGCTTCACGGATAGTGCCGCAGAGAGAAGCGGCAACGCCGTTCCTCGGGGAGAAACGCTCTTGAAGAAGATCATGCAGATGTTGCCGGCGCGCGCGCTCGTGCAGGGGTGGATGGTGCTGGCCGCGCTGATGGCGTGCACGCCTGCCAGTGCGCAGACGGACGGGCAACAGTCGTCATACGCCAGCGCCTACGAGTACCACGGTCTGGGCGGAATGGAGGATTGGCGGTTCCGCAACGGCGCGGACTTCCTGGGGGCGACGTCGACCGCCGCCTCCTATTCGGGGCCGGACGGCTCGGCGACGGTCTCGGCCGGGTCCTCGATCGGACCGGGCACGATCCATGCAAATGTCGCGGTGGCCTACCAAGGCTCCTACATCAGCGCTTCCGCGAGCGTGGAGGCGTACATGTTCGATAGCCTGCGGTTCTCAGGCGAGGGCCTGGGCTACTACGATCGAATCGACGTGACCTACAGCGTGCTCGTGTCCAGCCACACCACCTTCGAGCAGGCCGGGGGCGGGTACTTCAGTCCAGGCTGGGGCGGACTGACCGCGCTCAGCGGTTTTGGCCATCAATGGGAGAACCACCCCTACCAGACTCTGGTGGAGGGGGACTTCACCCGCATGGTCTTCCGCACCTCGGTCTACAACGATCAGTGGTTCACGTTCTATTGGGGCATGCGCGCGCAGGCGCTGTATTCCCGTACGGCAGGCTGGCCCGACGAGCGCGGAAGCACGACCTTCGACATCACCTACTACTGGGCAGGCATCCAGAGCGTGACCGACCAGAACGGCAATGCGCTGAACTACACGCTGACGTCGGGCTCGGGGAATGACTTCCGCAACTCGTTCGCGCCCGCCGTGCCGGAACCGTCGTCGATGGCGCTGATGGCTGCGGGCGGCGTGCTGCTCGTGGTCGTGCAACGGCGCCGCCGCGAGCGCGCCGGTGTCGCGGCGACGGGCTCCGCCATCGCCTGACTGCGTTCGCGGCCTCGATCGGGCACTCGTCAAGCACGGCTCCGCAAGGAGCCGTTTGCTTTTGCGCTTGTGTTCGCGCCATGACTTTGGTTGATGCCTCGACGCGCGCTCTACAAACGCCGTCTCTCCAGCTGGCCCCTGCGCGCCTCGCGCTTCCGAACCCATGTCCAAGCGATCGAGCGCCCTGATGCGCGCACTGGCCGGCACGATGCTGGGCCTCCCCTTGATGGTGATGTCGGCGTCCCCGTCCCCGTCGCCAATGCCAACGCAGACGCCGATGCCGACGCAAGCGCCTGACGATGCGCGGGCAAAGGCGCGGATCGCGGCCTCGAAGAACGGCACCGCCTTCCGCGGCGTGATGACGCTCGACGTCGATCTCACCGACACGCGCCGGCGGATCGTCACGATCCAGCAGCGCATCCCCGTGCAGCGGACCGGCGAGATGACGCTGCTCTATCCGCAGTGGGAGACGGGGAGTCACGCGCCGTCGATTTCCGCGCACCGCTTGGCGGGCCTGGTCGTCAAGGCCGACGGCAGGACGCTCCCATGGCGGCGCGACCCGGCGCGGGTCCACGCCTTCCGCATCGTCGTGCCCGCAGGTGCGCAAGCGCTCGATCTGAGCTTCCAATATCTGGCGCCGCTCAGCCGGGACCCCTCGGCGACGATCGTCGACGGCTTTGTCGGCGTCTACTGGAACCGGATGCTGATGTACCCGTCGGGCTGGAAGGCCAGCGACCTGCCGGTGCAGGCGACGATCAAGCTGCCGGCGGGGATGGTCCCAGCGACCGCCTTGTCCAGCGCGCCTGACGGCGACCGGCTCCGCTTCGAGCCGGTATCGCTCGAGCGGCTGATCGATTCGCCGGTGTTCTCATCCCGCCACGTGGTCGCACGCGAGATCGCCGGCGGCGCTCGTCCCGTGCGCGTGCACTGGCTCGCCGCGGAACCCGGTGCGGTCGAGCAGGTCGACCGCTTCAACGCCAGGATGGAAGCTGTGCAGCGTGAGACGGAAGCGATCTTCGGCGTGCCGCCGTTCCGGCGCTACGACTATCTGATCGCACTCGACGACCGGCTTCCTGGCCCCGGCGGCATCGAGCATGCCGACTCCGGCGAAGTCGTCCTGCCCGCGAATCTGCTGTCCGAGCCGGCCGACGCCACACCTGTGATCGACGTCATCCCGCACGAACTCATCCACGCATGGAACGGCTTGTGGCGCGTGCCGGCGGACATGGCCGTGTCCACCCCGAACGAGCCGTTCACCGGCACGCTGTTGTGGGTCTACGAAGGCCAGACCGAGTTCTGGTCGCGCGTCGTCGCGGCACGCTCGGGCCTGCGCACGGTCGAGCAGACGCTCGGTGCCATCGCGCTGGATGCGGCCGTCGTTCAGCACCGCGCGGGCCGTCAGTGGAAATCGCTCGCCGACAGCGCCAACGATCCGCTGATCCAGAACGGCACCGTGTACTGGCGCGATTGGCAGCGTCGAGAGGACTACTACACCGAAGGCGTGCTGTTCTGGCTCGACATCGATGCCCGCCTGCGCCGGTGCAGTCACGGCGCGCGGGGCCTGGACGACTTCGCCACGCGCTTCTTCAGCGCGGCCGACCAGAAGCCGGGCGAGCGGCAGCGCCCCTATTCAGAAGCCGACGTCGTGGCGACGCTCGATCGCGTCTGCCCCGGACCCTGGGCGCAGACCCTGCGCCAGAAGCTCGACTCGAACAGCGACGATGGCGTCCTCGACGGCCTCGCCGCGCACGGCTGGCGCCTGGCGTTCCGCGAGACGCCGACCGAGTTCTTCCGCCTGGTCGAGGCCAGCGACGGCGTGCTCGACCTGTCCTGGTCGGTGGGCATGACGGTGACGAAGGACGGCCGCGTGAAGGCGGCGACATGGAACGGCCCGGCGTTCCGCGCAGGCATCGTTCCAGGGACGCGATTGAAGACAGTCAACGATGAGCCCTACAGCGCAGAGCGCCTCACGGCGGCAATCGCCGCCAAGCCAACCGGCCTGCGGCTGAGCATCGTCGTCGACGGGAAGCAGGAGACCGTGACGGTCGACGCTTCACCGGGCTTGCGCTATCCGGCGCTGGAACGCATCGAAGGAACGCAGGATTCGCTGTCGACGCTGTTGGCACCGCGCCGTCCAGCCGGCAGGCAGTGAGAGGCTGCCTGCGGGACGTTGAGCGCGGGCTCTCCACGATGCAGGAGGCCTCCCTCCGGGAACCTCCAGCATCATTCCGGCCCCAGTGAGACCCGCTGGCCTCGGGCCTTGGCGTTCGGACTCAGGCCGGCGTCCAGCGTCCGGCCACGTTCTTCAGCAGCAGGTTGATCGCCGCCAGCTGACGATTGCGCACCGACAGCAGCGTGGCCTCCGCGTTGAACGCACTGTTCTGCGCGGTCGTGACGTCGAGGAAGGACACCGTGCCCGCGCGGTACTGGTCCGTCACCAGCTCAAGATTGCGTTGCGCGGCCTCGAGCGCCTCCTGCTGCAGTCGCGCCTCCTCGCGCAGGTGGTCGGCCAGGATCAGGTTGTCCTCCACCTCCTGTAGCGCGGTCAGCACGGTCTGGCGGTAGGTCGACGTCGCGACCTCCGCGCTGGTGCGCGCCTGCGCGCTCGCCAGCTTGCGCTGGCCACCGTCGAAGATCGCCTGTGCCAGCGACGGTCCCAGCGACCAGAACAGGTTGGGCGCCGACAGCAGGTCGGTCAGCGTGCTGTTGCGGTAGCCGCCGCTCGCCGTCAGCGTGAGCGATGGGAAATAGGCCGCGTCCGCGACGCCGATCTGCGAATACGCGGCCGCCACGCGCCGCTGCGCGGCCGCGATGTCGGGACGGCGCTCCAGCAACCGCGACGGCAGCATCTCGGGAACCGCCGGCGGCTTGGGCAGCGCGGCGTTCTTCGCCAGATCCAGCGCCGACGGCGGCAGGCCCAGCAGCACCGCGATCGCATGTTCCAGCTGGCCCCGCGTCGAGCGCGTCTCCAGCAACTGCGCCTCGGCCGAACGCAGCTGCGTCTGCGCCTGCAGCACGTCGCTGCGCGCGGCGACACCGCTCTGGTAGCGCGTCTGCGTCAGGTCGAGGAAGCGCTGGTACGCCTTCACGCTGCGGTCGTACAGCGCTTCCTGCGCCTCCGCGGTGCGCAACGAGAAGTAGGTCTGCGCCAGCGTCGCCTGCGCGCTCAGGCGCGCGGCGGCGAGGTCGTCGGCGCTCGCCTGCAGCGAGGCCCCGGCGCCTTCGCTGGCCAGGCGCAAGCGGCCCCAGAGGTCCGGCTCCCAGCTCGCGTTCAGCGAGGCCTGCACGCTGTTGGTCGGCCCGCGGTTGATCGAGCCGTTGGTGACGTTGCCGTCCGGACTCTTGCTGCGCGTGCCGGACACGCCGACCGACAAGGTGGGGAACAACGCCGATCGGCTCGCCTCCAGCGCGGCGCGCGCACCGGCCACCTGCGCGACCGCCGCCTTCAGGTTCTCGTTGCCGATCACCAGCCGATGCTGCAGCTCGTCGAGCACGGGATCGCCGAACAGCGTCCACCACTGTTCGGGCACCGGCTCGGCCGCGGCGGGGCGCGCCTGCTTCCAGAGTGCGTCCTCCTTGAACTGCGCAGGCGCCGTCACCGGGGCGGGAGGGTCGACGCGCGTCACCGCGCAGCCGCTCATCAGGGCGATCCAGGCCGTCATCGCGGTCGCCGTCGCGATCGTCGTGAGCGCCGGGCGGGGGCGGCGGGAAGCGGATGTCGAAGTGATCGGGGTCTGCATGTCTCAGCCCTGCAAGGTCGGAGCCGCGGGCGGCCCGGGATTCATCGGAGGCGCGGCATCCGTGCCCTTGGGGGCCTTGGCGGCCCGCCTCGCGGCGCGGCGTTTCATCACGCGCTGGCGCAGCCGCTCCATCGTCACGAAGACGACGGGGGTCGTGTACAGCGTCAGCAGCTGGCTCAGGATCAGGCCGCCGACGATGGCGATGCCCAGCGGCTTGCGCAGCTCGGCGCCGTCGCCGCTCCCGAGCGCCAGCGGCACCGCGCCGAAGATCGCGGCGAAGGTCGTCATCAGGATGGGCCGCAACCGCAGCTTGGCGGCGCGGAAGATCGCCGCGCCCGCCGTCAGGTGCGCGGTCGTGCGCTGCCGCGCGATGGCGAAGTCGATCATCATGATCGCGTTCTTCTTGACGATGCCGATCAGCAGGATCACGCCGATCAACGCGATGATCGAGAACTCCGTGTTGAACATCATCAGCGCCAGCAGCGCGCCCACGCCCGCCGACGGCAGCGTCGACAGGATGGTCACAGGATGCACCAGGCTCTCGTAGAGCATGCCCAGCACCAGGTAGATGGCGATGATGGCCGCGCCGATCAGGACGGGCTGCGACTTCAGCGCGTCCTGGAACGCATTGGCCGTGCCGGCGAAAGTGCCCCGCAGCGAGACCGGCACGCCCAGCTCCGACATCGCGTTGTTGATCGCGTCGGTGGCCTGCGACAGGGACACGCCTTCGGGCAGGTTGAAGCTGATCGTCGATGCCGGCGAGCCGCTCTGGTGGTTCACCGACAGCGGCGTGTTGGTCGTCTCGAAGCGGCTGAAGGTCGAGAGCGGCACCTGCGCGCCGGAGCTGCTGGTCACGTAGAGCTTGCGCAGCGTCTCCGGCCCCTGCAGGTACTGCGGCGCCAGCTCCATCACCACGCGGTACTGGTTCAGCGGGTTGTAGATGACGCCGACCTGGCGCTGGCCGAAGGCGTTGTTCAGCGTCGTGTCGATGGTGCTCACCGTCACGCCCAGACGCGCCGCCGCGTCGCGGTCGATGACCAGCGAGGTCTGCACGCCCTTGTCCTGCTGGTCGGTGTTGACGTCGGTCAACTCATTCAACTGCGACAGCGCGTTGCGCACCCGCGGCTCCCATTCGCGCAGCACGTCCAGGTCGTCGGCCTGCAGCGTGAACTGGTACTGCGCGTTGGCCTGCCGGCCGCCGATGCGGATGTCCTGCACCGGCACCAGGAACAGGTTGGCGCCGGGCTCGTGCGACATCTTGTCGCGCAGCCGGTTCACCACCTGGTCCGCCGAGACCTTGCGCTCCTTCAGCGGCTTGAGCGTGATGTAGAAGTTGGCGCCGTTGCGCTGCCCGCCGCCGGTGTTGCCGTTGACGTTCTCCACGGCCGGGTCCGACAGGATGATCTCCATGAAGCGGTCGACCCGCTTGCGCATCATCTCGAAGGAGCTGCCCTGGTCGGCCTGCACGCCGCCGATCAGCACGCCGGTGTCCTGCTGCGGGAAGAAGGTCTTGGGGATGATGCCGTAGAGGTGCACGTTCAGCGCGATCACCGCGACCAGCGACAGCAGCGCCACCGGCTGGTGCCGCAGCGTCCACATCAGCGAGCGGCGGTAGCCCCGCGCGAGGCCCCGGTTGAAGCGGCCGGCCACGCGGGCGAACCAGCCCTTGCGCTTCGGCGCGGCGGCCGAGGCGGCGGCACCGGGCTCCGGCTCCTTGCGCGGCCTGAGCACGCGCGAGGCCATCATCGGCGTCGTCGTCAGCGAGACGATCATCGACACCAGGATGGACGCGGACAGCACGACCGCGAACTCGCGGAACAGCCGCCCGACGACCCCGCCCATCAGCAGGATGGGGATGAACACCGCCACCAGCGACAGGCTGATCGAGATCACGGTGAAGCCGATCTCGCGCGCGCCGCGCAGCGCGGCGTCGACCGGCGCGAGCCCCTGCTCGATGTATCGGGTGATGTTCTCGAGCACGACGATCGCGTCGTCGACGACGAAGCCGGTGGCCACCGTCAGCGCCATCGCCGACAGGTTGTCCAGGCTGTAGCCGCACAGGTACATGACGCCGAAGGTGCCGGCCAGCGAGACCGGCACGGCCACCGCGGGCAGCAGCGTCGCGCGCCAGCTGCGCAGGAACAGAAGGACCACGAGGATCACCAGCCCGACGGCGATCGCCATCGCGCGCTGCACTTCGTCGAGCGAAGCCCGGATCGTCGGCGTGCGGTCGCTGATGACCTTGAGCTCGATGGCCGGCGGGATCGAGGCCTGCAGCCGCGGCAGCAGCTCGCGCACATGCTGGACCGTCTCGATGATGTTGGCGCCGGGCTCCTTCTGGATGAACAGCAGGATCGCCGGCTGGCCGTTGGAGGCGCCGTAGTTGCGCACGTCCTGCACCGAGTCGCTCACGTCCGCCACGTCGCGCAGTCGCAGCGCGGCGCCATCGCGGTAGGACAGCACCACCGGCGCGTACTCGGCGGCGGTGCGCGCCTGGTCGTTCGCGCCGACCTGCCAGTAGCGGCCGGATTCCTCGACCGCCCCCTTGGGCCGGTTCGCGTTGGTGTTGGTGATGGCCTGGCGCACCTGGTCCAGCGAGATGCCGTTGGCCGCCAGCTTGTCCGGATTGAGCTCGACCCGCACCGCCGGCAGCGCGCCGCCGCCGACGTTGACCTGGCCGACGCCGCCGACCTGCGCCAGCCGCTGCGCCAGCACGGTCGAGGCCGTGTCGTACATCTGGCCGCGCGTCAGCGTCTGCGAGGTCAGCGCCAGGATCATGATCGGCGCGTCGGCGGGGTTGACCTTGCGGTAGGTCGGGTTGCTCGGCATGCCGGTCGGCAGCAGCGTGCGCGCCGCGTTGATCGCGGCCTGCACGTCGCGCGCGGCGCCGTCGATGTCGCGGCTCAGGTCGAATTGCAGCGTGACGTTGCTGGAGCCGAGCGAGGAACGCGAGGTGATCTCGGTGACGCCGGCGATGCTGCCGAGCGCGCGCTCCAGCGGCGTCGCGACGGTCGCCGCCATCGTGTCCGGGCTCGCGCCCGGCAGCGAGGCGGACACCGAGATCGTCGGGAAATCCACCTGCGGCAGCGGCGCGATCGGCAGGAAGTGATACCCGAGCATCCCCGCCAGCGCAATGCCGATGGTGATCAGCGTCGTCGCGACCGGCCGGGCGATGAACGGCGCCGAAATGTTCATCGCGATGCTCCGCCGTCGTTGCCCGGGCTGCTCGAGCCCATGGCGCCGCCGGGACCGATCGGTGCGAGCGGTGCGGCCGGGTCGGCGATCTGCGGTGCGTCGGGCCCACGGCTCGCTTCGGCGGCGCGGGTCTCGCGCTTCACGCCGCGGCGCTCGCGCCAGCGCTGCGCCATGCGCGCGAAGCCGAGGTAGATCACCGGCGTCGTGAACAGCGTCAGCAGCTGGCTCACGATCAGGCCGCCGACCATGGTCACGCCCAGCGGGTGGCGCAGCTCATGGCCGACGCCGGTACCCAGCATCAGCGGCAGCGCGCCCAGCAGCGCGGCCATCGTCGTCATCAGGATCGGACGGAAGCGCAGCAGCGAGGCCTGGTGGATCGCGGCGCGCGGATCGAGTCCCTGCTCGCGTTCGGCCTCGAGCGCGAAGTCGATCATCATGATCGCGTTCTTCTTGACGATGCCGATCAGCAGCACGATGCCGATGATCGCGATGATCCCCAGGTCCAGCCCGCCCAGCAGCAGCGCCAGCAGCGCGCCGACGCCGGCCGACGGCAGCGTCGACAGGATGGTGACCGGGTGGATGTAGCTCTCGTAGAGCACGCCCAGCACGATGTACATCGTGACCACTGCCGCGAGGATCAGGAACAGCGTGCTCGACAGCGAGTTGCTGAAGGCCTCCGCCGCGCCCTGGAAGCTGGTCTCGACGCTGACGGGCAGGTCGAGATCGGCCTGCTCGGCCTTGATTGCCTGGACGGCGTCGCCCAGCGCGACGCCCGGCGGCAGGTTGAAGGAGATGGTCGCCGCCGGGAACTGCGCGACATGGTTGATCGCCAGCGCCGCGGGGCGTTCGACGATCTGCGCGACCGAGCTCAGCGGCACCTGGACCGAGGTCGTCGACGCGGTGCCGGCGGCCCCCGTCGTGGTGGTGCTGCCGGGCACGTACAGGCCTTCGAGCGCGCGAGGGCCGCTGCGGAACTCCGGCGCGGCCTCCAGCACGACGCGGTACTGGCTGGACTGGGTGTAGATCGTCGAGATCAGCCGCTGGCCGAAGGCGTTGTACAGCGCGGTGTCGATCGCGGAGATCGTCACGCCGAGCCGTCCGGCCGCCTCCCGGTCGATCTGCACCCAGGCCTGCAGGCCCTGGTTCTGCAGGTCGCTGGCGACGTCGGCCAGCTGTGGCAGCTGCTTCAGCCGTTCCAGCAACTGGTCGTTGGCCTTCTGCAGGTCGCCCGGATCCGGCGAGCTCAGCAGGAACTGGTACTGCGTCTTGGAGACGCGGTCCTCGATCGTCAGGTCCTGCACCGGCTGCATGTACGCGGTGATGCCGGGCACCTGGCGGTTGGCGTCGTTCAGCCGCGCGATGATCTCCGTCGCCGACGCGTGCCGCGACGAGAACGGCTTCAGCGTGATCTGCATGCGGCCGGTGTTCAGCGACGCGTTGGCGCCGTCCACGCCGATGAAGGATGCGATGTGGTCGACGTCGGGATCCTTCAGGAAGACCTCAGCCAGCTTCTGCTGGCGCTCGCTCATCGCGTCGAAGGAGGTGCTCTGCGTCGCCTCGGTGATCACCTGCAGCAGGCCGGTGTCCTGCACCGGGAAGAAGCCCTTGGGCACCACGACGTAGAGCAGCGCCGTCAGCGCCAGCGTCGCGGCGAAGCCCAGCAGCGTCAGCACCGGGCGGTCCAGCACCCAGTCCAGGCCGCGGCCGTAGGCCTGGATCATGGCCTCGAACTTCTGGCCGAACCAGGTGCCCAGGCGCGAGTGCTTCTGCTCGGTCTCGGGCTTGAGCAGCCGGGCGCTCATCATCGGCGTCAGCGTCAGCGACACGAAGGCCGAGATCAGGATGGACACCGCCAGCGTGATGGCGAATTCATGGAAGAGCCGGCCCACGACGTCGCCCATGAACAGCAGCGGGATCAGCACCGCGATCAGCGAGACCGTCAGCGAGATGATGGTGAAGCCGATCTGCTTCGAGCCCTTGATGGCAGCCTCCATCGGCGAGTCGCCTTCCTCGACGTAGCGGGCGATGTTCTCGATCATCACGATCGCGTCGTCGACGACGAAACCGGTCGAGATGGTCAGCGCCATCAGCGTCAGGTTGTTGATCGAGAAGCCGGCGAGGTACATCACGCCGAAGGTGCCGATCAGCGACAGCGGCACGGCCACGCTGGGGATCAGCGTGGCGCTGCCGCTGCGCAGGAACAGGAAGATCACCGCCACGACCAGCGCGATCGCGAGCAGCAGCTCGATCTCGGTGTCGTCGACCGAGGCGCGGATCGTCGTCGTGCGGTCGGCCAGGATCCGCACGTCCACGGACGCGGGCAAGGTGCCCTGCAGCTTGGGCAGCAGCGCCTTCACGCGGTCCACGGTCTGGATCACGTTGGCGCCGGGCTGGCGCTGCACGTTGAGGATGACGCCGGGCGTGGTGTCGGCCCAGGCCGCCAGGCGCAGGTTCTCGGCGTCGTCGACGATCTCCGCGACGTCGCTCAGGCGCAGCGGGTTGCCGTTCTTCCAGGCGATGATGAGGTTCTGGTACTCGGCGGCGGAGCGCAACTGGTCGTTGGCGTCGATCGTCGAGGCGCGCTGCGAGCCGTCGAAGCTGCCCTTGGCCTGGTTGACGTTGGCCGACGCGATGGCGCTGCGCACGTCGTCCAGCGACAGGCCGAGCGCGGCCAGCGCGCGCGGATTCGCCTGGATGCGCACGGCGGGACGGCGCCCGCCGGCGATGCTGACCAGGCCCACGCCATCCACCTGCGACAGCTTGGGCGCGAGGCGGTTCTCCACCAGGTCATGGACCTTGATCACCGGCAGCGACGGCGAGGTCACCGCGATCGTCATCACCGGCGCGTCGGCCGGATTGACCTTGCTGTAGACCGGCGGCATCGGCAGGTCGCCGGGCAGCAGGTTGGAGCCGGCGTTGATCGCGGCCTGGACCTCCTGCTCGGCGACGTCCAGCGACAGGCCCAGCGAGAAGCGCAGCGTGATGACCGAGGCCCCGCCCGAACTCGACGAGGTCATCTGGTTGAGCCCCGGCATCTGCCCGAACTGGCGCTCCAGCGGCGCGGTGACGGTGGTCGAGATCACGTCCGGGCTCGCGCCCGGGTAGAGCGTCGTGACCTGGATGGTCGGGTAGTCGACCTCGGGCAGCGCCGACAGCGGCAGCAGCCGGTAGGCGAGCAGGCCGGCCAGCAGGATGGCCAGCATCAGCAGCGAGGTCGCGACCGGCCGCTCGATGAAGGGGCGGGACGGATTCATGGCCATGGCCTTGCCTTTGCCCTTCGTCCGGTCAGTGGCCGGCGCCGGAGGCGGCCTGGCGCCTGGCACGCTCGGCGCGGCGCTCGGCGATCCAGGCCTCGCGCTCGGCGGGACTCATCGTCATGACCTTCTCTTGAAGCTCGGGCGGCAGGCGGTCCAGCCAGGCCGGGCGTTCGCCATCGGCCGGGTTGGCGGAGACCGAAGCGTCACCGGGGGCCGAGGCGCCCGACGCACGATGAGCGCCGCTCCAGGTTCCGGAGGCACCGCCGCCGGGCGCACTCGCGCCCCGTTGACGACGCGGGGCCGCATTCGCGCCGGCGCGCTGCTTCGGGTCGCTGGCGATGACCTCGACCTTGGCGCCTTCGCGCAGCCGGTCCACGCCGTCGATGACGACGCGGTCGCCCGCCTGCAGCTTGCCGTCGACCGCCATCCAGTCGCCGTCCACCGCGCCGGTCTGCACCACGCGCGTGGACACGCTGTTGTCGTCGCCGACGACGTAGACGTAGAAGCCCTGCGAGCCGCGCAGCACCGCGGCAACCGGGACGGCCAGCCGGTTCGGCTCGGTGGCGAGTTGCAGCTTCACGCTCACCGACTGGTTGGGGTAGAGCGCATCGTCGTCGTTCGGGAACAGCGCCTTGAGCTTGATCGTGTCGGTGGCGATGTCGATCGCGTTGTCGGCGGTCGCGAGCTTGCCGGTGGCCAGGCGCGTCTTGCCGTCGCGGCTCCAGGCCTCGACGGTCATCGGGGTCTTGGCCTTCAGGCCGGCGCCCACCTGCGGCAGCAGCGCCGAGGGCACCGCGAAGGTCAGCGCGATCGGACGCGTCTGCGTGATGCTGACGATGCCGTTGGTATCGCCGGTCTGCACGACGTTGCCGATGTCGGCCTGCTTCAGGCCGACGCGGCCGGAGATCGGCGCCAGCACGCGGCTGTAGGTGACCTGCAGCCGGGCGCTGTCGACGGCGGCCTGGTCGGCCTTGACCGTGCCCTCGAGCTGGTTCACCGTGGCCTGCTGCGTGTCGACCTGCTGGCGCGCGATCGCATCCTTGGCGAGCAGGTCCTTGTAGCGCGCGAGGTCGATGCGGGCGTTGTCCAGCGTGGCCTTGTCGCGGGCGAGCTGGCCCTCGGCCTGGCCGAGCGCGGCCTGGAAGGCGCGCGGGTCGATCTGCGCCAGCGTCTGGCCGGCCTTGACCTGCTGGCCTTCGGTGAAATGGATCTGCTGCAGCACGCCGCTGACCTGCGCCCGCACGACGGCCGTGTTGGAGGCGCTGATCGTGCCGATCGCGGAGGCGGTATGGCGGATGTCCTGCAGCCGTGCCGGCATCACCGAGACCGGCTGCACGCGGTTGGCGGCGAAGCGGCCGCCGCGGCCGCCTGGCCCGCCTGGCCCACCCGGGGCGCCGGCGCGACCCGGCCCGCTGGCGGCGGAGCCGGGACCGCCCGCCGCGCCTTCAGCGCCACGCCCCTTCCACCACCACCAGCCGCCGGCCGCGGCGGCCAGCAGGACGATCCCGAGGATCCACGGCGCCGCGCGACCGCGCTGGCGCGGCGGCGTCGAGGGGCGGGACAGAGAGGCGATGCCGGTGCCCGGTGCGCCGGGCAGCTTGTTGTTCGTGTTCATTCGGGCGGGCGATGCTTGCTATGTCGCTACCCTAGTATCTGGCGACAGCAGGCTGGTGTACCCGAGGAAAAGAATCGCAAAGCGTCCGGGCTAACCCGCGTCTCCACGGGGGGCGGCGTCCTGTCGACGGTGTCCGTCCGCCATGAAAAATGCCGCCCGGGGGCGGCATTCGTCGGCGGATGCGGGGGACGCTCAGCTTTCGGCGAGCAGCTTCTCGATCGTGCCGTGCAAGGCAGCGAAGTCGGGCTCGCCGACGAAGCGCTTCACGATCTCGCCGCGCTTGTTGATCAGGAAGGTCGTCGGCGTGAGCTGCACCTTGCCGAAGCTGCGGGCGATCTCGCCGGTGCTGTCCATCGCGACGCCGAACGGCAGGCCGCGGGTCTCGGCGTAATTGGCGACATACGCCGGCGGGTCGTAGCTCATCGCCACGGCCAGGGTGTCGAAGCCCTTGTCCTTGTACTTCCGGTAGGTCGCGACGACCTCGGGCATCTCCTTGACGCAGGTCGTGCAGGAGGTCGCCCAGAAGTTGACCAGCATCACCTTGCCGGGCCAGGCCTGCGCGGAGGCATGCTTCGAGCCGTCGAGCAGCACGTAGTTCACCTGCGGGGCGGGATCGGGCTTCATGCCCTCATAGGCGAGGCCGGCGCCGATCCCGACGACGGCGACCAGCAGCAGGAGTCCGGACCAGCGAGGCAGCTTCATGGAGCGCGAGTGTATGCCCGGGCTCCTTGGCCCGCCACTTTGGCGGGGCTTAAGTCAGGAGCCTGTCAGGGCAAGGCCCAGGGCCGTGCCGCACGGCGCTCAGAGCGCCTTGGACAGCTCGAACAGCAGCACCGACGGCAGCGCGTCCTGCAGGTTCTGGCGGGAGATCCGCGCCATGTGGTCCGTGGTGGCGGTGGAGAGCTGGGTCTGCTGATCGCCGTCCATCACCTCGATGAAGCTGAAGCCGGGCACCTCGCCGGTGATGTCGGCGCGCAGGCGGTCGAAGTCGGCGTCGCGCATCGACTGCTCGAAGGCGATGCCGTGCGGCAGGCCTTCCTCGCAGAACTGCAGCGCCTCGTCCATGGAGGCGACGGCGTCGATGATCAGTCCCATGTGGCGCACGGCGTTCTGGATCTCCTGACGCACCTCGCGCCGCGGCGACACGATCAGCAGATGGCAGCCGGCCAGCGGCTTCGAGTTGTGCGACGGCAGCGGATCGTCGAGGTCCGGCCGTTCCGCGGCGGCCGGCGGCGGCAGTTCCTGCGGGACTCCGTGCTCGTCGCCCGCGACGTGCGGGAACTCCAGCGTCAGCATCGTGATGCCGGCCTCGTCCTCGCGCAGGGGCAGCGCGGCCAGGGTCAGCGCGGTCTGCTCGATCAGGCGCCAGTGCAGCGAATTCAAGGATTCGGGTGCTTCCTTGATCGCCGCCGACGGCGCGCTCCCCAGGTCCAGCGACCGGTGGGCGAAGCGGCAGGTCAGCCGCGCCTTGGTCGGCCAGGGGGTCAGGTCCAGCCGCATCTCCAGCGAGGAATGCGTGTTCGCGAGCGCCCAGTCCATCACCGCGTTCAGCAGCGAGAACAGCAGCGACGCGTCGGTGATCACCTCCACGGGTTGCAGCAGCTGCCGGATCTGGATGCCGCGCGCCTGCGTCTCGCGACTGCGCTGCGTCAGCACGCCGCGCAGCACCTGCGTCAGCGGCACGCGTTCCCGCGACAGCCGCAGGCGCCCGGACGCCAGCCGCGCCAGCTGCTGGCTCACCATGCCGGCCTCGCGCGCCTGCGCCACCGAGTCTCGCAGCGCCCGCAGGCCCTGCCGGTCGATCTGGCCGGTGCTGATCAAGGTGTGGATCCGCTCCAGCGCCGCGCTCAGCGGCCCGGCGATCTCGGCACCGAGCTGCTGGACGATGTCGCCCCACTGCGAATCGCTCGGGGGCTGCGCCATGTCATTGGCGGCCAGCGGCGCGGCAATGGAGGGGGGCGGGCGGGACATGCTCTCTCGTTCTTGTGGGCCTGCGGCGGCATGCCGGGGCGGGGAGGCGCCATGGTTCCCCGCGCCCCGGAGCGAGGCCATCCCGTGAGTCGGGGGCAATCGCCCCCCTGGGTGGATGGCGTGAAATGGCTCACGATTCCCCGGGGATGAGGGGCGGATTGCGGACGATCGATCAGGTGTCCGAGGCCTGGCGGTCGGCCAGCATCAGCAGGCGCGCGGTGAGTTCCTCCGGCGCGGACACCATGACCTGGTGACCCGTGGCGATCTCGAACAGTTCCCAGCCGGGCTGGCTGCGGGCGCGTTCGCGCGCGGCGGCGATCGTCAGGAGCGCCGGGCGGTTGCAGTCGATGAACGTGCGCGGGCGCGCCAGCCACGCGGTCTTGTCGAAGGCCAGCGGGCTGTCGTAGACCCCGCCGGGCTGCGGACGCTGGCAACGCATCATCCAGTCGAAGTCGGCCGGCTTCAGGCCCATGCCGTGGGGCTCGGTCACCGGAAGATGACCGAACTTCGAGATCAGCTCGCGCCGCTGCGTCCGCGTTTCCGGGGTGTGGCGGCTGGACCAGGATTCGCCCGGCTCGGGGATCACGGCATCCAGATAGACCAGCCGCGCGATGCGGTCCGGCATCTGGTCGGCGACGCCGGTGATCACCATGCCGCTGTAGCTGTGGCCGACCAGCAGGACGTCCGTCAGTTCCTCGCACTCGATGACCGCCTTGACGTCGTCGATGTGCGTCTGGAGCCGGATGTCCGCGTGTGCTTGATGCGCCCGCTCGCCGACACCGCTGAGCGTCACCGGGAAGACCTGATGCCCGGCCGCGCGCAAGGGGCCCAGCACCCGCTTCCACGCCCAGGCGCCGAGCCACGCGCCGTGCACGAGTACGATGTTCACGCCCTTGCCGGGGGCCTTCCGGTTGCCCGGAGCACTGCTCTGGTCCGTGCCGCTCATGCGATGACTCCTTCCACTCGCCAGGTGGCGATCACGTCCGGGCCGTGCCCGAGTTCGGCGAGCACCTCGTCCGTGTGCTGCCCCATCAACGGCGGGGGCAATCGGTAGGCCACGGGCGTCTGCGACAGCTTCATCGGACTGGCGACCACCCGCAGCGCGTCGCTGTGCGGGTGAGGCATCGACACGACCATGCCGCGGTGCTGGACCTGGGGATCGTCGAAGACTTCGGCCAGGTCGTTGATCGCGCCGCCGGGCACCTTGGCGGCCTCCATCGCGTCGAGCCAGTGCTGCCGGGGTCTCGTGGCGACGCGCGCGGCCAGCAGCGGGACCAGTTCGTCGCGATGTCTGACCCGCTGCGCATTCGTGGCGTAGCGCGGATCGCGAGGCAGGTCCGGCAGGTCGAGGAGTTCGCAGAACCTGACGAATTGACCGTCGTTGCCGACCGCGACGATCAGATGGCCGTCGCTGGCCTGGAACACCTGGTACGGCACGATGTTCTGGTGGGCGTTGCCCATGCGGCCCGGAGCCCGCCCCGTCGTCAGGTAGTTGGCGCCAAGGTTGGCCAGCATGGCGACCTGCGTGTCGAGCAGCGCCATGTCCACGACCTGGCCCTGGCCGGTCGCGTCTCGGTGCCGCAGCGCGGCCAGGATGGCGACCGTCGCGTACATGCCGGTGAACAGGTCCGCCACTGCCACGCCCACCTTCTGGGGGCCGCCTCCGGGTCGTGAGTCGGCTTCGCCGGTGACGCTCATCAGGCCGCCCAGCCCTTGCACCGCGTAGTCGTAGCCGGCGCGATCCCTGTACGGCCCGGTCTGGCCGAAACCGGTCACCGAGCAGAACACCAGCCGCGGATTGATCTCGAGCAGCGTCTTCGCATCGAGTCCGTACCGGGCCAGGTCGCCGACCTTGTAGTTCTCGACCAGCACGTCCGCGCGCCGCGCGAGCTGCCGGATCAAGTCCTGACCCCGGGGGCTGGCGATGTCGATCGCGACCGACCGCTTGTTGCGGTTGGCGCCGAGGTAATACGCCGCCTCGGCGGTGTCCTGCCCGTCGCGATCCTTCAGATAGGGCGGCCCCCATCCCCGGGTATCGTCACCGCCCGGGTGCCCGCCTTTCGGGGGGCGTTCCACCTTGATCACGTCGGCGCCGAGATCGGCCAGCGTCTGCGTGCACCAGGGGCCGGCCAGCACGCGGGAGAGATCCAGGACGCGCACGCCCGTCAAGGCCATGGCGGACGGAGGAGGGGAGTTCGCTTCGCGCATCGAGGCATTGTGGAGGAAGCTTGGGGAGGCGCGCGCGCCAAGGGGCGCCTGCCGTCGACGGAGGGCCTCCATAATCGTCCGATGCGCGTGCCGTCCTTGCTCGTTCCCATCCTGCCGCTGCTGCTCGTGGCCGGGTGCAGCCCGGCCCTGAACTGGCGCAAGGTGAGCCCGGAGGGCGCGCAGCTGGCGCTCATGTTCCCATGCAAGCCCGAGCGCGAGGAACGCTTGCAGCCAGGGCCGTCCGGCCAGCCGATCGCGGTGCGGTCGCTCAGTTGCAAGGCGCGCGGCGGCCAGTTCTCGCTGACCTGGTCCGATCTCGGCGATGCCGCGGCAAGCTCCGCCGCGCTGCGTCGCATGCATGAGGGCATCGCCCGGCGCATGACGCCGCAAGCGTCCGCGCCGCTGGGCGTGCGTGGCATCGACATCGATCCGGAAGCCTTCCAGCAGGCCTTCGAGGCGCCCGCCGGACAGCCTCGGCAGCAGGTGCGCCAGGCCGTGTTCTCTCGCGGCGGCCGGATGTACCAGGTGCTGATGCAGGGCGAGCGCATCGACGTGGAAGCCTGGGACGTGTTCCTGGGCTCGGTCGAACTTCCCCCTTGAGCGGGGTGGTCACGGTGGCCGGGGCGCTGCCGGACGAGGACGCCCTCCCCGGGATTGCGGGTTTGTGCGAGCCCCGCCCGCATGATGCTGCGGCGCACGATAATGATCGCCATGTCCGGCTTGCTGTTGATCGCACACGCTCCGTTGGCCACCGCGTTGAAGCTGGTGGCCGAGCACACGTTCCCGCACTGCTCCCTCCAGTTGAGCGTGTTGGACGTGACGCCGGAGATGAGCGCCGACGACGTCGAGTCGCTGGCGCGCGCGCTGATCGGTGCCTCCGGACATCATCAGACCCTGGTGCTCACCGACGTCTACGGCGCCACGCCCACCAACGCCGCGCTGCGTCTGCAGGGCGAGCAGGTGAAGGTGCTGACCGGCGTCAACGTGCCGATGCTGTGGCGCTCGCTGTGCTACGCCGGCGAAGGCCTGGATGCGCTGCTCGAGCGTGCCAGCCAGGGCGGCACCCAGGGGATCCTCTGCGACACGACGGCGCCCTGCGCCGCAGGCAATCCCTCGTCCCAAACTTCTTGCCCATGATCAAGTCCACCCTCACCATCAGCAACAAGCTGGGCCTGCATGCCCGGGCCTCGGCGAAGTTGACGAAGTTGGCGGGGGGATTCAAGGCGGAGGTGTTCATGACCCGCAACGGCCGCCGCGTGAATGCCAAGAGCATCATGGGCGTCATGATGCTGGCCGCGGGCATCGGCGCCGAGGTGGAACTTGAGACCGCCGGCGAGGACGAGCAGGCCGCGCACGAGGCCATCACGGCGCTCGTCAACGACAAGTTCGGCGAAGGCCAATAAATCCGGGCCGTGCGCGGCGGGGCTTCGACGCCCCGCGCGGCGGGCGGCTCAGGGTCCCAGGAAGTGCTTCCGGTACCGCGCCGGCAGATCCGCGATGCGCATGATCATCGGCAGGTCGGCCGTATTGAAGTCCGGATCCCAGGCCGGGCGGCCGAGGATGCGCGCGCCGACCCGCAGATAACCCTTGATCAGCGGCGGCGGCTCCACGACCAGGTCCTGGCGCAGTTCGTCGACGGGTAGCGGCAGCCGCGGGCGCACCTGCCAGGCGATGTCGGCCATGTGGCTGGCGTCCAGCTGGCGCCACAGGCTGGCGGCGTAATGTCCGCCGTCGCGCATGCTGATGCTGGCGCAGCCGATCATCGTGTCCAGGTCGTTGCGGACCATGAACTCGCAGAGCGCGCCCCACAACGCCATGATGGCGCCGCCGTTGCGGTGGTCGGGGTGCACGCAGGAGCGGCCCAGTTCGACCATGCGTGGACGCAGCGAGCGCAGCCGCGTGAGGTCGAATTCGGTCTCGCTGTACAGGCCGCCCGCGCGGCGGGCCGCCTCGGGGGTCAGCACGCGGTAGGTGCCGATGACCTCGCCGGGCTGCTGGCGGTCGTCGAGGGTGCGCACCAGCAGGTGTTCGCAGAAGGGATCGAAGATGTCGATGTCATGGCCGGCGGGCGCGCCGGCCGGCACGCTCAGTCGGGCGCCCATCTCGTCGACGAAGACCCGGTACCTCAGGCGCTGGGCCTGACGGACCTCGTCTTCCGTGCGCGCCCAACCCACGTGGAAGCGAGTGCGCGAAGCGTCGACAGCGACGTCTTGCGAACTGGCTGGAAGTGACCTCCGTGGCGCCTCGGCGGGGCGCAGATCGGAGAAGGGCAGGGTGGGCAGCGGCAGATCCCTCATGGCAAAGCCTCGCTCAAGTGATGGCCGCGATGCTGAGCGGGCGGGGTGACGCGTCGGTGACCCTCAAGTGAACGAACCGTGACAGTCGCGAGGTCGTCACGTTCATCCGTCGGGGTGATTGACGGGCGCGCCACAGAGGTTTGCGCGCAGTTCACCTCTCTCCATCGGGGGCTTCGACACCCGCTGCTAAAGTCGGCGCATGAGTTTCCAGGTCTTCGGCATTCCCGTCTCTCGCGGCGTGGCGATCGGCCGTGCGGTGCTGGTCGCGTCCAGCCGCGTCGACGTCGCGCATTACTTCATCGGCGCCGCCGACGCGGAGCAGGAATATGCCCGCTTGGTGCGAGGTCGCGACGCGGTCACCCGCGAGCTTCAGGACTTGAAGGCCGAGTTGCCCGAGGACGCGCCGCACGAGCTGGACGCGCTGCTGGATGTCCATCTGTTGCTGCTGAACGACGAGGCGCTTGTGGACGCGGCCCGGGATTGGATCGTCGACCGGCACTACAACGCCGAATGGGCGCTGTCGGCCCAGCTCGAAGTGCTGGCGCGGCAGTTCGACGAGATGGAAGACGACTACCTGCGCGAACGCAAGGCGGACCTGGAGCAGGTGGTGGAGCGCGTCCTGGCCGCGCTCGCGGCGGAATTGGATGACGCCCCGGCCGGCCCTGCCGCCGTGGTCGCCCGGGACTTCGCCGGTGAAGATCCGCTGCTGCTGGTGGCGGCCGATATCGCGCCGGCCGACATGATCCAGTTCAAGCGCAGCGTCTTCCAGGGATTCATCACCGACATCGGCGGGAAGACCTCGCACACCGCCATCGTGGCGCGCAGCATGGCCATCCCCGCCGTGGTGGGAACGCGGGAGGCCTCGCGGCTGATCCGCCAGGACGACTGGGTGATCATCGACGGCGATGCCGGGACGGTGATCGTGAACCCCTCGCCGATCGTGCTGGAGGAGTACCGTTTCCGGCAACGCCAGTCGGAACTCGAAAACGCGCGCCTGGCCAGATTGCGGCATACGCCGGCGATCACGATGGACGGGCAGCGCATCGAGCTGCACGCGAACATCGAGCTGCCCGGCGATACCGTGGCTGCGCTGGCATCCGGTGCCACCGGCGTCGGACTTTTTCGCAGCGAGTTCCTCTTCATGAACCGCGATGGCGATCTTCCGAGCGAGGAAGAGCAGTTCATCGCCTACAAGACCGCCGTCGAAGCCATGGCCGGCCTGCCGGTGACGATCCGCACGGTCGACATCGGTGCGGACAAGCCGCTGGACCGGATGTCGGTCAATGAACTCCGGCATGAGCATGTGCTCAATCCGGCGATGGGACTTCGCGCGATCCGCTGGAGCTTGGCGGAGCCAAGCATGTTCCGGCAGCAACTGCGTGCCATCTACCGCGCGAGCGCCTTCGGAAAGGTGAAGCTGCTGGTCCCGATGGTCGCCCATCTGGGAGAGATCCGTCAGGTGCAGGACACCATCAAGCGGGTGAAGACTCAGCTTGATGAGGTGGGGCAGGCCTATGGTCAGGTCGAACTCGGCGTGATGGTCGAGGTCCCGGCGGCAGCCATCATGCTCCCGCAGTTGCTCAAGCATGTGGACTTCGTGTCGATCGGGACCAACGACCTGATTCAGTACACGCTGGCCATCGACCGGGCCGATGAGGCAGTGGCTCATCTGTATGACCCCTGGCATCCCGCTGTCCTGCACCTGCTGGCTGGTTCGATCGCCCAGGCGCGCGCGGCCGGCAAGGAAGTGAGCGTCTGCGGCGAGATGGCCGGCGACGCCGCCTTCACCGACCTGCTCCTGGGCATGGGGCTGACCTGCTTCTCGATGCACCCCTCCCAGATCCCGTCGGTCAAGCAGCGGGTCCTTCGCGCCGACTCGGCTCGCCTGGCTGCGGCGTTGCCTCGCATCCTTGAGAGCGACGACCCCGCCAAGGTGGCGTTGGACGCGCTGGCGCCGCAATCCCGCCTGCACTGAGTCGCCGCGGAAGTCGACGGCCAGTTCGTTGCGCACCACATGAGAATCGAATCTTCGGCGGCACGAGTTGCGCAGACGAAAAAAGTCGTGCTAGACTAGCGGTCTTCGCTGTTCACGACATTGTTTTGAACGGCGGCCTCGGAGGATATGCCGAGGGTCGTATAAAGCTGGTTGTTCCGGTTCTATATGGCGGCGAGATTCTCGCAGTCGATGATGGAAATAATTTCTCTGACTGCTTGACGGATTCGAAAAGAATCGTTCATAATCTCGCTTCTGCGCTGTTGACGACAAGTCAGCGACGCGACGAAGCAAAGGCTGAGGCCTGTAGCGAAAGCTGCTTCGATGTTCTTTAAGAATTTACAGCCGATAAGCGTGGGCGTCTGGACGAGCGA
>Ga0065165_1000274_pt1 | contig 87734 bp, 36 predicted proteins | sample AraplaMF_Cvi_mMF_FD_63813 | JGI IMG/M metagenome (GOLD analysis project Ga0065165, IMG submission 63813) | Arabidopsis root microbial communities from the University of North Carolina, USA - plate scrape MF_Cvi_mMF (version 2) (version 3) | ecosystem: Host-associated > Plants > Roots >... | reverse complement strand
GCGGCCGCAGTTCCACCAGGCGAGACACACCCCGGAGGCAAACGCTGCGAGCGTGCTCAGGCTGACAAAAAGTGCAACCGATGAAGCACCAATCAGTGTCGCTAAGATTGCGACCATCAATACGCCGACAATCAGCACGGCAAGCAGGCTAAGCGGGGGTACTGCAACGTCCAGGGCAAGCGCGAGCATCTTCGGATTCGCCCGGACAAATCCCGCAAGAACAAGCCTTGGCACCATCGTCAGGATTATGTCGATATGCCCCGTCTCCCAGCGCCGCCGCTGGGTCAGCGTCCCCTCGACGGAAGACGGAAAGTGGCTGACAACCTTTGCATCGCGGCAAAGAACAGGCGATTTCCCTGCCAACGCCAGATCCAGGCCCAGCTTCATATCCTCGACGATAGAACCGCTCGCCAAGTTGACCGAGCGGAAAACGTCCCAAGGGAATGCCATGCCCGTCCCAGTAAGAAGGCAGGGCAAACCAAGGACTTGCAGCCCGAGAGGACGCGCGAGGTTCTTAATCCGCCAGGCGAACTCTGCGACACGGTAATCTCTCATTGCCCCGTCAGGCGCGCTCATCACGTAGAATGCTTGCGTCGGGCAATGCGTACTCATGCACGTGCGCACCAGATGCTCGAGCGCGTTGTCAGCAAGCCTGCAGTCAGCGTCAACGACCACAACAACAGCGGGAGGAGCAGCAGTTGCGAGATAACGAAGACCGAAGTCGAGCGCATAGCCTTTTCCCAATCGATCAAGGTCTTCTCGAGAGACCACCTCTGCTCCTGCGGCCGCAGCGACATCTGCAGTGTCATCATCGCAATTGTCTGCAACGACCACTAGGCGGTCGGACGGCCTCAGTTGCGCCTTGATGTCGGAAAGGGTCGGCAATATGCCGGAACTCTCGTTGTGCGCCGGCACCAGCACGGCAATCGGTCCGCGCACCCCCTCGACCGGCGATGCGCTGTGGCGCCTCTTGGAAACGAACGTCGCCGCAATAATTTCCACAACAAAAACGGCCACCGGCACAGCGACGACGACAGCAAGGAAACTCGATACGATTGAGACAAGAGTCAGCATCATACTAGCCGATCGGGTTCTTAAATTGTCGTGGCGGGAGTGACTATTCGCTCACGCTTGTCCTCTCGAATTGACCAATTGGGAGACGGGCGTTCCGCGGGATAAAATAGCCGATCCGCGACATGTCGCGAGAGCCGCCTTCCGGGCTTCTCTATGAGATTGTACGTGACGTAAGAGATCGCCACGACAAGAACCAGGCAGACCGCATAGGCCAAGTCGCCTTGCCACAACTCCGAACCGAAGAAACCTTGATGAAAAAGCACTAGCCCCGACTTCTTCTGCAAAAATTCAAGAACATAGCGCATACCTATTTGAACCAGCATGTGGGTCATATAAACCGAATAGGAAAGGAGACCCAATGCCAGCAGAGGCCGCATCTTCAAAGCGCTGCTGACAGGGCCGCCTTCGAATGAGAAGACAAGAACAGCTGCAGCAAAAACAATGGGCGCGGCCAAGCTCAACGCTCCGCCGTTGCATAGGCACAGAAACAAGATCAAGACGCCGATACAGACAGCTTCGGCAAGTCCGGCGATGATGACGCTATAGGTTGGCGCGCCGCTCTTTCTCTTGAGGGCCAGATGCAGGTCATAACAGACGAGGCCTACAAAAAATCCGTAGATGCATCGAACGATGCCGAGGTCATATTGCGCGTCGATGTTTCCCACGTGCCAGAACAGGAGAATCGGTGCTCCTACGATGAATGCGACCGCAGCGAAATGTATCCGAGCTCGGAATAGAAACACGACGAGCGCAAAAACGACGTACGTATAGAATTCGACGCTAATGCTCCAACTGGGTTGGTTCCAAGTTAGCCTGTCGTGGACGCCCAAGCCCTGTACGAGGAAAATGTTCGATACGATCGCCTCAATCGATCGGTCGCCGACGAACTTGCCCCCTACGACCCCGCCAAACAGCCCGTCATAGTGATATCTTACGACTTCCATTGCGATCAGCACGGCAAGGGTAGCAAAGTGCAACGGATAGAGGCGGCCGAACCGAAGCAACATGAAATGCCAGAATGAGAATCCTGAAAGCAGCTTCGCTCGGTAATTTGCGGTGATTACAAACCCGCTCAATACAAAGAAGAAGTCTACAAACAAGTAGCTGTTTCGCAACAAGCTCAGGTCGTAGAAGTGGCTGTAAGCCTGCAGGTGAAATAGCGCCACGAGAGCAGCGCTAATTCCCCGCCACGAGTCCAGAGCTTCGAATCTGGGCTGCCCAGGTTTCATTCGGCGCCGCCTTCATTAATCACGACGCAAGAAAATGCGTGCCTCAAAACCAGATCGACCGTCTGATCGACCCCGGAAGCGTCGGAGATCGCTTTTGGGTCCGGGGCTCAAGATACACAATCTCTTTGCCCAAAAGTGGGACTACAGTATTGAACGGAATATGCAATTACTCACCGATCTGGTTATTAAACGCATCGCTCTTCGAGTCAATCTGGCCTAAGTAGCTGAGCCGCCTGGAAGTGCTAAAAATGGTAAATTTGGGCCGCGCAGGTTCCGTCGCAATCGGTGAAACGAGATGCCCGCCCCTCATGTCGGGCGACAGCCGATCGAGGCATTAAGACCGGCAAGAAACAAACATACACAATTCGATAGGGGTGCTCACCACGACTTTGGGCTCGATCGCCGGCCCCTGCGATGTTACAGGCGTTAAGACTCCAAGCCAGCCTTTGCCCTGCGCGCATTTGACGCTCATCTCGAGCCCTTGAATTGGTCGGGATGAACAAAGTTTCGCCAGCCAGACGCCTGAACATCGAGCGGCCCGCATTGTCCACGCTGTCGGTTTAACCATGGGGAGACAGAGACCCCTCGCAGCGCCTCGTCTTTCACTCAGACCCCTTCCGCAATATGGACTCGCTGTTTGATTTCAGCGATACATCACACTCACGGAAGCCCATTTGCTCTCCCGCGCCAAAGTCGGAACCGACCGAAGCACGATTTTACTGCCGTAATGTAATAACCGTTCGTCCGGCTTTGACCGAAAGTCTAAATTTCATTCCATGAGTGTTTCGAGCGGATTTTTTCTCAGAGGCGCGATCTGGACGATCGGAGCATACGGCCTCGGCCAAGGCCTCCGCTTGGCGACAAATATCTTCCTGGCTCGTCTCCTGGCGCCTGAGCTGTTCGGCATCATGCTCATCGTCAACAGCCTTCGAATGGGCATCGAGCTCATATCCGACGTCGGCATTGGGCAGAACATCGTTTATCATAAGAACGCTAACGATCCTGATTTTTACAACACCGCGTGGACCCTCCAAGCCATCCGCAGTGTGGCGCTGTGGCTCGTAGCGGTTGCCGTCGCAATTCCGGTGGCCAACTTCTATCAGTCACCAATCCTCGCTTACATTCTCCCGTTGACCGCGTTCGGAATCGTCCTTTCGGGTTTTACTTCTGTCAGCAGGGCCTTGCTGCAAAAAAGGATGCAAATCCGCAGGCTCAATGCCTTCGAAATGATAATATCGGTTATTTCGTCGGCAGGTTACGTTTTGCTGGCATATTTCAGCCCGAACCTTTGGGCCTTGGTCTTCGGAGGGCTGTTCGCCTCTGCGGTAACGATGGTCGGGAGCTATTTTCTGCTGCCCGGCTTCAGGGAGCGGCTGTATCTGTCAAAAAGCTATGTGCTGGAAATCCTGCATTTCGGAAAGTGGATATTCTTTTCCTCGATCGTCTACTTCGTATCGACGAACTTTGATCGGCTCTATCTCGCCAAGGTTGTCCCCCTGGACGTCCTGGGCGTTTACGGAATAGCACGATCGATCTCTGAACTGGTCGGTATGGTTGTTCTGCGCCTCGGGAACTATGTGCTGTTTCCACTTATTGCATCGCAGGCTCAAACGCCCCGCGCCGAACTGCGTTCGCAACTCGCCCCAATTCGCATGAAGTTCCTCTTGGTGGCCGCTATTGGCTTTTCAGTTTTTGCCGCAACGGCCGACCTGCCGATCCGCCTGCTCTATGATCAACGGTACCAGGCCGCCGCCTGGATGCTCCCAATCATGATCGTAGGATCCTGGGCCTCCATGCTTGCCGTCATCAATGAGTCGTTGGTTCTTGGATTGGGCAAACCCTCCTACGGAGCATTTGCCAATGTATCCAAATTTGCCTTCTTGCTCATCGTGCTTCCGATTACAGTCGGTCGGTACGGAGTGCTCGGCGGCGTAATCGTCATCGCACTAGCCGATCTCTGCCGGTACATTCCGATCGTTATCGGCCAGAAGCGAGAGCATTTTTCATTCGGCAAACAGGACCTCGTTCTCACCCTCGTCTGCTTCCTCGCGATGGCCTTGTGGCAATGGATTCGATGGATGATGGGCTTCGGAACTTCTTTCGACTCTCTCCCAATGCATCTGATCGCCGTCATCTTTGAACCCGGGCTACAAGGCACATAGGAGTACCCCTCAATCTCTCCGAAGAGATATCCGCCGAATTGTTCTTCCCAACTCCGTTCTTTTCGAACTCAAGAGTTTGCGCGAGCACCTCACCTATGCCCCCGGAATCCATCGGCGTCGTAATCATAGGTCGAAACGAGGGCGCTCGTCTCGTTAGCTGTCTCGCGTCCGCGCAGTCGCAGACCACCAATATTGTCTACGTCGACTCCGGATCGACCGACGGCAGCATCGAAGCCGCCGAGAGATTTGCAGCCGATGTCGTTCGATTGGACCTGACCGAGCCATTCACCGCCGCGCGTGCGCGGAACGCCGGCTTCGATCGTCTCTTGGCTTTGGCTCCAGACGTCCGCTTCGTTCAATTTGTCGATGGTGACTGCACCCTCGCCGACGGGTGGCTTGAGAAAGCCCTCCTGTTCATCGTGCAACGACCGGATACGGCTGTGGTCTGCGGTCGACGCCGGGAGCGCTATCCCGAGGCATCTGTTTACAACCAACTTTGTGACATGGAGTGGAACACACCGATCGGAGAGGCCGACGCTTGTGGCGGCGACGCGCTGATGCGGGTTCAAGCATACAAGGCGGTCGGAGGATTCCGAGCCCTATCGATTGCCGGGGAAGAGCCTGAGTTGTGCGTGAGATTGCGAGAGCAAGGGTGGAAGATCTGGAGGCTCGACGCGGAAATGACGCTGCACGACGCAGCAATGACACACTTTCGTCAATGGTGGCTGCGCTCGGTAAGATGTGGCTACGCATATGCCGAAGTTGCGAGGCTCCACCGCGCGTCGAAATTCGGCATCTGGAAACGCGAAACCAAGAGAGCCCTGCTGTGGGGAGGTTTCTTACCAATCGTCCTATGCTTGGGTACGATTTTATACCCGATTGTTCTTGCGGGAGGCCTAATATATCCCGTGCAGATCACAAGAATCGCGGTGGCTAAAGGGCCGGCCTCTTTCCAGTCCTGGTTATATGCTGTATTCAATATAATCGGAAAATTGCCAGAATTTCAAGGAATTGTCAGATTTTATCGACGCAGATGGAGCGGTCAGGTCATTGCACTGATCGAATACAAATGATCAGCCGTTTGCGCCGCCGCCATACTTGGCTGTCGACTTGGAAGACCGCGTCGTGCGCCTAGCTTATTTCACGAACCAATACCCGGCGGTAAGCCACACCTTCATTCGTCGCGAGATCCGCGCCATCGAAGCGCGGGGCATCGAGGTCGTGCGCTACGCACTACGCCCAGGCGAGAGCCTGGTCGATCCCGAAGACAAGCGTGAGGAAAAATCGACGAGCTATATTCTAGGTAGCAATGTCGGCAACATAATCACACGCTTCTTGGCCGCTCTTCTGACTCGCCCGCTAGCAATGGCCGAAATCATCGGACAGGCGTTCAAGATCGGGTGGCATTCTGAACGAGGAATTCTTCGGCACCTCGTCTATGTAGCGGAAGCGACGGTGTTGGCACATTGGTGTCGACGGGACTCGGTTTCGCATCTTCACGTGCATTTTGGAACCAATTCCGCGGCGATCGCCATGATGGCATCGAAGCTGTCGGGAACTGGTTACAGCTTTACAGCTCACGGACCCGAGGAGTTCGATAAGCAACTATTCATCGGTCTCGCTGAGAAGATTCGGCATAGCTCATTCGTCGTCGCGGTTTGCTCCTACGGACGCAGCCAGCTGTATCGCTCTATCGACCGAGAGCAATGGCACAAGATACATGTTGTCCATTGTGGACTGGAGCCGGCAGTTTTTGCTGCGGCGACTGAGGCTCCTTCAGACGTACGGCGCCTCGTTTTTATTGGAAGGCTGTCCGAACAAAAAGGTACGCTACTTCTGGTCGAGGCTGCGCAGCGCCTTGCAGCGCGAGGTGTGAACTTCGAATTGGTCATCGCCGGAGACGGCGAGATGAGGGGCGACATCGAGACGCTCATCAAGACTTATGCGCTTCAAACGAAGGTGCGAATTACCGGCTGGATCGATGCAAACCAAGTCCGGAAGGAATTGCTCGCCGCTCGCGCGCTGGTCCTGCCAAGCTTCGCAGAAGGCCTGCCGGTCGTGATCATGGAGGCTATGGCTTTGAAGCGCCCGGTCATAAGCACCTACGTGGCCGGCATACCGGAACTGGTCCGGCCCGGCGAACACGGATGGTTGGTTCCGGCTGGAGACGTCGATGCACTGGCGGAAGCGATGCAGGAATGCCTCGATGCCCCCGTGGAGCACTTGGTGAGCATGGGGGAGGCGAGCCATGAGCGCGTCCTCCAGAGCCACAACGTCGACATCGAGGCGATGAAACTGGTCAAGCTGGTGGAAGCAGGGCTTGCTGGCGCGCCCAAGAAGTCATGAAGATGACATCTCACCGAACGGCGCGGTTACATATCCTGCCGGGTGAGGCAAGCTGGACCAACTGAACAGCGTTCAATGCTGATGTTAGACCGCGTGCTGCTTGATCAAATCGATCCGGCGTTGCATGAGACTGTCGCGGTCGAACAGACGACCTGAGAGACTGGCGCTACGGATAAGTTCTCGAAGCGCAGTAGGGTCTTGGGCGAGACGACGCACCGCGGTTGCGAGACCTCTGCGATCACCGACTTCCACGAAGACGCCACCGCCATGCTGCTCGACCAATTCCTTCGGATACGCGCTGCCGTAGCCAACAATGGGGCAACCAGAGGCAAGAGCCTCACCAAAGATACGAGCGGACTCTTTTGTTTTATGGCAAAATAATAGAATATCCGCCTCTCTCAGAGTCTTCTGTATCACGTGACGATCGCCTACAAAGCCCGGCAAGTCGACATGGGCGGAAATACCCATCGCTTCTGCCGCGCTGCGCATTTCGGGCAGGAGCGAGCCGTCTCCCAGCCACGTCGCGTGAAGCCTGATTCCTTCCTTGATCATCGCACTGATAGTCTCGAGCCAACCGATCGGGCCCTTCATCTCAATCGCCCTGCCGATGTAGCACAGTTTCATAGGCCGCTCCGTACTCACGCTCGCAAGCTTCTCCTCGAGCTCGACGTCTGCGATATGATCCTTCTTCGAGATCGTCATATGGTAGACTTTGTACGGAAGTCGACAGAACGGGGCATAAGCGTCGTACACGTCCTGCCCTTGAAACAGGGCGAGGCTCGAGTGCTTTAGGCAGTAGCGGTGTAGTCGACGAAATATCATATTCGTTGCGTGCAGCTTGATGCGCTTGCCTAGCGACGGATTGTACCCCGCTCCAGCCTTGGCGACTGTCTCATAGACGACGTCCGCTTCGATGACATACGGCTTACCGAGACTGATTGCGTGACGGACAGCAACGGTTGGCCAATCTCCGATCAGTGTATGAGGCGAGACAATCAGGTGATCCGACTTCGCGATTGCAGCCTTCAAAATCGAACTAGCTTGCGAGTACGACGATAAGAAGCTGCGCCACTTATATCCATCCGGAAGCGGGAGGCATCTTACTCTCTGCTTGTTCGGCAAATCATCTACCGGGAGCGTTCGCTTCAACCCTGAGTCCAGGACATTGACCGTGACCGGACATGCAACCGTCACTTCGTCGAAGCTCTCGAGATACAGTCGAATGCCTTCGGCAAGATCAACATCGATCTCCAGGCCGCGAGAGGTCCTTGAAAGGACACTCGGCAGGACCAACAGAAGACTGCCCGACATCGGAATTTCCTAATAAAAATGCATTATTTGGATTGCTAATTCGCAGATGCTGTCGCACCGAACCCAGCGATGCATCAGTGCTTCTGACCCCACGCAGCGTCGACACCAAATGCGCCAGCTTGATACTTTGTGGACCGCATTCCAGCGAGACGCGATCCCGGTGCTCGCCAGTATCGCAATTGCAGCGCTAAACCGGCGACCAAACCAATCTGGGACGCCAAGACATATTGAAACTGGTAATCCACCACGATCCATTCATAAAAACAGTGCAGGTAGACAATCAGCAGGGATACGCCGAGTCCCAGAAGCCAGTCTCCTCGAATATCGCCACTATTCCTCCAGCCGCAACGAAAGGCCGCGATCAACGGACGAAGCAACACTAATACGAGCGCAATCAAACCCAAAAAGCCGGTCTCGCACGCAACGAGCCGATAGGAGTTATGAACATTTTGATACCGGGCGAGGTCGAAAGCTGCGACGCCAGCGGCGCTGTAGTAACCGCCTAAATTCGCGACCAGTGTAAAGTGATTGGCACCCACACCGAATGGATGATCTTCGAACATCATCGCGGCGGCTGCGGAGTATGCAGTCCGTTCGTTGTCCGAAGCAGTCTCATTGTTGTTCGACGATCGTTCGCTGAGCGAGATCAAGGCGGCTGGGACGAGGACGGCCGACAGCACGACCCCGACGAGGAGAACTCGCCCTTTTTGGGGCGTCCAGCGCCGCAACGCAGACAGCGCGAACACGATGGCGAACCCTAGTGCCGCCAGTCCAATAGTCGCCCGCGACACGGTCATGAGATCGACCACGATGCCCGAAATAATGACGGCGACCGTGAACCAATCTCTTCGTCCCGCGAGGTACAAGGCGAACGCAGGCAGAACCACGAAGTGGGTCAACACCCCAAGCATATTCTGGTGCAGGAAGCTCCCCGGGGTCTGCAGCATGCCAAATCCGACCCGTTGCACGGTCACGATGCACGCCTCCATGATGAGAGCGACCGCCATGCCTTTCGTCAGAGCGGACGCGATGCGCGGATCGCTAGACACCCCCCGGGCAACCGTGGCGTAGACCAGAAACATTCGCGCGAGCTGCCAAGGATAAAAGAGGGCCGCCATTGGAAATTGAGCCGGAATCACCGACAGCAATGCGGCGACAAAGTAAAGGACCATTGAGATCCAGAACGGCGTCGCTTGAGTTCGTCCGGGCAAACTGAGGTAGAGGGCCAAGACAAACACATCGATGACCGTGATCTCCATTCCCTTGGCGTAACCGCCCCACGTCGACCAGGAGATGAAGGCCATGTAAAAGTGGAGATGGTAAACGACGAAGGGCAGAAACCCTACGAGCATCCAGACCTTCAAGGCTTCAGCCGGATTGCGCCGCAACCAGGCGGAAAGAGGCACGACGGCAAACGCCGCGATCAGGAGCGCGATCCATTTCATTTGCTCGGGCCCTCTAAGCCAATTCCGACCACCCCTGTTCGCGCAACGTACGTATCGAGGCAATTCCTTGATGCACCGTATCGTTTCGGCGGATGTGCCAACATATCAGTACTCGCCGCCTGCCTAAATCAAGAAATGATTTCCTGAAAGAAGCCCCGATACATTTCAGCGACTCTCCTCCAAGAAAAACTTGCAGCCCGCTCTACGCGACGTGAACGGCCAGCCTCCTTGGACCCGTAAGCCTGCTGGATTGCTTGAGCGATTGCCGCCGGCTCGTTCATGTCAGCGAGGTACTCCTCGTCGCCGACGAACCAGCGGACGCGATCCCTGTCGTGGCCAACAATCGGCAATCCGCATGCCATTGCTTCGAGGAACACAAGGGGAAACGGCTCATCAATCGATGCCTGCAGAAACACGTCAGCCGCCTGATACAGTTTAGGCATCCGCTCGGGGCTGACCGAAAGCAACGTGAACCTTCCCGGCAAACGTTCGGCGGCCATAGATGAGATCGAATCTCTTAACGGGCCGTCTCCGGCGACAACGAGATGAGCGTCCGGAATTCTACTGACCGCCTCAATTCCAAATTCGATGCGCTTGTTCGGGATGAGCGCGCTGACCATCAAGACCAGAAGTTTTCCGTCCGGAAGACCAAACTCCCCTCGCGCGGCGATACCAGGTTGAAAACGCTCGTTATCAACGCCATTGGGAATCAGCCGGGCATTCCATCGCTGCTTGTTTCGTTCATAGAAGTCAGGATTGATGCAGATGAGGCCGTCACAGTTGAACAATCGAAACTCGGACTCGCGCCGCGACGATGGCCAGTCTCCGTTGTGAGTTACGAAAACATGCCGCGGCCGCCTCCCGCCGAACGGAGGCCGCCTGAGCATCCAATTGGTGAAAGGATAGCTGCAAGTGACGGTCACATCGTAGTCTGATGGTCGATATTGAGAGAAGAGTTGAGGGATGAATGTCAGTTCTTCATAGCAATACTCATTCCTCAGGAGAGGCAATGATGGGCTTTTCTCAAATCTCTCGCGCGAGACGCTTGCCGCGTGTAGAAAGCGATACGGCGTTCCCGGTCTCGGCTCTCCAGAACCTATCAAAGTTACGGCATCGCCCAATTTGGCAAATTCCTTTGCCACTGCAATAAAAGCAATCTCGGCCCCGCGATCAACTCGGTGAAGGCCCGGTAGAGCAATCAAAATCCTCATACGAACAATACTACTCGTTTTATGAAACTCGTTGATTCAACCGGCAGCGGTAGCACAAAATGCGAGCAAAACCTGAAACTGACCTATTAAATAGCCAGTTGCTTTAAGGTCAGCACTTCAAGAGCCGATGAGGCCTAACTAGTTGTCTAAACTCGTACATTTTTCATTTTAGAGACTTTTGTTGAGCTGTCAAACCGCCGCCACCTTGCAGGCGCGGAGCTTTCTGGTTCAGAGTAAACGAGGCAGCGGGAGGCTATCCCGCGTTTATTTGATATCAGCCAAGGAATACTTGGCGAACGGACGACATTTTAGCGCAAGCCCCCCTGCTTGATTAGAGGACCAGCAAGCGGCGTATACTCAATTGCTTGGCCGCTTGGCATTACGACAGGAACGACAAACGAATGAAGTTCGGACGAGCCGCACTGGTTGCCGGCCTAACGCTGCTGTCAGTTAACCATGACGCGAAAGGATCGGATACTCACGCACCATCGGGTCCGGCGAACCGCTTTGCCGAATCAAAGATACGAATACCGCCCTCGCCTGCGTCAACTGGTTCGCCACGATCCGAGGCGCCGGCCGGCGCTCGGTCCTGGACGTCCGAGATGTCATGGCGAACGCTCAAAATTGGGGCCGGCGGCTTCATTACGGGGATCGACATAGCGAATGATGGAACCAAGGTCGTCCGGACCGACGTCTATGGTGCCTATGTGTATGACGCTGCCGCAAGTGTATGGCAACATATCGTAACAGCCAGTTCCGTGCCGCCTGCGAGTGTTGAAACCGGATCTGGACAGGGCGTTTACGAAATCGCGATTGCACCAAATAACTCGCAGCGACTTTACATGATGTTCGACGGCGCCATCTTCCGTTCGGACAACCGGGGAGCAAAATGGATACGCACGTCATTCGCCCGGGAGAAGCGCGCCAATCCCAATGACGGCTACAGAACGTTCGGCCGCAAGATAGCGATAGATCCGGCGAACCCGGACATCGTCTATGTGGGGACTGCAGGCGGCCTCTTCACCAGCGCTGATGGGGGCGCATCGTGGTCAATGGTCCTCGACATTCAATCGCCGTCTCCGCAAGAGGCCGGAATCATTGTCGCATTTGATCCAACATCGAGCGTGGCCGGTGGCAAGACACAGCGGATCTACGCGTCCAGCTACGGAAAGGGCGTCTTCCAAACAACAGACGGCGGGGCGAAGTGGGCGCTAACCGCCAACACTCCGACCACCCACATGCACATGTTCGCAGACCGCAGCAGCAATTTGTGGCTCGTTGACGACGTAAATCGAAATCAGGGGGCCGGCAACCTGAATAAATACGCGGGCGGCAAATGGTCGAGAATATCCGCGATCAATCTCGCACAATCGATCACCGTCGACCCGAACGACGCCAAACATGTTGTGGTACTCAATTTTGACGGCAGATTGATGGTTTCGAAGGATGGTGGCTCAACCTGGCAGGGCCCCACGGCCATTGCTGCCGCCGCACCAGACATTCCCTGGATCGCTGTAACCAATACATCGGTGTTCTCAAGCGCCGACATACGATTTGATCCATCCAAGGAAGGCAGGATCTACAACGCGACTGGAATAGGCGTATTCCACACGGATGTCCCTATCAAGAATGGCAACGTCACGTGGACGTCGCACAACAAGGCGATCGAAGAATTGGTCTCGACCTGGATTATCAGCCCTCCAGCAGGCGCCCCAATTCTGACTGCGTGGGACAGGCCGGTCTTCAGAGTCGACGATCCAGAAATCTATCCATCGGGACACGGAATAAACTACGCGAACGAAATCGTTCGGGGCGCTTCCGCGGATTGGGCTTCGACAGCGCCCAATACGATTGTTGTCGTCGCAAACAACTTTGCTCCAACGCCCGCAAGCAGCTTGGATACTTCGGGCTATTCTTCGGACGGCGGACGGAGCTGGACCCTGTTCGGCAGTAATGCACCTTATTCGATGAACAGAACCTCTGGAGGCTGCATTGCGGCCAGCACATCCAAGAACTTCCTATGGGTACCAACGGATGGCGCCGGCGCTAATTCTCCCTGGTACACGATTGATGGCGGAAACTCGTGGAAAGCGATCACAATTGATGGCGTTCCCTCGCGCGCGCCGACCGGCTGGGGCTTCAATTTTTACCTGAACCGCCAGATTTGCGCCGCCGATCGTGTGAACGCCAAGACATTCTACCTGTACAACGACGGAAGCGGATCATCGGCTGCCGCTGGAATCTATCGATCCAACGATGGTGGCGCATCGTGGGTCCATTCCTACAAGCGCGCATTTCCAAACGCGGGATACAGCGCTCAAATGCGTTCGGTACCCGGTAAGGCAGGAAACGTCTTTTTTACCGCCGGCGCGCAGAGCCCGCCACATCCTTCAACGAACGAGTTCTACCGCACAACTGACGGCGGAACGACGTGGAGCGCCGTGAACGGCGTAAGAGAGGTTCAATCATTTGGCTTCGGCAAGGCTGCAAATGACGGTGCTTATCCCACGATCTACGTCGCCGGATGGGTCAGCATGGGAGGCGCCTACAAGTACGGCATATGGCGATCTATTGATAACGCACAATCCTGGACCCAAATCGGTGACGGCTTTCCCACCGGGAGCCTCTCGCCCATTGAAGCCGTTGAGGGCGACAGCAACACTTTCGGAACAGTCTACATAGGGACCACTGGCAACGGATGGTACTACGGCAAGCTAAATTAGTTCCCAACCAAGTGGCGGGCTGGAGCCCCTTTTCGGTCACCTGCCCCGGACTAACCCTAATCGCTAATAATCGAGCAGATTATCCATCTACACAGGTACTATTCTCAAGCGTGCGACTCTAGGCCCCACCGGGAATGACGTGCGCCGATCCAATGTTGTCTCGATTCATGATTACTGACAATTCCATCGCCCCGGCGAGCCCAGAGTACATCCGTTTTGCGGCAACGAAGACGTTCGGGTCGCTGGACGGCCTCCGCGCACTGTCCATATTGGCCGTTCTCTGGCATCATCACGCCGACAATATCATCCCCGGCTGGACCATCAGCGCTCGGGGCTTCCTTGGCGTTGACCTTTTCTTCACGATCAGTGGCTTCTTGATCGTAACATTGCTCCTGCGTGAACAGCGATCAACGGGAACTCTCTCGCTCCGTGACTTCTACGTCCGGCGGTTCCTGCGTATCCTGCCGCCTTACTATCTCTTGCTGCTGTTAGTGGGGGTGGTCGCATTCCTTAGACCCGACGGCAATACGTCGAACGACGTCAAGCATGATCTCCCATACGCGATCTTCTTTATATCAAATCTCGTCGCGATGCAGAGCCTGCTGGCGATTACATGGAGCTTGTCGGTCGAAGAGCAGTTCTATGCACTTGTGCCTGCCATCGAAAAGTATCTCAGCCGCGCCCTTCCGATCCTCTTTCCGCTTGTCTACGTCGCGGTCAGCTTGCCGGCGTTTGGGATTATCCCCCTGTCATTTCCGGCATTCTTCCGAGAAACAACGTTCGGTCCCATCTTGCTCGGAGCGATGCTGGCACATGTCCTGCACAATCCAAGCAGCTTTTCGTGGGCCTGGAAGCTTGCGGGGGCTCGGTTTGCTCCCCTCATCGCGCTCGGCGTTATATTTGCCTCGGCAAGCTATCCTTCGGAAGAATTTGTCGGCCTACCCCGAATAATCACGCATTGGGCAATGGTAGCCCTACTCGCATCCTGCGTCGTTCGGGAGAACAACTGTCTGGCGCCGTTGCTATCGTTCTGGCCCGCCAGGCGCGTCGGAGCGGTGAGTTACGGCATGTACCTCTACCACCTAATAGTGATGCATTTCGTCGTTCGGGGCTTGGGCACCGCTGGCCTCATGACCTTTTTTCTCACTGCTCTGGGCAGCTGGATGATCGCCGAATTGAGCTATCACCTCTTTGAGAGCCGGTTCCTTGCCTTGAAGACGAGATTTTCTCCCGGGGCAAGAAAGACGGCTGCAGCGGATCCAACAGGCGTCACTGGAGCGCGACCGAACTCATCTGGCCATTAAAGCAAGACCTGCGTAGCTCCTTCGAGGCAGTGACCTCCAAGGCGTTCATCATCTTCCGGTCGCGGCGCTCAGACAAGCCATCTTAGTCCCGCTGCTGACGACGAGAAGAACATTCCGGCTCCCATGCCTGGCCGCTGGCTCCAGGAAGGCAGATAGGGATTTCGTCGAGTATCGGCTGTTTGATTCCCCTTAAACGCTTGTCCCAGAACGCCAAAGAGTATCGGCTTATTATCCGGGCCGCACGCAGCGGATTTGTTCCGTACGAGCGCAACGGAGAAAAGAAAGCCGCATCGCAAAAGCCGAGATGGCTAATTCCATCGATCGTCAACCAATAGCCGCCGCATCTCTCGAGAGACGCTTTCATCCAATCGAATTGACGCCGTGCAAATTTAACCTCGCGCCGCCCCTCGCGAATACGATCCGCGGTATCAACATCTCCGACATACGGCGCCGTCGCATAAATGCCTTCGAACATGAAGAAGAACGGGACCGCCGTCCCTTGCGAAGGAACGACGCCGGCGATCATCCCGCCCATATTCAGACCGGCTTTAAATCGCCCGTCGACAGCGCAAGCCTGTGCAGCCGTACCACCGCCAAGCGAGAAGCCGAAAATGCCGACGTGATCAAGAGAGAGAGCTCTCGTGAGCAATCCCTGGGGATCGCTTTGATTCAAGCCCTCCAATGCGTCCAACACAAAGCGCGCATCTTCGGCCCGCAATCTAACCTGCTCGTCCGCAACTCTCAAAAAAGCGTCGACGGCCTCGTCCGAGCTGTAATCCTCATCGCCGCGGAACCTCCTTTTGACGATTCGCCCGTCCGGGAAGGCTACTATATTGGAACTATAGGGGTGATCGATTGCCACGACCACGTAACCATGGCTCACCATCTCTTCAATCTGGATTGTGCACTCAGTACGTATCCCGCTCCAAGACGGCGTGTACAACAACAGTGGGTACCCGTAGGGCGACGGGCGCATATGTGCATCAATCGTCGAATGAGTTTTGATGAGTGCAAGATGCGAAGACTTCAGGGTCGTAATCCGCCTGTCGCGGTAAGGCGATATACTCCGCTTACCTTCGACGACACTCGCCGGATACCAGATCTGGATGACCAGCTCGCGCTTGGCATTTGGATCGTCCGACAATTGCTCTCGTCTGCTTTCGTCTACGACGCACCGTGTTTGAGTGCCAATCGCATACGGACCACTCGGAGCTGGAAGAGCAAAGACAGGCATCACGACGCATGCAACAAGTGCCGCGAGAGCAAATGAAATTACGACCGCGCCGACGAGAGTGGGGGCTTGGTATCCCCAAAACACATCTGCACCTTCATATATAACCAGCACAGTCGTGAGAACATAGGCCGGCGCCATTTGCCAGCGCCAGCCCTCCAGCTCCACATGGCATCCGATAATCAGCGCGACAACAAACACCAGGCATCCGAATGCAATTTGATAGTTGATCAATTGAAGGAGCAGTGCCCCTCCGCATAACATGAGGCCCGCAATCCCCACGCCTTCAAGGGTTCTCATCTTGAATATCGCGCCAAGTACAACCGCAACGGTCGTCCGCCATGTTGCAGCTGCGACCAGAGCATCGAATGGAGCCTCCTGCCCCAATCAGGCGAGGTAAGGAATAAGTCGCTGAACCAGACGAGCGACGTACGGCTGCCTCATGATCGATAGATGTCCACCAGGGACCTGAAGAACCTCGACACCTTCCCGCGCGACACCAGTCCACCCTAATGTGAGATCCTCGCCGTACTCCGCAGATCGACCTTCCGCGCGAAACAGCACCAGCTTTCCAGAGTAACTCTGCGGAACGTAGACTTTTCCGATCGCCGAGAACATCACAAGATTGCTGCGGACAAATCGTGGAACGTCGAGGTTGAATATCCGACATACCCGCCGACCAATCTTCCAGACCGCGGCGTTCCACCGGCTCACCACGAACTGTCGGATATCGGCACCAAGCTCATGAAACCGGCCATGGAGCAAATTCTGTCCGTACTTCCCCAGCCGATCTACCATGTAGACCCGACGAAACTGGGTCGCTTTCTCTGCAGGGAGATTGCGGTAATATGCCCAGTTCCCGGTATCGAAGAGCGCGACCAGTCCCACCTGCTCACCCTTCTCGACCAACTGTCGTGAGACCTCGAACGCGAGGAGACCACCAAACGACAGACCGCAGATCTGGTAGGGTCCCGTCGCCTGCACATCCTGGATTTCGCGGAGATACTGTGCAGCCAGCTCTTCCACGGATTCGGGGACTGGATCATCAACTTCCGAAGCCAGGCCATAAACAGGAACATCCTGTGGCAAGGCGTAGATCATATCCCGATAGTCGAGCAGATGGCCACCTCCGCCATGAATGCAAAACAACGGGGTTCTACGTGCACCTTCCCTGACCACGACGACATGCGACCGATTTCGATGCGGCGATTGACGCAACTTTTTGGCGAGAAGCTCTATCGTCGGGGCAACAATCAGGAGCGACAAATCAATAGTAACCCCGAATTCCACCTTCAGCCTTGCGACCAGCTGCGCTGCGAGCAGCGAGTGCCCGCCAAGATCGAAGAAGTTGTCGTGCACCCCGACTTCGGGGACCTTAAGAATTTCCTTCCATATATCCGCAAGCTTGATTTCATCCTCACTCGTTGGCGGAACGTAGCGGACAGGTGCATTTCGCTCGACGACCGGCGATGCTTTGAAATCGCTCCAGATGGATGGTTGCTCAAGCTCCTCGACCCTTCGCTCAGCCATCGTAGCCATCGCAAGAAGGATGGTTTCATAGTATGCGAGCAACGCCTGGATGGAGCTGTCGTCGAACAGATCGGCGTTGTACTCGAAATTGACCCGCAGCTCGTTGGGCCGCTCGATTATCGCGAGCTGTAGCTCGAACGGCGTGCCCACACTGAAAGTCGGCATTGGCGCAACGGTGAGTTCCCGCAGAGAGCGAGCATTGAGAAACGCCGACTGATACATGAAATAGAACTGGAAGAAGACGGAACGCCCGTTGACCGCCTGTACGCGAAGCCGTTCAAGCAGAGCCTCGAACGGAAGATCGGCATGATCAAGAGCTTCCAGCGTTGTTCGGGACACCAACTGGAGCACGTCGTTCAGTGTTGGGTTTCCCGACAGATCGAATCGGAACGGTATCGGGCCGGAAAACGGACCAATGAGTGGCTCGGTTTCTACCCGACGGTTCGCTACCGGTGAACCGATCACCATCTGCGATTGGCGTGAACAGCGCTCGATGAGTACGACGAAACAGGCCAGCGCAACTGTAAACATCGTTACGCCCTCGGATCGGCTCAGCTTTCGTAAGCTTTGCGCCAGTTCTTCCGACAGGACGCGAGACTGGATCCCTCCATTGGAGGTCATTCTCATTGCCGCGGGTCGATCGGTTGGGAAATCGACGACCTTGATCGGCCCCTGAAGCTGCCTCTGCCAATAGTCGTGCTGCTTGTTTGCCTCTGGCGAGCCGAGCCAGTCCTTTTGCCAGGATGCGAAGTCTGCAAATTGGATCGTCAACGGCGGGAGTTGCGGGGTACCGGGCTCATTCAATGCTTCGTAAACAGACCACAGTTCGTCCTGAATTATGCGTTGCGACCAGCCATCTGCAATGATGTGGTGCGTGGTAATCAGAAGGACAAAATCATCGGGCTTCAAGCAAAACAAGCTCGCTCGAAGCAACGATCCCTGTTCAAGATCAAATGGCTGCCGCGCCTCTGTGATGAGCTGGTCTTTCAGGCTCTCTTCTCGATCAGCCTCGGACAGGCCTGCGAGCGAGCGAACAGCCAAGGAGAAGGTGCGCCCTGGAGCGATAACCTGCACAAGCTGTCCATCCTGTTCGGCAAAATTGGTCCGCAGGATCTCATGTCTATCGAGCAGCGCCTGAAAACTCTTTTCCAGGATGTCCGGCGAAATCGCACCAGTCACGCGAACCGTCGCGCGCATGTGGAACTTTGGCGATGTTGGGTCGAGTTTACCGAGAAGCCAGAATCGCTCCTGGACGACACTCGCTGGCATTACGGATAAGTCGCCCTCCGTAACTCCATCACTCGGGCTTTCCTTCGACGGCCCCGCCACTGTCGCCGGAACGGCTGACAGATTGAATTCGGAAACTTTCGTCCAAGGATTAAGAACAATCTGCCGCAGCAGGTCGTGAAAATCCTCCAGGAGCTGTGAGGTAAAAGAGTTGCTGTAGAAGTCCTTGTCAAACTCGATCGAGAGACGCCATCCGCTCTCTCTTTCGACCATAAAGAAGTTCAGCCTGTACAATGCCCCCTGAGCGATCGAGGGAACCGGGGTCACGCGAACCTGCAAGGGCCCAAGGAGTGGATCGGCCCCGGCCCCAAAAGCCCGGTAGCAATTGAAGTTGATCTGGGCGAACGGTTCAGGGAGCTCGATGCCTTCGGCTGCCATGGATTCAAGAACATCCTCAAACGCAATGTCCTGATTGGCGAAGATTTCGAGAGTGGTGTCCCGAACGCGCTCCGCAAGTTCTGCAAAGTGCGAATTTCCCGAGACATCAGTCCTGAAAACCACGTGATTTATGAACAGGCCAACCAAAGGCTCAAGTTCGATCCGGTTGCGTCCGACGAGTTCCGATCCGATTGCGATATCGGTTCGACCCGTGTACCGAAAAAGCAAAGCCTTGCACGCCGCCAGCGCGGTCGTAAACATGGTTCCGCCCTGCCTATGTCCCAAGGCATTTAGAGCGTCGGTCAGTTCGCGCGGCAGCTCGAGCGCAACGATATCGCTGGCTCGCGTAAGCTCCTTCGGAGGCGGTAGATCGGCCGGCACCTCCAGTTGACGGTAACCCGCCAGCTTGGACTTCCAGTAGGCTAACTGTTGTTGGAGCTCCTTCAGCGGACGCTGTTCGCGCTGCCAGACAACAAAGTCCGGGTATTGAAGCACGAGGTCCGGCAACGTCGAGGATTGTCCGATGGCCAAGGAGCCATAGAGGCTCCGAAATTCCGTCATGATGACGCGGATTGACCAACCATCCCCGACCAACAGGTGCAACGTCAGCAACAGATAATGTTGCCGTTCCTCGGTCCGGATCAGCTTGACGCGAATGAGCGGACCTGTGCCGATGTCGAAGCAGTTCGACGCTTCGCCACGGCAGAGGTCCTCCAATGCGCTCTCTCGTTCCGCGCTGGAAAGATGGCTGAGATCGTCTCGTCCGATTCTGAGCTCAAGCGAAGGTGCGATGATCTGGATCGGCTCGACGCCGATCTGTGAAAACGTTGCGCGAAGAATCTCGTGGCGGGCCACGATCTCGTTAAACGCCCTTTCAACGAGATCCGCGTCCAATTGACCATCAAGCTTCCATCTGAACGCGCAATTGTGAGCTGGATTGCCGGGCTGCCGCCGATCAGCGCGCCATATCCGCTGCTGCGCCGCGGAGAGCGGAAACATCAGGTTGTACTGACTGTTTCCCATCTCGCGCTGGTCGCCGACCTCCCGATTCACGTTTGGAAGCCTGATGATTGTCGCCATCTAATTTACCTGACGGACCACCTGTGGCGTCATCCGGAACTTGTGTCGCGGGACGGGCTTGATCGACTGGTTGCTGAACTCTCCTTGATCCTGCGCTTGGCTGGCCAAATGATCGAAGATCGCTGCAATGGTACGGAACTGCAGCACTTGGCGCGGGGTCACGGTGATGCCCGCCTTGTTGGCCCGCGCTGTGATCTGGAAGACATGGAGTGAATCAGCGCCAAGCTCGAAGAGATTGTCACTGACACCGACACGCTCCAGCCGCAGAACCTCGGCCCAGATCTTGGCCATGGTTTCTTCGTCCGGGGTCCGTGGTGCGGCATAAGCCATTCTTGCCTGCTGCTTCGACCAATCCGGGGCCGGAAGCGCACCCCGGTCGACCTTACCGTTCGGCGTCAGGGGAAACGCCTCGAGCGTCACATAGGCTGCAGGTGCCATGTAGGCTGGTAAGCTCTTCAAAAGATGTTCGCGCAGAGCCGGAGCACTGAGGACAACGCCTTTTTCAGTTAGAACATAGCCAATCAGCCGCTTCTCACCGGCCACATCCTCACGAACGGATACGACTGCCTGAGCAACCCCGGGATACTCTGCCAGCATGCTTTCGATCTCGCCGAGCTCAATCCGAAAGCCGCGCAGCTTGATCTGGTTGTCGAGGCGTCCGAGAAATTCGAGCGTGCCGTCCGGACGACGACGAACGAGATCGCCGGTCCGGTACATCTTCTGGCCGACATCGAACGGGTTAGGCACGAAGCGGTCCGCTGTCAGATCCGGCCGGTTGTGATATCCGCGGGCCAGTCCCTCGCCGGAAATATACAGTTCGCCCGGAACCCCGATCGGAGCAAGCTGGCGTTGCTGGTCCAGTACGAAAAACTTCGTGTTGGCCATGGGATGCCCGACCGGCACAGATCCAGCTCCGGATTTCACTTGCGAAGCGGAAGACCAGATCGTGGTTTCAGTCGGCCCATACATGTTCCATACCGAGGCCGACCGACGTCTAAGTTCGTCGGCTAGCTCTCGCGGAAACGCTTCTCCGCCGCACAATACCTTGAGCGCCGGCTCACCATTCCAGCCAGCCTCCAGCAATTGCTGCCACGTCACGGGCGTCGCCTGTACGACCGTTGCCTTGATCTCCTTCAGGTATTCGAGCAGTTTGACGCCGAACTGGGCGGTCTCGCGGCTCACAATGGCTACCCTGGCTCCGACACAGAGCGGCAGAAACAGCTCAAGCCCCGAAATATCAAACGAGAGCGTGGTAACAGCAGCAAGCACGTCGGTGTCTGTCAGACCAGGTTCGACCAATGTCGACTGCAACAGATTGACGACAGCGCGATGCGGGATCTCGACGCCCTTTGGCCGACCGGTGGATCCAGACGTATAGATCACATAGGCAAGATCATCTCCACCAACGAGACCATGAGGCGTCGTCGTATCTGCCCGCGCAATCGCCCCCCAATCGCCGTCGAGATGAACCACCTGGGCTTGGCCAAACTGCCACACCTTGGCCAGCGCAGTCTGTGTCAGCACGACCGCGGCACCTGCATCTTCCAACACATAGCGGACTCGCTCCGGTGGGAAAGTCGGGTCAATCGGGACATAGGCGCCGCCAGCCTTCATGGTTCCCAACAACCCGATCAGCATCTCCATGCTGCGCTCAACAAACACGCCGACCAGAACACCGGGCCCGACGCCAGTCTTGCGCAGATGATTGGCCAATCGATTAGCGCGATCATCGAGCTCGGCATAGGTCAGCCTCATCGATCCAAACATCGCGGCGACCGCGTCCGGCGTTTTTCTCGCCTGCGCCTCGAACAGTGCATGAACGGTCATTCCGTCCCGCCGCGCGACTCGCGTGTCATTCCAGCGTTCCAACATCAATTGCTTGTCCGCGGTCGAGAGCAACGGCAACGCGGAAATTGGACGTGCAGCATCAACAGCCATTCCCTCCAGCAGGACCTTGTAATGATCGATCCAGCGCGCGATCGTCGCTTCATCGAACAGGCCCGTGTTGTAGTCGCAGTCAAGCGTAAGGCCGTCTTTGGATTCGACGATGTTGAGGAATATGTCGAAGTTGACGAAGCTCTTCGGATTTGGGTCGATCTCCGCCCGCAGCCCATCGAAGGCGGCCGAACCGCCCAGCTTCTCGAGATTGAACTGGACTTCAGTCAGCGGCAGCCGGCTCGGATCGCGCTGCAGCGCAAGCTTACGGACGAGCCTTCCATAGGTGTAGTTCTGGTTATCGTAGCCAGCGAGGACGGTCTGCTTCATCTGGGCGAGAAATTCCGCAGCGGACGGATCTTCGGTCAAACGGCCACGCAGCGGTATGAAATTGACGCAATGCCCGACGAGTACGGCATCTTCCACGAGCGACTGTCCAGCCGTCGGCACACCGACAACGATGTCAGACTGGCCGCTTAGACGTGCGAGGAGAGACTGAAAGCCAGCCAGCAATGTTACGAACAGCGTGCACTTGTGGCTCGCCCCAAATTTCTTGAGCCGGTCGTAAAACTCCCGATCGATCTTGCTCCGATACGTCGCTCCATCAAACTCTCTGACGGCTGGCCGGGCGCGGTCTGTAGGGAGGTCCAGAAGCGATACTGGTGCCTGAAACTGTTCAAGCCAATACCGCTCGACGTTGCGTCCTTGCTCGCTATCAACGAACCTCGCTTGCGAATTCGCATATTGAGCAAACGCCATGGCCGGCGACGGCTTCCATGCGAGGCCCTGCCTGACTGCACTGTACGCCTGCGACAGCTCGTCGACCAAAACATTGATCGACCATCCATCACAAACAATGTGATGCGCAGTCAGAACGAGAATGTGGTGCTCCCCCGACATCTTGACCAATTGTGCACGGACGAGAGGTCCCTTGCGTACCGAAAACGGCGTGCACGCCTCGTCCCTGACGATTTGGGAAAAGCGGCCCTGTCTTTCAGGGGCGCTCTGCCCCGAAAGGTCGACGGTCGGCATGTCGAGCTTCAGCTCCGCCATGAATGTCTGCCGATGGTGATCGCTGTCGAAAGTGGCACGCAATGCCTGGTGGCGCGACACGATCAGATCGAGCGCTTGTCTCACGGCAGATACGTCGAGCGGGCCGTGCAAATGGAGAGATATGGATTCGTTAAAGCAACAAGACGCCTCCGGACCAAGTTGATCCGACAACCACACTTCAAGCTGCGGCTCCGTGAGGGGCGCTTCGGTAGCCTGCGGCTCCCCGACAGGGAGCAGTGTCGGCACATCTCCGCCTTGCGACTGCTCGAAGAATCCAGCACGCCGCATTTCAATCGCGCTTTCCCGGAACGCCTGAGCAATCATCTCCAGGTCGGCGTCGCTATGCGAGGTGGTCAGGAAGCACGGGAAGCCTTCACGAATATGGACACCTCTGTCGCGCAAATAGAAATAGAACAGGCTTGCGAAGCGCTCCGTTGCAGGAAAGCCGAAGTAGAAAAGGCTCCCGAAATTCTCGATGCGGGTCGGAACACCTTCCTGACTTACGATTTCGTTGAGCCTGCGGACCAACTCCGCCGTTCGCTCGTTGAGCCGAGACTGCAGATCCGGTCCTTGCTCCCGCAGATTCTGGAGCACGGCTTTCATCGCAGCGACGACCAGCGGATGACGAACGAACGTTCCGGCAAAGAAGGTCACGCCGACCTCAGGGAATGACTCGTCGCCAAACTGCCAGGCGCCGCCGTCAAGCGCATCCATGAAGCGCGCCTTGCCGGCCAGAACACCGGCGGGCATGCCGCCAGCAAGCACCTTTCCATACGTCGCAAGGTCCGCTCGAATGCCAAACAGCGCCTGGCATCCACCTTGATGAACTCGGAAACCGGTAACGACCTCGTCGAAGATGAGTGCTGCGCCCGATTCTTCCGTGATCTTGCGGAGCGCCTTGAGGAACTCGACCGGCTGAAGCGAAGGATGTCGGCTTTGGACCGGCTCGACCAAGATGGCGGCCAGATCGCTCGCATTCCGGCGAATCCATTCGAGCGACTGCGGTGCGCCATAGTCCAGCACGACCACATTCGACACGCTCTGCCGAGGAATGCCGGGCGCGATCGGCACCGATTGCGGCTCCCCGGCTCGATTCATGAAGCCTTTGGCAAGAACTTCATCGAACATGCCGTGGTAATCGCCGGAGAACATCACGATCTTGTTGCGTCCCGTCACAGTTCGAGCGGCACGCATAGCCGCGAGCACCGCCTCAGAACCGGTATTGCAGAACGCCATGCGCTCGTTGCCGGTCATCTCGCAGAACATCTCTGCGACTTCACCGGCAAGCGGTGTCTGCGGGCCGATCTCGAAACCTTTCTGCAGCTGTTCCTCGATGGCCTTCGTAACGAACTCCGGCCGGTGGCCGAGCATGATCTGCCCAAAGCCGTTGACGAGATCGACATACTCGTTGCCGTCGATATCCCAGATCTTCGCCCCCTCAGAACGGTCGGTGACGATCGAATAGACCATCTCCTTCCATTGCTGCCGAAATCCCGAAACGACACGCGGATCGGCCATGGCCTTGCGATGAGCCTGGGTAAACGTCTTTGACTTCGCAGTACGCCGGGTAACACGCTCAATGAGAGCGTCCAGATGCTCACGCTGCAGATCGCTCAAATCGTGGGACAAACTCGTCTGTGGTGGCTTATAGGGACCAAACGATTTTCCCGTTGCCGATTGCGGTTCGGTATCTTCACGTTTGGAACTGCCCGTAACGGGCGCGGCGGGCGCCGGCACGGCTTGCGGCACAATTCCGCTAAGCGGGGCTGCTGATTGCGCGACAACAGCCGCCTGCGGACGAGCAACATTGAGCGTCTCCAGTTGCTTTGCGATCAGCGCATTCATCGCCTGAAGCTGATCTCGCATAACCCGCTCCAGCGAGCTATCGGAACTCATCGCGACACCGCTAGGCGCTAGGGGCGCGACCGGCATCGCAACCGATTGCACAGTCTGAACGCTCGGCGCCTGAGAGACCTGGTGCACCGCGACAACGGGCTCGGCAAAAGCTTCCGACGAAAGATGCGTCCCGACGTATTGGGTCAGGTCTCGAAGACAGCCAACGTCGTTGAGAAGCTGCCTGAACGTGATCTTGACACCGAACCTTTCCTGCAAGGCCTGCGCCGCCTGAGTCAGAAACAGGGAATCAAATCCGAGTTCTAGGAACGAAGAGGTGTCATCAGTAGCAGACAGATCGGTTCCCGACAGGTCCGCAAACATCTCGACAAGAGCAGCTTCGATCCTTTTAGTGCGATCTCCGACCGAGGAGGATGCGACTGAAGCGACGGCGATATTCACGGGTTCGTTTCCTTGATTGAATTGGTTCTGATTCCCGAGGACTTCTTGATTCCCGATCACAGCTTCCGAAAGCTGGGCGACTGCCGCCTCTGGCCCAGGCGCGCTGTCCAGCCAATAGCGCTTTCGTTCAAAGGGATAAGTAGGGAGCGAAACGCGTTGACGCCGCTCCGCTTTATACAATGATGCCCAGTCTGGCTGCGCACCTGCACCCCAGAGAGCTCCGAGGGCCGACATCAACGCCTTGGCATCTCCCTCGCCCGAAAACCCGTCGGATAACGAGGAAACGATGACTTGATTGGGAGAGAGCGCGGTGTGCTGGCGCGCGAGCGTTGCCAGCACGTTGCCGGGGCCGACTTCCAGGAGCACCGCATTTGGATTCTTGCGGAGTTCCTCGACAACTGTTGAGAAGCGGACCGGCTCGCGCGCGTGTCTCGCCCAATATCCCGGATCACAAGCTTCCGCGGCATTAATCCAGCTACCAGTCACGCCAGACACGTACGGGATTTCCGGCGCGCGCAGCTTCACCTTCGAGAATCCGCTGGCAAGCGGCGCAGTGAGCGGATCCATCATCGACGAGTGGAACGCGTGCGAAGTCACGAGCCGGCGACAGGCAATGCCGGCCTCGTTCAGTTCCTTCTCAAATTTGGCAAGCGGCTCCAGCGGCCCTGCCACAACGCATAGCGACGGCGAGTTGATCGCAGCCAGCGACAACGGCTCTCGAAGCCGCTCGCGAACTTCGGTCTCCGGCAGGCGGACCGATAACATGCCGCCCGCAGGAATCTCTTGCATCATCCGACCGCGCAGCGCGACGAGCGTGAGTGCATCCTCCAGCGAAATCACCCCCGCAAGGCAGGCGGCGACGAACTCGCCAACGCTGTGTCCCGCCATGGCCTTCGGTCGAATACCCCAACTCATCCAGAGTTGCGCCAGTGCATACTCGATGGTGAAGATCGCCGGCTGCGCGTTGACCGTCTCCGTTACGGTTCGCGCGGCTTCCTCTCCGGCGTCAGCCGCGGGATAAAGCAATTCGCGGATATCAACACCAAGGTGCGGTCGCAGAATCGCCGCGCAGCGGTCGACCACATCACGAAACACGTCTTCGGACTCGTAGATTTCGCGGGCCATGTTCGGGTGCTGCGATCCCTGCCCCGGAAACAGAAAGTAGACGTCCGGATCGGAATTCAGCTTCGCGTTCGGGCGCGGCGGCCTGGTCTGCGACAGGATATCAACGGCTTCCGTCACGGAGCCGGCGACGATCGTCCGGCGACAATCGAAACCCTTGCGGCCAGCCTGAAGAGTCCATGCAACATCGGCAAGCTCAACATCCGGATGAGCCCGCAGATGAGCTGCAAGATTTTTGCCGGCCTGCTCGAGCGCAGCAGGCGAGCGCGCCGATAGAACCAGGAGGTGATTGGAGCGGGTGGAACGCGACAAGTTTGTTTTTGGAGCTTGCTCGATGATCACGTGCGCGTTGGTTCCGCCGACGCCAAACGAGCTGATTCCGGCCCGACGCGGCCCCTCTGCCTTCCATTCGGATCTCTCGATATTCACCCTGAACGGACTACCCGCGAAATCGAATTTGGGATTTGGTTTCTTGAAATGGAGCGTAGGCGGGAACACGCCGTCCCGCACAATGTTCGTCGCATTGATTAAGCCGGTTACACCGGCTGCAACATCCAGATGCCCGACATTCGTCTTGGCGGTTCCGATTGTACAAAACTGGCGGCGATCGGTTCGAGCCCGGAACGCTTGGGTTAGCCCTGCCAATTCGATGGGATCGCCAAGCGGTGTCGCCGTGCCATGGGCTTCGACGTAGCCAATGGTATCCGCCGGGACGCCTGCCGCCTCATGGGCCATCGCGATGACGCTGGCCTGCCCCTCCACGCTAGGAGCAGTATACCCGACCTTTGCGGATCCATCATTATTGACCGCGAATCCTCGAATAACCGCATGAATCTGGTCACCATCGCGCACTGCGTCGTCAAGGCGCTTGAGCAGCACGACGCCCAACCCACTACCGAAAACAGTCCCTTGGGCGTCAGCGTCAAAAGCGCGGCAATGACCGTCGGGCGACACCATGCCGCCCTCCTGATAGAAATAACCGCGCTTCTGCGGGAGGGTGATGGAAACGCCGCCAGCCAGCGCCATGTCAGTCTGATAGGTCAGGAGTGACTGGCAAGCCTGCGTCACCGCGAGCAAGGATGTCGAACAAGCCGACAGCATGGTGAAGCTTGGGCCGCGAAGGTTCAGCTTGTAGGACACTCGCGTCGACAGGAAATCGAGGCTGTTTCCCATCATCTCGACGTAGTTTGAAACCTGATAGCCAGAGGTAAACTTCTCGATGAACCCCGGTGTCGTGCACAGCCGCGTCAAGAAGTAGGACCAGACACTCGAGCCGGCATAGACAGCCACTTGGCCCGGATATGTATCCGGCACGTAGCCGGCATCTTCCAAGGCTTGCCAGCAGCACTCGAGAAAGAGTCTCTGCTGCGGATCCATGACCTCCGCCTCACGCGGATAGATGCCGAAAAATTCGGCATCGAACATATCCGCATCGTCGATGATCGAGCGCGCCCTCACATATCGCGCATCGCGCGCAACCTCGGCGCCGTTGGCAATCTCCAGCTCGTCAGCACGAAACTTTGATATCGATTCAATGCCATCCAGCTGATTGCGCCAGAATTCGGCAACGTTGCCGGCGCCGGGAAAGCGGCCGGCCATACCAATGATCGCAACTCCCTCAAGGGCCTCGGCCCGGTCTTCCAAATCACTCATCACAAACTGCCGTTTCGACGCTCGCGTTGTCTAGCAAAAGCTGCTCGTTGTCTCCGTGCGCGCTCCTGCGCACCCGCGACGGACTGCCCTGATGACATCTGCCCACTCAGATGCTCGGCCAGCGACTTGATCGTCGTAAATTCGAAGAGAGCGGTAATCGGAATCGCGGACTGCAGCGCTTTCTCCAGACCGGCATGAACGCGGACAAGCAGCAGCGAGTCACCGCCAAGATCAAAGAAATTATTTAGAATACCGAAACGATCGGTCTCCAGGCTCTCGCGCCAAACATTGAAGATGATCTTCTCCAGATCGCTATTGGGAATGTCGATCGAAACCATCTCTCGATCCGGCACTCCGCGTGAAGCGAGCGCTGATCGATCCACTTTTCCATTGGGCGTCAACGGAATGGCTTCAATCTCGATAAAGAGCGCCGGCATCATGAATTCCGGCAACTTGTCTGCGAGGAAGCCCCGCAAATCGCTGCTACGCAGTCCACCACCACGAGAAACGTAATACGCAACCAGACGCTTGGATCCGTGCTCCGTTGGCAGCGCCACGACGCAGCTCCCAGCAACTCGTTCGTGCTCCTCCAGGGTGGACTCGATTTCTCCGGGCTCGATACGGTGCCCGTGAATCTTGAGCTGTTCGTCGGCCCGGCCAAGGAACTCCACAATCCCATCTGCTCTCCAGCGCGCAAGATCGCCGGTGCGATACATGCGAACCGCCTCATCTCCATTAGAAAATGGATTAGGAACGAACTTCTGGTCAGTGATCTCAGCGGCGTTCAGATAGCCACGCGCGACCCCGTCTCCGGCTGCGAACAACTCGCCCACGACGCCCGGCGGCACCGGCCGAAGATTTTCATCGAGGATGTACACTTGAGTGTTCGAAATCGGTCGACCGATCGGCACTGGCTCAGGGACGGGCTGTCCCGCCTGCATCGCATGGCAGCAGGTAAACGTCGTGTTCTCGGTCGGCCCATACCCGTTAATGACGCGACAATTTGGAAGCTTCTCCAGAACTCGCCGGACGTGCCGGGGCGACAGGACGTCACCGCCGGCAAGGAACTGCCGCAGCGAACGAAGATCTTCGAGGTTCTCATCGGCGATGAGGTTGAACAACCCTGCGGTGAGCCACAGCGTAGTGACCTTATGCTGCTCAATCACACGTATAAGGTCTTTGAGACCAACAGGCGCTGGCGGCGCGACCACCAGGCGCCCGCCGTTGAGCAATGGCCCCCAGATCTCCAGCGTGGACGCATCGAACGAGATTGGCGCGAACTGCAGGAAGGTCTCGTCTGGTCCGAAGTTGCAAAAATTACTGTTTCGCACCAGCCGAACGACGGCGCGATTTTCGATCATTACTCCCTTGGGGCGCCCCGTTGAGCCCGATGTGTACATCACATACGCAAGGCTCGTGGGACTACCGAGCGGTTTGGGATTTCCGCTTCCGACAACATTCGCTTCACAATCGTCCAGGACGAGGTAAGCACCGTCATAGGTTGACAGTACCGTCGAGGCGAGAGACGCCTGAGTAACCATGACACTCGTCTGCGTGTCATTCAGCAGGTAGGCGATACGTTCCTTCGGATACTCTGGATCAAAAGGTACGTACGCGCCGCCCGCCTTGACGATAGCGACGAGCGCTATGGGCAATTCGATCGAGCGTTCGATGCAGCAACCGACGAGCGTTTCCGCGCCAACCCCTGCCGCGCGCAGGCGATAGGCCAATTGGTTCGCACGAGAATTCAGTTCGGCATAGGTGAGCCGCTTGCTGCCAAATTCGACGGCGACAGAGTCCGGGCAGGTTGCGACCACCTCTTCGAAAATTTGGGCGATCGTTCGGTCCCGGGGATAATCGGTGCCCGGACCGTTCCACGCGCGAACTTGCTCCAACAAAGCAGGTCCCCGATTTTCAAATCGACTTAGAACCTGCGATCCAACCGAATCCAGCGACACAAGTCAGGCCCTCTTCAAACCAATCGGGCAGTAATGTTCAACACTCAGTGAAACTATGCACAATCTAACGAAATATGCCGTAACATTATAAGACTTCAAACGCGCTGTCAGCCCATTTCGCCAGCGTAATCAAAGACTCCCGGCACCTGGTTAATTCAGCCTAGTTAACCTGCCGAGAGGCTCGTCGAGTACAGGCCGCTATTTTGAGTGGGTTGACCTCGACTGAAGGTTCAACAATCAGCCGGTTCCGATTGCAATCGCGCTGCTTTTGGTGCGAGGCCGAATGCGCCGATCGCACATATCATCGAACGGAATTTAATTCGGATAAACGAAAATAAAATCCTCTGTAGGTTGCATCACAGTCCGGGAAAAGCGGCACTCGCGTTCTTCGCTCGTGCACGGGCCAGCTTGCGACGAGATCGTATCCCAGGGAGTTCATTGCCGAACAGAACTTGCGAATAGCATGGAGCTTGCACGGGTTTACCCACAGACCTCCATCGTGAACCGTCACGATATCATCCAGGTTCGAAAACGGGCTGCGGTTAACCACAACATGCCTTGGCAATCGATCGAGAGAGGCAAGCAATTCGGCCAGAGTAGGCTCAAAAAAATGGATGGCCCCCGCAACGATGAACAGATCAACGCCGGAGGCGGAGGAGAACTGGTCCGAAAATACCAGGCGCTCCTCGCTCTTACTCCTCGCAAAGTCCTGCATCGCCTCGCGCTTGAATGGGAGATCGTGGACAGTCCAGACGATCTCGGGGGAGAAATGCAGGTGTCGATCGAGCTGAAAGAAGAGATTCCCAATGCTCCCACCGAGGTCGAAGGCCGAGCGCAATTCGGACGCGAACGGCGCAAGAAAAAACAGCACTGGATAGTCGCTCTCCCGCGTGACTTCGGCGAACTCAGCGTGCAGGTCTAACTGCCCTGGATGATCGTGAGACCCGGATACGTAACGTGCCGCACATGCACTTGCGGCAGCGATACTCTGAAAGCTTCCATGGAAAGCGAGCAGCCACTCCAAGACCGGCCTCATCGCCCGCCTGTTGCGCGCGAAAACGATAGCCTTACTGCCCCACCTCGACCTCCCGACAAGCGTAATAAGCCGGGCAAACCCTCGGATCTGAGCAACTCGGATCGAACTTATTGCGAGCCGCAAGCGACTAAATACATTGGAACTCTGGTATATGCCGCCGGCACCAAAGGAAGTTCCGGGCTGCGGCCTTTCCGAGCGACCCAGAAAACTCACGGGAACGCACCTCTGTTCATGAACTCAATGAAATAACACTTAAAGCAGCTTGGTCATCCTAGCCCATACGCAGCCAGGGACACCACAGCGGGATTCACCATTCGCCTTTTCTGAAGCTTGAAAGACCTTGCGGCAAGAACCACCCAAGGGCATTATAATATTTAATATTCTTCAAGGTTAATCGAAATTCATTGAATTTTACTGCGCAACCGAGATCAAAGGACGCCGCGCAATGGAACAGATTTCAGCTCCGCTGATCGAATTGGACTGGGAAAATTTTCAACCTTGGAAAGTCGCAGCTGTTCGGCACCGTCTTTCAAATCACCACTTGCTTCAGCCAGATCAGCTGATCGAATTGAGCAAGCGGCTGGAGGAACGAGGACGCGTACGGACGCACGCCAGCAGCGCGACTGCGGACACGCCGTTCAATCAGGCCCCCGAAATACACCCAAACAGCTCTTCGGCGGCAGATACCCTGAAGCGCATTCGCGACGCCAAGGCTTGGCTGTCCCTGCTCAACGTACAAACCGACGCGACTTATCGCCAACTCGTCGATCAGGTTCTGGATAGCGTCCGGCCGCTCGTCGAAGCCAAAGACCCAAACATGAGTTATCGTGGTGGCTGGATATTCGTCACGTCTCCAAACACGGTGACGCCGTTCCACATCGACAAGGAACACAACTTTATTCTCCAGATCCAGGGACGCAAAACGATCTACGTCTGGGAGCCGGATGACGAAGTCGTGGTCAGCCAGACGGCCCGGGATCTTTTCCATGCACGCCACGATCGGGATCTGATCGTCTGGAAGGAAGAGTTCCGCAAGCGCGCTCACCGGTTCGAAGTCGGCCCGGGCGACGGCGCGTATATGCCTTCCACCGCCCCGCATCTGGTGGAGGTCGGGGAAGAGCCTTCGATTACAATGAGCTTTACCTACTACACGGACAGCACGCGCCGCCAAAACATGCTGCACTATGCGCGCGGTCACCTCGCTTCCCGTGGGATCGCCTTACCGCACATTGGTAATTCGGAGCTGGTCGATCAGCTTGTCTACATGAGCGCAACTCCCGTGCGGGCTACTCTGCGCGCAGCACGCCGGTTGGTCGGACAGCCTGTCGTAACCGAGACGGCAAAATATGCTCACCACAAATTCTCGTGATGCTCAGCCTAGGCTCTGAACCGAGATAGATAGCGCCTTTTCGATACAGGAATTTCAAAAATGACGTTTACTAGCAATTCGGACATCGGGAAACTTAAGCTTCCGGCCAACGCCGTAGAACAGTCGTTCAACCGCGAGCCGTTTGGATTCAAACATAACCTGAACCAACTGGATATGTTTGAGCTCGAGTCGCTTGCGAATCTTGCGGAGAGGCAATACGGCTCCGAGCACCAGCAAGATTTTTTCTTGGCGTCCAGCGCGGTGGCGCCCAATCAGAAGTTCCGCGCAGTGGAGTCGGTCAATCTGGAATTGGCCCAGGCATTCCGCAGTCTGAAAGATCATTCGATTCGAATCCTGCTGAAGAGACCCGAGAATCACGACCCCCGCTTCCGCAAGCTGCGCGACGATCTCATGGAGCAGATTTTCGATCGATCGCCGGACTTGAGGGACGACCGCGTCTTGCGGCTCGAGTCGGCAATTTTCATAACATCAGCCGCAACGCTGACCCCGTTCCATTTTGATCCTTCGGCGGTATTTTTCTGCCAGATCATGGGTGAAAAGACATATCATCTCTATTCGCCGAGCGCTCTCACCGAACCCGAACTTGAACAGTTCTACTTCCGTGGCATGGTGGACATCGCTCAAGTCGAACTCACCGAACGGGATCCGGCGCAAGAGCACCTATTCCGACTTTCCGCCGGAACCGGCCTGCATCAGCCACAGAATGCTCCTCACTGGGTGGAAACGCAGGGTGATATTTCGATCTCCTACTCATTCTTCTTTGAAACCATGACGGCACGGAAGACCAATCGGATTCGTGGTTTCAACCATTATCTGCGAATGGCAGGCGCAGAACCGAAGCCGCCGGGCCTGCATCCGGGAATCGATACACTGAAGGCCGAGGCAATGAATGTCTGGATCCCGTGCCGGAAGACCCTTTCCTACGTGAAATCTGCGGCAACAGGGAGATAGCGGGATCGGTTTGCATCTCCGCATTGACCGCCGCAGACCGCAATAACTCCACTTTGATTGTTCTGATGAACGAGTAACAACTTTTGTGGCGCGCGTTCGGAGTTCGTTGGCGTTCGGCGGCCTTTGCGTTTGTGTTGGTCGCCTTGGCCCTCGAAGCCGGGTCGGCCCTTATCTGTCATCTGCTGCCGGCATATCCTGAATCCGGTCGCTTTCTCTGGAATCCAGACCTGGAGCAAGTGCGCACCAATTGGATTGCCGGCTCCTCGATGCTCGACCGTGACAATGGCGGATTTGTCGCACCGGCGCTCGCGCGAGATCCGGAATTCGGAGACGCGCAGCCTTGCGGCTCAGCGTACGGAGATTCGTTTACAAGCGGCTATGAAGTCGCATTTGGCCAAGGCTGGGTTGAACGCCTTTCGCATCTGTTGGGATGTCGAATAGCCAATTACGCCGTTGGCGGGTATGGCATAGACCAAGCGTATCGTCGCTTCGAAGGAACCCATGACGGCTCGCGATTTGCTCTGCTCGGATTGGATGTCAACGGGATCATGGACGTCGTCAGCCAATACGACGGCTGGTTGGGCTCGGCGCCAGTCCCCACTGCTCTCAAGGGGCGTTTTGTATTGACGCCGCTCAAGCAGCTCAACTGGATTCCATTGCCGGATCTGGATGCGGACAAGTTCGTCGCCCTGAATCGAAACCCTGAGAAGTACCTGCCCGAATCTTACTTCTTGCCCGGCAACCAAGACGGCGCAGTCATCGCCAGCTTCCCCTACACGCTATCCCTTTTGCGCGTCACTCAGATGCCGAGCGTAAGCGATATGCTTCTAGGACATCCGCAATGGACGCGCCTGTATCAGGCAGACCATCCGTCGGGTGCCCTGCCCTTGATGATCGCCATATCGGAAGCGTTCGCGAAACTGGCCCACGCGCGTGGTCAATCCCCCCTCATCGTCGTACTCCCCGTTTCCGAGAGTTTCCGGGAAGCACAAGACAATGGTCAGTTCGAGTACGTCTCACTCGTCGATGCGCTTAGGGCTAGGAACATCGAATTGCTGGATGTTGGCACCACGATGGTCGCGGCACGCGGCGGCAGCGCAGCTTGCGAATACTTTATCCAACATAACCGGGGGCTGGCAGCCTGGATTCGTGGAGCCTTACCCTGTGGAGGCCACTACAGCAGCCAGGCCCATGCCGCGATCGCCGAGCGCATCTATTCCGAATTCAAGCAAAGAAGAATTTTGGAACGCTGAGACCATGGCACTCCTCATCGCATCTCAGCATTGACACTCGTAATTAGATTTGTGAGCTGCCCAGAAGATGAATTAAAGTTAACAAGCGACGGGATCCCATTCAGCGTGGTGAAAGCTTGGCGGGAGCTTTACGGGTCAAATCCGGGGTTGTAGTTTCGCATGCCAGAAGGTCATTTTTGATAGATTTTTTTGATTTTGATTTCGCAATCGAGAGCTTCACCTGAAAGAGCCTGAGCGATGCAGTTTGACGCGCTGTCGTCGGCTAGAACGTCTGGCGGAGACAATTCTGTTGGCCCAATCTACCCCTATTTCTCGATCGACGAGAGCTCGAGGGTGACCGACAAATACTCCCAGTCACGCTCCCCTTCAGATCAAGCTATGGACGCGCAGTCGAGCCACGCTGTTGAAGGCAATCGCGCCACCGAACCTCGCTTGGAAGCAGAGTTCCGAAACCTCCGCCCGCTGCGAACGTCAGGCAATCGGCCTCCTCTTATATGCTTCTTTCCTGGCCCGCCGGGAGCGCGCGACTTGACCGCAGCGCTGCCGGAAGATCAGCCGGTTTATGAGATCTGGTGGCCGAATGTCGACGATCAAGCTCATTATCCGACCATCGAGCAACTTGCCGATACATTTCTCGCCGAAATAAAGAAGTTGCAGCCGCAAGGGCCCTATCAATTTTGCGGCTACTCGACTTTTGGGCTCGTAGCCTATGAATTGGCGCTTCGGCTACTTGCCGAGGGGCGGGACGTTGGTTTTCTGGCATTGTTCGATATCTGGCATCCGCAGTTTTTGGACAGGCTGACCGGCAGGGAGATGGTTAGATACAAAGTGCTGCGCATCGTTGACCGCGTGGGCAAATACCGACGCATTTTGAAGGCCGGCGGGATAGGCAATGCCATGACCCATCTCGGGGAATTCGCGATCAATAAGGCAAGATCAGTCGGGTGGCGCCTCTCGCGAGCAGGATTCAAATTAGCTGGCGCGCCCATACCAAAAGGCATGAGAACCGTCGCCTCGATTGCGGCCAACAAGACCTACGTTCCACCGCCTTACCCGAAAAGATTCATCTTGATCCGGACGGAAGATCTTCTCGAGCGAAAACTCGGTGATCCCACCGTTGGATGGAGCGGATGCGCGTCCCAAGGCATCGACCTGTATTTCATTGAGGGAGATCACGGCGCGATCAAAGATGCACCGTTCGTCCACGGATTGGTCGCGAAAATTGCCCCGCACTTGGCCGCGACCTCAACGGATTCGAACCGCAATCCCTGAATATTTCCGGCTTGGCCGAAGATTCGATTTCAAAAGAACTCGGGAGCGCTATTCCGACGGCAACTATGCTTTAAAATACCGCTGGCGTTCAATTTTTGCATATAATATAAAAAATGAAGAAAATGACGAGTTAAAATAGATTTTTTGATCGTTTTTTGGGAACAACTACTTACGATGAGCAGCTTAGATATTGCGCAACCATCGGGTGGTTTTGACCGGCACAATCTGTTGCCGGCTGGCAGAAGCCCCATGGCGGGCATTGCGACAGACAGCCCGGCCCTGACGTCACCGGCCAACGCCGATGTACCATTGTCGCCGAATCTTTCACGGGAAGTATATTGCATCCTGGGCATCCCCATCGATGCGATCGACCTCTCCACGGTTGTACGAAGATTGGAGAGCGCAGCTGCCAAGCGCTCAACCTGCCTAATATCCACTCCCAATCTCAATTTTCTCGTCAACAGCCTTGTTGATCCTGAATTCCGACAGTCGGTCCTCGACAGTGACCTATGTCCGCCAGACGGCGCACCGATCATTTGGATTGCGCGCCTTATTGGCTTGCCAATCCGGGAACGAGCTTCGGGAGCTGATTTACTCGATCGTCTCCGTGGCAAAGCTCCGGGGATTCAGAGGCTATCGCTATTTCTGTTTGGTGGTGCAGCCGGCGTTGCGTCAGCTGCTGCTCAGGCATTTAATGCCGATTCCAGCGAGCTGAAGTGTATCGGCGCGATGGACCCCGGCTTCGGCGAGGTGGATGAACTCAGCGGCGAGAATATCATCAGCGTCGTGAATTCGAGCAACGCTGATTTTCTGGTCGTATCGCTCGGAGCGAAAAAGGGCCAACTGTGGTTGCAACGCAATCACCACCGCTTGAAAATACCGATCCGCGCCCATTTGGGCGCCGCGCTTGCTTTCCAAGCAGGTGCAATCAAACGCGCCCCACCTCTTGTGCGATCCTGCGGGTTCGAATGGCTGTGGCGCATCAAAGAAGAACACTATCTTTGGAAGCGATACCAACACGACGGCCTGGTTCTGCTCCGGCTGCTTCTCACGCGCGTTCTGCCGTTGGCGGCCCTCAATAGGTGGCATCAGCTCGGCCAACGGCTGCGGCCGCGGGAACTGTCGATCGCGAAGCTTCACGAGGACGGTAGCTCGATCACCTACAGCCTATCTGGTTTCGCCTCACAAACGCACGTTGCGAGCGCCTCAAGATTATTTAATGAGGCGCTGGCAAGCGGCCGCGACATCGTCGTCGATCTGTCGAAAACTCAGACGATCGACTCACGCTTCTTCGGCATGTTGATGATGCTTCACAAGGAATTGACAGATCGGAAAGCTAAGTTGCTCTTCACGGGCATAACCCGCTCGATCAGGAAGATCTTCAAGCTGAACGAAGTCGAGTACATGCTCTAGACGAGCACGGCGCTATGAATCCGAGGCGCGCCTGCGCCTCTGGAGATCCGCACGGCTTAAGCAGACTCCAGGCCGAACGGTACGACGCCAAACTGTTCCTTGTTCTTGATCACCGTTTCTACGATTTCCGCCGTTATCTGCCCGTTCTGCGAGGCATAGCCGTATACCAGCGCCGTATCGCAAAGAACATTTATCGTCCGCGGAACTCCTCGACTGACTTCTCCGATCATTTTGCAAGCGTCGTCTGCGAACAATTGCGCACTCGCTCCCACTGATTTCAACCGGAAATTGATGTACTCAGTAACCTCATCGATATTCATCGGCTTCAGGTGAAAATCCGACGAGATACGTTGCGCGAACTGGAGCAATTGCGGGGCCCTCAACATCTCCCGCAACTGGGGCTGCCCAACAAGGATGATCTGCAATACCTGACACTTCTCCGTATTAAGGTTGGAAAGCATCCGAAGCTCTTCCAGAGCTTCCATCCCGAGATTCTGCGCCTCATCCACAATGACGATGGTTCGACGGCCCTCGGCAGATTGGTCCAAGAGAAATTTTTGAAATTGCTTGAACAGACTCGGGTAAGCTCCCTCGAACGGCAGATCGAGAGACATCATAAGCCAAGGCAAGAACCCATCTTGAGGACGCGGGGTGTTCGAAATGACACACGCAGTGACGTGATCATCGAGCCGGCGCAAGAGATATCGCACCAAGGTCGTCTTTCCACACCCGACCTCTCCCGTGACCACGGTAAAGCCGGCACTGTTCATCACGCCGAACTCAAGCATGGCAAATGCAAATCGGTGATTTTGGCCCCAAAAGATCAGATTTGGGTCCGGCAATATCGAGAAGGGCTTCTCCCGAAGCCCATAAAACGACTCGTACATCCGCAGAGCCTTCAGGGATGCGGCAGGATTGCCGACTAGGACGAATAGACTAAGCCTATTCGAAAAGGAAACTCTCTCGCCGCGGTTGATTAACACTCGTGGCCAAGTTGGCAACAATTCTTAGACCTGCCGAAAGCGCTCTGTCGGTTCCATACTGACTGCGCCCGCATGAGAAGATATGTCGCGTTAAGCATCTAGGATTTTTTGCTTGTTCTTAAATCCGGAGAGAATTATAAATTTCGTGGGGTGCGCGGCAAAAAATAGCCGCGCGGGTAGGCGTCGAACTGATTATGGGGGAGACTAAATTCAACTTCATTCGAGGTTCACGCCGTGCTTCAATCCATTGGCTCGCATCAACCTTTTGCTTCTGACGAGCCTGCCTTTCCCCCTGACCAGGGGTCAAGCTTAAATATTGGCCGTTTTTTTGATATTTTTAAGCGCCGGTTTTTTGTTTTCCTGTTTCCGTTTGGCTTGATCGCGATCGCCGGCATGTTGTTCGCGGCAACTCAGAAACCGCATTATGTTTCTGAAGGCAAGATCTTGCTTGAGGCGCAACTCCTAACTCCCGACATCGTCAAGCCTGTGTCTAGCGTGACGGCGCTTGAACGTGTTCAACTGCTCCAACAAAGACTTGTCACCCGCGACAGGCTCTTAGCCATCGCTAAGAAGTTCGCCTTGTTTCCCGACAGTACTGACGTCGCTGAATCGATGCGCGACAGCCTTCAGTTCAAGCCGGTCGCATCGGATTCACAATTACGAATGAGCGCACTCACTGTGGCGTTTTCGGTCGGGTTCGAATACTCGGATCCCAAGGTTGCTATGGACGTCGCGAATGAGTTGGTCAGACTGATCGTCAGCGAAGATGATCGGACGAGAGCTGACAGGGCGTCAGAGGCCGTCAAGATCCTGACGGACGAAGCCAAGGATCTCGAGGGCAAACTCGAAGATACGCAAGCACGAATCCTCGAAGCCGCACGGCGACCGATTGACACTCTCCCGACGGTCTCGGAACAGCAGAAATCGCAACTCTCCGCGTTGGGAACCCTCCGGGCCGAACTGGCTCAGAAGATGTCGATCTATTCAGACGCCCATCCCGCCGTGACGTCGCTGAAGAAGCGGATCGCGTTGATGGAGAAAAGCGTTCAAGAACCTCCGCCTGTTGCGCAATCCCGTCCGGACCAGACCGGTGATATGGAGGCGATGAAGCGCCAGCGGGAAGCGATCGAGAAGCGCCTTGCGGACGCGAATGCCAGGCTCGCAACAGCGCGTCTCACTGAAAAGATCAATCGCGATCAACAGACCGAGCGACTGCAGATCATTGAAGCACCGGCGCTGCCACAGAAGCCGCTCAAGTCTAACCGATTGAAGATTGTCGCGGGAGCATTCGGCGCAGCTCTGGCACTTGGCATCGGCTCTGCACTTGCGGCAGAATTTCTCAATGGATCGATTCGCGGCCCGGAGGCTCTTGCCGGATTGATCCCGGCCCCACTGACGACTTCGATTCCATACATCGAGACGACAGGCGACGTCATTCGCGATCGTGCGAGATTCGTCTTTGCTGCCATCTGCGTGCTTTCACTTTTGGCAATACTGACGGGACTCACAGCGGCAATCCTTCTCCATTTTTCGATCGAACCGTCGAAAGCCTGGCTCTATCTGCGCTCGGTAGCCGGCCACTAACGACCATTTGAGATTGCGATAGCAGGAGAGATCGAGTGGAAGACATTCGTCAGGCGGTAGAGCGCGCGAAGATGGAGCTGGAGTCGCGCAGCGCTCCCAGACTCGCTCCTTCAAGAAATCGAGCAGCACAAGACAAGCAGCAGAGCGAGCGAACGGCGCCGCTTCGAGAAGTCAGGCTTGAATCCGCATTTCTTCAATCGCGCAGGATCATTGCCCACGACGGGAAGGATCCGCGCTCGATGCCGTTTGATATTCTGAGGACCGAAGTCTCGCGGGCGATGGACTTCAATGGCTGGAAGACGTTGGCCGTAACGTCGCCTACGCCAGGATGCGGAAAGACATTTCTGTCGATCAATCTCGCTCTCAGCATGGCTCGTGCTCTGGAGCGCAAGGTGTCGCTGGTCGATTTCGACCTTCGCAGGCCGCAGATTGCGCGCACGCTGAACCTGCCCGACAAACAAGGCGTTACGGATGTCCTTGAGGGACGCTCGGGCGCGGACGAAGCCACCATCAATTTATGCGTGGGAAACAGCAATCTGGAAGTGATGCCGACCGCATCGAGTTCCAATCCGTCCGATCTAGTCGCGTCGAGCGCGACAAGGCAGTTTCTGGACGGGCTCCGCCATCATGCACAAGCGGAGATCGTTGTGATCGACTTGCCTCCCATCCTCACAGGACACGACGTCATGTCGATTCTGCCGCATGTGGACTGTGTTCTCCTGGTTGCGGCCGTCGGCACTTCGAAGGTTTCCGAAATCGAGCAGTGCAAGAAGCATTTGCAGACGACTGAAATGGTGCGTTTTGTCTTGAACAAAGCGCCTTTGGCAAACTCTCACGGATATTATTAAACGGCTTCGACAAACGCCCCGCCCCGACGGTTCGGGCAAAGCTCTGACGAAAAGCAACGTTGCAGCGCTTAAAATCTGTATAGGGCGCCCATCGAAACGTAATTGCTCTTTGCCCCAACGAGGGGCGCGTTCGATTGGATATTTGTGTACCTGTATTCCCAAGTAAGTGACGTATCGCGCCGAATGTCATACCGGAGCGTTCCATCAAATATCCAGGCGTTGTCTAGTCGCGTGCCGTCAACGTATTCTATGCGGCTATAGGATACGAGCGCGCTCGAGAACCATTGCCGGTTGATCTCATAGGAGGATTGGACTGACGCGGATGCAATCCGGGTCGATGCTGTCGTCGGTATCTGAACCGCAACCACGCCGGGAAGGGAAATGGCAAGATTGGATGCAGCGGAGCTCGACGCGATGTTGTTCGTTATGTCCACGGTGCCGCTAAGCGTCCACTGACGAAACGGCTCGTAGCTGATACGACCTCCGAACACATCTCCACCTGCGGTGGATTGCCCGCCGATGCTGGAAGTATCGGATCCCTGATGACCGTAATACGCTGAAAGACGGAAAAGGCCGATCCTGTTTGTCCCTAGTCCACCAACGACCCGGTGCGAAGTCGTTGAGGTAGACACCGACGCAGGAGTAGAATCGAGCGCGACGGTACCAAAGACACCATCTGAATATACGTAAAAGAGTGGCCCAAGCCAAAAGCTGGCACGTTCAGTGAGAGTTCTGCTGGAACTATTCGGTAGCGCCTGTCCTTCATATTCGGTGCGCGCAGCGGAGCCCGACAGCGTCAGGACGCCTCGATTGAACAGCTTTTCGATCGTGAATGTTCCGGTGTACCGGTTGCTCGGATCCACCAACAAAGGAAGAATGCTCCCCACGGCGGGCGTTGACTGCCCGACGACCTGCCCCGTCGGCGAAACGATTGTCCCATTCGGCAATACTGTATTACCGTTTGGTAGAGTACTTGACGTTGGAGCCGTCTGAGGCACTTGGATCGCACTTTGAAGGCTTGAAGCCCAAGTCCGGCGAACGTAATTGACGTCGGCCGTAAAACTCAAATCCCGCATGGCCTCGTAGCGCTGCGTAAAGCCAGCCCGTCCATCGACGGTATTGACGTCGTTGGCATCCGGGTAGACTTGGCGGTCGAGATTTCCATACAGCGTCGTCGTGTGAATGCCATTGGTCCACACTGCAACGAGGCCCGGCGTCACACCGATGCCGGGAGATGCTATGCCGTTTATGGGGGCCAGGAAGAGATTATCGGAATACAGGGAATAGACACGCAGCGTGGGATAGAGCAGCCAGTCGCCGGCCGTCACGGCGGTGGGGTCCCTTGCCGGAAGTCTCTTGACAATCGGAACATCCAAGGGCGGCTCTTGCGCAAAGCACGCAGAACTCACCGCGGCGCAAAAAATTGCAATCCACGCAAGAGTGGCAGCCAAATTTCGGAGCTGGATGAAACCTAGGTGGCGCATCTAATACCGGAAGCCATCCATCGAGCTTCAAAAAGCGACAAAGCGACTGGAAGCTCAGAAATATCTTTCTGGGATCCGAATGGTATCTCCTGGCGCGACAACAACGGGCTCAGACAGCGGATATTCCTTCCAGATGTCGTCACCAAGATGCCGGATGAGAATCACGGATTTGCTGGCCCGATATGTAAAGCCGCCCGCCATTGCGACGGCGGCGTGCACCGTGAGACCGCTCCGGAACGGATATTCACCGGGGTTCGACGCCTCACCCAGTATATAAAACGGCCTGAACTGGACCACCGCCACATTGACCTTTGGGTCCTGCAAGAAACCGCCGCTGCGGTATCTTGCAGCGATCTCGCGCCCCAACTCGACCTGCGAGCGCCCCGCGGCACGTATCGTACCGACCAAAGGCATCGAAACGCTGCCACCGGGATTAACGTCATACTCACCGGTGAGCGATTCCTCGCCATACACCGTGATCCTGATCCGATCGCCAGGTCGCAGGTTCGATGCGAGCCCAGCCCCCAACGACGGCCTCACAGGCTGCGTTTCCACTTCAACCGGGCCGTAATCGGTGTAGCAACCTGCCAACTGAAGAGCCGCAACAAATACGACCGCCAGTTTCGAATATTTGGACAGCATTGGTCCTGCTCGCAATCTTGGTAAAGACACCCTAATTCCGGGCTCCAGCCGCAATCTTAACTGGTTCGCGGGTTCAAATCTGTGTCCGTTAGGTCACATGCGGGAACTTCAAGCCGGAGGAACAAGACCGCGCCACACCGCTACCAGATTAATATGATTTAATATCAATAGATTAGATCGAATTTGGGAACTCACGCCACGCCAAAATTTCGCAACTTAATTGCCAGTCTTGGCCTGCCGCAATCAACGCCCCCTTGTGGTCTGGTCCCAGATCCAATGTGAATAGCTTCCATCGGCTGGCTTCCGTGGCATCAGGCCAAGTCGCCAAAAGACCCGGCCGCTCGTCGGGGAGGAAGCCAACTTCAAAGTCGTTGAGCGGAAGTGAGAGCCCCTGCCCTTTGGCCTTCACGTAAGCCTCTTTCGAAGTCCAACAGGCGAAAAAAGCGTCGTAGAGAGCTCGCCCCGTTAGGGATCCCAGCTTCTTCGCCTCATTTGCGGAGAAGAATTGCTTCGCCAGATCCGACACCTCAATATTCGTGCGAATCCGTTCAACATCGACCCCAACCGCCCGGCCTTTAGCGATCGAGATCAGAACCCAATCCCCCGAATGCGAAACACTGAACTGCAAGTCGGAGCGGTGGCCGGCAGCCAAACGTGGTTTGCCAAATTCGTCATATTCGAACTGCAATTCCTCGCCCGGCATTCCAACCGCTTGCCCCAGCAACAATCTGAGATACCCGCGGCCCAGGATGCTGCGCTGTGAATCCGCGACATTGAAAAATCGATTTGCGCGCTCCTGCTCGCTTGGGGCAAGCAAACGGTAGAGTTCATTGAGGTCGGCCGGCGCGGCGTCCAAGCCGAAACGCCAGACGCAGACCTGATCTCTGGACAGTTTGCCTGCGCCGCGAAACATGATCCATCTCAGATGCTTCTTTTCCACCTTATCAACCCTGTGATTCTGCGGCAGAACTCTCTGAGCAATCCGTCTGCGCCATATGCAACAAACAGGGAGTTTTCAACATGACGGCCAAGCAGCGCAGCATAAGGTTATGGCACTCCCGAGCAAATCGTATTGGCGCACCCTGCCCTTCAAGCCAAGCCTTGATCGCGCTGCTGCTCTCGGGTGTCCTAGGCGTCACATTTGCAAGCGACGGCCTGGCTCAGACAACACGGACCAACCGGTCGGCGGCTCCGACCACTCCATCCTTGCCATCCTCTTCCTCGACAAGTCCGAACTCTCCCTGCGACGCCTCAAACCCCACAAGCTCTTGTTTCTCCGCCAGGGCCCCCGGCAATCCCTGCTACTCAGCCGTTGGCGACCCTTGTTCCAAGACCACCACACCGGCTTCCAGCTCCTTCCAGTCGCAACCGTCATCCGCCCCGCCAACGCCGGCGAAGGCCACTCGCGCCATCACCGTCGACCAGGCTCGTGCAGCCATTGAGGCCGGAGGTTATTCCAAAGTCGAACAACTTCGGAAGGACGCGGAGGGGGTTTGGCGCGGCAAGGCTGAAATCGATGGGGATAGCGTGAATGTCAGCTTGCGGACGGACGGAACCATCACGAAAGATTAGTTCAGGTTTTCTGACCAACAGCCAGTTTGCAGCACCGGTTTGCGGCGCAAAAAATCATATTGCGCCGTCCATGGATGTATGATTAATTTCGGGTTAATTTAAAAATCCTTTTTGAAATAACTAAAATACATAATCGCGTATTCGTAGTGTACCAAATGATTGGGTGTTGCATTGACGAGCACGTCAGACGTTCGCGACGGAAACGATAGATTTGAAACAACGCCTTCGCTGAATTTCAGCATTTCAAGTGAGGCAGTCCCCTACATTTTGTTGATGATCGATTTCTCCTCGGTCTTGCTCTCGAGCCTGATCGGCGGGCTCGCATATCAGTATGCGGTAGGCAATTCTGTTCCTAGCTACCTTCCGTATTGCGCGGCCGGTTCGCTCGCTGGCGTGATCTATGTCTTGCGGATGAGTGGTCGAGGTTTCTACAAATTTCCAGACAACAGCGGACGGCGGGTGGAGATTGGAGAGATCCTGTCCTGCTGGTTCACGACCGTGTTGTTGCTTGCGCTTGCCGCACTGATTTTCAAGGTTGGCGCGGACTATTCCCGCGGTTCATTTCTCGCTTTTTCCTCGTTTGGACTGCTAGCGCTGGTGTCACTCAGGGCGGCCGTCAAACTGGCGCTAGCTAGTCCGGCGTCCCGTCGTGCAATCGGCCGGCGTCGTACCGTTGTGCTTGGCGTCGTTGACGAGATGGAGGGGCGAGATGAACTGCTATCGTACTTTGGTTCAGCGGAGGTCAAGCGCTTCGCATTTGGTACAGCGGGTTCATCGTCAACCGACGAGGACGACATCAACACCATTCGTTCAGTCGCCGACTTCATCCGGAGCAACGGCTGCAATGAAATTTTGCTAGCGCTTCCCTGGACCGACACGCAGCGTATCGAATTCGTGCGTTGCCAGGTCAAAGCACTCCCTATCGCAGTCCGCCTATTACCGGACAGAAATGCTGAGGCTCTTTCCGGACCGATGTCGTCGGAAAAAGTTCAGGCGTTCACGGTCAACATCCAGAACGCGCCGCTGAACGATCGAGAGCGCCTGCTCAAACGTATGCTCGATCTCGTGTTTGCGACGATTGCGATCATGTTTTTCGCACCGATCATGGCCATCACGGCGGTTGTCATCAAGCTCGACAGCCCCGGCCCGATAATCTTCCGGCAGCACCGGAAAGGATACAACGGGAAGCACTTCGTCATATTCAAGTTCAGGACCATGACCGTTCAGGAGAATGGCTCCGTTGTGACCCAGGCGACACGCGAAGATCCGCGGATCACTGACATCGGGCGAACGCTTCGCTCGCTGAGTATCGACGAACTGCCGCAATTGTTTAACGTGCTGAGGGGTGACATGTCCCTTGTGGGGCCACGTCCGCACGCATTGGCGCATGATAACCACTTCGAGAAACTCCTGAGTGATTACGCGCTTCGGCATCACGTCAAACCTGGGATCACGGGCTGGGCACAGTGCAATGGCGCAAGAGGTGAGACGCCTCAAATCGAACAGATGTCCACCCGCATCGGGCTAGACCTCTGGTACATCGAAAATTGGAGTCTCAAGCTCGACTTTCTGATCTTGATAAAGACCTTTTTTGAGGTGCTGACGAAGCGAAACGCCTATTGAACCCTAAATAATAATGTCAACGGAGCGCTGGGCTGATTAGCACCTATCCGACAAGGATTGCCGATCAGGCTTGTTTTTCGCAACCTGAGACACTCGAGCGTGCACAGGGCGTGACACTGCCATTGGAATAGAGGTCGCTGTTGGCGTAGCCGAGATCTACCGGATTATTGCGCGCTGGTGTCGCGGCTGGAACGACCAGAGTTTGGACTATTTAGAGCCTAGTGCCGCAAAGCACTCTGCCCATCCGGGAGTGAAATTGTCAGACGCCGTCTTGCTCTGCGAGAGTCTGCAGTAATCGTCAAATCCTATCTTAACACCTTCCATCAAAGCAAGCGGGTCACCTGGAACTTTCAACCGGTGGCACAATATCTCGGCGTTTGACCGATCGAACTCCGAAATGATGGCAACAAGCGCCTTCGCTCCGGGTTCGCTTCCGATATCCACGCCGGCAGTCTGGAAAGCCGCGTCGGTAAATCCATAGATGTAGCCGAGAGCTTTGATGTTTGCTTCGCCAGTCTTGAGCACCAGCCGCAAATCCCCAGTTTGCGCGCACTGCGTGTGCAGAAAGCTTACGACTGACAGCACGGCCTCCAGGCAGTTCTCTGTCGGGACACCATTACTTTCCGCCTCGCTCGCGGATCTGAGCGCCCGGCGCCGAATGACCCAATTCTTGAAGCTCATGGCTCAGTGCCTCGAACATGAATCGCGCAGAGCGCAGCTCGAAGGTTCGGAGTTCGCGCGCGGTACGCGATAGAGGTCGCAACGAAAACTCCAACCATGCTTCGGTTGTTGAACTTCCTTCCTATTGCATGGAAGCAAGGGGTAAAAACTGAGGATCATATGATCGTCATTGCCGGTCGGATCATGACGCTACCGGCACATAACCGTGCTTAGCAAGCCCGCATCGTGTCCCACAGCCGGCGATGGTTACTTTCGCGGGGCATTCCGCTCGAGATAGCCCAGTCACGAGATCGATCGGCAGGTACGTTAACCAGCAAATTGGTACGACCTAAACTGGGACATGGCGCGGATCTGCTCCCCTACGTCTCGGCCGCCACCACATGCACACCGAATTCGGCGGAGGATTCCCGTTGCTGGGGCCGTCTCCCAGACGTGCATTTACGCTACCAATCAAGCTTAATGTGAGGGACCGATTGCTCCTTCAAACAGTCTCGGTAAGCTGCCTTCACTGGGCAATTGCTTTACCTCTCCCGCCCGGGCCTTCCCCTAAACAAGGCTGGCGAGCGATCATATTCCGCTCGTCGGCGTTGTCTTGCACCAGAAGACGGACGACTATGCAGTGGCTCCACCTTTCACTGATCGGGCTGGCTACGACCATCGCCGCGTTCTTGCTCGCAACACACTTTGCCGTCGGTGGATGACGCGTCACCCCTGTAACGCATCGCTTGCTGCGCCAACGGGACTGCATCCTTCTCAATTCGGCGATCGAAACCGCGCGGTATGAAACGAAATTCCAAGCGCCCGCAGATGCATTGCATGGCAGGCGCATTTGGATTGATTTCCGCCAGACAATTCCATAGAGAGTCGATCGGTAAGATCAGGGCGCCTCGCGGCAGGCCGGCTCACACCCCAAGCACATTCTGGGGTGCGGAAGACGCGGAACTCGAAGAGCCCTTGCCTTCCCCCGACTACCTACGATAGCATTAGGCTATGTGGGAAAGGGTCAACAACCCGCGCGCAATTGCTTTCGTGTTGGCTGGGATCGTGATCCTGGCATACGTCTATTGTTCCATTTTTTTGACCGACATGCCGATTGCATACTCACCGAAATATCAGTGAATAAATTTGAGTATTACAGCCGGGCAGCCAGTAATCTCGGTCTCAAGTCGCTGATCACCTTGGAAAGGGAACGAAAGTTCGGGCGCGGCGAGACTATGCGTCTCACGTCGAAGTATCTAAATTATCCAGTCATCGCACGCAGGGGTAGCAGTGACTTGAAGGTGTTTTCGCAGATACTCACTCTGAGAGAGTATCGGTGCCTCGATGACCTCGACGTAGATGGCGCCATTATCGATCTTGGCGCGAACGTCGGTTATTCGGCCGCTTATTTCCTCTCGAAATTCTCGAAGTGCAGCGTAGTCGCCGTCGAGCCGGTCGCTGACAATTTCGCGGTTATGAACAAAAATCTTGCGCCTTACTCATCGCGCTATACGGCTATCAGGGCGGCGATCATGCCGGGCGCCGACTATGTCTCTCCAAACATGGAAGCGGGCGAGGAATGGGGCGCAACGATGTCGGCCTCCAAAGACGGCATCAAGACAATCTCCATTCCGGAGCTACTTGGTATTGCCGGAAAGGAACATATCAAACTTCTCAAGATCGATATCGAAGGTGCCGAGCAACAGTTATTCGAGGCCGATACGAGTTGGCTCGATATTGTTGAGAATCTCGTGATTGAGCTTCACGGCGAAGCTTGTGAAAAAGCCTTCTCTGACAAGATCAGCAAGACGAACTTCATCATCACGAGGTCGGACGAGTTGACTGTCTGCAAGCGCCCCCCGATTTAATCGACACCCCCGTCACAGAACAAACTCCTCGCGGTCACCGGCCTCTTGAGAGATGGCTATGCGTTCGGCAAGTTTACGCACGGTGGGGGCTTCGAAAATGTCACGAAGCGACAGACGGACGCCGACCTGCTCTCCGATGCGGGCGAGGACGCGGGTTGCAAGTAAAGAGTGACCACCGAGCGCAAAGAAGTCATCAGATGCTCCCACTGCTTCCAGCCCAAGCAAGCTTGCCCAGATTTCTGCGATCTTGGCTTCGTTCCCCGCGACCGGTGTAACGAAATTGGCCGATGGGGCGTTCGAAGTCCTGGATTTGACCGGCGCGGCAGCGGCGAGTGACAGTTTGTTCGGCGTGAGCGTGGTCAAGTCGGTGCGGCTGACCACGGCGCGCGATAGGTCGCTTGAGAGAAGGCGCTCGAAGAGCTGGGCCGCATCGTCCGGCGCGATCGAGACGCTCGCTAAAATGTCAGCCTCCGACTTGTCGGTCATCGCCAAGAGACGACGGGCGGCCATACCCACCTCGCTCCACGGCCCCCAATCGATCGACAGCACTCGACGCCATGCAGCCGGGCGGGCGCGACTTTCAACGAAGGCATCCAACACGGCGTTAGCGCCACAATAGTCAGACAGGCCGGGCGCGCCGACAAGCGAGTTGATGGAACTCATCGTCGCGAAGAATGCGAGATCGGCGGCGCCGAGCAAATCGACCAGAACGTTGAGACCCTCGACCTTGGGATCGATCACGGCGCGGGCGTCAGTCTCATGCTTCAGAAAGGTTATTGCGCCGGACCCGGCACTGCCGGCGCCGTGGATCACCCCATCGAGCTTACCGAACGCGGCTTCGACCTTGGCAATGGCGTTTGCCATACTTGCGCGGTCGGTTACGTCGGCGGTAACCACCATCGCCAGACCGCCTTTCGCCTCTATTGCCGCTATAGCGGCAGAAGAGGCCTCAGATGAGGCGTGTCGCGAAATCAGCGCGATCTTCGCGCCATGACTTGCGGCAAGTTGCTGAGCCAATACCTGACCAACTCCGCCAAGGCCGCCGGTAACAAGCACTGTGGCTCCGGCTCGCAAGGGCGGCTCGCCGGCAGGGGCCACCGCCAGCCGCTGCATGTGCGGAGTGAACCTGCGTCCGCGCCGCCAAGCCGAAAAAGCATCAGTTGCTTTAATCCCGGCTTCTGACACAACGGCTGCCGCGGCAAGCGCGAGATCAGAGAAGTCAGTGGCCACGTCAATATGCCGTAAGGCAAGTCCCGGAGCTTCGTAAGGCAAGCTGAGCACGGGCCCAAGGGTAAGCGCGGCGTGGTGGTGGATTACCGGCTCCTCAAGAATACTCCAGATCCCTGTCGAGGCGACCAGAATTTGCGCCGGTTCGGTTCGACTCCAAGTCTCGAGTTGTTCGCAGATGCGGACGATTTCCTGATAGGCGCGGTAGGAAGCCGCAGCGCCCTCCCCCTCCAACGGCGAGAGCAACACGGCGCCGGCGATCCCGCCAGGGTCGGCAATGGGCTCGGTAGCAGGATGGGTGGTTGCGTCGGCTCCAGCGGCCCGCAGCTTGGCCAGCACGGCGGCATTAAGTGCCTGCGGGCCGCCCACAACCAGCCAACGCCCCTCGACGGCGGCGCGAGCGGGCGAGGCCGCCTGACGCGACCAGGCCATGCCGAAGACATTCGCCTCCCGCGATATCGCAGGCTCAATAGCGCCGGCCATAGTCGCGGGATTGGCATCCACCCAATGGCGCTGGCGCTCGAAGGGATATGTCGGCAATGGCGTCCGGCGAAGTGCGGCCTCACGATTGACCAACGCCGGTTTCGCCAAGGCGCCCATCAGCCAGAGACGGCCCGCCGCGGTCAGCATTGAGGCAGCATCCGTCCGGTCATCCTTCGGATGGCGAGCCGAGGCGATCACGCGCGACGCGGCAGACCTCGGCAAGGATCCGCGCGCGAGCGAGGAAAGCACGGTGTTGGGACCGACCTCGACATAAGCGGCCATGGGCTGCGCGGCATCCAGGGCGCGCAGACCGGAGGCGAAGAGGACAGGGCCGCGGAGATGCCGGACGTAGTAATCCGGCGAGGTTGCCTCCTGGGCGGTGATCCAAGAGCCCGTCAAAGTCGAAATGTAAGGCGTCGTCGGCGGGTTGAGCACGACACTCTCAAAGGCAGCACGAAACGGCTCCAGCGCCGGCGTCATCATCTCAGAGTGGAAAGCATGCGAAACATGCAGGCGACGCGCCTCTACCCCACCCGCTGCCAGCTTCGTCACCAGGGCGTTGACAGCCTCAGCGGGTCCGGCAACTGCGCACAATTCAGGCCCGTTCTCGGCTGCGATCTCAACGCCCGCCGGTAGCACGGCCGAGAGAGCGGCACGGGCCATCGGTACGGCGGCCATGGCGCCCCGTGGGCAATCTTGCATGGTGCGCCCACGAGCGGCCACGATCTTCAGGGCATCGTCCAGCGAGAACACTCCGGCCAGGGTTGCCGCGGCGTACTCTCCGATGCTGTGGCCGATCATCGCCGCGGGGGATACTCCCCAGGACAACCACAACCTGCCCAGAGCGTACTCGACAGCGAACAATGCTGGCTGGGTGAGAGCGGTTTGCTCGAGAGCCGCAGCGTCGCCGTCAAAGACGACCTCCCGCAGATCGAGGTTGAGATGCGGCTTCAGGCCTTCGGCGCAGGCATCGAATGCTTCGCGGTAAGCACGCTCGACGCGATAGAGGCCCGCGCCCATCTCGGGGTGCTGGCTACCTTGGCCGCTGAAAAGGAAGACGACCGGACGTTCGCCCTCCTCGTGAAATCCGCTCTGGCCCTCGCCCGCAGCGAGCAGGGCTGCGGCGTTGTCTCCCTCGCCGACGACCAAGGCCCGTCGGTGAGGAAAGTCGCGGCGGCCGGCCTGGAGGGTCCACTCCACGTCGGCCAGGTTTTGATCGGTATGGGTCGTGATCCATGAAGACAAGTTCGATGCCGCGACATCCAGGGCCGCGGGTGTGCGCGCCGAGAGCAGCAGGAGGCGCTCGCTGCGCGAGGGTACGGACGCCGCCGCTGTCGGCGCCTGTTCGATGATGACATGGGCATTGGTGCCGCCGATGCCGAAGGAGCTGACGCCTGCGCGGCGAGGGCCATCCTTCGGCCAGACTGCAGACGCGCCGCCGGCAATGAAAGGACTCGTCTCGAGCATCAGCGCAGGATTAGGGCTGTCGAAGTGAGCGAGCGGCGGGATGGCGTTCCTCTCAACCGACAGGGTCGCCTTGATCAAGCCAGCGACGCCGGCGGCGGCGTCCAAATGGCCGAGATTGGCCTTGAGCGAACCAAGCCGGCAGAAGCCGACATCGTCGGTGTCGGCACGGTAGGCGGCCGTGAGTGCAGCGATCTCGATGGGATCGCCGAGCGGAGTTCCCGTTCCATGGGCCTCGACCAGCCCGATACTGCGCGCAGACACATCGGCAAGCGCAAGAGCCGTCGCGATCACCTCGATCTGCCCGTCGATGCTGGGCGCAGTGTAGCCGGCTTTGGCGGCCCCATCGTTGTTGACAGCTCCTCCGCGGATGACGGCATGGATGGTGTCGCGGTCGGCGATCGCGTCGACCAGACGCTTGAGTACCACGATGCCAGCTCCCGCGCCCGGCCGCGTGCCGCGGGCCTTGGCGTCAAACGGACGACAGACTCCGTCCGGTGAGAGGATCATCCCCTCCTGATACAGATAGCCTGCTCGCTGCGGGAACGGCGTGGCAACCCCGCCAGCCAGGGCCATATCGCAATCGCCGCGTTCAAGAGCCCGGCAGGCCTGGACGACCGCGACGAGCGATGTGGAACAAGCGGTCTGGACGGTCATGCTTGGGCCGCGCAGATCGAGTTCGTACGAGACCCGAGTCGCCAGGAAATCCTTGTCGTTCGCAAGCATCACCTGATAGCCGCCGACCGTTTCCATCAAGGCACGGTCCGACAAGATGTTCGCGAGCAGATAGGTGTTTATGCCCACACCGGCGTAAACACCGACGGCGCGATCCTGCGGATCGCGGATGTAGCCCGCATGCTCCAGCGCCTCCCAGGCGCATTCGAGGAAAATACGTTGCTGCGGGTCGAGCACTTGGGCTTCCCGTGGCGAGAGCCCAAAGAAACCGGCGTCGAATAGTTCGGCCCCCTCAAGGACAGTCCCCGCCCGAACGTATGCGCGGTTCTTGCGTAGTGCCTCGGAAACACCGGCTTCGGCGAGGTCGTGGTCGGAGAACGCTTGCAATGCATCCACGCCGTCCGTCAGGTTGCGCCAGAATTGATCCAGATCAGCCGCGCCCGGAAATCGACCGGCAAGCCCGACGATAGCAACGGCGTGAGAAGGGAAGACAGGATCAGCCATGGACGGTCTTCCTCATCTTGGCCCGTGCGCGAGCCAGGGCATTGTCACCACTGCGCGCCGGGCTTGCCAGGCGCTCGGCCTGAGCGGCCACGGTGGGGCGCTGAAACAGTTCGACGATGGCGATCTCCTGACCGAACGCCTCCTTCAGGGCGACCTGGAGTTTGACCAGCAGAAGCGAGTGCCCTCCAAGGTCGAAAAAGTTCTGGTAGAGGCCCACTCTGTCGATATGCAGGACTTCTCGCCAGAGAAGCGCGACCTTGCGCTGGACCGGCGTCATCAGTGCGTCAGCCTGATCCGGCGCCGCTGCGACCGACGCAGGAGGCGCCGGCAGCGCCTTGCGATCAACCTTGCCGTTCGGCGAAAGCGGCAGCCGCTCGAGTTGCACAAAGGATCCGGGGACCATGTAGTCAGGCAGTATCTCGCGCAGTGACGCGCGGCTCTGCAACTCGTCGAAGGTCGCGCCCGGCGCGACCACGACATAGGCTACCAACTTCTTCTCGCCCGGTGTGTCCTCGCGTGCAACCACGATGGCCGAGCCAATCGCCGGAAGGCCTGAAAGGCCCGCTTCGATTTCACCCAGCTCGATACGGAAGCCGCGGATCTTCACTTGGCCATCGCCGCGCCCGAGAAAATCGAGCTGGCCATCCGAACGCCAGCGCGCGAGGTCGCCTGTCCGAAATGCCCGCTCCGGTGCACCCAAGGGAGCGACGTTGACGAATTTCTCGGTGTTGAGCTCCGGACGGTTTCGGTAGCCCCGGGCCACGCCCTCCCCCGCGATGACAAGCTCGCCCGGCGCACCGATGGGCGATGGCGCCCCCGAAGCGTCGAGGACATAAATGCGGGTGTTTGCGATGGGTCCACCGATCGGAATCACGCTCTCGTCGCTCTTCACCCGATAGATCGTCGACCAGATGGTCGTCTCTGTCGGCCCGTACATGTTCCACAGTGCGGCAACCCGCGGCGTAAGCGAACGCGCGAGGTCGAATGGCATCGCTTCACCACCGCATAGAGCCCTGAGATCAGGCTTACCTGCCCAACCGCTCTCGAGCATCAGGCGCCAGGTGGCAGGTGTGGCCTGCAACATCGACACGAAATATTGGTCCAGCAACGCAGCAAGCCGTTTTCCATCCAAAGTATCCTGCCGTGAGGCGATCAGCACTCTGCCGCCCACCGAAAGCGGCAGCCAGAGTTCAAGGCCCGCAATGTCGAAAGACGGCGTGGTAACCGCCAGCAGGGTTTCGCCGGCGCGAAGACCAGGCTCCCGCTGCATCGCTTCCAGGAAAGCCACGAGATTTCGATGCTCGACCTCCACGCCCTTCGGCTTACCAGTCGAGCCCGAGGTGTAGATCACATAGGCGAGCTCATCTGGCGCGACTTCCAAGCCCGGCGCGGCCGTCGGCGCTAAAGCGATCGCGTTGGCATCGACATCAAGCTGAATCAAAGGCGCCGAGATGCCCTCGAAGATCGAAGAAAACGCGCTTGCGGTTACAAGGCAGGCGACTTCGGCGTCCGCCAAGACATGGCTCAGGCGCTGCGGCGGATGGGCCGGATCGAGCGGCACGTAGGCGGCGCCCGCCTTCCAGACTGCGGCAAGTGCCACCGGCAGGTCCACGCCGCGCTCCAGGCATACCGCGACCCGCGAGCCCAGCTTCACGCCTCGCGCGACAAGCAGGTTGGCGAGTTGGTTCGAGCGCGTTTCAAACTCGGCGTAGGTGAGCTCTCCATCGTGGGCGACGATGGCAACCGTCTCGGAGTAGCGTTGCGCCGCCGCCTGTAGCAGCGCATGGGTGGGGCGGGCCCGCTCGTGATCCAACGCAGTGTCGTTCAGCCGCTTGTAGAAGGCCAAGGCTTCGGACTGAGTCATCAGCGGAATCTCGGCCAACGCACGTTCGGGCGCAGCGCAAGCTGCCTCCAGCAACCGCACGAACGCGCTATGCCAACGCCGAATCGTCGACTCGTCGAAAAGATCGGTTGAGTATTCGTAGACCGCCGCCATTTTTCCGGCATGCGGCCCAGCGGGCAGCCTGCCGAGATCAAGCGCCAAGTCGAAGCGCGCAGCTTGCACGTCTAGCTCCAGCGGATCCAGCGCTGAGCCACCCGGCCCAACCGAATCCATCGGGTAGTTGAGCAGGGTCAGGAGAGCCTGGAAGATCGGCGCGTGAGCAGCCGTCCGCTCGGGGTTCACAGCCTCGACAAGCACTTCGAACGGCAGATTTGCATGCTCGAACGCGCCAAGCACGGCAGTCTTCGTTCGAGCCAGCAACTCCGCGAAAGAAGGACTGCCGCTGAGATCTCCCCGCACAGGTATGTTGTTGACCAGCAAGCCAACAACTTCCTCTAGGGCCACATTATCGCGGTTGGCGACCGTGGTCCCGATGACGATATCGTCCTGGCCCGAAAGCCTGGAAAGAAGAGTCTGCCAGACGCCGACGAGCACCATGAACAGCGTCGCACCGTGGCCACGGGCCGTCGCCTCCAACCGGTCAACCAGTGCTTTTTCAATGTACAGGCGTACGCGCGCGCCGTGCTGCGAACTGTTCGCACGCCTGGGACGGTCAGAGGGAAGATCAAGTAGCTGGGGAGCACCCGCAAGTGTGCGGCGCCAATAGGCCGCGGATTCTTCGAAACCATGCGCTGCGGCAAGGTCCTGTTCCCAGGCAGCGAAATCGAGGTAACGAACCTTCGGCGGAGTCAGGTTTGGCGCGGCTCCGGCCATGCGGGCATCATAGGCGGAACGAATATCGCGGACGATAATGGCGATGGACCATCCGTCCGAGACAATATGGTGCATCGAGAAGGCCATAAGATGGTCGTCCGGAGCGAACGCGATGATTTGGGCTCGAGCGACGACTCCAGCGGCCAGATCCAGGGGTGTGCCAGCGAGTTCGACGCAAGCTGAGTTCGCAATCGCGTCGCGTTCACCGCGCGGCCTCGACGACAGATCGGTGATCTCGATCGGGATGCGGGCACATTCCAGTATACTGACGCGCGCAGCGCCCGTTTCCGTTGTGATCTGTGTACGGAAAGCCTCATGGCGGGCAACAACGTCCTCCAGCGCCAGACGCAGGGTGTCCGTGTCAATCTTGCCCGTCAAGCGGATGCCGAAGCCGATGTTGTAACGCACGGAGCCAGGGTCCATTTGTTCCATGAACCACAACCGGCGCTGAGCAAAGGACAGCACTGGCGAACGGCCCTTCGGCAGCGGCGGAATGCCTCCGGTCTCGTTCTCGGCGGCGGCCTTGGCCTGCAATGCTGACAGGAGTCCGTCGCGATGAGCACTCAACTTTGCCTTCAGGTCATCATCCAGCATACCCTTGGGCGCGTTGAGACGCAGTTTGCCATCCGTCAGCGATATCTGGATGTCGCGCGCTTCGAGTTCGGCGATCAAGGCAGTCACCGCGGGATCGAGTGATTTCTCTCGAGATGGCAACGTCAGGGCACCGAGCGCGATCTTCGAATCTGCGGAGATTTCCTCAAGCAGGAGGACATAGGACGCGGCGAGCGCCTCTGCCGTCGAACAATCGAACATCTCGGTACTGTACCTCAAAGCGCCGCGGATGGTGTCGCCAACCTCGACCATCTGCAGGCCCAGATCGAACTGGGCTGATGCTTGCGTCAGCGGATATGGGGACAGCAGCAGGCCGCCGAGCATCACGGGCTCCGCTTCGGTTTCGCCGCCCAGCAATGTCTGAAGATGCTTGTACTGGTCAAAGCGCTGCAAGACGAAGAAGGTGTCGAACAGGGGCGAACCGCCCACCCCGCGATCGGGCTGAAGTCGTTGGACCAGCAGCGACAATGGAAACTCTTGTGCATCAAGCGCCCCCATCGTTGTTCGGCGAACCTGCGCCGCCAGGTCCGCGAAGGTCATCTCCGCAGTCATGCGCGCTCGGAGCGGCGCCGCATTCACGAAGTCTCCGATGACCGGCAGGAACTCGGCCCTGTTACGACCGAAGGTCGGCGTACCGACGATGACATCCTGGCTCTTGGTCAGGCGAAACAGGAAGGCCTGGAACGCTGCCATCCACAACACGAACGGCGTAACGCCCAGCTGCTGGCCCAGCTCAGCCAGACGCTCGGTCAGCGCGGAAGTAAGGGGGAGAGCAGCATCAGCGCCTGCGAAGCTTCGCGTTGCTGGGGTCCGCCGATCACCATGGACGATCGCGCGACCGCGCGGCTCAGCGAGTTGCTCACGCCAATAGGTCCACAGGCGTTCGCCTTCAGGGCCGGCTAAAAGGTCCTGCTGCCATCGAACATAGGCCGCATAATCTGTCGATGGCTTCGAGAGGCTTGCGGGGGCACCTCCGCGCGCTTCGTCGTAAAGCCGGGCAAATTCGTCGAATAACGTCAACAACGACCAGCCGTCGGCGGCAATGTGATGGGCTGTCAACAACAGGACATGGTCGTCGGCCGCCCGGCTATGCAAGGAGAGCCGCAAGGGCAGATCGTGGTCGATATCGAATGGCCGGTTGGCGTGCATCTCGACCGAGGCTTTGAGCGTCTCTTCCGACAAGTCGGCGGCGTCGACAAGATCGACCTCGGCCTTGACCCAGCCAGCGACAATCTGCACCGGAGCATCGCCCTCTATGCCATACGTCGTGCGAAGCATGGGGTGACGATCGATCAGAGCTTGGAAGGCTTGTCGTATGCCGTCGAGGTCTACGCCGCCGGCGACCCGCGCTGGCACGGAGATATGATAGGCGGCACTCTCCGGCGCCTGTTGCTGAATGAACCACAGGGCACGCTGGCTGTGCGATAGTGGATGGACGTCCCGGCGCGCTTGGGCCTCGGTGCGCAGGAAGCCAATTATCGCCTCGCGCTCCCTCGACAATCTCGCGCGATCCTCCCCTGAGAGCGCCCCCTTCGGAGCCCGGAACCGCAGGCGTGCGCCCTCGAACCACAACTCGACGCCGCGTTCCTTAAGCTCATCCAGAATATTGGCGACGCTCACAACGACCCCTCTTCCCACACCTCTTGATCCTGACGCGGTGCTTCGGCCCTTACATCGCGAGCTCGGAACGCCTCCAGGATGACGGGCGAGAGTTCGTTCAGGCATGGGCCCTGCAGGAACTGAATCATCGGCACGACTACGCCCAGATCCGCCTCAATCCGATTCTTGATCTGTACTGCCATAAGCGAATCCAGGCCAAACGCAGCCAAGGATTCCATGGGATCGAGTCGCTCAGGCGCGATGCCGAGCACGCGACCTGCTTCTTCGCGCAGATAGGCGTCAAGCATTGAGCCCTGGTCTGCAGCACCTTGCAGGCGGTCGGCTGATAATCCTTGCTGGCGGGGCGCAATGGCCTCGGTCGATGGCGCGTCCGTGATCAGCTCGGCCAGGAAAGGATCGCCGATGAAAGCAGGATAGGCGCGCGCGAAGGCGGCCCAATCAATGGGTGTCACCGCCGCCTGGACATCGCCATCACGCAGGAATTCGGCAAGCGCGGCCAAGCCCGCAGCGTTCGACAGGACTCCGACACCCGTCAACATATCGCCGGTGGCGCTGCGTCCGGCCTCGACGGCCATGCCCACCTCGCCCCAAGTGCCCCAATTGACGCTTAGGGCAGCCAGCCCTTTGGCATGGCGATGATGCGCCAAAGCGTCGAGCACCGCGTTGCTGCCAGCGTAGGCTGCCAGCAGCGGCGAATTGAGAAGCGCCGACGACGAAGAGCACATGACAAAGAAATCGAGTGGCGTGGCAGCCATTGCTTCGTGCAGTCGCCAGGCCCCATGAACCTTGGCCTCCATGATCGCACGCAGGCCGGCGACGGGCTGACTGGCAAGGGCTTCGAACGTGAGTACCCCGGCAGCGTGGATCACGCCCGCTACGTCCGGAGCCCCCGTCGCGCGGCGGCGAAGCAACATGTCCTCCAACGCGCCCTGCGCCGCGACGTCGAGAGCAACGATCTCAACCGAAGCGCCAAGAGCTTCCATCTCGATGACCGCCTCGGCACGACGGTGCTCCGGACTAGCCTTGTCCAGGGCCGCCCAGCTCGAACGTTCCGGCAGCCCGGTGCGGCCGATCAGGATGAGGTGGCGCGCGCCGCGTTCCACCAGCCAACGTGCCATGGTCAGGCCGATGCCTCCCAAACCACCGGTCACAAGATAGGCGCGGTCAGCGCGCGCGTTGAATGGTTGATCTTCGTCGGAAACCGCCGGACGTCGCGTCAGGCGCGGCACCAGCCGATGGCCATCGCGCCACACCAGTTTGTCTTCTCGATCCGGGTGCAGGATCTCTTCAGCCAGGAATTCGGCGGAGGTCCGAGCGGAAACGCCTGGCTGCAGATCGACCAGGCCGCCCCAGAGTTCGGCGTGCTCAACCGAGAAGGCCTTGCCCGTCCCCCAAAGAGCCGCGGCAAAGGGCTCCGGCGCGCCGTCAGCCGGAATCGCGCTCTGTGCCCCTGAGGTCACGAGCCAGACCCGAGGGACACCGCTCGTTTTCGAACGACGCAGCGCTTGAAGCAGATCCACCATCCGCCCCAAACTCCGAACCGCGCCGTCGGGCTCTAAACAGTCGCCAAGACTCCAGAGATCGATCACCGCAGCGAGGGGACCAGCCTGTTCCAACAACGCCGCGTAGTCCGCAGCTTCGCCGGGCCGGATGACGGCATTCCCTTCGCCGATCGACTGCTCAGCGCCAGGTCGCACCAGCAGGCATGATCGTCCGGCTGCCAAGCAAAGATCTCGCAATTCACGTCCGACGCCCAGAGCGTCGGCAAAGACGAGCCACGTTCCCTCAGTCACCGCGCGCTGCGAGGGCTCGCCACGCGGGAGCTCACGCCAATCCACCTTGAAATACGCTTCTGACGGTCCGCCGAGCAGATCGGCGCGAGCCGGCTCGTCGAGGTACCAGAGCCGCGCTCCGATCGTCTCGGTGATCAATCCACCGTTTTCGTCATAGACGTCGAGATCGCCAATGACCACGTGCGGATCAGTTGGGTCAGGCTCGCGCAGTCGTGCGTGGGCCCAAAGGACATCGCTGGTTGGGCTGCGATATAAACGCACTTCATCAACGCCACCGCCGACGAAAGCGCCTCCCTGTCCAGCGACCTGCGAGAGCGAGGTGATCGAGACCAGTACGTGACCGCAGGAGTCGGACAGAGCTGGATGGAAACGAAAGGCATCGGTGTGGCCCACCAACCCGGGCGGCAAAACGATGCGCGCAACGGCTTCACCGCCACGTCGCCAGACTTCGTCCAGCCCCTGGAAATCCGATCCCCACTGGTTGCCCAGTGCGGCGGTCGCCGCGTAGAAACCCGCGCGATCCATCCGTTCTGCATCATCCTGTGACGAGAGGACCTGCGCGTCTTTCAATCCGACCGCGCGTGCATCGCTCGGATCGGCCAGGCTGATCTCCGCGGTCACGTGCGCCGTCCAGGCGCCGCGACCGCCGACAGGACGACTGTGCACGCTGAAAGCCGCCCCTCCCGGCCCAGTCGCCAGACTGCTTTGGACGACGCGCCGCACACCCTCGCGCAGGATCATGGGCTTGAGGTTCTGGATATTGCGGACGCGAACCGGACCAGGGCCGAGCGCTTCGCCCGCAGCAGCGAACGCCATTTCAATATAGGCTGTCGCGGGAACGATGGCCGCGCCCTGCACGCGGTGGTCGGTCAACCACTGATGGCTATCGAGGCCGATCTGGCAATCCCAGATCCGCATGCCGGGCATCGCCGCGACCTCGCGCGCTTCACCAAGCAGCGGGTGACCTTTCGCTGCCACCGGCGGGGCCGGCTGCACGGGCGCGGCATCAAGCCAGGCGCGCTCGCGCTGAAAGGGATAGGTGGGGAGCTGTATCCGACGTCGCGGTTCGCCGTGCGCAAATGCGGCCCAGTTGACTGCCTGACCCCGGACATAGAGGCTCCCCAAGGCTTGCAGCATCTGCCCCTGATCATCGCGGCCACGCCGCAGAGACGGCAGCGCGGTCCAGGTGGCGTCGGGCGCAGCGCGGCCGGCAAGCGCGATCAGAGTGGGGTTTGGTCCCACCTCCACAAGCGCTGTGACCCCGAACTGCCGCAAGGCCTTCAGACCTTGCGCGAACCGAACAGGCTCCCGCGCGTGTCTGCGCCAATAAACGGCGTCGGGAATCTCACCCGGCGCAAAGGCCCGGCCGGTCAGGTTGGAGATCAACGGAATCTTCGGCGACGCATAAACCAAACCTGCTGCTCTCGCCTCAAAGGCGCTTAACATCGGCGCAAGCAACGGCGAATGGAACGCATGAGAAACGTCCAGCCGCCGCCCCTCGATGCCTTGAGCTGCCAGGGCGGTGAGCACGGCGCCGACCGCATCCGCAGTCCCCGCGATCACCGTCTCCTCCGGGCCGTTTAGGCCGGCCACCGACAAGCGGTCGGCATAGCGTGCGACCTCGGCGGCAACCCGTTCGGCAGGGGCGAAAACAGCGGCCATTGCCCCACCTTCGGGCAGATCTTGCATGGCCCTGCCCCGCGCGGCGATCAGATCGAGGCCGCTCTCAAAATCGAAGACACCGGCGAGGCAAGCGGCGGCGTATTCTCCGACGCTGTGGCCAAGCAGCACGGCTGGCGTCACGCCCCAGGCTCGCCACTGTTCGGCCAGCGCAAATTCAAGCGCAAACAACGCCGGCTGGGTATTGACGGTACGACCGAGAGAACCGTCATCCTTGCCGAACAACATCTCGACGAGCGGCCGCTCCAGACGGCCGGCCAAACAAGTCTGTGCGCGGTCAATGACCGCCCGGAAGACCGGCTCGCGATCATAGAGCGTGCGGCCCATGCCGGCATATTGCGACCCTTGCCCGGTGAACAGGAAAGCGACCTTCGGACGCTCGCCCACCCGGACCGCGCCCAGGACGGCGTCGGTCGGTGTATCGCCCGCGGCGAGTGCGCGCAGCGTCGCAGCGAGTTCACCGGCGGAGTTACCTGTGACCGCAGCGCGACGCGTCATATGCGTACGCCCAGTCCCCGCGGCGGCAGCCAAGGCACTCAGGTCGATGCCCGGCGCTTCGACCGCACTGGCATAGCTTCCGGCGAGCTCGCGCAGGGCCTGCTCGCTGCGAGCCGAAAGTGGGAGCAGCACGGCGCCGCCGCCCGGCGTGGACGCTGATGTCCGGACGGGAGCCTCTTCGAGGATTACGTGAGCGTTGGTGCCGCTGAAGCCGAAGGAACTGACGCCGGCGCGGCGTACCCGCTGACCGCGCGGCCATGCCGTCGACTCCGTTTGAACGGCAACCGGCAAGCGCTCCCAATCGATACGGGGATTCGGCTTGTCGAAATGCAGGCTGGCTGGCAGCGTCTCATGGCGGAGAGCCAATGCCGTTTTGAGCAGGCCGGCGAGACCCGAGGCTGCTTCGGTATGTCCCAAATTGGTCTTCACCGAACCAATCCGAAGCGGCGATCCGGCCGGCCGGCCCGATCCGAGCACAGCCCCCAAAGCTTCGACCTCAATGGGGTCGCCGAGCGGCGTGCCGGTGCCATGAGCTTCGACATAGTCGATGTCGGCGGCCTTCAGTCCGGCATTGGCCAAGGCCTTGCGCAAAACCGCTTCCTGAGCAGGTCCATTCGGCACAGTGAGGCCGCTGCTGCGCCCGTCAGAGTTTACCGCCGAGCCCCGGATCACGGCCAGGATCGGATCGCCGGCAGCCACCGCATCCGACAGCCGCTTGAGCGCGATCATCGCGCATCCTTCGGCGCGCACGAATCCGTCGGCATCAGCATCGAACGTTTTGCAGGCGCCGTCGGGCGCCATCATGCCCCATTTGGAAAAAAGCACCATGGCGTCAGGCGAGAGGATGACGTTGACCCCGCCAGCGAGCGCAAGGTCGCTCTCGCCCATGCGCAAGCTCTGGCAAGCCAAGTGGGTTGCGACGAGCGAGGATGAGCACGCGGTGTCCAACGCCACGCACGGCCCCTGGAAACCGAACGTGAAGGAAATCCGCCCGGCAGCGGCATTCAATGCACCACCCGTAGCCGAATAGACGTCAGAATTTTCTGGTCCACCGGCCTGCAACAAGCGGGCGTAGTCGCTGGTCGTGATGCCGACGAATACGCCAGTAGCACTGCCGGCGAGCTGCTCGACCGCAAGCCCAGCGTTCTCCAGCGCCTCGTAGGCGGTCTCCAGCAGCAACCGCTGCTGCGGGTCCATCGTTTGGGCTTCACGCGGCGAGATGTTGAAAAACTGCGGATCGAAGCGATCGACCTGCCCGACGAAACCCGCTCGACGGGTGACCATTTTGTTTGGCGCGGCCGGATCGGGGTCGTAATAGGCATCGATATCCCAACGGTCAGGGGGCACCTCGCTGACCGCGTCCACGCCGTCGCGGACCACGCGCCACAAGTCATCGACGTTCTTGACCTGACCAGGATAGCGGCAACCCGCGCCGACAATGGCAATCGGCTCGCGCGATTCCGCTTCACGGGCGGCCAAGCGTGCCTGCAATCTCTGGATCGTCGCCAAAGACTCTTGCAGCAGATTGCGCGGATCGTTCATTGGACGCTCGCTACCTGATTGCGACTGAGGCCGAGCGCGCACATCGTGCCGATCGCGATCGTGGCCACGCCAACCGCTATATGCAGATTGGGATGACGACCAACCACTATGCTGCCGACCAGAACAAGCAGGCGCGTATCGACCATCGCGCCGCCATTTGACACGGGCGCCATCTGCGCCGTGCGGTCAAGCGCCAAGAGTGCAAGCAAACCAAAGGCGCCGATCAGGACCATCACCACGGCATCGTGCGCCGTGGGCGTGACCCATACCGTCGGCACGAAGAGACTGAGCGCGACAAAAACACCCAGCGCCGTGTAGAACAGGTTCGCGCGCAGGTCCTCGCCGCGGAGCATACGCGTCATCACGACATAGAGGCTGAAGCTGCTCGCGGATATCAGAGCCGCTGCGACGGCGAGCAGCGATGGACGTGCATCAAGCGGCAGACAGAACATCGCGCCCGCGGAGACAAGTCCTGCCGAGACCCAGATGCCCGGTGTCGGATGCTCTTTAAGTAACACCACGGCAAGTGTGCAGATGATGAGCGGCGCGACGCCAAAGATCGCCAGTACAGTGTCCGGCGTCAGGCCTCGCTGGAGGGCGAAAATCCAACTGGCAGGCATGACGAGCATCAGCAAGGAGCGCGCGATCTGCAAGACTGGGCGTTTGGTGCGCACGAGAACGAGCGGATCCCGCCACCCCCAGATCGCGAGCATAATCGCAAGGTGAGAGCCGTAACGCGCCCAGACCGCTTCATAGGGAGAATAGGGATAGCGCAGCCCGCCAGCGATCGCCTCCACCAATGCCCAGAGAGCAGCGAAGGCGATCATCCATAGCATGCTGCGGCGCATGGCGTTCATTTCGTTTCCTCGAGAACCGCCATCAGTTGTGCCTGGAGCTCCTCGTCGGACAGCGCATCAAGATCTTGCGTATCTGGCGGCAAGGCCATGGCCCTAACCACAGGCTCCGGTTCAGGCTCAGTCGTCACAGCGGATGCCATCGCCAGCTGGAGCAGGAAGCCTGCCAGCGCGCGGATGTTTGGATAGTTGAAGGTCAACGTGGACGGCAGCGCTGCGCCGAAGCCACGTTCAAGGCGCCGTTTCAGTTCGACTGACATCAACGAGTCCATTCCCAACTCGAAGAGGCCCGCTTCGTGCGACGGCGGAGCGTCGGGTGGAGTTTCCAGCACGGCCGCCACTTCGGCCGCGACGAAGTCGAGCAACATCTGCTCCCTTTGATCAGGACTGGCGTCTCGCAAGCTGTCGACGAGCTTGGCATTCGCTCCCTGCGCCGCGATGGCCTCGATCGCTTCGACTTCCATTGCCGAGAGGAAGGGCCGGGCACCCTTGGCCTCGTGCAGTGGCTTCAGCTTGGCCCAGTCGATCTTGGCAAAGATCGGCGTTGTCGCCTCGCCTCCCAGAGCACGTCCCATCAGTTCGAGCGCCTGCGCTTTTGGCAAAGGGTTTAGGCCCGCGGCAAGGTATGCCTCCTTTTGCGCTCCGGAGGCGAGCCGCATCGCTTCCCAGGTGCCCCAGCGAATCGAAATGGTCTTGCAAGACCGTGAGGCCGTTTCCGCGGTCGCGTCGAAGAACGCGTTGGCCGCGGCATAGGCAGCATAACCGGACGCGCCCAACAGAGCCGTGGTAGACGAAAATAGCACGGTGAAGTCGAGGTTGTTTGCAGCCGTCGCCTGCTCCAACGCGATCAGGCCATTGAGCTTGGGCCGTAAGACAGCTTCAGCGCCGGCCCGGTTGGCCGCGACAATCGCCGCCTCGCCGAAATCGGCCGCGGCGTGAAAAATCCCGGCAAGCGGCGGCGCCCGGCCTGACAGCCTTTCGAGGGCTCTGCCAAGTGATGCCTGATCGGCAACGTCGGCGCTGACGATATGTACGCGCGCCCCTCGCGCTTCGATCTCACGAACGGCGGGATGATCCGCCTTGGCGGCTCGCCCCATCAAGGCGATGTCACTTGCGCCATGCTCGGCAAGCCATTGGCCAACCAGTTGACCAACACCACCCAGGCCGCCGGTCACAAGATAGGTCGCTCCGGTTCGAATGATTGGCGCCGGCAGCGGCGGTGGCGGCTCGGCGTGCACGATGCGTGCAGCAAAGCGCTGACCATGCCGGATCGCGACCTGGTCTTCGCCATCCTGCGCATCGAGCGCTGCCACCAGGGTTGCAGCCAAGGTAGCGGCCTCGGCCTTTACATCGGCCGTCGGGGGCAGGTCGATCAGGCCGCCCCAGCGGCCGGGATGCTCGAGTGCAAATACACGGCCTACACCCCAAAGCGGTGCCTGCCAGCGCGCGTCCGGTGCTTGCTCGCTTATGACAGCCTGGGCGCCGCAGGTGACGAGATAAGCCCGCCCCTCCCCCGCGCGCGCGAAAGCTGCGAGGGTCTCGATCGCACCAAGACAGGAAATCTCAGCTGCGGCCCCGACGTCGGCGTCGGTAAGTGACGCGGCTGAAAGATAGACAAGATTGGCGTCCGTAGCTTCTTCGACGACCAGGTCTCCACGCGCGACAAAGATGTCAGCAACCGCCTTGGCCACAGGATCGTTCTCGGCTGCGATCAAGCGCCAGCGCCGCCCGGTTCGCGGCGCACGCGCGAGGACCAACGCCTGCTGGCGCGTGGCACGGCCGCTTCGCGCATTGCGAGGCGCTGAGCGCACGTCGTCGAAGCCTTCCTCTACGAGCAGCGTTTGCCAGGTGTGACGATCGATCAGTGGCGAGACCGATCGCAGGCCGACGTCCTCGTGGCGACGCCATCCAGCCGTCAGGCCGAAAGTGAGTTCGATCCAGGGGTCGTCTGCCACGCCCTCGATCAAGGCGAGCCAGCCGCCGGGTGCGAGGAGACCGCGCGCGTGGCGAACGGCTTCACGCAAGTCCCGAGTGGCATGGATGGCGTTCGCAGCGAGCACGATGTCATAGCCGCCGGCGGCGAAGCCCTGGCTTGTCGGATTCTGCTCGATATCAAGCAAGGCATAGCGCATGCCTGGAACATCAGAGAAGCGCTCGGCCGCCCGCTGCAGGAAGAGCGGCGAGACATCGGTGAAGGTGTAGTCCACGCGGCCAGGCGGAAGAGCTTTGAGAATGGCAGCGCTAGTCGCTCCCGTCCCCGCGCCGATCTCCAGCACCCGCAGGCGAACGTCGGCGGTCGTGGCATCGACGGCCGCGCGCAGAGCCGCAGCCAGCGTCCCGTTGAAGGTCCGCGCTGATGGTGCATCGTCATAGAGACGGCGCGCATCTTCGAAGGAGCCGTTCGGGAACAGCAACGCTGCTGGATCGATCCGATCACGCAGCGCTTCGGCCAGCGAACCCCCGCAACGCCGAAGCAGGCGAAGTTCTCCACTCGCCGGATCGAAGCGTTCGATCAGCGAAGGATAGAGAGGATCAGCCGCCTCGACGGGAAGCCGCTTGACAAGCCTCACTGCTCCGTCGTCCGCCCGCACGCACATCCCGGCATCGACCAGCAGGTCTACGATCCTGCGGAATGTCCGGGCGTGGCGATCTGCGATACCTAATCGAATGCGCTCAACATCCACCTCGAAACGACGATGGGGCGCATCGTCGAAGCCAAGCGCGCGCAATGCCTCGGCAATGTGCAATACCGTCAGACGGTCAAGGTGGGCGCCAAGATCATCATGGTGGCGCCACAAGTCATTACTTTCGGCCAAGGCTACGAAGCTCGCCTCAGCGACATTTGCGCAACCGTCGGGAGACGGAAGCCGCCCCGGAGAAGCCGCCGCGGCACCAACGGGAATCCAATCCACCCGATAACAGAGTGGATCAAAAGCCGCCGCGCTCGCACGGCGCAGCACCACACCATTCAGCGCCCCGATCTGGCACCCGGCGTCGTCGTAAAGTCGAACCTCGGCGCGCCATTCGGACTCGCCCAGCGACTTATCGAGGATTGCGTGCGCGAAGAAGGTGCCCGCCAGTTCCCCGGTCAACCAAATGTTCTTCAAACCTGAGAACAGTCGAAGCTCTAAAATCTCCGACGACAGACCAATCGCCTGAAGCGCCGCGTCGAGCCCCGGCGGATAAGCGAAGGCCGAGGTGTGAGCCCCGACGACGATCCTTGCGAGCGCTTCGTCTTCACCTCGCCAGGCGCGATCGATAAGGTGGAATGCAGGACCGAAGGAGATACCCAGGTCGGAAAGCGCCTGATAGTGCGCGTCGAGATCGACATCAGCGCCCAGGCGCTTTTGCAGTGCGCCAAGATCAATTGTGGGACCTGGAGCCGGCTTGGCCCGATCGAAATGCCCGCTGGCACAACGCGTCCACTCTCCCTCACCTGCACGGACGTGAACGGCAAAAGTCTCGGCTTCGAGCGTCACATGCACGCGCGCGCCGTCTTCGCCGATGACGACAGGAGCCAGGATCTCAAAATCTTTCACCGCTCGCGGCCGCGCGCCGGCCTCTGCCGCCGCGCAAGCCTGAGCAATTTCAACGATTAGCGGGCCCGGGGCAATCATCCGTCCGCCAACCTTATGGTCGCGTAGATAGGTGGGAAAATCGGGCGTCAGCCTCACCTCGCGCTGCGACGTCGGCGCGTCGAGCCGGTATCCGGCCAAAGTTTCGCTGGCGGGATGGCTGCGCCGGTCGCCAGGCTTCGGCGCGTCAAGCCAATAGCGGCGATGGTCGAAAGCATAGGTTGGAAGCAAGACATTCCGCCCGGCGTACCGAGCATTGACGCCTGCCCAGTCAATTCGCGCCCCGGCCACATAGAGACGCGCGAGTGCTTGGCTGATCGTTTGCCAGTCATCCTCGTCGCGATGCAGCGAATGGATCACGTGGGCCTCGTCGGGCAAGACCGACCGGGCGAGTGCGGTGAGCGTCGGGTGCGGCCCGATCTCCAGGAAAGTATGAAAATTTTGCCGGGTGAGTTCGGCGAGGCCATCGGCAAAGCGAACCGGTTCGGCCAGATGCCGACGCCAGTAGGTCGCATCCGGCGCGCCATTGCCGGGCAGCGCCGTACCGCCGGTCAAGTTCCAAGCCACGGGCACGCGCGGTGGCTGGCCCGCAATCTTGGCTGCAGCCGCAGCGAGCGGAGCAAGCGCGCCAGCAGTCAACGGCGAATGCGCCGCCATCGAAATCTTGAGGAGTTGCGTGCGGACGTTGCGTGTATTGAAAACGGCTATTACCGCCTCGACGTCACCCTTTTCGCCGGAGATCACGATGCTCTCCGGTCCATTGACCGCCGCGATACTGAGCCGATCTGTACGCGTGGCGATGGCAGATTCAACTTCAACCAGCGGGGCATAAATCGCGGCCATCGCACCAGCCGGGAGAGCCGCACAGAGTTTGCCGCGCGTCGCGACCAATTTCAGTCCATCCTCAAGCGACATCGCGCCGGCGGCGCAGGCCGCAGCGTATTCGCCAAGCGAGTGACCGATCACGGCCGCCGGCTTCACGCCCCAGGAAGCCCACAGCATGACTAGCGCGTATTGGAGTGCAAACAGCGCCGGTTGCGTCCAAGCCGTGTCGTGGATCGTTTCATCACCCGGCGGGGCGAGCATCACATCGAGCAATGTGCGGCCCCGTGAATCGGCGCCTAGAATTGCAGAACACCGGTCCAGCTCCATGCGGAACACTGGTGCTTCGGCGTAGAGATTCTTTGCCATGCCCGGGTGCTGACCACCCTGGCCTGAGAACATGAAAACAACGTCTGTCGGTCGATGGAGAGGAGCCCTGCCGCGATAGAGCTGCGGATGCTGCGCTCCGTCTGCCAGTGCCTGAAGCGCCGCCGCACTATGGCTCCCGTCGGTCGCTACGACCGCTGCGCGCACAACCATATGGCTACGGCCAATGCCGGCGGTGTGGGCCATGTCCGGGACGCTGACCTCACCCGCTCGCAAAGTCGCCGCGAAGTCGGCTGCGATGCGCCTGAGAGCGCCTTCGCTGCGGGCGGAAAGCGGAATGACATGCCGCGGCCGGTCCGCGAGTGGCGTCGCAAGTTGCTCGACCGGTGCTTCCTCAACGATGACGTGCGCGTTCGTGCCACTGAAGCCAAACGAGCTGATGCCAGCGCGGCGTGGCGCATCTCGTTGGGGCCAGGGTCGCGCCTCAGAGACCACCTCAATCGGAATCTCGTCCCAAGGGATGTGCGGATTTGGCGTCGAGAAATGAAGGCTCTTGGGTAGGCGACCAGCGCGCAGGGCAAGGATCGCCTTGATCACCCCCGCGATCCCGGCTGCAGACTCCAAATGGCCGATGTTGGACTTGGCCGATCCGACAAGAAGCGGCGCGCGTCGGCCCGGACCATAGGCGGCAGCAAGCGCCCTCACCTCGATCGGATCGCCGAGCGAGGTACCCGTCCCATGCGCTTCGACATAATCGACATCGGCGGGCTTGAGCCCGGCATCGGCGAGCGCCGCGGAGATTACTGCCTGTTGTGCCGGGCCGCTCGGTACGGTCAGCCCGCCGCTCCGCCCATCCTGATTGACGGCCGCGCCACGGATCACAGCCAGGATTTGATTCTTGTCGGCGCGTGCCTCGCTCAATCGTTTCAGGACCAGGACACCGCAGCCCTCGCCGCGGGCAAAACCATCAGCCGACGCGTCGAAGGTCTTGCAGCGACCATCCGGCGCCAGCATGTGGCCACGCGACAGTGCGATGGCCGTCTCGGGTGCGCAGATTATATTGACGCCCGCCGCAAGCGCCAACCGGGTCTCGCCCGCACGTAGGCTGCGGCACGCCATCTGCAGCGCAACGAGCGAAGACGAGCAGGCCGTATCCAAAGTGACCGCGGGACCCGAGAAACCGAGGCTATAGGCGATCCGGCCCGCGGCAACGCTCGGCGCATTGCCGGAGGCCAAATAGTTATCAAGCGTCTCCAGCCCTCGGCCCGCCATTCGCAGGAAATGATCGCTGTTGCACAGGCCCAGGAATACGCCGACATCGGCGCCTGCGAGACTTTCGGGAGAGAGCCCGGCGCGTTCAAGCGCCTGCCATGAAGTCTCCAGCATCAACCGCTGCTGCGGATCCATGCTGAGCGCCTCCCGCGGCGACACGCCGAACAGCTCGGCATCAAAGCCCGCCACATCGTCGAGATATCCGCCCCGCCGGGCCGCGATCTTGCCGCGTGTATCCGGGTCCGGATCGTAGAAGGCGTCCATGTCCCAACGGTCGGCCGGTGCTTCGCGGGTCGCGTCTCTTCCTTCGTCGAGCAGCCTCCAATAGTCCTCAGGACTGTCGGCTCCCGGAAACCGGCAGGCCATGCCAACCACGGCGATCGGCTCGCTATGCTGCGACCGCTCCAGCCGTTCGTTGAGCTGCAGCGCCAGCAGCATGAGCTGCTTCTGCGAGAGCTGGGTTAATTTGTCAGCAAAGTCGGTCATGCGTCCGTTCCAAGCCGCTCGGCAAGCAGTTTATCAAGCGCCTCGTCGTCCAGGCCTTCAATGGCTTCAAGCAGAGCGCCGCTCTCATCCGGCTTCGAGAACGCCGGTGCAACTACTTTCGCAGTTTCATTCGACGCGAGGCCGAACACGTCCACGCCGATCATCTCCGCCAGGACGCCAATGGCCGGATAATCGAACAGCAGTGTCGTAGGGAAGCGGTGACCGAGGGCCCGCCCGAGCTGATTGCGGAGGTCAACGGCCATCAGGGAATCGAGCCCGAGTTCGGCGAGAGGCATACGCGGGTCGATTTCTCGGTCGGCGGCGAAGCCGATCACACCCGCCGCGATCCGCGTGACGAGGGCTGAAATCAGGGCCGGGCGACGGGCGACCGGAGCCGCCTCGACCTCTGCGCGAGCCTCCGCCGACGCGGCGGATGCCTGAACCACGACGACGCGCGGAGCGGTAGCGCTGACGAGTTCTGCGAAGAATGGCGGGACGCCAGAGGCCTCTCGCGAGCTGAGATAGATTGGCCAGTCGACGCGCGCGACCGTGACCTGAGTGTCCCCTTCAGCGAGCAGCCGCTCAAGGGCGGCCACACCTTGCGCGGGTGTCAACGCCCCCACGCCCTGGGCGGAGAGATGAGTCAGGGTCGCGGCGCCGGCGGCGGCGCCAACATCGCTCCACGCGCCCCAATTGATGCTGAGTGCGGGCAATCCCTGACTTCGACGCGCGTGAGCAAACGCGTCCATATACGCGTTGGCCGCGGCGTGATTGATCTGACCAGCGGCACCCAGCACGGAGGCGACCGAGGAATAGAGGACAAAGATCTCGATCGGATCGATGCGCGTCAGAGCATGGAGGGCTGCCGTGCCATCGTGCTTGGCACGGAAGACGCTTTCGAAGCGGCGCTTGTCCTGACTTGCCAGTGCCGCGTTGTCCAATGCACCCGCGGAATGGATGACCCCACGTAGCGGGGCCCCCGAGGCGCGGATACGGCTCAGCAAGGCCGAGAGGCCGGCGCGGTCCGCGACGTCGAGCTGTTCGGCCCAGACTTCGGCGCCAATGGCGCGCAACTCGGCAACAGCAGGCTCAGCGTCTGGAGTCAGGCCTTTGCGCCCGAGCAGCACCAGCCGACTCGCCCCCTTACTCGCCAGCCAGCGCGCAGTCTCAAGGCCCAAGCCGCTCAGACCGCCACTGACCAGATAGGTCCCGTCGGTACGGATCCCTGTCGCAGGCGGCTCGCGGCGCAGCACGATCTTGCCTGCATGGCGCGCTTGGGCCATTACGCGGAAGGCCTGGTCGGCGTCGTCTACGGAGAAGAGACTGCGAGGCAGCGGCGGAAGTTGGCTCGCCGACGCGAGCAGGTCGCGCAACATCCCGCCAATGAGGTCCGGCTCCCGCGCAGCTGTCTCGCCCCAGTCGACGATCTCGTAGACAATGTCGCGGCCGAGCGCCTTTACCCAAGCCTGATCCTTAAGGCCGTTCTTGCCGATTTCCACGAACCGCCCGCCCTTGGCGGTGGCTCGGAAGCTCGCATCCATCATCTCCCCGGCCAACGAGTTCAGAACAACCTGCACGCCCTCACCCTTGGTATCGGCGAGGATGCGGTCTGCGAATACGGCTGTTCGACTGTCGTAGACGTGCGCGACGCCTGCGGCCTTCAGCAGGTCGCGCTTCCAAGGCGAGCCAGCGGTCGCGAAAACCTCTGCGCCGGCGCGCTGCGCGATGCGAATTGCGGCAAGGCCGACGCCGCCGGCACCGGCGTGTATCAGCACCCGCTCGCCGCGCCGCAGCTTGGCGACATGCTGCAGGCAGAAGGCGGCCGTCAACCACGCGATAGGAAAGGACGCTGCTTCTTCGAAGCTCATGGTTTCGGGTTTGCGCTGAACAAGCGCGGCCTGCGCGATCACGTGAGAAGCGAAACTGCCTCCGGCCACGGCCATGACTTCGTCGCCGATCTGCAGATGGTCGACGGCCTCCCCGACCGCTACGACACGTCCGGCACATTCGCCGCCCAGCGGCCCCGGATTACCGGGGTAGAGATCAAGCGCGTTGAGCACGTCCTTGAAATTCAGTCCCCAGGCCAGTGTTTCAATCTCAACCTCGCCGGCACCGGGTGAGCGGCGAACCATTGGCGCTCGCACAAAGGCGTCGTAGCCGACGGATGCAGGTGTTAGACGCCACGAAGCCGACTTCGGGGAATATGGAGTCGGCAAGCGAGAGCGGCGCTCAAGGCGGGCAACGAAACGCTTAGCCCCACGCAGCGCAACCTGGGTCTCATGATGCTGGCGTGTGAGTTCAGCGGCAACCGCGGCGGCTTCACCTGCGGTATTGGCAGAATCGAGGTCGACGACCATCGTGCGCAGGCTAGGTGATTCCAGAGCCAACGAGCGCGCCATACCCCAGAACGGCGCTTGCTCCGGCGTTACGCCGCCGCTTACGACGCATTGCGCGCCGCGGGTCAGCACAACCAGCCGTGGAGGCGGCGACCGCTCGGCAAGCGCATTTGCCAGGAAGGCCAGATCGGCGCAGGCGGCAGCAGAATCATCTGCGCCCGGAGAGTGCGCAACAATCACATCATTCAGCGTATGAACGTCGAGGGACGCAAACTGTGCGCGCAAGCCAGCGCCGCCCACTGCAACAGCTCGTGCACCATTTGCCTCGATCTCGACCGCTAACGCGCGGGCAAAGGCGTCGTCATCGGAAAGCACCGCCGAAACGCCGCTCACGGGCTTCGCGCGCGCAAGCACCAACGCCTCGCGCGCGCCCGAAGGCCAAAGCTCTGCGGGCTGGGCAACAGCGACGTCGAAGCCGCATTCGGTCAGCAGCGAGGACCAGCCATCGGCCGTGAGCGTCGGATAGTCCGGCCGAATGTCGCGGTCGGAGAAGGCCCACCAGCCAGTGGTCAGTCCGACCGTCAAATCGAACCAGCGCTGTGGCTTGACGACCTCCATCAAGGCCAGCAACCCGTTCGGCTTCAGCAGGCGACGGATACGTGCAAGCGAAGTACGCAGGTCAGCTGTCGCATGAACCACGTTAGCGGCGATGATCAGGTCGTAACGGCCAGCGTCGAGACCCTGGCTCTCAATCTCGCGCTCCAAGTCGAAGGTGGCGAAATCCATGCGCGGATCGTTGCCGAAGCGCGCTTCAGCCTTGGCCACGAAGGTCGCGCCAATGTCGGTGTAGAGATAGCCGACATTGTCGGCCGGCAGGCGGTCGATGACGCGAGCGGTCGTGCCGCCGGTCCCCGCACCGATCTCCATCACCTCGAAGCGCCCGTCGCGCACACCCTCGTCAGCGGCCTTCGCCACTGCCTCAGCCAGCATACCGTTGAATATCGCAGCGGGAGCGCTGTCGCGATAAAGACGTTCAGCCTCGTCCGTCGCTCCGGCCGGGAACAGCAAGTCCATTGGCTCGCGATCGCCAGCGAGCGCCGAAGATAGATTCGCGGCGACGCGCGCCATCATCGAGGCCATCGCAGCGGCGCCCGACGGGGCTGTACGCGCCAGCGTCTCGAGCTCATCGACAGCGTCAACCGCGCGCGGAAGCTTGGCGATGCGCCAGCCTGCGCCGTCGGCTTCCAAGACTCCGGTCTCACCCAGAATTTGCAACAAGCGGTGAAACAGCCGACGATGTCGGGCGGCGATGCCCAGCGTCGCCGCCAGGTCCTCCGTATCGACGCGCTCTCCGCGACGAGGCGTCCAGCCGAGGTCTTGCAAGGCTCGCAAGATGATCGGTGACGCGAGTGCTTCGACGCGGGCAAGCGCGGTCTCGTGAGCCTCGAATGCGACGGATTCGGCCAAGCCCGGTGCAGATGCGATAGCGCGTTCGGCCAGGCTGGCGACACCGGGACGGGCAAGCGCGGGCTCGGCCTCGCGCCATTTGATGGCGTAGAAGCTCTGCTCCAGATCGCGCCCGCTACGGGTGGCCAGCGCCGCGCGATTGGTATGGACGAAGCGGACGCCGGTCAGAGCGGCAGCAAGCGCGCCCTTCTCGTCGAAGATCGCGATGTCGGCGCGATACCCATCGCCAATCGCCGTCACCTTGGCATGGACGTTCGCCGCTCTTCGTAGAGGCTTCAGCACGTTGTAACCGGCCACCGCGACCGGGAGCAGCGCCTGGTTCATGGCCGCGGCCGGCAGCGCGGCTCCGGCCACTTGCAGGCAACCGTCCAGCAGGATCGGATGGATGGCATCAGGCGGAGCTTGGCTTGCCAGATCCGCAGCAATTCTCACCTCTCCGAAAGCCACACCCTCCCCCTTCCACAGCGCGTGGATCGAGTGGAACGACGGACCAAAATCGTAGCCGCGCAGTGCGAAGGTCGCGTAGTAGGAAGCGATATCTACCGCCACCGGACAGGTTGCGCGCGCACTGGCAGGGTCGGCAACAACCGGGAGAGCCGCAGCTCCGACCGCGGCGGAAGCGTGTCGACGCCAACCGGCGGCGGGATCGGCCTGGTCATCGAGGCTCGCGACGAAGACTTGCGCCACATCGTCGTGAGCCGCGATGGTCTGGACAATCCTGGGCGCGGACGAATCGATCGCCAGGGCTTCGCTGAGCTCGATCTCCGCCAGGCCCTGGCCGCCGCTCGCAAGGCGCATCATCTCGATCAGCATGGCGCCCGGCGCGATCACCTGATCCAGAACCCGGTGTTCAAGCACCCAGGCCGGCGTATCTTCGCTGTGTAACTCCCAGATCGCGCTGGCCGCCGCAGACCTTTGGCGCGCACCAAGGAACGCATGGTCCGCCGCCGAGCCAGAACGCTTTGGCGACCGTGCGGGCCGGGCGTCGAACCAGTGACGTTCTCGCTTGAAAGACGTGAGAGGTAGGTCAATTGGTGCGCCGAACCGATCTGGATCGAGCACGCTCCAGTCGAGTTCGACGCCTCGCATGTGTAATTGCGCTAAGGCGTCGAGTATCTGTTCCCAGCCGTCACCGCCGCGGCGCTGGCTGGCAATCAGCGTCGGGCCATTGCCGTCGAAGACAGCAGCCGCGAAAGAGGTCAATGTCGGCTGCGGCCCAATCTCCAGGCAGATGTCGATCTTCGCCTTCGCAAGCGTCTCCAGCCCATCGGCAAAACGAACGGGCGAACGTAGATGACGACGCCAATAAGACGGCGCACTGATATCCTGCACAGTCGCCGCGCGGCCCGTCAGGTTTGAGATCAGCTGCATTTCAGGATGCTGAACCGAAATCTTACCCGCTTCCCGCTCGAAGGCATCGAGAATTGGATCCATCAGCGGCGAGTGAAAAGCGTGGGAAACCTGCAAGGCGCGTGTTTTGATTCCGGCGGCCTCGGCCTGGACTGAGAATCGCTGCACTGCCGCAATGGCGCCCGAGACAACGACCTGGGCCGGACCATTCACCGCAGCCAGTGCAAGCGCACCACCCGCTCGTCCCAGCAGCTCGGTTACGCGGGCTTCGGACGCAAAAACCGCCGCCATGGCGCCTTCGGCGGGCAGCGACTGCATCAGCCTCGCCCGCGCCGCGAGAAGAGTAACGGCATCTGTCAACGACATGGCGCCGCTCACGCACGCAGCAACATATTCGCCGACCGAATGCCCAAGCACTGCGACCGGCTGTACTCCTACGCGACGCCAGAAAGCCGCCAGCGCATACTCGAACGCAAACAGCGCCGGCTGCGCATAGCCAGTCTGGTTCAACGCCTCCGCTTCACTTTGCTCGAAAATGATCGACTTGAGCGAACAGCCCAGCAGGGGCTCGAACAAGGCATCACATTCATCAAAGGCGACACGGTAAGCCGGCGCGGACGCGTAGAGGGCCGCGCCCATGCCGATATACTGCGCCCCCTGGCCGGTGAAGAGGAACGCGACGCGTGGCGGATCACGCAGCTCAAGCCGGGCGCGGACAACACCCGGCACGCTCAGCCCCTGTGCCACGGCCTCAAAACCCGACTTGGCTGCAGCCAGATTATCGGCCCGCACCACAGCGCGCTCCGCCAGGTGTGCGCGGCCCGCCGTCAGTGTGCGCGCAAGATCGGCGAGTTGAGTTTGTGGTGTAATGGTCTCGCCGATTGCCTTGGCCAGGTCCGACAAGCGCGCAGCGTCCGGCGCCGAGAGCGGCAAAGCCCAAGCGCGGGACGGCACCTCGCGCGCTGGGGCAGACTCCGGCGCTTCGACTATCACATGCGCGTTGGTGCCGCTGAAGCCAAACGAACTCACGCCGGCAATACGGCGGCCGTCGATCTCGGGAAACGCCACGGCCTTGGGCGACACAGTGAGTTTTAGGTCGTCCCAGGCGATGTGCGGGCTAGGCCGGGTCAGATGCAGATGCGCAGGAACGATCCCTTTTCGCAATGAAAGGATCGTCTTGACCAGGCCCATCGCGCCGGCGGCACCTTCAAGGTGACCAAGGTTGGTTTTCACCGAGCCGATCAACAGCGGGTCACTTCGACCCTTGGCGAACACTGCACCGAGGGCACGTGCCTCTAGCGGATCGCCCAGCTCGGTGCCCGTACCGTGAGCCTCGATGTAGCCGACAGCTTGAGGGGCAAGGTTCGCCTGTTCTAGCGCAGCGCGGATGACGGCTTCCTGGGCCGTCCCATTCGGCGCAGTCAGGCCGCTTGACGGGCCGTCCTGGTTCACCGCGACGCCGCGGATCACCGCGAGCACTCGGTCGCCGTCAGCCACCGCGTCGCTCAGGCGTCTGAGGGCCACGATGGCGCAACCCTCGCCACGCGCGAAGCCGTCGGCAGCCGCGTCGAAGGTCTTGCAGCGGCCATCTGGAGCCAGCATCCGAGCACGCGACAGAGCCACGAAGATGTCCGGCGCGAGGATTAGATTCACCCCGCCGGCCAGCGCCAGACTGCAATCTCCCGCGCGCAGGGACTGGCAAGCCGAATGAATTGCCACCAACGATGAGGAGCAAGCTGTGTCGATGGTCAGCGCCGGGCCCTGCAATCCGAGCAGATAGGATACGCGCCCGGACAGCACGCTGTGGGCCATGCCAGAGGCGAAATGAGCGTCGAGTAAGTGGGGATCATCGGCCTTGAGCTGGAGATAAGCGTAATCGCCGGCCGCAGCGCCGATGAAAACACCTGTCGAGCTGCTCTCCAACCCTTTGGGCGACTGGCCCGCGTTCTCAAGAGCTTCCCAACAGATCTCGAGCACCAGCCGTTGTTGCGGATCCATACCCGCGGCTTCACGCGGGGTGATACCGAAAAACTCGGGGTCGAACGTATCGATCCGTTCAAGAAAGCTACCGTTGCGCGTGCTGATCCGCCCGGGAGTTTCGGGATTAGGATCGTAAAGCGCCTCGTGATTCCAGCGATCGACCGGTACTGGACCCGTGGTATCGCGCTCCTCCTCCAGCAGTCGCCAGAAACTGTCGCCATCCACCACGCCGCCGGGGGCGCGGCAGCCGAGTCCGATCACTGCAATGGGAGCATTCCGCATGGCCTCCAATTCGGCGATGCGCGCCTCGGCGTCCTGCAGCGCGATGAAGGCTTTCTGGAGCGGCGTAAGTGACGTCGTCATCGCTTTCCTCTCAACCGCGCGTCGAGAAGAGCCTCGATGTCGGCATCGCCCATGGCGGCGACTTCCGCAGCTCGTAACGAGGGTTTTGGTGCAACGGGCGTCGGCGCGGCCTCGGCAGCTACCGGCGTCACGGTGTTCAACAGGTAGGCCGAAATTGCGTCGATGGTCGGATGATCGAACATCACCGAGGGAGCAAGTGGCTTGGCCATGGAAAGTCCGCGCGACAGCCGATTGCGAAGTTGCAGCGCCATCAGCGAGTCCATCCCCAGGTCGGCGAACCTGACGTGTCGCTGCGGCGGATCATTCGGATCGCTTCGCAAGACCGTCATGACTTCGCCACGCACAAAATCGCGCATGGCGTGGGTTCGCTCCGCCGCAGGCATGGCCAGAATGTCGAGCCGAGATACCTCGACGGCGGCCTGCAGGGCCGGGGCGGAAGCGGCCGCGAGATCAATCGCTGTCGCGCGCGCACCCAACTCACCTTCGACCTGCGCCATGATCACATGCTGGCCGAGCGTATCACCCGGCGCGCCCGGTTGGGGCCAGGCGCCGACCTCCGCGAACCCCGCTTCGACGAGCGCGCGACGCCACAGTTCCGGGCGCAACAGCGGGCCATCAGTCCGGAGATTGTCCGCATGCTTGCGCCAGCCCTCAATCAAGCACGTTGTAAAATCGAACCACGCGAAGGGCGTGGTCGATTCGACCAGAACGAATATGCCACCGGGTGCGAGCAGGCTGCGGATCTCGCGCAGTGTCGCTGCGAGGTCAGTGCATGCGTGGACCGCGTTGGCCGAGATGATCAGGTCAAACTGGCCGCGTTCGTAACCCTGTCCGTCGAGCGGCGTGTCGAGATCGAAGCGGCCGAAACGCATTTTCGGATAGGAGACGAACCGCGCGCGTGCGCGCTCGAGAAAGATGTCGGAGACATCGGTGAAGTGATAAGTGGCAGAGGCCGGTAGCGCCGCTGCCACGGCCTGTGTGGTCGCTCCCGTGCCCGCTCCAATCTCCAGCACATGCAAAGGTCGGGATGCTGCGGCGCCAAAGGCAGAGACCGCCGCAGCGGCGACCCCGTTGATGTAGCGCATGGTCTGCGAGCGCTCGTAGAGTTCCTCGGCCAGATCGAACTCACCGCCCGGAAACAGGGTCTCCAGTGCACTCTCGCGTCCGCTTACGACGTCGCCCATGATGCGGGCACAATGACGGATGTAATTGAAGAGGCCCTTGTTGTCAGAGAACAAGGTTTCAGCTTCGCGCCACATCGTTTCCAGAGCAGGCGCTGAAAGCGCCTTGAGCGAGCTGTAGACCGTCCCCTTCTTCGCGAGTTGCCCCGAACTGACAAGCCGGTCAAGCCACCGCCGCAGCAACTCGACATAGTCGCTCGTGATGCCGATCCGGGCGACGATCTCTTCGAGATCGCAGCTCTCCGCTGCAACGAAGAGACCAGCCTCGCGCAGCAGCGCTGCGGTCTGACCAAGTGCGATACGCTCCAGCAGCGCCCAGCGCGCCGGATACGCGGCGGCGTCGAGGCCCAGCGGCCCTTGGCCGCTCTGCCGCTCAGCAGCGGCGCTGGCCCGCGCCCAAATCGCAGCCGCGGGCACGGCGCTGGCCGCGCCGGCGGGTCCGATCCAGTGGCGCGTGCGCTGGAAAGGATAAGTCGGCGCTGCCAGCTTGCGACGTCCATAGCCGTTGTCGAAACCGCGCCAGTCGATCTGCACGCCGTCGACGAACAGGCGCTGCACGCCTTCCAAAAGATCGATCCAGGCAGAGCCTTCCCGGCGCATCGATGCCAACCACGCCGGCTCGTCTCCCAGGCACTCCATGCCGGCAGTGCAAAGCACCGGATGCGGACCGATCTCGACGTAATGCGTGATCCCGAGCGCCGCCAGCGCCTCGATGCATTCGGCAAATCGCACAGGACTGCGCATCTGGGAGAGCCAGTAATCAGCCGAGCTCAGTTCGCCCAACTCCGCGAGCTTGCCGCTGACGTTGGCGGCGATCGCAAGCCTGCTCTGTTGGAAGGTTGTCTGCGCTAGCGCGTCCGCAAGCGTAGGCAATGCCGGCTCCACCCAACGCGAATGCGAGCCAAACGGAACGGGAAGCACCTTGGCCCGCCCCCCAGCGTCCTGAACAAAGGCTGCCAAGGCCGCGACGGCTTCGGGCGAGCCACTGATCACGAAGTCCTGCGGGCCATTATGACCAGCCAGTTCCAGGTCCCCGATCTCGGCGATTCCGCGATCGATCGATTCGCGCGGCGCCGAAACCGCGACCATGGCCCCCTTGCCGGTGCAGAGCGCTGCGCCGCGCCCACGCGCGATCACGACGCGCATGGCGTCTTCCAGGGACATGATCCCGGCAGCATAAGCGGCGGCGTATTCGCCGAGGCTGTGGCCGAGCACGGCCAGTGGTTCGACGCCCCAGGATCGCCAGAGAGCAAGGAGTCCGATCTGCAAGGCGAACCCCGCCGGCTGGATCACGAACGGATTCTCCATCGCCGCCGGATCGTCTGAGAACATCGCGACCAACAGGTCGGCGTCGAGATGCGGCGCCGCAGCGGCTGCACACGCGTCCAGCGCCTCGCGGAAGCTCGGAGACGTCTCGTAAAGCTCGCGGCCCATTCCGGCGAAATGCGCACCCTGGCCAGTGAAGAGAAAGGCGACCTTCGGTGCGGTAAGAACCTGTCTTGTGTTGACCTGCAATGAGGGGGCAGTGTTGCCTTGCGCGAGCTTGCCGAGAGAGTCAACAAAGTCCTGGCTCTTATGGCCAACGATCGCGGCCCGCCGATCGAATTGCGCGCGGCCAACATTGGCAGTGTGGCAGAGATCAGCCACCGCATCGTCCGCCTCGAACCGCGCCTTCCACCGCACTGCAAGCGCGCGTAGCCCCTCATCTGTTCGAGCGGAGAGCGTGAGCACGTGTTTCGGACGTGCCATCGCCGGACCTTGAACTTGGATCGGTTCTGCCGCTTCCAGGATCACATGGGCATTGGTACCAGAAAAGCCGAAGGAACTAACGCCGGCAAGGAGTCGCCCATGCACGTCGCGCGGGAAGGAGCGCTCGGCGGTTACGACCTCGATGCCGCCCGACCAGTCAATGAACGGATTGCCGCTCTTGAAGTTGAGGTGGGGCGGTATCGAGGCCTTCTGCAGAGCAAGGATCGCCTTGGCGGTACCAGCGAGGCCGGCTGCGCTTTCAGTGTGTCCGATATTTGTTTTGATAGAGCCGACTGGCAGGGTACGGCCAGCTTGGCCATAGACGGCCTGCAAGGCCCCGATCTCGATCGGGTCGCCAAGCGGCGTGCCCGTGCCATGCGTCTCGACATAACCGACGTCGCTTGCCGTCACGCGCGCGTTGGCGAGCGCCGCGCGGATCACCGCCTCCTGCGATGGGCCATTCGGCGCCGTGATGCCGTTGCTACGGCCATCCTGGTTGATTGCCGAGCCGCGGACCACGGCCAGGATCCGATCGCCGGCTGCGCGCGCATCGGCCTCCAGCTTCAACATCAGAACAACACCGCCTTCAGCGCGAACATAGCCGTCCGCCGCAGCGTCGAAGGTCTTGCAACGACCATCTGCGGCCATCATGCGGCCCTTGCTGAAGCTGATATTCATCTCCGGCGTGAGAATCAGATTGACTCCTCCGGCCAACGCGGCGTCGCATTCGCCGAGCCTCAGCGCCTGACAGGCCATATGCAGCGCGACCAGCGAGGAGGAGCACGCCGTGTCGATAGTGGCCGCGGGGCCCACCGCGCCCAATGTGTAGGAAATCCGGCCTGCGGCTACGCTGGAACAGGCGCCGGTGGCAAAGTACGGGTCAATAAGGTTTTGGTTCGAAAACGTGGCGCGGCTGTAGTCGACATTGCCGAGGCCAACGTAAACGCCCAGCCGTGAGCCGTTCAGCGAATCCGGTGCGACGGCCGCGTTCTCCAGGCTCTCCCAGGTGAGTTCAAGCAGCAATCTCTGCTGGGGGTCCATGCTGGCGGCCTCGCGCGGCGAGATACCGAAAAATCCGGCGTCGAACTTGTCGACGTCCTTCAAGAACCCGCCGAAACGTGTCGACATCCTCCCCGGCGCATCAGGATTGGCGTCGAACAGGTCCTCAAATGACCAGCGGTCGGACGGAATATCGCCAATGGCGTCGACTCCGTTCCACAGAAGCTGTTCGAGGCCCGCTGCGTCCGCGACATCCCCTGGTAGCCGCAGACCCATGCCGATCACCGCAATTGGCGCATGGAGGCGACCTTCCGTCGCCTCCAGCCGGCTGCGCAAGGTACGGAGTTCCAGGAGCGCACGTTTCACCGTCGATTGTGGATCGCTCATGACGGCGCTCCTTCGACAGCGGGGCGATCTAGTTCAGCGGCGAGCAAGGCTTCAACATCCTCGTCGCTTAGACCTGCGAGATCATCTTCGACCGATGGCTTCGGTATCTCGGCAAGAGTCTCTGCTGTTTCCAGCGACCAGACAATACTCAACCGGTCCGCAAGGGACTCGACCGTCGGATAGTCGAACGCAAGCGTCGCCGGCAGCGACACGCCGCCGGAGCGAGCCAGATGATTGCGCAGCTCGACGGCCATCAGGGAGTCGAGGCCAAGCTCCTTGAGTGGTACCGCCGATGGCAAGGGCGCATCTTTCGGCAGGTCGAGAACAATGCACGTTCGCCCGGCCACCATCTCGATCAGCGCTTTGCGGCGCAGGCCGGCCGGAAGCGCACGGATTGCCGCAAGTCCATCTTGCGCGGCGGGTACAGGTGCTTTTGCAACGGGCTGCTTGGCCTGCATCGAAGCGAAGAAGGACAAATTCCTACGAACACCTTCATCGGCAAGCGCACGAGGCCAATCGACATTGGCCACGAGGGCTTGGCGCACTTCTGCGGCGAGAGCCGTCTCGAGGGCCGCAACGGCCTCATCCTCTCTCATCGGGATCAGGCCCCGATCCTTCCAGGCGGTCTGGGCTCGTTCACTCAGAGCCGCGAACATGCCTGCGTCGAGCCAAGGTCCCCAGGCAATGCTAACAACCATTGCGCCTTCGCGGCGCCACGCCCCACCCACCGCCGCCAATTCGGCGTTAGCGGCCGCATAGGCACCTTGCCCCGAGGCGCCGAACAGGTTGGCCGCGGCCGTGCAGAGCACGACGAAGTCGAGCGCCACACCTCTGGTAAGATCGCGCAGCACCTTTGCACCCTCGACCTTACCATGTCGCGCCTCGGCGATGGTCGCGGAGTCCAAGTCGCGCAGCAGGCCGTTATGGGGCGCACCCGCCGCATGAATGATGCCGCGCAACGGTGCATCCGATGTGGCCTCGGCAATCACAGCTGAGATGGCTTGTCGATCAGCGATATCGGCCTGCGCCACGCGCACCAAAACGCCCAGACTCTTCAGCCCATCGATGGTCTCATTGGCCGAGGCATCCGGTACGCGGCGGCCGATCAAAATCAAACGACGCGCGCCGCGCTTGGCCAGCCATCGTGCGGCTGCAAGACCCAGCCCGCCTAACCCTCCTGAAATCAAATAGACGCCGTCGCCGCGAACCGGCGCAACATCGGCCGACGAGGGCGCCGGGGTGAGCACCAGCTTTCCGATATGCTTGGCCCGGGCCATCCGGCCGAGTGCAACCTGAGCCGCCGCCAAGGGAGAAACTTCGAGCGGCGCCGGGGCAATCTCGCCGGCCGCAAGCGCGGGCAGTATCTCCGCCATGCAGTCTTGAAAGAGCGCCGGATCGGCCTCGGCAAGTGAGCCGGCATCAAACACATGATAAGCGACATCGGGGCGGACCGAAGCGACCTCTTCGGCAGTCCATATCTCGCGCTTGCCCAGCTCCAACAAGACGCCGTCCTTGGACAGGGTGCGGAGGCTTGCCCCGACGAAGGCCCCGGTGAGAGAATTCAGGATGAGGCGCACGCCCTGCCCATCGGTGGCCGCCAGCACCTGATCGGCGAAGTCGAGGCCTCGCGAGTCGAAGACATGAGAGATACCCAGGCTCCGCAGATAGGCCCGCTTTTCCGGCGTTCCCGCAGTCGCGAACACTTCAGCACCAGCGCGTTGCACCAGCACCAGCGCGGCGAGGCCGACACCGCCGGTCGCGGCATGAATCAGCACCCGATCGCCCGCTCTTAAGCCACCAAGTCGGCGCAGTCCGATGTCTGCGGTCAGGTAGGCCACCGGTAGCGATGCGGCGACCGTGAAGCTCACTCCCGGCGGCAGCTTCCTGACCAGGTCCGCCCGCACTGTCACATGACTTGCGAGCGACGATCCGGCCAGCGCCACGACGCGATCACCAGTCTTGAAGTCCCTGACGCCGGGCCCCACCAACTCGACGACACCCGCGCACTCGGCTCCAAAAGGCGGCGCCTCGCCGGGATAGGCTCCCAGCGCGACAAGTGTGTCGCGGAAGTTCAGCCCGGCGGCACGCACACGGATCAAGACTTGCCCGGGTGCAACCGCCCGCGGGGCAATCGACTGCACCGTCACACCGTTGAGACCCGCTCCTGATTGGACGATCGCCTTTGGCTCGACGGAAGGCTTGATCGCCGGAGAAAGTCGCGGTGCCAGCACGTCGTCGTGTTGAACGCGAACAATAGGCGTCGCCTGGGTCTGCATCGCACGGAGTACGGCGGCAGAGGCATCAGCTTCAGCGAACCGATCGATGAGGATCGTCCTGATCCGCAATTGAGGATGTTCGAGGGTAGCGACGTCGCACAAGGCGGAGACACCCGCAGCCGTCGGTCCGTCGCGACCGACCAGGACAAGGTCGCGGGGGCCATCGTTGGCGAGTCCATTGAGCAGCTTGAGCACTCGATCGTAAGCCTCCGCGATCGTCCCCTCGGTGACATCCATGAGCCAGAGGCAAACGATGGTCGCAGCGGCCGGAACGGCGAAAGCGTTCGATCTTGCTGTATTAGGGTGGCGGATGACGTCCAAACCGAGCGAGCAGAGGCGCGCCTCGAGGGCCGCGCCCAAGCCACCGGCGTCTTCCAACAGAAACCACGAGGAAGGTGCAGGCTCACTCGGCGCGATCGGCGTCCATTCGACCTCGTAGACGTGGGCCGCCTGGTCGACCAAGTGCAACGACTCGGCAGACGTCCTAACGAAATTCACGCCCTCGAGGGCTGCTACCAGCACGCCGCCGCTCGAATGCGCCAGAACGTCCGCTGAGATCGATCTCTCACTCTGTGAGGCGATCCGGACAGAAAGCTCGACGGACGCGCTTGCCGCATCCTGCAGCCAAAGGCGATCAACACTCAGAGGCAGAAAGATGCCATCGGGTTGGGCGATCGCACTCACGAGTTGCAGGCCCGCATCCAGCAATGTCGGATGCAACCCGGATGGCGCTTTGATCGTGCTGGAAAGGACTGCGGAGGCCCAGCCACCACGGCCGCTGCGGGTCGCCGCGGTCAATCGTCGGAACGCAGGACCGAACGCGACGCCTTGGGGCGTCATCCGTTCGTAGAAACGGGCAAGGTCAACCGCGTCACCTGCGCGGTCCGGCGCGGGCGCCACCGGTTGGGCAGCCGCGACTGCACGCGCTTCGGCAATCAGTTGCCATTCGGCTTTCGCGGATGGCCGAGCATAGAGGGAGGTCGCGCCGCTGTCGGCCACGACGACCTGCCATTGGTTGTGTTCATACTCGGCCCGAAGCGGCCTGCGGATTACAAAATCTTCGAGGCCGGAGTATCGTCCATCCGACGCCATGTATGCCCCGCGCATCAAAGCGTGGACCATCGCGGCGGCCGGGAACAACGCACCGCCGAAAAGTCGGTGATCTTCCATCCATTCTGCCGAAGCCGAAGGCAGGAGCGGCACAACGGTCAAACCGGCGCCGGCAACCGCGTGTGGCAAACCAACCCAGTCCGGAACATGCGATTGCGTCACGGAGCGTCGAGCAGCATTCAGCCACAGCCTGCGCCGTCGCCAGGGATAGGTCGGCAAGCTCACGATCGAGCCTTCAGCGGGTTGCACGGCCGCCCAATCCGGATCGAGGCCGGCGCCATACAATTCAGCGAGCCCGGCGCGAATGGTCTCAGCCTCGTCACGATGGCGGCGCAGGGACGCGACAACCACGCGCGGCGGATCGAGATCAAGAGTTTCGCTGATTGCCGGCGCAAGCGTGGAGTGCGGCCCAATCTCTACAATTACATCGACACCGGTCCGACGCATTGCAGCGACGGCGTCAGCAAAGCGGACGGGCTCGCGTATTGCCTTGGCGAAGTAATCAGGATCGACTGCCGTGTCCAACGCCATACCGGTGAGCGTCGACAACATTGGCGTTGCCGGACGCTTGCTGCGAACACCGCCGATTTTTTCCATGAAGTGATGTGCAAGAGTCGTCATCTGCGCAGAATGGAAAGCGTAGTCCACTTGCATTGGCCGAACCGTGACCCCACGGGCGGTCAGCGCCGTCAGCACCTCTTCGAGTGCGCCCCGTTCGCCGGAGAGCACAGCTGAACGAGGCGCATTGACGGCGGCCAAGTCGAGCCGACCGGGATATGCGGCAGTGACCTCACGGGCCTCTGCCTCCGTCATGCTGACAGCAGCCATGGCGCCCGTGCCGGTAGCGGCCTGCATCGCCTCGCCGCGCAGAACGACGATCCGCGCCGCTTCGTCCAGGTCGAGCGCGCCGGATACATGGAGCGCGGCGATCTCACCCACGCTGTGGCCGACGACGACAGCGGGCTTCGCACCCCAGCTCGCCCAGAGTGAAGCGAGCGCGGTATGGAGAGCGAACAGGGCCGGCTGAGCGACCTTGGTCTCAGCGACGCGGGACTCCGCCTCCGGCCGTTGCAGTTCTTCGAGCACCGACCATCCGGCCGTCTTGGCTATCGCTGCGTCGCACGCTTCCAGCGTTTCGCGGAACACGGGTTCGGAATCCAGCAGTCCGCGCCCCATGGCCCACCATTGCGAGCCCTGTCCGCTGAACACGAAGCCGATCTTTGGTGCAACCGTCGCCGCTGCCGCGCCATCGAACGCCGCCAGACGTTTGGCTAATTCGGCCTTCGTCCGGCCGGCGACGGCAAAGCGCACAGGATAATGGTTTCGCCTCAGCGCAGCGGTGGAGCAGAGATCCTCAATCGAGTGATCATCCGTTGCGAGCCTCTCGATCCACTGGCTCGTCAACTCGCGCAGACCCTCGGGCGTCTTCGCCGAAAGGGGCAATATCCAGGATGCGCCTTCTGCGGCAGGCTCCGGAGCC